>PJUL01000307.1_pt1 | contig 38577 bp, 41 predicted proteins | sample 1512221 | NCBI WGS metagenome assembly PJUL01 (sample SAMN08177667, study PRJNA422409) | Feces metagenome, whole genome shotgun sequencing project.
CATCTCGCCCTAGGCATCAGAATTTCGGCGCCATCGTTCTCTGCACCACTTGATGTCCACAGCCCCCGCACCCTCCAACCTCCGGGGCTTCCTCCTCACCCGCCACTGGCGCGATCTGCCAGAAGGCACCGAGATCGAATACTGGCTGGCCACCGACGACGGGCCCAAGAAGGTGCTCCTGACCCAGCAGACCTCGGTTGCCTTCCTGCCAGCCCGCCACTGGGCTGCGGCACAGGCCCCACTGGCGAGCTTGCAGGGCCTGGAGGTCAAGGAGCTCGGTCTGAAGACGTTCGAGTAGGAGCCCGCCCTTGGCGTCTACACCCGCAGGTTCCGCAATCTCGGCAAGCTGGCGCGCGCACTCCAGCCTTTAGGTATCTCGCTGTACCAAGCGGATGTTCGACCCCATGACCGCTACCTCATGGAGCGGTTCACCGTTATCTCAAACTGAAGAGCTGCACTGCAGCTTCAATTGCGCGACAACTGCTGCGTCGCAACCGCGTTTGGGTGATCTAGAGATTTGCCGCTATATAGTGGGGGCCAGTTCAGCAAACCCCAGGGGTTCGTTTTGATTCGATGGAGTCAAGTCAACTAACGGCTGCAGGTAGGGCTTCCCGAGTCAACAAAGCATGCTATGACTTTGGTCCCTCCATCCAACAATACTTAATTGAGACATGAACCAAGTCGCATTGCCAGTGTTACGGGATTTCATCCAACGACTTCTTGGCTTAGATGTCGTCGAGAAATTTGGGGAAGATGCCGTAACTGTGTTAGTTCCGTTTGAAGAGGGTACAGATGAGGAATACAGACCACGAAACTATACGTCTAAGGACTTTGATACCGTCCACATGATCATGCGCGAATTAGATAAGACATGGCAGGGTAAGAAGTTTTCCACACTGATGGATGAGGTCGAAGAGTCCGGCTATCGAAAAGCCTTTAAAAAATGCTCCATTGAAATGGGATTAAAATATAAGCACAAGTATCTCAGTCCATTGTTTATAGACACGCCGGAAGTCCTTAGGGATGGAAACGGCTTTTATCCAGGCTTCCCGCGCGCTGTGTATGAGCAGGCTCGTAACGAAAAGAAATATTGGAAAAGAGAATTCAATGAAAAATTCTTGGTAGCAGCTCGGAATGGTGAAATTCAGGCTGTCGGCCTGGGTGCTGATCCGTTAAGCCTTGAAAGGGTTTTAGTCGATTATTCGACAGCTATGACGCTACTCGCAGAGCATGGGATTCTTCCGACTGCAGACCAATCTGATGGCCACTTTGCTAAATGGGCTCCCCAGGAGGTTTATGAAATTGCGTCACAAGAAATAAATTCGTCAAGGGAGGCTTTGCGTGCGCTTAAAGTTGCTTCGAAAAAATCTAGAATCCGCCGCGTCTGGATCAATGACGTGAATGCACTTTTTAACGAGAAGAATTTATCGGATGCTAGCGACCTGGCTGCAGCGGATGGGAGCTCAATTGATGGTTTTAGCTCATTGCCAAGCGCTAAAAATCCGCTTGTAAAATTCCCGAAAAAACCAAAAAGAAATACCGACTCATTGCAAAGGAGGTTGTACGAGATTTATTTGGAGTATGCTGAAAAGGGACTGGAGCCTCCTAGCAATAGCGAGGTACTCCAGCTATTTGTTGTCAATGGAAAAGCAGTTGTGCTCGACTCTTCTGGTCGTGAGAAGAATTTAACCACGGCCATGATAAGAAGCAAAAAAAGGTCCCTGTTTGAGAGCCAAATCAAATGCGACTCGTCAAAAATCTAAAATGAGTCAAGTAGGCTGCGTTTGTTTCGTCACCTTTAAGTCCGATACATGATTTCCCATGAATTTTTGTTTCAAAAACATGATCTCGAATTTCATTGATCGCAATATTTCGTGAATGTGTACTTCGGATACTGTTAGGGCCAAATTGGTTGATTTCCCCGCGCACGACAATGGATGTTTGGTACTGTCTTAGCAATTGGTGAAGACAGGTTAACAAAGTTTCGCCTAAAGCTTGCTGTTTAGAGCTCCTTACTATTTTTCCCGTGATGAAGGAGTGAAACATGTACATTCGACACAAATCTATTGAATGATTCATCGATCTTAAAGAGATTGAAAGCTTTCCGGTTTCGAAATATTCGATCAATCCCGCTATCTTGAGACAATTGTCACTTAGGCGGTTGCTGAATCCTGAGACTCCAGCTGTTTCGCACAATCCGTAGTTTTCATTGATTTCGTCTGTATAAGCGTACCAAGCCTTGGCGGCATCAGGAGCGAGATGCATTTTTTGTGGCTGGAGTTTTTCATCGACCCTTTTTTTCTGCTCTTGGACAAGCTTTAGGATCCGACGGCGATATCTTTCGATAGCACCTTCAGTATCATCCGGGATGATAACCCTGTAGTATGGGCCTTCATTTGTCCAAACTAAAATTCGCGAAAGCAGGCCGGTCGAGTGAATCGAGCATTTGTTGCTTCTCAGGATTTCTGAAAAAACATCGTTTTGCAGCCCCAAAGCAACTGTAACGCGCGGATTTCTTGCGAGTAGCTCACCGCGCGAAATACTTTTGCTGGAAACGGTGTCCCCATCGTACAGCTTGGTAAGGTCGCTTGGAGACGCCAAAACGCTTGAGCGTGAGAATTGATTGTCCGCATCGCTGTCAAAAATACCGGCAGAAGACCAATTTTCGTTGAGGGAGTCCAGAAGCGAATTGATAGTGCAGCGACCATAAAGAAATCTGGTGTGCCGAGGGCGGCTGGGCTTCTGCTCGAGGAGACTGTTTAAGCAATCAAAGCTTTCTTCCGTTTCGGTCTCTGCGGTGTTTTTTTCTGCTTTTTTGACTTTGGACTTCCATTGTCGCAGTTCACTCTCATATTTTTCCAGCTTGAACTTATTCTCTTCTTCGAAAGAACTTTCGAATTCACGGATTGGTTCGAGCAGGCTGCGTTCCGTGCGAGATTTCTTCTCTCCTCTTCCAGCAACAATTGCTGTCATCAAATTCACAGGCAGTGGATCTTTGCTTCCTGGTCGAAAGCAGTCAATAGAACTTTGAATCGCGACGGAGATTGCCGACAGCAAGGTTGTAGCCACCATTCCGGTGTGAGATCCGATAGCTAGACTGAAGGCGTCGACTGTCTCTGTGAATGAAGGCTCTTTTGGTTTGGGGGCGTACTTATCAAGCATCGTTCCCTCCGTTTGCTTCTTCGCCGTTGAGAAGATTCAGAATGTCCTGTGTGCGCCACGAGAGGCGTCCGTAAATGCGAACCGGACGAATGGGGCCATCTTCGTGGCATGCCCATTTTCGAAGCGTTTGAGGCTTCCGATTCAGCAATCGCGCTGCTTCGGCGGTAGTGACAGCGATTGAATTTGTCCTGCTTTTTGGGGGATGGAATTCCATTTTCATGTTCAGCTCCGAGTTGTAAAAGAGTGAACTGTGACGGAGAAAAACTAGCTGATGATCATGTTGATAGCTATTGCTTCTTGTTGAGCACTATTGTTCGCTAATGCTTGGCAGATGCCTCCGCTGGAAGCGGGTGATCAACGTTCACGGGGTGGGGTGGGGGCTAGTTCTGCTAATTTTTTAGCGAAATTAGCAAGATCATCTCTGAGTTCTGTACGGTCCTGTTTGCAGTGCTGGCGCCCCTTGATGGTTAACTCGGATACCTGCTTTGGAAAGTTTTCCAGAATCTACTCTTGCTGATGGCAATCTCTAATTGCCCCGTGCTGCATGTCTTCTTTCGCTAGTGAAGCTTTGCCAGAATGAAGGCTCTTGAGAATAAAATTCAAACAAGATGAATTTATTTCTTCTGAGTGCTTAATGGGAGGTTGTCGATCTTTTGCATTAGATCTCTTCTGTAGTGAAGTAAAGAAACGCCAATGGTTTTAGCTCCGTTGATGCTGCCTTGGTATTGAATTTGTGAATTTATAAATAAGTCTCCTGGAAAATGGTTTGTTGTTAATAATTTACACATCACTCAATCATGTGAAGTGTTCATTGGGCGATGGATTGAGTGTGGTGTAAGAGAGTCGTTACTACATCCACTGAGGAGAATGTAAGACGCGCACTTACCGTTTCTCAAAGAGCTTCATTTTTTATGATTGACTTTTTGAGGTTTTATGGCGACTTACCATTTGTCAGTAAAGTCTGGGTCTAAAGGGGCAGCCCTGTCTCATGCTAAATACATTTCCCGAACAGGCGCATATGAAAAGCGCGTTGCGGATCTTGTTCATATCGAGAGCATCAATCTTCCACAATGGGCTAAAAATGAGCCTGACACTTTCTGGCGTGCCGCAGACAAATTCGAAAGAAAGAATGGAGCGGTTTACCGGGAGTTCGAAGGTGCATTGCCAAACGAATTGTCGACCGAAGACCAAGTGCGCTTGACTAAGGAGTTCGCGGCGTTCGTTGCTCCTGGAATGCCTTTGACTGTTGCGATTCATCGACCAATTGCTGCATTGGGAGAGGTTCCTCAACCCCACTTTCACCTCATGTTCAATGAGCGTATTCCAGATGAATACGAGAGGAATGAAACTGCTCATTTTAAACGGTTCAATCCAAAGAATCCAGCACTAGGGGGCTGCAAGAAGGAAAGCGGCGGTAAAACAAGGGCTGAAATCAGTGCGCAAATAAAAGATACGCGAAAAGTTTTTTGTGAGATTACGAATCGCTATCTTGAGGAGGCTGGATCACCAGCCCGTGTCGATCATCGAAGCAACCGAGATCGAGGTATCGACTCTTTGCCCGGATTGCACCTGGGGTATGCAGGAGTGATTCGTGAAAAGGCCGGACGCACGTAGGGCAAAGGTTGCTAATGCTGAAGTACATGGAAGATCTTCACGTGATTGCAGAGTTGGATAGATATCGATAGAATGAAATTTGATTTGTCCAATCAGTTTTTTGAATGAAAGGATGGAAATGATCGCTGATCGTAAGAAGGAAATTGAAAAACTTGACAAGCTGATTCGGGAGTCGCTTGCAGCGAAGAAGGCCCTCGAAGCGGAGGACAAGAAAGATGCGATTGATCAAATCAAGAGTTTGATGGCGCAGAGCAAAATCACTCTTGAAGATCTAGGTGCAATGCCCATGAGATCTACTGGGAGCTCTAGCAGCGGTAGGAAAAAATCGGAAAGCATCCCGATGTACCGAAACCAATCGACGGGTGCAACTTGGACTGGAAGAGGGCGCCGACCAGGGTGGATGCCTGAGAGTAAAGATGACTGGCCTCCGTTGTTGATTGAACAAAGGGTTCAATGATGGAGGCTAACTTGCGATAAATATGGGGTGGTCACGATGCGCTTGGAGCTGAAGAATTTCTGAAAGTCAATATGCGATTGCAGTTCTGTTGGAGGTTCACGCGCTGCTGGCAGTAAATCTTACGGCAGTGCTTTGTACTTTCTTGAGCTTCAAGTCAGCATACTAGGTATGTCCGCTTCAGGCCCCAACGGGGTGAGGTTTCTTGTGCATCGATAGAAGGCTTTCTTCATAGAAACGCCTTTTTGTTTCACACATGCTGACCGCTGTCCTGGTTTCATAAAGTCATGTGCGCATTGGCCATTGTTCGATGCCTGAGCTTCGCAGGTCTGCCTAGGAGGTTGATTCAATGAACTTGCTCTCGCCTCTTGACTGAATCTCAGTCGAAGTTGAGCGCAATGAGTGTTTCGTCGGTAGTGCTAGGACCCGATCGATTGATTCTTTAGCAAGAGGGCATTTGCTTCTAACCGCTAAATCACCGGACCTATCTAGTTCACTCGATTTAAAAAAAATTCAATCACATATCACCCCCTTGAGCCAGTGCGAACTCCCAGCTCGTACTGGCTTTGTACTTTCTGCAGTGGTCAATACAGACATCTGCAGAGAACCGTCCAAAAATCCCCTCAAGGAATCCAACAGTGATTGAAACCCCATCCCCCCTGGAGAACCTCTCCGCCTGTGCCATCTCATACCTGGCCGGCATCCTATTCACCCTGGTCCTCATCAGCTACATCGATGCTGCGGTGGCCGGTGAGCACACGCGTGGCCGCAAGGCCCGTAGCTTTCCTAATCCTGACTCGTTCCCTGATCGCACAGGTACGTCTTCCTCGGCAGCGTCTGCCGACGCAGGTCAGCCTCTTTACCCACCTGGGGCGTAAACCTATGCTGTCGCATCTCCATCAGGATCACGATGGATGCGAAGAAGACATAGAGGAAGAGTTCACTCTGGGGGCGCTTGGAAACCAGCCCAGCTCGGTACCCCGATGGCCTGCTTCACAGGCGCATAGGGGCTGCTGTCCCTACTGCCAATCCACCCGTGTTCTCCCAAGCCACTTGGGCCGACGCATCGGTAGCACCATCGGCACAGTGGCTGGAGCGGCAACCGCCACAGCCCGAGTCGCCGGCGGTGCGCAACTGGGCGCGCAACTAGGAGCCCTGGTAGGAACCGCGGCCGGCCCCGCGGGATTCACGCTCGCTGCACTGGCCGGAAGCGTCCTGGGCGCCATGGTCGGTGCTGCCACAGGTTGCGCAGTCGGCGCAGCCCTGGGCGAAGCCATCGATTCCAAGATTCTGCACAGCCACCGCTGCATCGACTGCCAACGCAGCTTCAGCATCGAGACCGACTAGGGCTGTTCCGCCAGCCCTGCTGCTTGTCCTCGTTCCTCCCTTCCTCTTTGTTTCTCCGTCGCGCAAAACCGCTGCCCTTGTTGCAGCGGCGCAGCCCTGCGCGTCGTTTTTCTGTCCTTTCGTTTCTTCCTTCCTCCCCCTTCATTCATTTCACTGGAGCTACTCAATGGCACACCTCCTTCAAACCATGGCCTACGTCGGCGAAACCCCTTGGCACAACCTGGGCCAGCGACTTCCCGCCAAACAACCCATCGACGTCTGGGCCCGCGAAGCCGGCATGGACTGGACCATCCGCGAAACCCCCGTGCGCTACATGGCCACGGAAGCTGCGGGCGACTCCGCATCCTCGGTCTCCGACCTCTACGGCGAGCCCATGGAGTTCGCTGATCACAAGGTCCTCTACCGCAGCGACACCAAAGCCCCCCTGTCGGTCGTCGGCTCCCGCTACCAGGTCGTCCAGCCTCGCCAGGTCCTGGAGTTCTACCGAGACCTCACCGAAGTCTCCGGATACGCACTGGAAACCGCCGGAGTGCTCAAGGCAGGTCGCAAGTTCTGGGCCCTCGCACGCACCGGCAAAAGTGCTGCCCTCAAAAGTAACGATCTGGTCAACGGCTACCTGCTGCTGGCTACATCCTGCGATGGAACGCTTGCCACCACGGCCACCCCCACCACCGTGCGGGTGGTCTGCAACAACACCCTGTCCATCGCTTTGTCCGGCACTTCGAGCGCCATCAAGGTGCCCCACAGCACCAGCTTTGATGCGCAGGCCGTTAAACGGCAACTGGGCATTGCCGTGTCCCAGTGGGATGGCTTCATGTACCGCATGAAGACCCTGTCCGAACGCAAGGTCAAGAGCCATGAATCCATGAACTACTTCCTGCGCGTGCTCTGCCAAACCGACACGTAAGCCGATCTGGGTCCGGGCCTGACCAACGAGCGCGCGCTCAAGAAAGTGCAAGCCATGTACGAGGGCCAAGGCCGAGGCGCGGAACTGCAAGCCGCCAAAGGAACTGCCTGGGGCCTGCTGTGTGCCGTCACGGAGTTCGTCGACCACGAGCGCCGCGCCCGCAATCAGGAGTACCGCCTGGACAGCGCCTGGTTCGGCCAAGGCGCAGCTTTGAAGCAGCGTGCGCTTGATCAAGCGCTGCAGATGGCCTCGTGATCGGAAGGCCACCCAGAGTGCACAACCAGAAAGGAGTAAACCCATGGTCGCACCTACACTAACCGGCTCCGAACCCAACCCAATCACCAGCCGGACAACCGCTGGCCCACGCCGCACTGCTCTCAGGTTGGTCAAAACCCAAAACCTTCCCCGTGAGCAATGGTTGGAGATCCGCCAAGGTGGGATCGGTAGCTCAGATGCTGCAGCTGCCTTGGGCCTGAACCCCTACCAGTCCCGCCTGGAACTCTGGATGCAAAAAACCGGCAGGGGCCACCTGCTGTCACCCATCGATCCCCAAGACGATCAAACCCCGCTCTATTGGGGAACACTGCTTGAACCCATCGTGGCAGCCCACTACACCCGCAGAACAGGGCATCGGGTACGGCGCATCAACGCCGTGCTTCAACACCCTGTGCATCCTTGGATGCGGGCCAACATTGACCGGGAAGTGATGGGCGCTCCAGACGTGCAACTGCTGGAGTGCAAAACAGCAGGGATCCAGGGTGCAAGGCTCTGGCGCGATGGCGTTCCGGAATACGTTCAACTGCAGGTCCAACACCAACTGGCGGTGACCGGCAAGCAAGCGGCCGATGTGGCGGTGCTGCTGGGGGGACAAGAGCTGGAGATCCATCGCATCGACCGCGATGAGGAACTGATCGTCCAACTCATCACCCTGGAGCGGGAGTTCTGGGGTTATGTGGAACGCGACCAGGAGCCTCCTGTAGATGGTTCTGAATCTGCCGACCAGGCATTGCGTGCTCTGTACCCCCAGGATGCAGGCCGCACGCTGGATCTCCGCCAGGACCTGGTGATGGGCGCCGTGTTCTCGGACCTCGTCGCCGTGCGCCAGGTGCTTGAAGTCCAAACCGCTTTGCAGGAACAACTCAAACAAGCCATTCAACAGCGCATGGGAGACGCCTCTCGGGCGCTGTTTGATGGGGGGGAGGTGAGTTTCAAACGAAGCAAAGACAGCTCAGGACTGGACATTGCCACTCTGCAGAAAAAAGAGCCCGGCACCGTCAAGGCCTACACGGTGACCAAGCCAGGAAGCAGGAGATTCCTGGTGCGCACCACCTGAGCCCCTGATCCGCCACCAGCGGTTCACCACCCAGCAAAGCAACCCAAAAAGCGGGCTCCATCGTTCACCGGTGGAGCCCGTTCTTGCTGGATCCGAAACATTCCTTATCAGCAAACGAAGGAGATTTCCATGCTCAAAGGTTTGGCCCTAACACCCCCGGTCATCGGGCGGATAGCCATCGGCAAAGTGGTCGAGAAAAACGGCCGCCGCCTTCCAGAAAAAGACGACGAATTCACCGTCACCAGCCAAGTGCAAAACAAGGACGGCTGGGTCTCTCACCCAGTCGACCAGCAACTGCGCAAGGAGCAACCCGCGGCCAAGCTGCGCAGCATTCCCGTGCGCATGTTGTTCGACGACCCCGACCTCAATCTGAGAGCGAACTACACGATGTTCGACCGCTCCACCGGACGCCCCCTGTGTGTCGGTGACGGTGAGAAATGCATGCGCGTCACCTTGTCCGGCATGCAAAGCCTGCCGTGTCCAGCTCCAGCTGCCTGCCCGCTGGCCCACGACGGCCACTGCAAGCCCTATGGACGGCTGTACGTGCGTATCGATGCGGACAAAGGAAGCGATGCGCAGAAGGGGGAGGGTTGCACCGATGCACTCGGCAGCTTCATCTTCCGCACCACCGGGTTCAACAGCATCCGAACGCTGTCGGCTCGGCTTCGGTATCTGTTTGCTGTCTCCGGTGGCCTGCTGGCCGGACTGCCGCTGGAGCTCCGATTGCGCGGCAAATCCACCACGCTGTCGCACCGGGCGCCGATCTACTACGTGGACTTGACCCTGCGCGAGAGCGGTAGCCTGTCTCAGGTCGTCGCTCGAGCACGCCAGGAGCGCGAGCAGCAAATGGCGTTGGGCCTGGACCAGGGCGCACTGGATAACGCCGCGCGACAAGGCTTGGCTTTGGGAGAGTTCGAGGAGTCTGAAGAGGAGGGCAGGGACGTCATGGAGGAGTTCTACCCTCAGCAGCATCCTCAGGACGGTGACAAAGCTTCGGCCGAGGGCGAGGTAAATCGGCAGGGTACTAATAACAGTGCCCTGCCCGGTAACCCTCTCAAAGCCAAGCTCGCGCACAAGCTGCAGGCCAGAACCCGCGCTGGGTCTACAGATGTTGCGAAAACCAAAGCCACCGGTGATGCTGGAGGTTCCCATGCCGGAACCTGACCATGGGCGTGAAGGAGTAGCCCGGAAATACGTGCTGGGGCTGGACATGCTCACGGTGCCCAGCTACTGGAGTGCGGGAACGTACTCGCACAAGAAACCGCTTCCAGGCGTTCTGGCCCGCAATCCCGTGCTTCCGCACAGAACAGGGCCCACCGCCTTGGCGCAGGCGGTGGCGCTGTTGACCGGCCGACGTGTGGGTATTCCTGCCATAGCCAGTGCCACCGGGATGGTGGCGCAGGCGATTCGGTACCTGCCAGGCGTGGGTGTCGAGCTGGTTGCCAAGCTAGACCCTGCAAGCATGCTTGGACAGTGCTTGGCGGCGGTCGATGCCGGTGGCGTGGTGTTGGTCCAGTGGCAGCCTCTGGCATGGAAAAACGAGCCGCCAGAACCTTCTCGCTGGATGTTGGTGGTCGGTCTGGAACGGCCGTGGCCAAGACCTGGGCAAGAGACGCTGTCTGGAATCTCCGCTTCCGCGCTGCTTGTGCTTGATGCCACGATACCCAGGGTCTGGGGATCAGGGCACAACATGCACCTGGTCCCGGGGTGGACGGCACGAACGATGGAAGGTGGCCTGCAGCGCGGTCTGGTAATTGCCGCCGGGGCTCTCGTGCCAAAAGGTCCACCTTCGGGAGGCGATGCGGCATAACGCCCGGCCGAACTCTGTGCGGCCAGTCGAATGACAAAGACTCCAAGACACCAGGACTGTGACTTGCCCACAGGCCTAACCCAAGCAGGAACGCTCGTTCGGCGTGGAAACACGCACGCTTACAGGAGATCGCCATGGTAGCTAGGCACAGCAACGACATCGTTCCTGCTTGGGGGCGACCGAAATCCGAAAACAGAAAGATCGGGGGCGATAGCGGGGGAGAGCAAACCTGGATCAGCACCTGTTCAAATGATTTGATGTGTTTGCATCACATATCATTAGCATGCATCCATTCGTAACTATCAGAGGGGCAATCGATGAAGCAACTTCGAAACAGACCGGGTGACAAACACACAGGACGGCTCCTCGTGGCGTTGGTGGTCTGGGGTGGGATGAGTTTGGGCAATGTGTTTGCACAAAGTCCTGACTTGAATGGCATCCTGGAGAGCACGGGGGAGCACTCGGCGATCTTTGAGATCAGCCCGGAGTCTGGGGACCTGGTTGGATATGCGTTTCGCAATGACTCATCGGCAGGTCGCTCCATCCTTGGGCAATGCATTGCGGGCATGCCTTGCGCCGTGCAGCGCGTGCGAGCACAAGAGTTTCCGAGTGGGGCAGGGGAGCCCCAGGGGTTTGAGGATCAGCCATCGGGATGGATGGAGGTCCGATACGCGCAAGGCGCCCGACTGGTCAGTGCGATGGACCATCTCGAAACCGAGGTCACCACCCGCCACGGCCCCATTGCAGTCGATCCAAAAAACCGCTTTCTGCAGTGGAAAGGTAAGCCGCTATGGGCTCCAACACAAGGACAACTGTCCATCGTTCACCACTACCAGTGGGGTGCAGACGATCTGCTGCTGGTACAGATTCAGCGGGATCCGGCTTGTCCGGTGCAATACCGCTTCGTATTGGTCTCCGCACGCGCTGCCGTACCGACCGAGGAGTTTGGAAGCTGCTCGGACATAGGGTACTCGTTCATCTCGCGAGACGCGCAGGGCAAGAAGAAGGCCGTGGTGCGCATGGTGGAGCATGCGAAACCATCCAGCACCGAAGCTGAGCGCAAGCGTGCGAACCGCACCCGCGTCGAGTATGCCTACAGCGAGGGATCCCTCACCCTCAACGGCAAACAGGTCAGGGCACCGGACAAAGTCGGAAACTCAGGAAGAGGGCTTCGGTGAAACGGGCTTTTTAGCTCGGGCCAAAGTCTTGCTGGCAGAAGTCAACGAACTGCGAGGCGTCCGTGCTCGCGGAGCTGGCTTGGCACCAGCCGGAGGCTGCAGCAAGGTCCAGGCGGCTACCCCCAGAGCGTTGGCGAGCCGTTCAATGTTGGCCAAGGCAATGTTCCAGGTGGAACGCTCCACTGCCGAGACGTAAGTGCGGTCCAGGCCGCTTTCCAGGGCCAGGCGCTCCTGGGACCAGCCTTTCTCAACCCGCAACAGACGGATCTGGTAAGCGAGCACATCGCGCAGGTTATCGCTCGCGGGAAGTCGGGTAGGTCCTGAGGGCTTGGCAGACACCTCACAAGGATGCAGTTCTGGTTTATTTGCATCTACGGAGTTTGCTATTCATTTTGTGCGTCGATGGTTTCTCGATGACCGATGGACGTGCTGATTCACCGGCTCTGCCGGGGCTGCGAAGTGCGGGCTTTTGAAGTTGGTCGGTTTGTTTTTTCTTAATTCACAAGGAGGTTGTTGTCATGCGTCAAATGTCAGTACTCGTTTTGGCCAGTGCGGCCATGTTGTCGGGATGTCTGGGGGGAGAGGTTTCTCGCGTCAAGGAGTCCAAGATGAAAGGGTGGCCCGAATTCACGGTGGGCCAGTTGCTGGACAAGCGCCAGGCTTGCTCCAAGACGGAGTGGAAAGTCTTCACGGACACGCGCGACCGCAAGGTGGTGGAGTACACCTGTGACTATGCGTTGGGAACGGCCTATCTGAAGGCCAAGCAGGTACAAGATATCGAAGAGGCTTTAAAGAGCTGGGAGGGAAACCTGGCCTCTAATGAGAGTGTTGCAGCGAACACGAAGGAAAGGATCGACAAGACCCAAGGAGACCTCATCGATCTCGAGAATTCGCTGGCGGAGTCTGAGGCGGGCATTCAAGCCTTAAAGGCTGACATAGATCGGTTGAAAGGGTATTCGTGTCAGAACACTGGTGCCAGTGGATACAACCACCAGCAAATGTTCGAGAAAATTTTTAGCGATCTGCAAGCTGCCATGGAACAAGCTTGCTCAAACCAAACACCTCCCAAGGGACCTACGTCAATCACCCGACATATGTCCAGGACCACAGAAGCCAGTGTCAGGGGGCGGGCAGAATATGTTGCTGCGAGGCGCCTCCAGGAGATGGAGGAAAAGAGAAAGCAGATTCCTCGGAGCATCAAGTCCAAGACGGACCATCTGGCGTACTTGGAGGAAACACAATCCACCGACGAAAAGCGCGCTCCGGAAAGGCTCGCAGAGCATGAAGCGCATATGGCTAGGCTGCGTCAGCGCGGCGAGAGTTTCCAGGGGGTGCGGGAGGTTTCTCAGTGGACCGTACAGCAGAAAGAGCCGGTGTACCTTGGCTCACGCATTGATCTGGTCTTCAGCGACAGTACGGTGGAGCAACCCATAGAGCCAAAGATCATCTTTGACGATGCTGCTGACAACCCAACGAAGATATCTGCTCTCTATCAGTTCATCCTGAACCAGATGTGGGTGAGATATCGGAAGAAGGCTTGAGATTCGTAGGCTGAGAGTCGCTGCCGTGGATGTTCCTGGTTGGGGGCATTCACGGCAGAGGCAGTTGGAATTTTTTTGTCAGGCAATCATGCCACTACGGTGATGGCCTGACTAAAAACAAACAGCCTCCGCTGAAACCGGGGCGAATTACTTCTGCGCGGAAATCAACACCTACTGTGGATTGAGCAGTGCCAGCGCCTTGCGCTTACCCAGCTTGAGCACTTCAGCAATGCGGTCTAGTTGCGCTGCGCGGGGATGAACGTGACCCGTCTCCCACTTGTAGACAGACAGCGAGGAAGTGCCCAGCAGCTGAGCCATCTGCTTCTGCGTGATGCCGAGCGCCGCACGTTTCTCGATCAACACCTGTGCATCGAACTGGATCTGCTTTGACTTCTTGGGCGTGACGTCTTCAGTCACTGCCTTGGCTTTCGGCGCATCCGTTACTTTGACCTGCCGTTGAGTGGCTTTGAGCTGGGAGGTCAGCGCCTTGACCTCACGCTTCAGAGCCGCAATCTCCGAACGGTGGCCAGTGATCGCCTTGCGCATGCCCTGAAGTTCAGGTTTGAGCTCCTTGCGCGCCATGCGAACAACTTCGGCGCGAAAGGCATTGGAAAATGTATTCATATGCCCGATGGTAACTTTGACCACCTGTGACGCGCTTGGACACCCGCCCTGCGCTTTGTTCCGATTACCAAAAAACAAAACCGCCAGAGACCTGAGCCCATGGCGGTTTGTTTCGGTGGTGACCGAGAAACTTTGACTTACTTCCCGGCCTTGTCCGCCTTGCGCTTGGCAGCCTTGGGATCCACCACCGCCTTGAACTTGGCGCCCGCCACAAACTTCGGCACCGTGCTCGCCGGGATCTTCAGCGCAGCACCAGTCGACGGATTCTTGCCCGTGCGTGCTGCACGCTTGGCGGACTTGAAGGTCCCAAATCCCACCAGCTGCACGGCATCGCCCTTCTTGACGGCCGTCTGGATGGTGTCGATCAGCGTCTCCAGCACCGCATTGGCTGCGGTCTTGGACAGGTCATTCTTCGAAGCCAGGATTTCAACGAGTTCTGCGCGGTTCATGGATGCTCACGTGTAGAGGTTGGAAAGGATCGATTTATAACCCCGCCGCTGACACAGCCTTGTTGCGACTCACTGCTGCAGTGCACTTCTTGGCAAAAACTCCACGCCCGTGCGTTTCACCAGCTCCTGATAGCTGATGGGCCTTCCAACCGTCTCCCCCTCGCGGTTCTCTTGCCAGTGCGCCCAGGCGCGCTTGTCCGTGGCGTCATAGACCAGTTTGTACAAATAGGTCGGCACCTTGACCCCATTGGCCCCAATGCGTGGCCCCGCATCCGTGAACACCGGCCCCGTGATTACAAACACATCCCCCTCGGCCCGCTTCACATAGTGCCGCGTGTCCTGCTCGATCTTGTTCCAGGCACCCCCGTTGTGCTGGGCATTCTGGGGAACCATGTTCGCCAGGCTGAAGCTTTGGGCCATCGCCGTCGGCGTTGTCATGTCTCCCGCCGGCGCCATGTGGCCTCGGGAGTAACCTGAGTTCTTGTAGTCTTCCAGTTCCGCCCGCTCGCCACCGGGGAGCCGCGCATCTGCGAAGAACCGTTTGGCCCGTTTCTCATTGGCCCCTTCCAGCATCTGCCGATTCAGTCGTTGTGCCACGAACACCGGCGTCTTGGTGGTGCCAGAGTGCAGCACCGCAAAGGCTTCATAGCAAAGCTCCCGCAGCTGCTGCCGGGGAGTGATGGCCGGTGGCGCGCCATTTGCAAAGAACTGCGGGCACTGCGCAAAAGAAGTGGGCTCCGGCGTGAGCAGCGCCGCACTGTCGAACTGCGGAAACCGCGCCCAGGAAAGATTCGGGAGAGCAACACTGGCGAGAGACAGGGCCAGCACAGCTGCCAGGCGCACACGGCCTGGCCAAAAGAACAAACGATTCACAGAAGAGGCATTCGGGTCGAACAAAACGGAGCCCGATTGGAGCACCGTTCATGTCTCTCTCCTGGCCCGAATGCTCGGAGCCCGCAGGGTTTTACAGCTGCTTGCAGAGTGGGTGCCAGAAACAGAAAGGGCTCCCAAAGGGGGCCCGATCTGCCTGCCCGCCCCTGCGGCTCAGTTAACACTCCCCATGGCAGCAGCACCCGCACCGCGCGAAGTGCCACCACCATGGGAAGTCCCGCAACTGCTTCAAACCAATCTCAGCAGTTGGTCTGCCAAATTACATGGCGCTGAATTCGCCCGAAGGGATCTGGCCGGTGCGCACAGCTTCAGCAGCCTGGGCACGCACGGCAGCGCGGTCAGCGGTGCTCTTGTAGGTCACGACGCGCGAACCAGCTGGCTCGATGCTGCGGGTCTGGGCCACGGTAGCGGCTTCGGCAGCCACTTCAGCGCGGGTGCGGTTCGTGTCGAACTTCAGTGCGAATTGCGAGCCATCGGCTTCGTCAGCGTAGGCGCCAAAAGAAGCGAAAGCGGCAACAGCGGCGATGGAGAGGAAACGAGCGGTCTTGTTCATGATGAAAATCCTTGAAAGTTAAAAAGCGTCTCAAAAAAGCCGGGGCAAAAACCATTCCTGAACCGGGTTCGGTGAGTCGCCTTGCGGGTTCGGCTCATCGATGTGATGAACTGTACGCCGATGGTGTTTAGGGAAAAACTACCCAGTCGCAAACTAACTGTTCCAGTATTGAAAACAATCTTTCGGAGCCGTTCCAGCCCCTAATCTCCGCGCCTTGACGCCAAAAGAGTGCTCCATGGGGAGGCCTCCTTGGGTTCATCCTGCATGCGCATTTGTGGCAAAAGCTGTACATTTATCCAGTATTCAGCCACAGGAGAAGCAGCGCCATGCAAGTCATCGAATCCACCTATGTCGTCACCCTGCGCGACTACCCCGAAGAGATACCCGCCAAGGAGCGGATTTCCGCAGAAACCCGGTACGCCAAAGCTCTGGAAAAGCAGCTCGGCGGCCCCGAACAGGTCGCAGCTGCCCTGGACGCCATGCACAGCCTGGAAGAGTCGCCGCCCGAGGTGGTGTCTCCTGGCGATCTCACCTTGCTCAAGGCCTGGGGCAAGGCCAGTGCGGCGGCCAAGCAGGCGGGGTTCCGAGATCTGGGGGAAGGGGATGGGGCGTACTTTGAAGTGCGGCTGGTGTGAGGACGATGATCCGCATAGGACATGCCACGCCGATCAACGCGCACTGGAACTACCCGACCTTGATGTGCACGCCACCGGGAAGAGCTGGTGGTGTGTTCCCGACGGAGACCGTGCTGCCGCTGGAGGCGGAGGCGTATGCGGTCACTGAGGAGGGTGAGATCTGGCGGGTGATAGTGAAGCACTCGGGTGAAGTCCTGTATGAGGGGCCTGGGCGTGTGGTGTTGGTGGAGTCGCCTGCGCCTTTTTAAATAGCGAGCAGAGTATGAATGTGGGCACGTCTGCTGCAAGCTGGCTGACCGCTTTGCAGCGGTAGCCGTCACTGACGGCCAGGCGGTAGGTTTCCGGTGCCTAGAACAAAGCTGTCACTGATTCGTCCACCGGACCAATGCTCTGTTGCGGTCAAGTTCGTGGAAAAGATCCCCCACAGCTTGGACCGTGAGCTGCATGCGTAGGCATACCCAGCCGGAATGGGCGTGCATCCGCGTACCCTGACCGGCGGGTTGAACGCGAAAGCGGTTTGCTGCTACCCTTGGCTGCGTTTGTCACAGTAAAGGCGCAGACTAGATTGAGCAGACAAAGTCGCGCCACAGGGAGAGACATGGTTACTTTGGTCCGGGGCAATGTGCCCCCTACAGAATTGCGAATGCCTCATTCGCCGACACCTCGTCCGGGAGACAGGGTGGTCTGGTACGTTGACACTCGAAGGGCAATAGGCAAATACGTTGGACATGGCGTACGTGGGCGGCCCGTCGTGGAAAACAACCTGGGAAATCAGACTCGGCTCATGGCTTTCGATTGCATGAGACTTGAGAAGCCAGATGTTCGTCGTGGGCCGAACTGGGAATACCTGCCAAAACGCGCCCTGATTCAGCAACCGAAGCCTAGTGAAAAGGAAGCGCTGCGCCGCCTCCTTTCACGAAGGATTCCGCCAGGGCCTACCTACATAGAACTGGTTGAGGAGATCTGGGGCCGCGGCTATGAGGTCTACGTCGTCGGGGGAACTGTACGAGACGTGCTCGCCGGCGAGCAACCACATGACGTGGACTTGGTAACCACGATGCCAATCGCGAGGCTCCGTCCACTTCTAAAGACCATGTTCAGGGATGAGATCGGCGGAAGCGATGAGAACGGCTACGCCCGTCTCGGCGGGAAGGGCGTCCATGGCGACCCTTTCATCGACCTCAAGCTGTTTTGTCACGGCGATTCTGGGACGCCCGATGCCCTCTTTGGCGCTGATTTTTTGTTAGACGTTTCGCACCGTGATTTTGCATGTAATTCCGTCTATTACGATCCCATCAACGAGGTGCTGATCGACCCCACAGGGCGGGGCATATCCGATGCGGAAAAAATGCTGCTGCATGTAGTTTGCGACCCTCAGCTGAGACGCCCGGCGGCCGTTGGACAAGTGAGCCTGCGCTACTTCAAATTTCTTCTAAGAGGATTTCAGCCGACCGCAGCGACTCGAAAGGTCATTGAAGAGAAGTTCATTCCTTGCCTGAGCGCCCTCACCGATGCCGACCGCCTCGGATACATCAAGCGCCAAATATTTGGAAAGCTTGCGGCATCGGAGCACGCTGACGCGAAGGCCCGGCTCGAAGCCGAGGTCAAGTCTTGCACGGTGACAGGACTCTGGAATGAGTGCTTTGAGCCCATCTGCGGCGAAATGTGCACATGAGCTCAATCAACGGACTGGATCCAAGCTTCTACTGTCTCCCAGTCGAGTTGATTGACGGGGTTTTCAGGCAGAAGAAGGATTCCGCGCTGGGTGGCAGCGACTTGCCGACGGTTCGGGACTTGGCATCACTTCTCTCAGCTAAGTATGTCAAGGAAAGCGGTCGCCTAGTAGTCGGCGAGAGGCTCTACGCAGGGCCGGTGCTTGTGCATCGCGACGGCAAAGGCCACAGCTACGCGTTGGTGGACAGCGGTGGTAAACCAGTTGGCGCCGCACACGAAAGCGGGGTCGTACCCGAACACGTGCAGTCAATTGCTAAACGTGCAGCGCCGCTGGTTTCGCGCAGCGAAGCCCTCACGCCCTTCGAATCAGTCGACCTCCGCAACGCGTTCATCGAGCCAGAGTTTGCTGAGTTCGCTCCCGATGGCACGGTCATCTCCCGCCGAAGTTGGTGGTCTGTGCTGTCAGAAACCAGAGCAATCATCTTTGGCGCACCTGGATCGGGCAAGTCCACCTGCCTGCGGAGAATGGCGCTGGAATGTGAGCGGGGCGAAGAAGATGATCCAGCACGCCTTCCGGTGTACGTGCAGCTTCGACATATTCAGTCGAGCAACTCGCTTGAAGAGGCATCTCGGTCTCTGTTTGCAGGGCCGCCTCTCCTGCGCGAAACGGATACCAGCCAAAGCATCGCCGAGGGCGCCGACTACCTAGCGAATGCACTGCTGCTTTTGGATGGGTTGGATGAAGTTCCCACTCATCTTCAGGACGAGGTGCTTGCCAGCATGCAGGGTCTTGCCGCCAGCGGCACCGCAGCTGCCATTTTCATATCGACTCGGGAGCGCGGCTACGAATGGCGCATTCCTGGATTCAAGTACTTCAAGCTTCTGCCTTTGCCAGACAGCAAAGTTCGAGAGTGGGTCTACTACCGCCTTACTGCCGAGCCTCCTGTGCCGTGGAGACAGTTCATCGCATCGTTCGAGCACAGTCCAAAGATTCGGGAACTGTGTTCTAACCCACTTCTTCTTTCAATCGCCGTCAGTGCCTATCGCAGGAGCGCCACTCTCCCTGCGAGCAAGGCAGTATTGCTGGAGAGCTGCCTTGACGCCGTGACAGACCGCTGGGATTCAACGCGAGGCGTCGTAAGGGATTCACAAAGTTGGGCATCACCCAAGATGAAGGTCGCTGCATTGAGTCGAACGGCTTTTTTTCTCCACGGTAAGCAAGGCGATCTCTTCACATTGGAGGACTTCTGCTCCTGGAACCGTCCGTTGGGTGCCGACAGGAACTTGCTTTTGGCTTTGCAGCGGCACACTGGATTGGTGACTCAGGTAGGCAGCGAAGATCGATGGAGCTTTGCGCACCGGACCATCGCAGACTATCTCACTGCGAGATTCGTGGTGTTCGACACCGACGACTCGGCAAAAACGCTGCGTGGACTTATGAAATATGAGCGCTGGCGTGACGTCTGGTCCTACTCTTGCGGCATCGCCCACGACGCTACCCCACTGATTTTGATGGTGCTCCACAAAGAGAACTTCACCAAGAGACATCGATTTGAAGCGATTGCCGATGCCTTTTCTCAGGAATTGTTTTGCTCAGACGAGGCTTCCGAGCTAGCTCTGAAGGAAGTGAAAGCATTTCTCTCATCAACCCTGAGGCCGTTGCTGCTCGCCCAACGCTCAAGAACAGTCACGACTCGCGTAGCGCTCGTTCGGAAGTTCCGGTTCGAAGACGAGCAGCGGAATTCAGCGGCAACGGAAGCGAAGAGCAGGTTGCTGGAGAATGTTGTCGGCTCTCTTAGTGGTTTAAGGCGGGGCGTACTTGGGGAGCGTTTGGTCAGCTGGCTGGGAAAATCCAAACACGAGGCGATGAGGACGCTGGCAGCATTGCTTGACAAGGATGCGGCGCTGTCCGCCAATGCGTCGGTTGAGAACGGTCGGGTGCACCTAACGGTTGTGCAAGATCGTCCAAGCTTTCAGTTGGAAGCAATCGAATCTAGACCCGACGCGCCAAACGCCACTCAACGCTAGCCAGTGTGGAGTTGCCGTACTCGCTGGAGCGCAAGTGCCGGCGAGCTGGCCAAAGCTACGGGTGGTTTTGGGTGTTCCGTCAGGGGCCAGCACAGCCCCGATTCTTGGACCCTGTCAACGAATCCAATAGGCATCCGGCAAGCGGCTCCCAAATGCGACGAGTGGCGCTTCGTCTGCTACACGTGATCCGCTGTGAGAGGCCGGCTCCGAAGGTGAACGGGCCGGCTGGGACCGAAGGCGTTCTACGACCGGAGTCGGCGATTGCTGCCGCTCAGGCGCTGAACCTTGAATGACTGAGATCAGCCTAAAGCCGCCATGCCTGACGGTTCAGAGTTGGATGTCGTCAACTTCTGTTTGCATTCGAACGAATCTTTCTAGCTGACCAAGTTGGTCTCGGACTGCCTGCACTGACTACTGTTGTTTCAGAATCTCCAGAGCCTCCCTTGCGATCGCCAGCGACAGTTCCTCATGAAGGATCCCAGCCTTGAGCACCAAGTGTTGCAGACGACGTTCGCGACTAGGCTCCTTGCCAACGAAGTCGCGCTGCTCAATGCGCTGGTAAACGGCCAGCTTGGTCTGGTGCATGGCCTGCAATCGGGTTATTTCCTTTTCCAGCCCCGTGGGGCCGACAGCGGCCTCGGCGCGCAGTCGCACCATGAGCTCGTCGCGCAGGGGCGTGGGGTCCTGCTGCTCAGCGATCCAGCGCCGCAGCTCCTTGCGACCTGCCGGCAGCAGGCGGAACTGGCGCTTGCGGCCGCGGCCCGTCTCCGCGGGCAAAGCCTCGATCCATCCTGCTTCCTCAAGCCGTGCCAGCTCGCGGTAGATCTGCTGGTGCGTGGCGTGCCAAAAGTAGCCGATTGATTTGTCAAAGCGCTCGGCAAGCTCCGAGCCCGAGCAGGGGTGCTCGACCAGGGCGGTGAGAAGGGCGTGGGGCAGGGACATCGAAAGGGTGCGCGGGGAAAGCTGCAGAGGCCGCCATCTTGCCCGAATCGCGAGGCTTCTCCATTGTTTCTGCAACCAGTTGCATAAATGCGGGATGCTGGCTACATTTGTGCAACTGGTTGCATAAACAAGAAAGAGAACTGCGATGAACGCCATCCTGAAATCCACCCCGGCCCCTCTGGCCGGCAACGGCAGCCCCTACCCGCACCTGCATGTCCCGCTGGACCTGGGCTTCACCACGCTCAAGAACCGCGTGCTCATGGGCTCCATGCACGTGGGGCTGGAGGAGGTGGAGCGCGGTTTCGAGCGCATGGCCGCCTTCTATGCCGAGCGGGCGCGCGGCGAGGTGGGGCTGATCGTCACGGGCGGCATCGCGCCCAACGAGCGGGGCCGGCCCATGCAGGGCGGGGCCATGCTGGTCAACGAGCACGAGGCCGAGCAGCACCACAAGGTGACCCAGGCCGTGCACGCCGAGGGCGGCAAGATCGCGATGCAGATCCTGCACTTTGGCCGCTATGCCTACCACCGCGACCTGGTGGCGCCCAGTGCGTTGCGCGCGCCCATCAACCCGCACGTGCCGCATGCGCTCACGGCCGAGGAGGTGGAGCAGACCATCGAAGACTTCGCGCGCTGCGCGGCGCTGGCCCAGCACGCTGGCTACGACGGGGTGGAGGTGATGGGCTCCGAGGGCTACCTGATCAACGAGTTCATCGCCGCGCGCAGCAACCACCGCGATGACGCATGGGGCGGCAGCTATGCCAACCGCATGCGCTTTCCGGTGGAGATCGTGCGGCGCACGCGCGAGCGCGTAGGCCCGAACTTCATCATCATCTACCGTCTGTCCATGCTCGACCTGGTGGAGGGCGGCTCCACCTTGGCCGAGGTGATCGAGCTGGCCCAGGCCATCGAGGCGGCGGGTGCCACCATCCTGAACACCGGCATCGGCTGGCATGAAGCGCGCATTCCAACAATAGCTACCAAGGTGCCGCGTGCAGCGTATGCCTGGGTGACGAAGCAGGTGATGGGGCAGGTGGGCATACCGCTCATCACCTCCAACCGCATCAACACGCCCGAGGTGGCCGAGCGCCTGCTGGCCGAGGGCGTGGCCGACATGGTGTCGATGGCGCGCCCGCTGCTGGCCGATGCCGACTTCGTGCGCAAGGCGCGCCAGGGCCGGGCCGACGAGATCAACACCTGCATCGCCTGCAACCAAGCCTGCCTGGACCACACCTTTGGCGGCAAGATCACGAGCTGCCTGGTCAACCCCCGCGCCTGCCATGAGACGGAGCTGGTCATTGCCCCGGTGGTAGCCAAGAAGCGCATTGCCGTGGTTGGTGCCGGCCCCGCGGGCTTGAGCTTTGCCGTCACGGCCGCGCAGCGTGGCCATGCGGTGGTGCTGTTCGATGCGGCGACCGAGATCGGCGGCCAGCTCAACATCGCCAAGCAGGTGCCGGGCAAGGAGGAGTTTTACGAAACGCTGCGCTACTACCGCCGCCAGCTGGAGCTGCATGGCGTGGAGGTGCGCCTGAACACCCGCGTGGAGGCGAGCGACCTGGCAAGCCAGGGCTATGACGAGGTGGTGGTGGCCACGGGCATCCAGCCGCGCACGCCGGGCATCGAGGGCATTACCCACCCCAAGGTGCTGAGCTACGTGGACGTGCTGCGCGACAAGAAGCCCGTGGGCCTGCGCGTGGCCATCATCGGCGCAGGCGGCATCGGCTTCGACGTGGGCGAGTACCTCACGCACGAGGGCGAGAGCGGCGCGTTGGCACCCGCCAAGTTCAATGCGGAATGGGGCATCGACCCCGCCTACGCCCAGGCTGGTGGCCTGCGCGCTGCGCAGGTGGAGGCGCCCGCGCGCCAGGTGCATCTGCTGCAGCGCAAGACCAGCAAGGTGGGCGACCAGCTGGGCAAGACCACGGGCTGGATCCACCGCACCTCGCTCAAGGCGCGCAACGTGGGCATGAGCTCGGGCGTGGCCTACGAGCGCGTGGACGATGCGGGCCTGCACATCACCATCGACGGCGGCGCGCCCCAGTTGTTGGAAGTCGACCACATCGTGGTCTGCGCCGGCCAGGAGCCGCTGCGCGCGCTGTACGACGCGCTGGTGGCCGCGGGCCAGAGCACCCACCTCATCGGCGGTGCCGACGTGGCCGCCGAGCTCGATGCCAAGCGCGCCATCCTTCAGGGCACCACCCTCGCTGCTTCCATTTGATCCATCCATACCTCCACAGGAGACATTCCATGACCGAAGCCCCCAAGAACATCCATCCCGCCGTCGCCCGCTCGCTCGAGACCTGGCACCACATGGTGGCCAGCCGCGACCTGTCGAACCTGTTGTCCATCGTGCACCCCGACGCGGTGTTCCGCTCGCCCATGGCCAACACGGCCTACACCTCGGCCCCGGCGCTGATGCTGGCCCTGTCCACCGTGATCCAGGTGTTCGAGGACTTCACCTACCACCGCCAGCTGGCCACCGACGACGGCCTGAACATCGTGCTGGAGTTCAGCGCCCGTGTGGGCGACAAGCAGCTCAAAGGGATCGATCTGGTGCGCTTCAATGAGCAGGGCCAGATCACGGAGTTCGAGGTCATGGTGCGCCCCCTGAGCGGGCTGCAGGCCCTGGGCGCGGAGATGGGCGCGCGCCTGGGCGACAAGCTCCCGGCCTTCAAGGCCAAGGCCTGAAGCGTTTGCAAAAGAAGAAAAGAGACCGGAGACAAAGCCCATGACCACCACCACCGCACCGCCGCCCGCCATGCCCTGGGAGGGGACTTACCCGCCCGCCCTGCGCAACTACCAGCTCGACCTGGCGGCGCTGCCCGCCAATGCTGCGCAGCTGGCCACGCAGGCCGCGGTCGACCATGGCGATCAGCCCGCGTTCACCTTCGTGCTGCCTACGGGCGCGAACGTGGTGCGCAGCTTCAAGGAGGTCGATGCGCTGTCGGATGCCTTTGCCGCCTGGCTGGTGCGCGAGCAGGGGCTCAACGCGGGTGATGTGCTCGCGCTGCAGCTACCCAACTGCCTGCACTATCCCATTGCGGTGTTCGGTGCGTGGAAGGCCGGGGTCATCGTGACCAACGTGAACCCGCTGTACACCGGGCGCGAGCTGCGCCTGCAACTCGAAGACAGCGGCGCGCGCCTGCTGCTGGTGTGCGACATGTTCCTGCCGGTGGCGGGGCCTGTCGCCGAAGAATTGGGCTTGCCGGTGTTGACGGCCAGCCTGTGGGACTATTTCGAGGAACCCGTGGCTTCGGCCATCCGCGCCAAGATGGCGGGGCCTGCCGACCCCGCCGCGGTGCCGCTGCCGCGCATGGCCGATGTACTGGCGCAGGGCAAGGCGCTGGCGCCCATCGACCACCGCAGCCACCCCGTGGCGGTGTACCAGTACACGGGCGGTACCACCGGGCGCAGCAAGGGCGCGGTGATCACGCACGGCAACATCCTGGCCACGCTCCGCATCACGCGCGATTTCCTGGATGCCTACGACGGCCCCCAGCGCGGCGAGACCATGCTCACCGTGCTGCCCATGTACCACGTGTTCGCCTTCATGGTGAACTTTCTGGTGTTCTTCGAGGTGGGGGCGCGCAACTTGCTGGTGCCCAACCCGCGCCCCATGTCCAGTCTGCAGAAGACCTTCGAGCAGTTCGACGTGCAGTGGACCGCCGGTGTGGACACGCTGTTCGCCGGCCTGATGGCCGAGCCCTGGTTCCAGGCCAGCCCACCGAAGCTGCGTTATGCGTTTTCAGGAGGAACGGCCTTGCGCACATCGACCGCGCAGGCCTGGCAGGCGCTGGTCTGCCCCATCATCGAGGGCTATGGCATGACCGAGACCTCGTGCATCGTCTCGTGCAACCCGCCCTCGGCCACGCCGCGCCTGGGCACCGTGGGTGTGCCCATGCCAGGTTGCCGCGTGCGCGTGGTGGATGATCAGGGGCGCGACCTGCCCGAGGGCGAGCGCGGCGAGCTGCTGGTGCGGGGCCCGCAGGTCGTGGCCGGCTACCTGCATGCGCGGGCCGACAGCGCCAGTGCGATCAAGAACGGCTGGTTGCACACCGGCGACATCGCCCAGCTGGAAGAGGGCGGCTACATCCGCATCGTGGACCGCAAGAAGGACATGATCCTGGTCTCGGGATTCAACGTCTACCCCAACGAGGTGGAGGACGTGCTCGCGGCCCACCCCGGCATCGCCGAGGCCGCCGTCATCGGCGTGCAGGACGTGGGTACCGGCGAGGCCGTGCGCGCCTTCGTCGTGCCGCGCAACCCGGCGCTCACGGCCGAGGAGGTGGAGCGCCACTGCCGCACCCAGCTCACGGCCTACAAGGTGCCGCGGCAGATCGTATTTCGCGACCAACTGCCCAAGTCGCCGGTGGGGAAAATCCTCAGGGCTTCGCTGCGCGAAATAGTGTGATCGTGGTCTATGCGCCCTGCGGCTCTCGCAGACTCGATTTATAGGAACGGCGGCAATACAGTGATAGCTGTCTTACTGCTAGCTCTTGGCCCGATTGTTCCTACATTTCCATCCCATTGCAAATTTGCCACAGGCTCTTTCGAGTTATCACCTGCTAAGGCGATCACTATGAATGGCAGCTATCGCTATGTAGAAAAGTGTCTGGCGACAGAATCAACAGCCGCTTTTAACCTGCAGTGAATCGCCCCGGTTTTTGAGGAGGCTCAACACTCTGAGAGGATTGAGCCATGAAGAAGACAAACAAGTTCTCGCCTGAGGTGCGTGAGCGCGCAGTGAGGATGGTGCAGGAGCAGCGCGGGGAGTACCCGTCACTGTGGGCAGCCATCGAATCCATTGCCCCCAAGATTGGTTGCGTGCCGCAGACGTTGAACGAATGGGTCAAGCGCACCGAAGTTGATGCAGGCAAGCGCGAAGGCGTCACCACAGCCGAAGTACAGCGGGTCAAGGAGTTGGAGCGCGAGGTCAAGGAACTGCGCCGGGCCAACGAGATATTGAAGCTGGCCAGCGCGTTTTTCGCGCAGGCGGAGCTCGACCGCCGCCTGAAGTCTTGAAGACCTTCATCGACCAGCATCGCAATGCTTTCGGGGTCGAGCCGCTCTGCAAGGTTCTGCAGGTTGCCCCGTCGGCGTATCGACGTCATGCCGCGCTGCTGCGCCAGCCCCACAAGCGTTGCGCCCGTGCCAAACGCGACGAGTTGCTGATGCCGCAGATTCAACGCGTCTGGCAGGCCAACATGCAGGTCTACGGCGCCGACAAGGTGTGGCGGCAACTGGCGCGCGAAGGCGTGACCGTAGCTCGCTGTACTGTCGAGCGGCTGATGCGCAGCATGGGACTGCGCGGAGTGATGCGTGGCAAAGTCGTACGCACCACCATCGGTGACGCCAAGGCTGCGTGCCCGCTGGACCGGGTAAACCGGCAGTTCCGGGCAGAGCGGCCCAACCAGTTGTGGGTCAGCGACTTCACGTATGTCTCGACCTGGCAGGGCTGGCTGTACGTGGCCTTCGTCATCGACGTCTTCGCCCGGAGAATCGTGGGCTGGCGGGTGAGCAGTTCGATGCGCACGGACTTTGTTCTCGATGCGCTGGAGCAAGCCCTATATGCCCGGCAACCAGAGCGCGATGGCAGCTTGGTCTGTCATTCGGACAGAGGGTCTCAATACGTCAGTATTCGATACACCGAGCGATTGGCAGAAGCGGGCATCGAGCCATCGGTAGGGAGCAAGGGCGACAGCTACGACAACGCCTTGGCGGAAACCATCAATGGCCTGTACAAGGCAGAACTCATCCACCGCCGGGCACCCTGGAAAACCAAGGAAGCCGTGGAGTTGGCGACGCTCGAATGGGTGTCCTGGTTCAACCACCACCGCCTGCTCGAGCCTATCGGGTACATCCCGCCTGCAGAGGCTGAGGCAAACTACTACCGACAACTCGCCAGTCAGGCCACCGAGGTGGTGGCCTGACTTAAACCAAACAGCCTCCGCGAAAGCCGGGGCGATTCAGCCTCCCGTCACAGCGGTTGTTAATTGAACGATGTATGAGCGGTAGCTCACAGCCTATAGCGGACCCACTGCGCACCAGGAGGTTGGTCAGAACCGAGCAACAAGATCCATGGTCAACCAGAGCGCTATGCCAAGCGTCGCTATCGCCGTGACCGCATCCACAATGCGCCAGCTCTTTGACGAGATCAGCCAATGGCTGGCACCTTTTGCTAGCGCCACCCACGCAGTGAACCACACGATGGACGCGAGAAATGCACCGACTGAGAAGGTCACACTTGCCGTAGTAGGCAGCGCTGCCCCCACTGAACCAAGAATGACCACTGTGTCGAGCCACGAGGCAGGATTGCCAAGAGACATTACCAAGAGGCGGCGAACCCAGCTTCCCTCGCCGACTTTTGTCACAGACGCAAGCGAAGCGCCAGACCCTCTTGCGGCAGCGTGTGCCGCTTGCACGGCGTGACCGACAAGCAATGCAATTCCAGCGGATTGCAAGAGCGCTTGGAGAGCAGGTAAGGTGGCAAGCGCTGCTGAGACACCCAGAACGCCCCCCGCAATCAGAACGAGGTCGCTGCCGCTACTGATGACGACGAGCATCGCCCGAGAACGCCCTAGAAGAGCTTCGCGGAAAACGAGGACGTCTTTGGGGCCAGGGCAAATGAAAAGGCCCAAGGCAAGCACAAAGCCTTGCATGGCAGCGGAGAGGTCGAGCATGTCGGAATTACCGACAACCTCTCAAGCTGAACCGGTGGTTACTGGATGTCCAGATTCTATCTGCGGCGCCGCCGATGCGGCAGGACCTGCTGCTCTCGCCCCGATCCAGTTCATCAGTGAGCGGCAGATTCGGTCTAGGGTTGTGGGATACCTGCCCGGCACAACCCCCGAGCGAGATCGATGAATGTGCGCAACGCTGCTGAGAGATACCGCTGCCGCGGGTAGTAGAGGTACGGTGCACCGATGCCCGGCGACCATGGCTCGAGCAATCGCACAAGACGGCCTTCGGCGATTTCCCGCTCAACGTACTTCTCGTGCACGTATGCCAAGCCACCGCCCGCCAACGCAGCATTCACCGCAATCTGCGCATCATTGACGACGATACGCGCCGGGGGCAACTCAACCTTTGCCGTGCGCCGCTGAAAAGCCCATATCTGCAGTGAACCGCCCGGAAAGCTCCGTCGAATGCATTCGTGTCTGACGAGGTCGCGAGGCGCGAGCGGAGAAGCCCGTCCATCAAGATAGTCCGGTGATGCAACAATCGCGTAGCGCTGAGCATTCCCGATGCGTACCGCCACCATATCTTGGGGCACGTCGTTTCCGAAGCGTACGCCTGCGTCAAAGCCTTCGAGCACGATGTCCTGCAAGGCAGCATCGGCCACGATTTCGATCGCGACGTCTGGATGTTCGCGTGTAAAACGTGCTGCTAGCGGCGCCAGAAGAAACTGCGCGATGGGTGCAGGCGCATTGATGCGCAGAGATCCGATCGGGGTGCTGCGGTGAAGGTTGACACGCTCGACCGCGTCCTGGATCTTTCTGAGACCAGGCTCCAGGCTGGCGAGCAACTCGGCACCGGCGGCGGTTGGTGCGACGCTGCGCGTCGTGCGCCGTAGGAGCACCACCCCGAGTTGGTCCTCTAGCTTGCGCATTCCCTGACTTGCCATCGACGTTGAGACTTTCCGTTCCGCCGCTGCGCGCCCGAAGTTGCCGTGCCGGGCAATAGCCGCGAAAAGTTCAAGCTCAGGCAACAAAGATCGCATTGGCATTGTTCATTCTGAGTTAACAGCTCTTCCATAATTATGTAGCTAGTCGCCTTGGCGTATCCCTCATAGCATCACTCAACTCATCGAAATTGAAGGAGAGATCTATGAACATCACCTTTCAACAGCTGCGTCAATTCGCGGCTTCTTTGGCAGTAGTGACGGTGGTTACGACGCCTGTTCTCGTGCGAGCGCAGTCCGCAGGTGTTTGGAGCAAGGCAGCTCCCGCCGGTGTGGCCCGGCAGGAGCTGTACCCAGAGGTTCTTAGCGGCCGCATTTATGTGGCGGGAGGTTTGCTCAGTCCGAATACTGGCTACTCAGCGCACTTCGAGGCCTACGATCCTGCAGCGGACAAGTGGACACGCTTGGCCACGCTGCCTCAGGCGCGGCACCACATCGCGTTGGCCGCCTCTGGTGGTCTGATATACGGCATTGGCGGTTTTAGCGGTGGTTTTCCAAACTGGCAGGCGCAATCTGAGGTGTTTGTGTACGACCCGAATGCCGAAAATTGGCGCAGCGGAGTTGTGATGACCCAGCCCCGAGCGGAAGGAGTCACAGCGGCGGTGGACGGCAAAATCTATGTCTTTGGCGGCAGAGTGCGTGCCAACAACGACGCGAACCATTTCAACGACCATGTCGACACAAACCTGGCCGAAATGTTCGATCCCTCCTCTGGCAAATGGTCACGGCTGCCGGACACCCCAAGCGCGCGGAACAGCGCGGGGGGTGCAGTGATCAACGGAAAGATCTATATCGTCGGTGGGCGTCAGGCCCTCAAGCAACCTGATGGCAGCTTGCGCCAGTTAAACGTGGCGACCCTAGAGGTCTTTGACCCCGCAACACTTAAGTGGGAGGTCCGTGCGCCAATGCCGCAGGCTCAGGGCGGCCTTGCTGCTGTGGCTCAGGGTGGCAAGTTGTATGTCTTTGGAGGAGAGCAGTGGTTTCCTGAGCAGAAAGTGTTTGCCGAAAGCTGGGTCTATGACCCGCAAAGCGACCGTTGGAGCTCTGTGTCGCCATTGCCCACGCCCCGACACGGCTTGGGTGCCGCCGCTATCGGAAATCGCATTCATGTGTTTGGCGGCGGACTAGGTGTAGGTGGCAATGCTGCCACTGCCACGCACGAGGTTCTAGTTGTGGCGCCTTGAGCGAGTTACAGGCCGTTGCTACTTAGGGCGGATCTGTTCTTTAGGACCATCGCAAGAGATCTCGTCACTTCGTGGCCATCCAACCTCTTGGCACCCTCAGTTGAGGTGTCGGCATGATGTTGGCCTTGCCAACACCGACCTCCAGTTCTCCGTTAGTCCTTGAGAGGCGTGAGGAATTTTTCGCACGCGGTGGCGGAACATTTGGGCACAGAGTGGAAAACCGACATGCGAGCACAAAAAAATGAATTTGCATTGCATCAAACTTTTGCGCTGACTCCTGCCAGCACGCCTTCCAATTGATCGAAGTCGACAGGCTTCAACAGATGGGCGTCGAACCCTGCGTCGCGGGAGTTGAGGCGATCTGCTTCCTGTCCCCATCCGCTGAGGGCAACGAGCGTTGCCTTGCGCCCCCAGTCAGTCAACCGCATTTGGCGGGACACCTCGTATCCACTCATGCCCGGCATACCGATGTCCATCAACACAAGGTCCGGACAACGTCTTTCCCCCAGCTCCAGCGCAGTGCGACCGTCGAAGGCGGGATACGCTTCGTGTCCCTGTATCTGTAGCAGTTCGACTAGTGCCTCAGCTACATCGCGATTGTCATCCACCACCAAAATGCTAAGGGAGGCGTATGGACCTTTTGGGGATGCCGAACCAACGTTGACCTCGCTTGCTTGCTTCACAGGCAGGACAACGCTGAATACACTGCCCCGACCGGGCCCGTCACTGTGCGCACGGACAGCGCCGCCGTGCATCTCGACCAGTCTGCGGACCAGCATCAAGCCGATGCCGAGCCCCCCTTGGGATCGCTCAAGCGTCTTGTCCACTTGAGTGAACATTTCAAAGATCTTGTCGAGCTGATCAGTGGGAATCCCGGCGCCGTTGTCCTTGATTTTCACCGTGACTTCGTCGCCAAGTTGCTCCGCGCTCAACCCAATCTCACCGCCGGGAGGCGTGTATTTGCACGCATTGGTGAGCAGGTTACCAAACACTTGCGTCAAGCGCGCAGAGTCACCCAGCAACTGAATAGGGGCCCTGGGTAAGTCAATGCGTAGGGTGTGTCCCTGCTGCTGCTGAAGCGGGCGGCACACCTCGGTGGCTTGTTGGATGACCGCGTCCAACATGATGGGCTCACTGCGTAACTCCAGCTTGCCTTGATTGATGCGGTTCACATCCAGCAGATCGTCGACCAGTCGCACTAGTTGCATGAGCTGGCGCTCCATGACATCCCGAGCCCGGCGGCTCATCGCAACATCTCCTTCCGAACGCTTTTGCACTTCCAGCATGTACCGCAGTGGCGCCAGGGGGTTGCGCAGCTCATGGGCCAGCATTGCCAAAAACTCATCCTTGCGTCGCTTGTCCTCTGCCAATCGAGCCTCGACTTGGTGTCGCTCCACAAGCTCTGCTGCCTGCCTGGCCAGCAGATCGATATAGCGAAGAGCATCTGGCGAAGGCCCACCAGGCCGACGGTAGTGATTGTTGAGCATGCCAAGCAAGCGCCCGTCTCGGCTCAGGAGCGGCGTGCATTGGATGGAGCGAATACCGTCCTCCACCACGATCTCCAGTCCCAACGTACCTTGAAGAGCCTCGAGGGCTTGCACGTCATGTACAACAAGCCTCTGCACCTGCCTAGCTGCCTCGCCACAGCTCGCGTCCCAACCGTCTTCCTTGAAATGCTCCACCAGGCGGACGCTCAACCCCTGGTGAACGATGATCCGCAATGTTCCGCGGGCGGGGTCGAAAAGCTGGATATTGCCTTTGTCAGTCCCCGAAATGTCTGCAGCGGCGGCCAGAATCTTCTTGAGCAAGGGCTCGAATTCTCCCGGCCCGACCAGTTCTGCACTGAGCTCTTGGAGCCTGGCCAGCGCTTGCGTTTCGCTACGCAGACGATTGGCTGCGCGTTCCCGCTCCACCGCTATGCTGGCCGCCAGTGCCCCGAACTCAGCCACTCTGCGCTCCCAGGGATTGGGTTCCCGCGCCTGTGAAAGGCAAAGAAAGAAGGAACCGACGGCCTTGCCGCCCAAACCCAAGGCCGGGTGCGAGTAGCAAGCGCGGATCCCGTTGTCCAGACACAAGGCTCGCCAGGGTTCGGCCCACTGCGTCGACTGCTCCACATCAGCGCAAACCACGGGCTCGCCATGGAATATGGCCGCCCCGCAGGTTCCTATCAGAGCCTCTCCGATCGGCAGACCTTGGATGGCGGAAGCAAACGTCGGCGGAAAATGGGCCGAGTAGCCGTACCCCATGGCGGTCCGGTCATGGTTGGCCAAAAGCACGCAAGCGCGTGTCTCTGGGGCTAACCTGCCGACCGCTTCGGTAAGTGCATCAAGGCAAGTCGCCAGCGGAGCCCCCGAAGCGATCATCAGAAGCGCTTGTCGCTGCTCTTCGTCCAGTTGAGATGCGAGTTGTGCTTGAGACAGATCTTGGTCCACACGAGTGCCTGAGAGATTTTCGTGTCTGGTCGTCCAGACGAGAGGTCAACCCGGCAGTGCCGCGTGCGAATGGGAACCGAGAGCACCGCGTTCAAAACGTTCAGCCGGTCCGGCCAAGACGCATCCTGGCACAGATCGTTAACGGGCGGTCAACAAGTTGTGACGAAAGGCAACCTCAAGGTCCAAGTTCTGCCGAGATCAGCATCACTTTACTGTTTGTTAAAAGTGGCGGCGCCCGCTGTGAGTAGGGCAAATCGCAGACGAATATTTCTGCATCAGCGAAGGCATCGCAAGACCATCGTCGGTGCAGGCGCTGGGACTTGGGGCACCCTGTCCTACGCGGGCGCGACTACGGGCCGAACACATTGGTGCCATCCACTTCTCTACCTTCACTGGAGGCACCCATGAAAGCTCTCACCTACCAAGGCGCCAAGGACGTGCGCATCGAAACCGTGGCGGACCCCGTTCTAGCCGCCCCTGACGACATCCTGCTACGCGTGACCGCAACCGCCATCTGCGGCTCGGACCTGCATATCTACCGGGGCAAGATCCCAGGCATGAAGGACGGGGACATCCTGGGCCATGAGTTCATGGGCATCGTGGAAGAAGTGGGTGCAGGAGTGACGGAACTGCGCCCAGGCGATCGGGTGGTAATTCCCTTCGTCATTGCCTGTGGCACCTGCTTTTACTGCAACAAGACCTTGTTCGCAGCTTGCGAAAACACCAACACCGGACGAGGCGCCATTCTCAACAAGAAGAATGCAACAGCCGGGGCTGGCCTGTTTGGCTATAGCCACCTGTATGGCGGCTATGCAGGGGGCCAAGCCGAATACGTGCGGGTGCCCAAGGCCAACGTGGGCCCCCTGAAAGTGCCCGAGGTGCTGAGCGACGAGCAGGTACTTTTTCTATCGGACATTCTGCCCACAGGCTATCAGGCAGCGGTGAATGCTCAACTGGGTCCGGGCTCATCCGTGGCAATCTTCGGCGCGGGGCCGGTGGGCCTGATGAGCGCGCTTTCGGCGCGGTTCCTCGGGGCCGAGCAGATCTTCATGGTGGACCACAACGAGTACCGGCTGCAGTTCGCACAGGCTACCTATGGTGTAACGCCCATCAATTTCGACAAGGACGAGGACCCGGCAGAGATCATCCTCACGGCCACCCAAGGCCACGGAGTGGACGCCACCATCGACGCAGTGGGCTTCGAGGCCAAGGGCAGCGCCCTGGAGACAGCACTTACGGCGATGAAGCTCGAAGGTTCCAGCGGCAAGGCCCTGCGTCAGTGCATTGCGGCCACGCGCCGCGGAGGTGTTGTGAGCGTGCCGGGGGTGTATGCGGGTTTCATCCACGGCTTTCTTTTTGGCGACGCGTTCGAGAAAGGTCTCAGCTTCCGGATGGGGCAGACCCACGCTCAAAAGTACATGCCGGAGTTGTTGGACCACATTGGCAACGGGCGAATGCAACCAGAAGTCATCATCTCGCACCGCCTGCGGCTCGCGGATGCGGTGCGCGGATATGAACTATTCGACAAGAAGGAAGAGGACTGCCGCAAGGTAGTGTTGACCCCCTAAGGACAGCTCAAGGCCGGCTGCTATGTCATTGCGCTGAAGTGCGCAACGAAAGCTGCGGGCACAGAGACCCCCCTTAGTTCTTGGCCGATCCGGGCTCCGCGATCTTGCGGTGCTGCTCGGCCAGCACCTGCGAGGGCGTGATCTTGGCCATGATGGTTTGCAACTTGTTTTTCAAGCCAGCCACCACATCGGCTTCGCCCTCCATCATGGCCTCGAACCCTAGCTTGGCGACTTTGGCGGGGTCGGCCTTGTCTTCGGTGGCCACCTGCGTATCCAGCATGTCTGCGCGCGCAAAGAATTCTGTATCGGTGGGCCCGGGCATCAGGCAGGTGACCGTGACACCCGTGTCCTTGAGTTCATTGCGCAGTGCTGCGGCAAACGAGTCGATGAAGGCTTTGGTCCCGTTGTAGACCGCCTGAAAGCTGCCCGGCATAAACCCGGCGATGGAGCCGGTGATAAGGATACGACCCCGGCCACGACTGCGCATTTCGCGCCCCACCTTGTGAAGCAGGTAGATCGTGCCGGTGATGTTGGTGTCGACAACGTGCTCGATCTCGCGGAAATCCTGGTCCAGGAAGCCTTTGCCCAAACCATGTCCTGCATTGGTGAGCAGGGCGTCGACGGAGCGGGCGCCGATAGCTTCACACAGGTCGTCTACACCCCGCTGCGTAGCCAGGTCAGCATGCACGATGGTGACCTTGGCTCCGTCCATGCGAAGATCGTCGGCCACATCGTCGAGGGGGCGGTCAGCTGCCACAACCAGATCGAAACCATTGGCTGCGCAGCAGCGTGCCAGATGAAAACCGATGCCAGAGGAGGCTCCGGTGACAACGGCGAGGGGGCGGGGCTTGTTATGTTCCATGGCGGGACTCCTAGCAAAAAAATTCATCTTGGGCGGCACGGACAGCGCCCTCCGCTCCAACTAGGGCGTTTGGCAGTCCGACTTCAAGGCGCTGATGGCTGCCTGCCAAGCGCTGCCCGGCGCGCGCGGCGAAATCGCCACCTTGCTTGCGCCGGAGGAGCACGACCTGTCCGTGCTCAAGCCGCGCCATTCGGCCTTTCACTCCACGCCGCTGGACCACCTGCTGCACGAGTTGAAAGCGCGGGAACTCGTGGTTGTTGGTTTGGCCACGGACATGTGCGTGCATCTCACGGTAGGACTCCTACATGCTCGGATACCCGGTCTGGGTGCCAGGCAACTGCACGGCCGCAGAAAGCGATGCATCCAAGGCAGCCGCATTGCGGCAGATGGCGCGTGCTCAAGTGTTCCACGCGCAAGGGCCGAGCGCAAACCGGAATGTCAGTTGGCGATTTGCCGCAGCTCTTGTGTCGGTTGCCTGACGCCACTCTTTCTGTGCACTGACGAGTCGGTGCTCTTCGACGCCTGACGGTCGCGGCGGAGCTGCTCATCCACGAGTTCCTGCTCTTCAGGACTGCCCTCGGGGTCCGTTCTCTGCGGGGAGGCGCAAGCAGAGCTGGTGCCAGCTCCTGTTCCTTCGGATGGCGCTGGCGCCTCGACAATGCCTTGCGCCGCCCGGTGCTCCTGCGGGCTGGGGCCCACGTTGGGGCCGTCCGGGAGTCCAGCCTGCGCCGCTTGCTCCTGATTGGCACGCACGACGTCGGTGGCCGCCGTTGCCGTGCCGTCTTTCGCCATGTCGGCGGCTTGAGGGGAAAAGTCGTTATCTGCCATGCGACTTCCTCAGCCCTTCGGCATGTTCCCTGTGGGCCTTGAGCGTGGGGAGCGTCTTGGTGGCAAAGGCCTTCACGTCGGGGTCGTCGGCGTCCTTGACAGCCTTTTCGAAGAGACGGATGTCTTCCTTGTGGTCATCAAGGCCCACCTCCTTGACGAACTCCTTGTCGAAGTCCTTGTCGGTGGAGATCTTGGCCAGTCGCTGCTGCTTTGCTGCGGGCGGCGTGGCGGGCAGGGCCACGCGTTTGCTGGCGGCCAGGGCCTTGAGTTCCTCGTTCGCGGCGGTATGGTCCTTAACCAGCATTGCGCCAAAGGACTTAATGCCTTCACTCTGCCCTTTGGACTGCGCAAGGCCCCCGGCTTGCACCTCGTACAGCCCTCCCGCCGCAGCTTTCTGCAGAAATTCCTGGTCCTTCTTGCTGACGTCGGCGTGTGCAGCAAAAGCGATAAGGGCGCCAGACAGCGCCAACACAATCTTCGGTGTCTTCATGGTGAGTCCTTGCTTGGATGGATGGTGGTTGATTACACGTGGGTCGATGGGGGTGATAACCGGATTGACCAGCGGACAACCTGATAGCGCTGATGCGATGCTCGCTGCACTCCGAGCGTGGCCGTCTGTTGCTGCAGGTGGTATTGGCGCTGTGCCGCCATTGTTCCCTCCGCACTACGTCGCCCGTGTCAACGCAGCGGAACGACTCGTCGATGCGTTCGACTTGGCCCACGCCCTTCACGCGGTGTGCCGGGCCCGCCTGCTCCACTCTGTGGCTCCCATGTTGTTTTCGGCAGCGACTTTTGCAAGCTCTCCGATGACCACCGCGCAGTCTGCGACATCGCGGGCTGCGAGCTGCTCGCCCCTTCCTGGGCGGCGGCGCTGTGCTATTGGGGTGATCAAAAGGGATCGGGCGCAGACGAGGCAATGGTGTGGTGGCTGAACCCACGGTGAGCTCCTCGATTAGCATGACCACATGGTCAAGGGCTCCACGCTAGATGCCCTCTTTTGTGTGGCTCGTAGGACATCTGCCTGTAGACATTTGCTTACCCGCGGATGCTGCCAGCACACTGCTCTATTGCGCTTCAGCTCTTTCTGGTCTCGGATACATCTGGAGCGCCTTCGACGGCTACTCTCACATCAGCGGGAGAAAGCAAGGTGAGGTGGTCGTTGGTCATCACCGGTACGAAGCCAAGTTGCCCGCGTTGTCTCTGGAACGGCGTGGTGAACTTCTCGGCGATAGACGCCGCAACTTTGTCGAAGAAAGGACCGTGGCCTGACGTGCCATACGCCATCTCGATCTGGTTCCACCGCACGCGCCACTGTCCTCGCGTGCGCTGCACGCCGACGCGCGCGTGCTCGTCCACGCATTGGGTCTTGAGCTTGAAGAAAAGAGTCAGGCCGAAGTAAACGAAGCCGTCGTCGCCCACCTGCAGGCGGGGCGACAGCGTGAATCCAGCGTCCGTCACGCGGTCCAGGTGCTCGTCGAGCACATGGAACTCGACGTCGGTGGATTTTGCGCCAAGGTATTCGATTAGATCGATGCGCAGACGCTCCGCGAAGACTTTGCACTCGTCTTTATACCGGCCAAACTCCTGGCACCAGGCCTCGGCCTTGCCCTGCAACTCTTCAAAAATCGTGGCCATCTGGTGTGTCCATTGCCCTATTGAGCCGTGGAAGGAGGTGGCGCGACCGCTGCACCGGCCCAGAGCACTTGAAAGTAGAGACCTTTTGCCAAGCATCGGCTGCAGCGTCGATGGACGGTGACGGGATTCCCGAGCGCCGCGTTTGCCGCCTGGCCGAGCCAATTCCAAACGTCGCGTCGCGCCACCATGGCGGCATCGGCCTGGTCATCGGCAGTGAAACCCATCATAAGCTGAGTCTCCCCGGGGGGCAGCTTGGCCGGTGCTTCTGAGGCAGTACTGATTGCCGAATGCGCTTCGGACGGCGAAGGCGGTCCGTGGGAGCCACGGTACTTTCGTGAGTCCTAAGCACAGAGCCGTGCATAGCAAGTGCGGTCTTCGCTCCATGTATCCCAAGTCTCAACAGCCGCTTCATGAACTGGCGCTCTACCGCTTCCGAAATGTCAGGGACTACTAGCTGCCCGGATTTGACCTCGTGGACATCGCTGTGCCATAGCAATTTTTCCGCCGCGGGCAGCTGCGCGAGCAGCCGCGCGCCGATGATGTACTTGAGTCTCGTCATCCGGGCCGAGGGCTCACGCCCGTCGAAGATCACGCACTGGATCACCTCCTCGTTGAGATTCCTGCAGTAGTGGTGGGCTTCCATTTGCGAGCCGATCGCACCAGTGTGACAGTAAAAACCGTCTAGGTAAGTGTTGCTGGCAACGGTCGGCGGCTTATTCTGTAGACACGCCGCCCCAGCGTTCAGTATTCGTGTGGCGAGCGTGACGGGCTCGCCGGGCACGCGTGATTCACCGGAGAACCCGGCCTCGTTCGCGCATCCCCCCGCCAGCGGCGCGATGAGGAATAGAAGCGGAACGGTCGCCTCCATACGCTGTCTTCAAAAGTGCATCGGCTGCCGATGTGCGGTGTTAGTCGTATCAGGCAGCAGGCTTGATCGGCTCCAAGCCGCGTGAGAGTTCGGTGCCCGGCGTCCAGCTCCAAGTGGCTGAAACGTTCAACGAGGGCGACCCCGTGGCGTTTACCTGCTGCCTATACTGAAGCGACGAAGCGCCTTCCTCCGTTTCCTGCACGACTTCGGTGCCGTTCTTTCGCAGCGCGGTTTCCTTCTCAACTACGGTCCTGACGAAATCGCGCTGGCTCTGGAAGCGGATGAATCGGGGCAGGGCGCCGTCGCCCAGCACTTCGGCCGGGTCGCGGCGTTCAATGTCCTTGAACAACTGCAGCGCTACCTGCAGGTGGCCCAATTCG
>PJUL01000310.1_pt1 | contig 38435 bp, 37 predicted proteins | sample 1512221 | NCBI WGS metagenome assembly PJUL01 (sample SAMN08177667, study PRJNA422409) | Feces metagenome, whole genome shotgun sequencing project.
CTCCCTGTGGGGAGTCTTTAGGTCAGGTCACCCATGTCTGATTTAAGTCTTCAACTGCAGCAGGCCGCAAGCCAACTACCAGTTTCAAGCTACTTTGACGATGCGCTGTTCCAGCGCGAGCTGAGCACCATCTTTCAGCGCGGCCCCCGCTACGTGGGGCACCAATTGGCTGTGCCCCACCCGGGCGACTATCACGCTTTGCCCCAGGAGGGCGAAGGCCGTGCGCTGGTGCGCAATGCACAGGGCGGCATCGAGCTCGTCTCCAACGTGTGCCGCCACCGCCAGGCCGTCATGCTCAAGGGCAAAGGCTCGCTGCAAGGCCAGGGCAAGGGCCACGCGGGTGGCAACATTGTTTGCCCCTTGCACCGCTGGACTTACAACCCGAAGGGCGAGTTGCTGGGCGCGCCCCATTTCGCGCACGACCCGTGCCTGGATCTGAACAACTACAAGCTGCGCGAGTGGAACGGCTTGCTGTTTGAAGACAACGGCTATGACGTGGCCGCCGACCTGGCCCAAATGGGCCCGCGCGCCGACCTGGACTTTGACGGCTACGTGCTCGACCACGTGGAGCTGCACGAGTGCAACTACAACTGGAAGACCTTCATCGAGGTCTATCTGGAGGACTACCACGTCGGCCCCTTCCACCCAGGCCTGGGCAGCTTCGTGACCTGCGACGACCTGCGTTGGGAGTTCGGCAAGAACTACTCCGTGCAGACCGTGGGCGTGGCCAACCGCCTGGGCAAGGCGGGCAGCCCCGTGTACGAGCGCTGGCACGAGGCCCTGCTGGCCTACCGTGAGGGCAAGCTACCCAAGCACGGCGCCATCTGGCTCACGCTGTACCCGCACATCATGATCGAGTGGTACCCGCATGTGCTTACGGTGTCCACGCTGCACCCCATCAGCCCCACCAAGACCATGAACATGGTGGAGTTCTACTACCCCGAGGAGATCGCCGCTTTCGAGCGTGAGTTCGTCGAGGCGCAGAAGGCCGCCTACATGGAAACCTGCATTGAGGACGACGAGATCGGCGAGCGCATGGACGCAGGCCGCAAGGCCCTGCTGGCGCGCGGCGACAACGAGGTCGGCCCCTACCAGAGCCCGATGGAAGACGGCATGCAGCACTTCCACGAGTGGTACCGGGAGGCCATGGGCAGCGACACCCTGGGCCACAGCGCCGCAAAACGCTGAATACGGCGGCTAAACCCCGCCAATTTGCAGACTACCTTGGTCTGCTCTCATTACAATAGCTGGCAGTGCTTAAAAACCAAGCGCTGCCAGCTATTTTCATTTCTGCACCACCGGTGCAACCCACAAAGATCACAACCCGATGCAAGCCCTCTGGATGGTGTTGGCCGCGTTCCTGTTTGCCAGCATGGGGGTGTGCGTCAAGATCGCTTCGGACTTCTTCAACTCGGCCGAGCTGGTGTGCTATCGCGGCATCATCGGCATGTTCATCCTGTGGCTGCTGGCGCGCTCGCAGAAGGTGACGCTGGCCACGCAGTACCCAGGCATGCACGCCTGGCGCAGCCTGGTGGGTGTGGCCTCGCTGGGGGCGTGGTTCTATGCCATTGCCCACCTGCCGCTGGCCACGGCCATGACGCTCAATTACATGAGCAGCGTGTGGATCGCCGCCTTCCTGATTGGCGGCACGCTGCTGGCCTGGCGCCCGTCGCCAGCCACGCCCCGCCCCGCTCTGCAGGGCCCACTGGTGTTAACCGTGCTGGTCGGATTTGTAGGGGTGGTGCTCATGCTGCGCCCCAGCCTGGACCAGAACCAGGCCTTCGCCGGCCTGATCGGGCTGCTCTCGGGCCTGTCTGCTGCTTTTGCCTACATGCAGGTGGTGGCGTTGTCGCGCCTGGGCGAGCCCGAATCGCGCACTGTTTTCTACTTTGCCCTGGGCTCGGCCGTGGCCGGCGGCGCTGCGCTGCTGCTGACCGGCACCTCGCCGTGGGCAGGATGGCACACGCTGTGGCTGTTGCCGATTGGCATCCTTGCGGCAGGCGGACAGTTGTGCATGACACGCGCCTATGCCACCGCCAAGACACAGCGCGGCACGCTGGTGGTGGCCAATCTGCAGTATTCAGGCATCGTGTTCGCAGCCATCTACAGCGTGGCGCTGTTTGGCGATCAAATCCCGCCCATCGGTTGGATTGGCATGGCCCTGATCGTTGGCAGCGGCATTGTGGCCACCATCCTGCGGGCACGGGCCGCGCCGGGGGCGCCCGCTGAAGAACATTGATACCAGATCACGCCCACTGAGCCCCCTTTGAGCGGCGCAACTGGACACAATGGAGCCCATCCTTTCAGTCGCTGTTTTTGTTCAGGCACAACCACGATGACCTACACCACCCTCATTTCTGCCCCTCAACTCCAGGCCCTCACCGCCAGCGGCGCACCGTTGATGGTGTTCGACTGTAGTTTTGAACTCATGCAGCCCGCAGCAGGCGTGCAGCAGTATGCGCAGGCGCACATTCCCGGTGCGGTATATGCCAATCTGGACACCGACCTGAGCGCCAAACACGGTGTTCCCGGCGCCGGTGGCACCTTGACGGCGCAAGAGGCCGACCAGCCCGCGTCGGGCGGCCGCCACCCTCTGCCCAGCCGCGAGCGGTTTGCGATGTGGCTGTCCAGCGTGGGGTTTGCCAACAACATGCAGGCCGTGGTGTACGACCGCCAGGGCGCCAACTATTGCGGGCGCCTGTGGTGGATGCTCAAGTGGGCGGGCCACGATGCGGTGGCAGTGCTTGATGGCGGCCTTCAAGCTTGGCAGGCGGCCGGCGGCGCAGTGAACAGCGGCGAAGAACCCGCGCACTTTCAATCCAATTTCGAACTCAAGGCCCCGCTGCGCCGACTGGCCACCGTCGGCGACGTGCTCGCCAATCTGCAGCAGCCCGGCCAAATCGTGATCGACGCACGCGCTGGCGCGCGCTACCGCGGCGAAGTGGAGCCGCTGGATCCTGTGGCCGGCCACATTCCCGGTGCGCTCAACCGCCCTTTTGCAGACAACGTGGGTGCGGACGGCCGTTTCAAGCCCGCTGACGTGCTGCGCACCGAGTTCAACGCCCTGCTGGCAGGCCGCGACCCCGCCACCGTGGTCCACCAGTGCGGCAGCGGCGTGAGTGCCGTGCCCAACTTGCTGGCCATGGAAGTGGCAGGCCTCGGGCCCACGGCGCTGTTTGCCGGCAGCTGGAGCGAATGGTGCAGCGACCCTGCCCGGCCCGTGGAAAGAGGCTGAAAAACACCAACACCGCTTCCCCTGGTGGCGAAAGCCCAAAAAAGATGGTTTTGAGGGTGCTATCAAAACCATGAGCAAAAACGGGCGCACTGCGCCCGGCGGTGCAGCAAGCGCCCACGCCGAAAATGCCGGTTGGCGCCTGATGGGCGTGTAAGGCAAATTCCTACATGGCGCACCGCGGAACCAGACACGCTGCGCAGCCAAACCCCGACTTAATTTCTGATTGGGGCGGTTTCACAATCCATTTCAACGGATCACGCAACACCTGCAAACGGCAGGCAACGCAAGGTCCGGAACTGGAAAAAGGAAGCTGCCATGACCAACGAACAACTCCTCGCTGAAATCCGCGAAGCCAACCTCACCTACCTGATGTTGGCCCAAACCCTGATTCGCCAGGACAAGGCGGAAGCCGTGTTCCGCCTTGGCATGAACGAAGAGTCCGCCGACATCCTGGCCTCGCTGTCTGCAGCGCAGGTGATGAAGCTGGCCTCCCGCAACACGCTGCTGTGCAGCTTCCGTGTGGACGACAACCTGGTGTGGAGCTTGCTCACCAACCATTCGGCCAAGAAGGTGGGCAACGATGCCACCAACACCCTGCACGCCAACATCCTGATGGCCAGCCGCGTGTCGGAAGTGCTCTGAACCCGCACCGCCCTCTTCCCCCTACCGCCGAAAGTCTGCCATGTCCACCACCGCCAAAGCCCCCGTCAAGAGCGTTCTGAACGAGTCCAAGCAGATCGAACGTGCTGCCATGCTGATCCAGATGGGTGCGCGCATGCAGGTGCTGGAATCGGAAACCACGCTGTCTTACGAGCGCCTGATCCGCTTGTACAAAGAGATCGCGGGCAAGTCGCCCTCCAAGGGCCAGTTGCCGTTCTCGACCGACTGGTTCCTGACCTGGCAAGAGAACATCCACAGCTCGCTGTTCCTGAACATTTACGAGTACCTGTCCAAGGGTGTGGACCTGGATTCGGTGGAACTGCTGACCAAGGCCTACCGCCTGTACAACGAGCAAGTGGCCACGGCCGAGATCGAGCCGCTGCTGTCTTTCACCCGCGCCTGGCGCCTTGTGAAGTTTGTGGACGCCGGCATGCTCACGCGCACCAAGTGCAGCCAGTGCAGTGGCCAGTTCGTGACCGAGTTGTATGAGAACCGCCACTTCACCTGCGGCCTGTGCAACCCGCCCGCACGTGCTGGCAAGAGCAAGTCGGCGGGTGCGTTGATGCTGCACTGACCTGCTGCGTGAGCCGGGTTTCATAAAATTCAGGCCAAATCGGGCTCTAGCGCTTTACCCATAAGCGCTAACAGCTATCATTTTTGAAAATTCAAACCAATCAAAGGGACTGTTCAGCAGTCCCTTTTTTTGTGGATGCTGTCGCCTACCGCCCTGCCAGCAGGGCGCGCACGTTTTCGTCCATGGGCACCGCGTAGTTGTGGGCGGCCACCACCACATTGCCCTCGGGTTTCACGAGCTTGATGCTCACGTAAAGCACGGTGGCCGACGCCGCATAAGTGCCCACCACCACCGCCTGCGCATCGTGTGAGCGGCTGAGTTCGCGCAGCTCACGCGACAGCAGCAGCTCGCCCTGCTCGCGCTCGATCAACACGCTCTCGCGCATCTTGAGCTCGGTCACTGGCAGGCCACGCTGCACCAGACGGCCCGCGATCTGCTCCGAAAAAATTCGCCCCAGCCGCGACGATTCGCCCAGCCGGTCCACGTTGACCAGCGTGGCCACCAGCACCGCATGGTCGCGGTCCAGCGGCGCGTTTTGCAGAAGCATGTCGGCAGCATGGTGGTTGGCGTGGATCACGGAGGTGCGCGGTGCGCTGCCCGCACCACTTCCTGCGGTTTCGCCGTAGTAGTACTGCGAAGCACATCCCGCCAGGGGCAGCGTGGCCGCGGCCACCGTGGCGGTGGCCAGCCACCGCAGGGTGTTGCGGCGCATCACCATGGGCTCACCACCCGCCAGGTCTTGATGGCCGTGGGCCGCGGGCCGGGCAAGCGCGGCTCGGGGGCCAGGTACAACAGGGCGTCATCGTGCGCCAGCGAATACACGTCCGACGTGCCTGCCAGATACCGACCTCCGCTTTCCAGCGAGGCCGTCACCAGCACCTCGGACCGCGCGGGCACACCCGGTTGGGGGTACACCACAGGGGTTTCTGGCGCCGCAGGTGCGCGGCGGATCCGTGCAGGCGCGGGGTCAGCACCGGCTGCGGCCATCGCGGAGGGGGATGCCCCCGGCGAAATGGCCGCCACCGCCGCGCCGAACGCGCTGCCCGGCGCCACGACCACGTCGCGCTCGACAGCGGCGCGGCCAGGCGCCTGCACATCTACCGCATAGGCGCCTGGAGGGGCACTTGTGCTGGCCTGCGGACTGAACGAATTTGCCCCGTGAAAATGAACCCCGTCGCGCGCCACGCTCACACCCGCAGCCAACGGCACCCAGTGCAGCACACTCGATTGCGGCTGCAGGTGTTGCACCACTTGGGCCTCAACCACCAGATGCACGGCGGTGGCGGGCTCGGTGGATACCGTTACGCCCAGGTCGGCCAGCCGCGCCATCAGCAGCTTGCGAAAGCCGTGGTTGAACCGTGTGTCCGCCTTGGAGGCCACATAAATCGGATGCTCGCCCGCAGGCCAGTCTCGCGTCTTGTCTGCAATGCGGCTGGCCATGTCCTGCGCGAGCACGTCCCAGTGGTGCACGGCGCGCAGGGTCTTTTGGGACGACGGTGCATGGCGGCCATCCTCCGGCACGTCCAGCCCCGCGCAGCCGGCGCTGATGAGCGCCAGACCCAACAAGGGCGCCGCGGCCGCACGCCAGCGGGCACGGCCCACACGGCCGGGGCAATGGGGGGCTACAGGATCAGATTGCATGGGCCACATGCTATGCCGCGGGAGCCCCGGCTATCGGCTGAAGAGGGACGGGTTTTCGGTGCACTTCGCCCACACCGCCGCGTTCCACGGGCAGGCCGCCTACAGAATGACCCCACACGGTGCCGCACAATCCGCGCATGACCGCGCCGCCGCCCGAACCCGCCGCCTCCGCTCTGCCCCCTGCTGCGGCAGCGCCGCCGATAGGTAATGCCCCCACAGCAGCCGCCCCAGCCGCAGTGACCAACCCGGGCGCACCGGAAATCTCGCCGGCAGCCCCTTCCACACCCCCACCAGCGCCCGCAGCAGCCAACGGTTCCCCCCACCTCAGCGCCGCGCCTGCGGAAGCGGCACCCGGGGAAGCCCCCATCGCCAGCCCTTCGCCTTTTGGCGGCCCGCTCATGCTGCACATGCCAGTGGACGTGCGCAACCTCTCGTTGGCGCTGCTGGCCTTGTTTGCCAGCGTGGCGCTGCTGCACTGGGCCAGTGCGGTGTTCATTCCCATCATGGTCAGCCTGCTGCTGACCACGGCGTTGCGCCCTGCCGTGGAGGCGCTGTGGCGCTGCCATGTGCCGCGCTGGCTGGGCGCGGGTGTTCTGCTGATCGCCATCGTGACGGGGTTGGCAGCCTCTGCTTGGTCGCTCAGTGATGGCGCGGCACAACTGGTGGATTCGCTGCCCGTGGCGGCCAAAAAGGTGCGCGACAGCATCAACGCGCGGGCCAAAGGCAGCAGCCCGCTGGACACGGTGCAGAAGGCCGCCGCGCAGATCGAGCAAGCCGCCAATGAAAACGCGGCAGCAACGCCCGCCCGCCGCGGCGTGCAGCGCGTGATTGTGGAACGCCCTCCGTTCAACATCCGCGACTACCTCTGGAGCGGCACCATGGGCCTCATGTCGGCGCTGGGCCAGATGACGGTGGTGGTGTTCCTCACCTACTTTGCACTCGCCTCGGGCAACCTGTTTCGCAACAAGCTGCTGCGCATTGCAGGCACCAGCCTGGAACGCCGCAAAGTGACCATCCACGTGCTGGAAGACATCACGGGCAACATCCAGCGCTACCTGCTGGTGCAAGTGTTTACCAGTGTGCTGGTGGGCGTGGCTACCGGCATCGCCTATTGGGCGCTCGGCCTGCAGAACGCGGCCGTGTGGGGCGTGGCGGCGGGCGTGCTCAACCTCGCACCGTACATCGGCTCGGCCCTGGTCACCGGTGCATCGGCGCTGGTGGCGTTTCTGCAGTTCGGCACCCTTGACATGGCGCTGACAGTGGGCGGCGCTTCGTTGGTGATCCACACCCTCATCGGCAACCTGCTAACCCCCTGGCTGACCAGCCGCACCAGCCGCATGAGCCCCGTGGCGGTGTTCGTGAGCGTGCTGGCCTGGGGCTGGCTGTGGGGGCTGTGGGGCCTGCTGCTGGGTATCCCGGTGATGATGGCCGTGAAGGCCGTGTGCGACCGGGTGGAAGACTTGAAGGCAGTGGGCGAACTGCTCGGCGACTGAGCCACACCGCCATCGCGACACCCTCTCTGGGGGATTGCCCAGGGGGCGCAGCGATTATTCTCAATACCAGAACAGTTAGTTTGCGACTGAGTGGTTTTTCTTTGAACAGCACCGGCGTACAGTTCATCCCATCGATGAGCCGAACCCGCAAGGCGACTCACCGAACCGGTTCAGGAATGGTTTTTGACCCGGCTTTTTTGAGACGCTTTTTTTTCTTCAAAGGATTTCCATCATGAACAAGACCGCCCGTTTTCTCTCTATCGCTGCCGTGGCTGCTTTCTCTGCTTTTGGCGCACACGCCGACGAAGCCGATGGCTCGCAATTCGCCCTGCAGTTCGACACGAACCGCACCCGTGCCGAAGTGGCTGCTGAAGCCGTCGTTGAAGCCCGCACCCACAGCATGGAACCCGCAGGTTCGCGCGTGGTGACGTACCAATCGACTGCCGACCGCGCCGCAGTGCGCGCCCAGGCTGCTGAAGCCGTGCGCACCGGCCAGATCCCCCACGGCGAATTCAGCGCGATGTAAAGCGTTGATCGGCTGACCGCTGTTCAGCGCACAGCCGAACGCAGTTGCGGGACTTCCCATGGTGGTGGCACCACGCGCGGTGCGAGGGCTGCTGCCATGGGAGGTGTTTTTAAAACATCCGCGGCTGTGCCATCACACGAGAAGGGCTTCCAATGGGAAGCCCTTTTTGTTTTGGCGCGGTGACTTGGAGTGACTGCGAGCCCTGGACGGGAGCGCTCTGCAAGCCGCAGACATAAATCCGGCTACAGTCCGGCCCGAGGTGCCCTTGCCCTCTGCCCGCCCGCTCAGACCCCGGCTGGCCCCCACCCAAAGCAGAAAAGGTGTCGATTTGCCATGAGCCTTGTGACCGATCTTCTCTCCGGCATCGCCGAATTCGCCGCAGACGTTTTTGTCTTCAGGCGCCAGCGCGAAAAGCATGGCGGCGGCACGCGCAGCGTGGGCGACGATGCGGCCGTGGTCGCCCGCTTCGACTTCGTCACGATGCTCTGGATCGCGCTGGTGAGCACGGGCGTGACATTGGTGCTGATTTTCGCGGTGGGCCTGCCAGCCGCCTGGGGGCTGGGCATCGGCATTGCGCTGGGCGTGGTGTGGGCGTGCTGGCGCTATGCGCAACTGGTGCGCGAGTAACACCCACCCGCAGCAAACCGGTCTCGATCAGCCGGTATTGCGCAGCCCCGCCGCAATCCCGTTGATGGAAATGTGAATCCCCGTCTGCACCCGCTCGTCGCCCTGCCCTGCACGCCAGCGGCGCACCAGCTCGACCTGCAGGTGGTGCAGCGGGTCGATGTAGGGGAATCGGTGCTTGATGGAGCGCGCCAGCGCCGCGTTGTGCGTCAACCGCTGTTTTTCGCCGGTGATGCGCGTGAGCGCATCGGCCGTGCGCTGCCACTCGGCCTCAATGGCGGTAAACACCTTCTTGCGCAGTCGAGCGTCGGTCACCAACTCGCTGTAGCGCGAAGCCAGCGCCAAGTCGCTCTTGGCCAGCACCATGTCCATGTTGGACAGCAGGGTGCGGAAAAACGGCCATTGGCGGTACATCTTCTGCAACAGGGCGAGTTGGGTCTTGGGGTCTTTGACCTCGGTGTTCACAAAGGCATCCACCGCAGAGCCAAAGCCATACCACCCGGGCAGCGTGAGCCGGCACTGGCCCCAACTGAAGCCCCAGGGGATCGCACGCAGGTCTTCGATCTTTTGGCTGGCCTTGCGTGATGCGGGGCGCGAGCCGATGTTCAGCTCCGCGATCTCGCGGATCGGCGTGGAGTTGAAGAAGTAGTCGGTGAAGCCAGGCGTTTCGTACACCAGCGCGCGGTAGCTGCCCATGCTGGCCAGCGAGAGCTGCGCGGCGGCGTCAAGAAAAGCCTTGGTCGCCGGTTTGGTGGGCTGCAGCAGAGTGGCTTCGAGCGTGGCGGCGACGAGCGTCTCCAGGTTGCGGCGGCCGATCTCGGGGTTGGCGTACTTTGACGCGATCACCTCGCCCTGCTCCGTCAGGCGGATCTGGCCGCGCACGGTGCCGGGCGGCTGCGCCAGGATGGCCTGGTAGCTGGGGCCGCCGCCCCGGCCCACGGTACCGCCTCGGCCGTGGAACATGCGCAGCTGGATGCCGTGGCTGGTGGCCAGTTCGTCGAAGAGTTCGACAAGGGCGATCTCTGCGCGGTACAGCTCCCAGTTGCTGGTGAAGATGCCGCCGTCTTTATTGCTGTCGCTGTAGCCCAGCATGATGTCCTGCTCGCCACCACTGCGCTGCACGAGTGCAGCCACGCCGGGCAGCGCATAGAACTCGCTCATGATGGGCGCGGCATTGCGCAGGTCTTCAATGGTCTCGAACAGCGGCACCACGATCAAGTCGTTGCGCGCATCGCCATCCAATGTGCCGCGCATCAGGCCCACTTCCTTTTGGAGCAGCAGCACTTCCAGCAGGTCGCTCACCGTTTCGGTGTGGCTGATGATGTAGTGGCGAATGGCCTGGTGTCCGTAGCGCTGGCGCATGACCAGCGCCGATTCGAAGATGGCCAGCTCACCCTGGGCATGGTCTGAATAGCTGGCACCCACCACACGAAGCGGCCGCGCATCGTTGAGCAGTCGCAGCAGCAGGGTGCGCTTTTGCGCTTCGTCCAGCGCTGAATACGAAGCCTCGATGCGCGCCTTGGCCAGCAGCTCGGCGACCACTTCTTCATGCTTGTCAGAGCTTTGGCGCAGGTCCACAGTGGCCAGGTGAAAGCCAAACACCTCCACCGCGCGGATCAGCGGGTGCAGCCGCTCTGCCGCCAGGGCCTGGCCATGGTGCGATTTGAGCGACGCATGGATGACGCGCAGGTCGGCCAAAAAGGCCTCCGCGCTCACGTAGGGGTTCTGGGGTGCAACGGCGTGGCGGGCGGCTTCCCCGCCAGTCAGATCCTTGAGCGTGGCGGCCAGGCGGGCATAGACACCCGTGAGCGCGCGGCGGTAGGGCTCGTCCACACGGTGCTGGTTGGTGTCGGGCGAACGCTGCGCCAGCGCTTCCATTTCGGCAGACACCTGCACCAGGCGTGCCGACAGCGACAGCTCGCCGCCCAGGTAATGCACCTCGGTCAGGTAGTGGCGCAGGGCCACTTCGGCCTGGCGGCTCAGGGCGTACTGCAGGGTTTGCGCCGTCACATTGGGGTTGCCATCGCGGTCGCCACCAATCCACTGGCCCATGCGCAAGAAGCTGTGCACGGGGTATTGGCCCAGTTCGCTTTCGAGGTCCGCATAGATCTTGGGAATCTCGCGCAGAAAGGTGGCTTCGTAGTACGACAGCGCGTTCTCGATTTCATCGGCCACGGTGAGCTTGCTGTAGCGCAGCAGGCGCGTTTGCCACAGCTGGGCCACGCGGGCGCGCAACTGGGCCTCGTTGGCGGCCAGCTCGCGGGGTGTCAGCGCGTCTTTGGCGGTGTTGTAGAGCTGCGCGCGCACCTGAATGTCGTCGCGGGTGGCCAGCAGCTGGGCGATGTCGCGCTCCGCATCCAGAATGCTTTTGCGCTGCACTTCGGTGGGGTGGGCGGTGAGCACCGGCGCCACGTAACTACCGGCCAGGGTCTGCGAAATCGCCTTGGGCGCAATGCCCGCCCAGCGCAGGCGCGACAGGGCCACTTCGATGCTGCCCTCTTGCGTATCGCCCGCGCGCTCATGCACGGCGCGGCGGCGGATGTGATGGCGGTCTTCGGCCAGATTGGCCAGATGGCTGAAATAGGTGAAGGCGCGGATCACGCTCACCGTCTGGTCACCCGAGAGGGACTTGAGCAGCTTCTTGAGTGCGCGGTCGGCCTCCTGGTCGGCATCGCGGCGGAAGGCCACCGAGAGCTTGCGCACCTGCTCGACCAGCTCATACGCAGCCACGCCCTCCTGCTCGCGGATCACATCGCCCAGAATGCGGCCAAGCAGGCGGATGTCTTCGATGAGGGGCTGGTCCTTGTCGGATCGTTTCATGGTGCTTGAGTCTCCGGAGGTGATGAAGTGGCACGGCGCCCCGCGCCCCTTGTCCCTCCGGCGCGCACCAGCCCCAGTGCGGGCGCATGCTAGCATCGCCCGCCCCTGAATGATTACAAACAGGTTACGAACTTGAGCACCCCCCAAAGCCCTCTGTCGATCGTCATTGCAACCCGCGAAAGCCGCCTGGCACTGTGGCAGGCCGAGCACGTGAAAGCGTTGCTGCAGGCGCGGGGCCACACCGTGGAGCTGCTGGGCATGACCACCAAGGGCGACCAGATCCTGGACCGCTCGCTCAGCAAGGTGGGCGGCAAGGGCCTGTTCGTGAAGGAGCTGGAGGTGGCGCTTGAAGAAGGCCGTGCACACATCGCTGTGCACTCGCTCAAGGACGTGCCCATGGAATTGCCCGAGGGCTTTGCGCTGGCCTGCGTGATGGAACGCGAAGACCCCCGCGATGCGTTTGTGTCTCCCCGCTGCGAAAACCTGGACGCGCTGCCACAGGGCGCCGTGGTGGGCACCTCCAGCCTGCGTCGGCAAGTGCTGCTGCAAGCGCTGCGGCCGGACCTGAAGATCGAGCCCTTGCGCGGCAACCTCGACACCCGCCTGCGCAAGCTGGATGAAGGCCAATACGACGCCATCGTGCTCGCAGCTGCGGGGCTCAAGCGCCTGGGGCTGGAGGCCCGCATCCGCACAACATTCGAACCCACGTCCATGCTGCCCGCCGCTGGCCAAGGGGCTTTGGGCATTGAAGTGCGCAGCGACCGGCACGACCTGATCGCCGCGCTGGCGCCGCTGGCCCACCAGCCCACCTGGCTGACCGTGGCCGCCGAGCGCGCCGTGAGCCGCGCCATGGGGGGCAGCTGTTCGATGCCGCTGGCAGCCCACGGAACATTCACGGGCGGTGTGTTGCAACTGGATGCAGCCTGGGGCGACCCCGAAGGCCAAGCGCCCCTGGTGCGCGCCGAAGCCAGCGCGCCCGTCACCACGCTGGCACAGGCCGAAGCGCTGGGTGATGCCATTGCCCAGCGCCTGCGCGCAGGCGGCGCACGCGGCGCAGACCCCGCCGCCACGGTGGCGTAGGCACACGAATGCCATGCGCCGGGTGATCGTCACGCGGCCCGCCCGCGAGGCGGCGCACTGGGTGCAGCAGCTGCAGGCCCGTGGCATTCAGGCCGTGGCCCTGCCCCTCATTGCCATCGGCCCGGCCACCGCGCCGGGTGCCCAGCAGGCCTTGCAACGGGCCCGTGCGCAGTGGGCCCAATACCGTGCGCTGATGTTTGTCAGTGGCAATGCCGCCTCCTACTTTTTTGAACAAAATGGGGGGCTGGCGCTTGCTGGGCAAGCGCTAATAGCTATCAAAACAAGAGCATGGGCACCTGGCCCTGGCACGGCTCGCGCGCTGGAGCAAGCGGGTGTGCCCCCGCACTGCATCGACGGGCCCGCGCCCGATGCAGCCCAGTTCGATTCAGAAGCACTCTGGCAGCAGGTTGCCGGGCAGATCGGGCCCGGAGACCGCGTGTTGATTGTTCGCGGCCGCTCGGACGGCATGCACGATAGCGGTGCGGGCTCCGGAAGGGACTGGCTGGCCCGGCAGATCGTGGCGGCCGGTGGGCAGGTGGATTTTGTGGTGGCCTATGAACGCGGCGCGCCGCATCTCAACCCCACCGAGGTGGCTTTGGCGCAACAGGCCGCGCACGATGGCTCGATTTGGCTGCTGAGCAGTTCGGAGGCCGTGGCCCACCTCGCGCAGGCCTTGCCCACTGTGAATTGGGGCAGTGCACACGCGCTGACCACCCATCCGCGCATCGCCCAGGCAGCGCGGGCAGCGGGCTTTGGCCGCGTGTGGGAATGCCGTCCTGCGCTGGCCGACGTAGTGGCCTCGATAGAATCGGCTGCATGAGTTCCGTGCCCCCCAACGACCCGTTCCTTGCAGCCACTGCAGCACCGGCGCCCGCCCCCTCCGCAGTGCCGCAGGCCGCGCCGGTGGCGGCATCCGCGCCTGCATCGGGGCGCGGCGGCGTGGTCACCGTGCTGTTGGCGGCCGTGGCTGTCACGGCGCTGGTCAGCACCGGCTTGCTGTGGCAAAAGCTCAGCGCCATCCAGGAGCAGTTGGCCCGGCAATCGGCCGACTCGGGCGCGCTGTCCATCGAAGCGCGCACCATGGCCCGCCAGGCCGAAGAGCAGGTGCGCGAAACCGCGGCACGCCTTTCGGTGACCGAAGCGCGCGTCAGCGAAGTGGCCCTGCAGCGCAGCCAGCTTGAAGAGCTGATGCAAAGCCTGTCGCGCTCGCGCGATGAGAACCTGGTGGTAGACATCGAGTCCTCCATTCGCCTGGCCCAGCAGCAAGCCCAACTCACGGGCAGTCTGGAACCCCTGGTGGGTGCCCTCAAAAGTGCGGACCAGCGCATCAGCCGTGCGGCCCAGCCCCGCCTGGCCCCCGTGCAACGCGCCATTGGCCGCGACCTGGACCGGCTGACCCGCACCGCTGTGGCCGACACTGCCGGCCTGCTGGCCCGCCTGGACGAGCTGGTGCGCCAGGTGGACGACCTGCCCGTGCTGAACGCCGTGGCCCAGGCCGCTGCCACCCGCCGCATGGCCGGTGCGGCACCCGCAGCACAAAACAGCGCTAGCGCCACCCCTCAGGCCGACATCGCCTGGTGGCAGGCGGCCCTGCAGCGCAGTTGGGAAGTGGTGCGCGATGAAGCCCGCACCCTGGTGCGGGTAAGCCGCGTTGACCAGCCCGAGGCCATCTTGCTGGCGCCCGAGCAGACCTTCTTCCTCCGCGAAAACCTCAAGCTCAAGCTGCTCAACGCACGCCTGGGCGTGCTGGCACGCCAGTACGAATCGGCGCGCGCCGATCTGGCTGCCGCAGCGGCAGCCCTGAACAAGTATTTCGACCCCGCCGCGCGCCGCACGCAGAACGCCGCCAGCACCCTGCAGGCCGCACAGGCCAGCATGAAGGCCGCCGAGTTGCCGCGGCTGGATGAAACCCTGTCCGCGCTGGCCACCGCAGCGGCGGGCCGCTGACGAGATGCGCGCCGCTCTCTGGCTCCTGGCATTGTTTGGCGTGGCTGTGGCTGCCGCGCTGTTTGCGGGCAACAACCAGGGCACCGTCACCCTGTACTGGCCGCCCTACCGCATCGATCTGTCGCTCAACATGGTGGTGCTGTTGCTGGTAGGCGGCTTTGTCACCGTGTACGCCGCGCTGCGCGCACTGGCGGCCCTGCTGGAGCTGCCGCACCAGGCCCGCCGCTGGCGCGTGCAGCAAAAAGAGCGCGCCATGCACGCCTCGCTGCTGGACGCGTTGACCCACATGCTGGGCGGACGCTTCATCCGCTCTCGCAAGGCCGCCGTAGCGGCCCTGGCCCAGGAGAACGCGCTGGCCGCCGCGGGCGAGGCCGTACCCCACGGCCGCCAGTTGCGCGCTCTGGCCCACATGATCGCCGCAGAGGCTTCGCACGCGCTGCAAGACAGCGCCACGCGCGAAAGCCATCTGAACGACGCGCTGCAGGAAGCCCCCGCACGCGGCACCGTGAACGAGCAGGAAATGCGCGAGGGCGCCCAGATGCGCGCCGCGCGTTGGTCACTGGACGACCGCGACGCCAGCGCCGCGCTGGACCGCCTGGCCGCCCTGCCCCAAGGCGCTGCCCGCCGCACCCTGGCACTGCGCATCAAGCTCAAGGCCACAAGGCTGGCCCGGCAGACGCAGGAGGCACTGGACACGGCACGCCTGCTGGGCAAACACCGTGCTTTCTCTCCCACCGCCGCACAAAGCATCGTGCGCGGCTTGGCCACCGAACTCATCAACAGCGCCCACGACATCGCCCAGTTGCAGCAGATCTGGCTGTCGCTGGAACCTGCCGAACGCAACATGCCTGAACTGGCCATCCACGCCGCGCAGCGTCTGGCGACCTTGGGCGGAGAAGCCTCGCAGGTGCGCACCTGGCTGCTGCCCGTGTGGGACCGCATGGTGGAACTGCCCGATGCGCTGGCGGAACACCACGCCCTGCGTTTGGTGCGTGCGCTGGAGGCGGGCCTGGACGCCGTGGATGCCCCCTGGCTGGCGCGCATCGAAGCCGCGCAGCAAGCCAACCCGCGCGACCCGCGCCTGCAATACCTTGCGGGCATGGCTTGCCTCAAACGCCAGCTGTGGGGCAAAGCACAACAGTTGCTGACCCAGGCTGCGCACCAGATGGCCGATGCCTCGCTGCGCGCCAGCGCATGGCGGCACCTGGCAGAACTGGCCGAACAACGCGGCGACGAGATCGCCGCCGCAGAGGCCTGGAAAAAAGCCGCCTTGGGCCGCTAAGCGCCCAGCCGCCTCCAGGAGCGCGCCGCGCACCGCCGGTGGTGAAGCGCGCGGTGCGCCAACCGCCAAGCAGACCCTTTGCGCATTCGGCAGCTGCTTCAAAACTGCCACTCAAAAAAACTGTCAACGTTGGGGAACTTTGAGCGCTCAAGGGCTATCGATTCAGTTTTTTTGAATTGAAGCATCAATCTGCCTGAAGCCCGGCAGCCACAGCCCTTCCTACACTGCGCTTCATCCGGGCTTGCCCGATCCCCTGTTCCCTGATTTTTTGATGACCGCTTCTGCCACCCTGACGCCCGCTACGCCCCGCCGCTATACCCGCACAGCCATGCTCATGCACTGGGTTCTGGGCCTGGCGCTCATCGGCCTGTTTGGCGTGGGCCTGTACATGACAGGGCTGCCGTTTTCACCGCAGCGTCTCAAGCTCTACAACTGGCACAAATGGGCGGGTGTCACGCTGCTGGCCCTGTCGGTGCTGCGCCTGCTGTGGCGGCTGACACACCGCCCCCCCGCCTTGCCTGCTGCGATTCAAAAAGCCATGCCACGTTGGCAGGCCTTGGCACACCACGGCACGCATGGTCTGCTGTATGGGCTGTTTTTTGCCGTTCCGCTGATCGGATGGGCCTACAGCTCGGCCGCAGGTTTCCCCATCGTGTTCCTGGGCCTGTGGCAGTTGCCCGACTTTGTGCCCGTGAGCAAGGAGCTGGCCGAGGCCATCAAGCCCTGGCACCAGATCACGGCCTTTGCCATGGCGGGCCTGGTGGTGCTGCATGTGGCAGCGGCGCTCAAGCACCACCTCATTGATCGGGACGGCTTGCTCAAGCGGATGTTGCCCGGGGGATGACCTCGCTGCACCGCTCACAACGCCCTCCTCAACGGCGCTGTCTGTGCGGCTCACATTTCAGAGGTTGCGGTCAACACCCAACGCCATAGGCAACCGATACGGCTTTCGATTTTTTTGTGTTTTGAACGGAGTTTTTGCATGAATCTGTCCTTCTCCCTGCCCCGCATTGCACTGAGTGCCGCGATGGCCCTGGGTGCCCAGGCTGCGCTGGCCCAGCAGCAACTGGTGCCCGCTCAGAGTGAGGTGCAGTTCACCGCGCGCCAGATGGGCGTGCCGCTGGAAGGGCATTTCAAGAAGTTCGACGCCAAGGTGGCGTTTGACCCGGCCAAGCCCGACACCAGCAAGATTCAGTTCACCGTGGACACCGGCAGCGCCACGCTGGGCTCGCGCGAGACCGATGCCGAGTTGCCCAAGCCCACCTGGTTCAACGTGCCCAAGTTCCCGCAGGCGCAATTCGAGTCCACCACCATCAAGGCGCTGGGCGGCGGCAAGTTCGAAGTGGCGGGCAAGCTCACCATCAAGGGCACGCCACAGAACGTGGTCGTGCCGGTCACGCTGACCCAAAGCGGCACCACCACCACGGCCACCGGCACCCTGCCCATCAAGCGCCTGGCGTTCAAGATCGGTGAGAACGAGTGGGCCGACACATCGATGGTGGCCGACGACGTGACCGTGAAGTTCAAGCTCGCCCTCACGGGCGTGGGCAAGCTTTGAAGCTGGCAAGCAGTCGCAAGCCGCGCCTGCTTTCGCGGCCCGCTTGAGCGGGCTGCCTCCCCCTTTTTTCCTTGTTCCCTTTTTTCCCCAACCTTTTTTGTCTCAGGAGTTTTTCGCATGCGCAAGTCCCTGTTCTCCCTGCTCGCCGTGGCGGCTGCCACCGCCATGACCGCTGGTGCCGCCCAGGCCGCCAACTACGCCATTGACCCCACGCACACTTTCGTGACCTTTGAGATCAGCCACTTTGGCGCCACCACCAACCGTGCACGCTTCGACAAGAAGCAAGGCACGGTGGAATTTGACCGCGCCGCCAAGACCGGCAAGGTGGACATCAGCATCGACGCCACGTCGGTGAACTCGGGCACGCCTGCCTTCGACAAGCACCTGCAAAGCCCTGACCTCTTCGACGCTGCCAAGCACCCCACCATCAAGTTCGTGTCCGACAAGTTCAGCTTCAACGGCGACAAGGTCAGCGAAGTGACCGGCCAGCTCACGCTGCTGGGCAAGACCGCCCCCGTCACACTGAAGGCCACGCAGTTCAACTGCTATGACAGCCCGATGCTCAAGCGTGAAGTGTGTGGCGGCGACTTCGAAACGACCATTGACCGCACCCAGTGGGGCATGAACTACGGCGTGGAATGGGGCTTCCCCAAGAACGTGCGCCTGGTGGTGCAGATCGAAGCCGTGAAGCAGTAACACCCTCTGCCAACGCGTCTTCAGGGCTGCCTGCTGCCCAGAGGCGCACTGGTCGACCACAGGCCACCCCTTGCGATCACGCGGGGGTGGCTTTTTTTCTGGGCAGTGCGCCGCCAACACGACTGCGCCATACCGATTCAGACGGCATCCAGCGACGCATCCAGATCCCACCCACCAGGTCGCCACGCCCACACTGCATCAGGCTCCAGCGCGCGCAGGAAGGCCATGTCGTGCGACGCCACTACCCAGGCGCCGGTGAAAGCGCGCAGCGCGGACTGCAGCACTTCCACGGCATCCACGTCCAGGTGGTTCGTGGGCTCGTCCAGCAGGAGCATCTGGGCAGGCTCGCCAGACCACAGCGCGCACGCCAGCGCCGCCCGGATGCGCTCGCCGCCGCTGAGCGAGCCGCTGGGGCGCAACACCTTGTCCGCCCCCAGCCCCAATTGCGCCAGGCGGGTGCGCAGCTCTGCCGCCGGCAAAGCCGAACCCCGCCCCTGCAGCACCTCCATCACGCTGCGCTCAGGCGGCAGCATGTCGATGTTGTGCTGATCCAGCCAGGCCGCATGCACACCGCGCGTCACGCCGCGCACCACGCCAGTGGGCGAGAGCTGGCCCGGCACGGCAGAAGCCATCCACCGCAGCAGGCTGCTCTTGCCGCAGCCATTGGGCCCGGTGATCGCGATGCGCACCGGGCCACTCCAGGCACCGCACAGCGCGGGCTGCTCAGGTAACGCAGATGGCGCATGGGGCACCTGCACCTGGTCGAACACCAAAACCTGCTTGCCTGCATGCACCACGCTCTGCGGCAAGGCCAGGGCCGCAGAGGCCTGCGCCGGGACCCGCGCCGCCGCCGCGCGCACGGCATCGTTCAAGCGCTGGCGCTCCTGCTGACGGTGCTCGTGTTCGCGCCCGGCATGCGCCTGCGCGTTGTTCTTCTGGCGGTCCAGCAGGATCGAAGCCTGGTTGGCCGTGCGCCCCGCCTCGCGACCGCGTGCGGCGCGGCGTTGCTGGGCTTCGTGCTCCTGCTGCAAGGCCCGCAGGCCCCGCTCCCGCTCGGTACGGGCATGGTCCAGTGCCGCCTGCGCGGCCTGGGCCTCGGCCTGGCGCTGCGCCTGGTACAACGACCAGTTGCCGCCATAGCGCCGCAGCCCCGCTGGCGACAGCTCCAGGATGTGGTTCACGCCGCCCAGCAACTCGCGGTCATGGCTGGCCACCAGCGCGGCACCCGGCCACTGTGCGAGCGAGGCCATGAGCCAGCGCCGTGCCGGGCGGTCGAGGTGGTTGGTGGGCTCATCCAGCACCAGCAGGTCCGCGCCAGACAAGAAAGCACCCGCCAGCGCCACCCGCATGCGCTCCCCGCCGCTCAGGCTGGCGGCGGTGCGCTCCGGTGGCACATTGCCCAGACCCAGCGTGTGCAGGGCCTGCTGCCAGCGTGCTGGCAGGTCCCATCGCCCGTCGGCCATGAGCAGATCATCCGGCGTGCCATGCCCCGCCTCCAGCCGCGCCAGGGCGCCCAACACGGGGCCCAGCCCCGCCAGGTCGGCCACCGTGGCGCCCGGCGCAACGGCCACCTCCTGCGCCACGGCATGCACCGCAGCTGGGCCCGTCACGGCGCCACTGGTGGGCGGCAGCACCCGCGCTGCAAGCTGCAGGAACACGCTTTTGCCAGCGCCATTGGCGCCCACCACACCCGCCACGCCCCGACCAAGGGCCACGTTCAGCGGCTGGGCCCACAAGGCGTTGCCATCCGGCTGCACCCAGCCGACGGCATGGAACTGCAGCACCGATGGGCCGGATGCGCCGGCCGATTCGCCCGGCGCGGTGGAAACGAAAGAGCCAGAAGGAAACGAAGAAAGGGAACCCGCAGCCGAAACTGCGGCAGCACTGCGGCTGCGATGGGCGGATTTGCCCCGGGAAGGTGTCGCCATGCAAAGCACTCCAGACAAGACATGCAAACCCTGACCCGCAAAAGGGCAAGGGAAACGGCTTGAAGGGGCTTACAGGCGCATGGGAGTCGAGCCTCAGACAGGCTGGAGATGGGAAGGAGGCGAAATGTACTCCAAATTCGCCCCAAGAAAATTAACTTACAGTAAACCAATTACGAATAGTAGAATTATCAAACCTCAGCAAGGAGACACAACATGAATGCCGTCCTCAAGCCCGACTTGGCCACCCTGCCCGCGCCCGCTGCCGTCCAGCAGTTGCACCACTACGCCTACAAGGCGCGGGATGCCGAGGAAACCCGCCATTTCTATGAAGACATTCTGGGCCTGCCGCTGTACCACATCATCCAGAGCGACTATGTGCCCAGCACCGGCGAATACTGCCCCTACACGCACTTCTTCTTCCGCCTGAAGGATGGCTCGTTCATCGCCTTCTTCGACTTGGGCGACGACGTGAAGGCCGAGCCTTCGCCCAACACGCCGCTGTGGGTCAACCACATCGCGTTCCGCGTGAACACCGTGGAAGAGCTGGAAAACACCAAGCAGCGCCTGCAGGCCCACGGCATTGAAGTGCTGGGGGTGACGGACCACCACATCTTCAAGAGCATCTACTTCTTCGACCCCAACGGCATTCGCCTGGAGCTGTCGGCCCAGCTGGCCAACGAAGAACAGATGGAAAAGGACAGCACCGTGGCCCACGCCCGCCTCAAAGAGTGGACCGCCCGCAAGGAGCAATGGCGCAAGGAGCTCGCCGAAGGCAAGGGCGCAGCGCCGCTCAAGCCGCAGCAAAACGACCGGCCGGAGTTTGTGAAAGGAACCTGAAACCTATTGGGGCCGCAGGTAGATGAAGCGCAGCCCCGCCATCTGCTGCGCGAACGTGCCGCGGAAATCCAGCGGCGCATAGCGGGGATGCGCTATCGCAACGCCGTCCCTCTTCGCCCACAGCCGCACGACCTGCGGGTCGCTGTGCGTGTGGGTCTGGGCCACGCCCCGGCCGCCCGGCGCTGTCACCGGCACATTGAGGTACGGCGAACGCTGCAGGCGCCATGCACCCTGCAGTCCCACGTGCCGCAGCAGGTTCCAGCTCACCGCAGGGGATGGCCGCACGGCTTGCTGCACGCCACCTTCCGCCAACAGCGCGCCGTCAGGCCGCTCGAAGCGAAACGACCAGCGCCCGCCTTCTTGCTGGAATTGGCTCTCGGCCACATGCGCATTCAGGCCCAGGCGCTCTGCGTTATAGCGGGCCACGTGCGGCATGCTGTTCCACAAGGCCACGCACGCCATGCGCACCCCACAGGCTGGCCTGAGTGAAATCGCCCACCCTCACGGCCATCAGCGCGCGGCCCGCCGCATCCAGCAGCGGCGCCAGCCCCTCGCTCAGCAGGGCCGCCGCCGAGCATCAGCAGCGTGCCGTCATACCCGTGGTACGGCGTGGGCAGCAGCCGCCCATCCACAGCAGCGCTGCCATCGATGGGAAAGCGCCTGAACAGCGCGTGCTGGCGCCTGCCCATCCCCGTCACACCAGCGACGGCCGGGGGATCTGCTGCGTAATGCAGTGCATGCCCCCACCACCCGCCAGCAGCGCATCCACGCCGATCGGCACCACGCGCCGGCCGGGGTAGCGGGCCTGGATGATCTGCGCGAACGCCACATCCTTCTGGATCAGCTCCGCATCGCGCCCTGGCCGATAGAACCGCGGCACCAGCACCACGCCCTCGGCCACCACGTAGTTCATATAGCTCGCGGGCAGCAGGTAGTTCACCGGCTCCTGGTTTTCGAAACGCTCCGCGCCCTTCAAGCGGTGCGTGGGGTGCTGGTTCATGTCCTCGATCATCCACCAGGCCTCGTCCTGCGGCGTGAGCTGCACCACGATGGGCCCGGGCTCCGGCACGCGCACGATGGTGAGGGGCTGGCCGTCCTGGTCGGTCGCGGCGCTCAGGATGGCGTGGGCCTCCTGCAGCACGTCGTAAGCGATCTGCGTCACCGGGTCGCCAGCGGCCACGGCGGCTGCCAGCTCGGCGTCGGTCACCTCCGGCAGCAGCAGCGTGCGCTCGTCCACCCAGGCCACCATCTCGTCGATGTGCGTCACGCCCACGTTGTAGGCCCACTGGCCCCCAGGCATCTCGTAGGGCGTCTGCATCACCGTGTGCGCGTCGGTGGGCATGTTGCGCTTCAAGAAGATCACCTTGGTCACGCCGAACACGCGCTTCAATTCCGCCTCGATCTGCGCCGCCGTCCAGCCCTTGTTGCGGCCCAGCAAGCCCACGCCCTCGGTACCGTCGCCCAGCACGGCAATCACCGTGCCCCTGCCATTGAAATGCAGGTTGCCGCCCTCGCACACCAGGGGCGAACGCAGGCTTTCCGCCTGGAACGCCTGAGCCACGCGCACGGCCAGGTCGTTGTCGTAGTTGTAGGCGTCGTTGGTGTAGGGGCCGCTGAAGGCGTTGTAGCCATACCCGTCGAAGTCGAAGTCCACCACGCGCAGGTTGCCACGCCCGTCGGTCAGGAAGATGCCGCCGTAGTCGCGAATCCACAGCTCGGCGTGGTCCACCACCTTGAACTCCACGCGCTCGGCGATGTCCTCGGCCGCCATGCTCTGCGCCATCAGCGCCTGCTCCATGCGCTCGCGGTCTTCGGCACCGTTGACGAGATAGACCATCTGCGCGGTCTGCGCCAGCGCGGCGATCATCGTGGCCTGCACCTCCAGCACCGACCATCCGTCCTTGTAGTCGAATTCCATGCTGGCCAGCATCACGGCCTGCTGCGGCTCGGTTTCGGCGGGCATGCGCCATACGGCGGGCGCATCGCCATCGCCAGGGGCATCGCTGCCGCCGCCACCGCCGCAGGCGGCCAGTGCCGCCGAGGCAGCGGCACCCAGCAGCAGGCTGCGGCGGCGCAGGAAAAGAGTTTGTTGTTGTTGAGACATGCGGTCTCCTTCTCAAAAAGACATGAATAAAAAAGGCCTCCAGCGCCCGCCTGGCAAGCGCTGGAAGCTATCAAGGCAGGATCAAACACTCCTGCATCCCATGAAGATGGATCACACCCCCTTGCGCCTGCGCGCCCACAAGCCCAAACCGCCCACAAGGCCGGCCATCAGCGCCAGGCCCGCAGGCTCCATCACCGGCACCGATGCCACATTGGCGCCGGGCGCAGGTGGGGGAAATGCCGTATTCACGATGCCGCCGATGACGGCATCCGCGTTCGCGCAACTCGGCGTCACCACGCCGCTGGAGCGGTACACCACCTGCCCCGCCGCGTTGCGCAGCGTCACGGTCACGGTGAAGTCCGTGTCCACCGGCAAGGGAAACACGTGGGTCTGCGTGCCGTTGTCGTTGGCGTTGCCCAGCGCCAGGGGCCAGGGGCCGTCCGGCTGGGTCACGGCACCGTCGCGAAAGTCCATGTAGCGGTTGGCGCCAATGTCCACCGTGGCGTCCACGCGCCAGGTGTCCACGTCGATGCCGCTGACCACCATCCCCAGGACGAACTGGCCGGTCGCGCAGCCCGTGGCGTTCACGCTGCCGTTGAGTTGCACCGACTGCGCCTGCACAGCCCCCGCGCACACGGCCAGAGCGCACAGCAGCATGCGTGGGGTTGTCATACTTTTTTTCATGGTTTTCTCGCTTTCTGCTTGGTTGCTGATGTGGGAATGAAAAAAGCTCACCACGACCAGTTCGCCCCGGCCGATGCGCCTGCGCCCGCGCGCCGCGCAGCCGAGAACTTCAAATTGACCACCGCCGACTTGCCCAGCGCAGGAGCACGCGCGAACACGCCCAGCGCCAGCGCCTGCGAGCCCTTGTAGGCACCCACCGCCAGCGCCACCTGCGTGTCGCCGCCACCGGGGTTGAACGCCAGGCTGGACACCGCCATCGCCATCGCGCCCACGCCTTCCACCTTGCGGTCCAGCCGGTCGATGCGCCCGCCCAGCTCCTGGCGCAAGCTGCCCACCTGCTGGTCGGTGTAGGCATTCGCCTGGTCGCGCGCATCGTTGGCCGCGCCCTGCACGTAGTCGGTCGTCACCGCGCCGATGCTGGTGATGCGCTGGTCGGTGTAGTGCTGCGCGCTGGCGAGCGTGGTGGCATCGCCCGCGTCGGCAATGGCCTGCACCTGGGCGGCGTCGATGCCGCTGCCGCCATTGCCGCCGTTACCTCCATTGCCGCCGCCATTGCCCGGCACCCCTTGCGGGCCTTGCGGGCCGGGCGGCCCCGGCGGGCCAGGAGGGCCGGGCGGGCCTTGCACACCGCCATTGCCGCTGCCACTGCCACTGCCCAGCGCCGTCAGTCTGCCGTCCACCGCCTCGAAGGCCGCGCCCACGTTGTTGTAGGCCGTGCCATTGATGGTGTAGCTGGGCGCCGTCAGCACGCCGCCCGCGAACGCCGCCCCGCCACCCAATGCGGTAGTGAGCGAGCGCAACTGGAGCATGTTCACGGCATCGAAGTCCAGCGTGCCTCTAGCAACGTGCACGATCTGCCGTTCGCTGCCCTGGCTGCCCACGGAGACGGTATCGGCCCGGTCGTTGCGGGCCCCGGCACCGATGGCGACGCTGCCCACCGCCGTCGCCCGGCTGTCGTAGCCGATGGCGGTGCTGCGCTCGGCAGTGGCTTGGTTGTTGGTGCCAATCGCCGTGGCATTGATGGCGCTGGCGGTGTTGCCGATGCCCAATGCCGTAGCGCTGCGGGCCGTGGCGTTGTTGGAGTCGCCCACAGCCACCGCCTGCTGGACAGTCGCGTGGTTGTTGTTGCCCACGGCTATGGCGCGCAGAGCCGTGGCTTCATTGGAGCGCCCCACGGCGGTGCTGTTGTTGCCGCTGGCCGTGTTGTAGCTGCCCAGTGCGGTGCTGTCGTTGCCGCTGGCCGTGCTGTAGCGGCCCACGGCGGTACTGTCGGAGCCGCTGGCCGTGTTATAGCTTCCCAAGGCACTGCTGGAATAGCCGAGCGCTTGGTTGTGATCTCCCACAGCGATGGCTTCAGTGCCATCCACCTGATTGTTGCGGCCCATGCCAATGCCAGCAACGCTGGTGATGACATTGCTATGCCCAACCGCGGTGCCGAAGGTTCCGCGCGCATCGTTGTAGCGGCCTATGGCGACATCGTTCGTCCCATTGGCGCGGTTTCCGTGTCCGTACGCCACAGCGCCAGGAGTGCAAGTGGTGTTGGCCGCGCCAGATTCGAACCCGACATCGGTGTTCAGAATCGGCACAGGCACGCCGTTGACAAGACACGGCGCGTCCTGCGCCCAGGCCGGAGCAGCCAGCAGCGCAGCCGCCGCGAATGCAATGCGATGGGGTGTAAACATGGAAAGAAAAATCTCGCTTGTTGTTGACGAATGCCCGCACCAAGGCGGGATGAGCGGCGATTCTTCGCAAGCAGGCCCTTGCCGTCTTGGCGCAAAACGACAACGGATTTGCAGGAAACGACAGGCCGCTGGCAGCGGCGCAGGCGCGTGAAAAACTTCACGCCTGCGGCTGCGCTACTTCCTGCAATCCACGCCCGCTGGCACGCATCACGCAAGGGCTGGTAGATGCGGGCAGCGCACGCCCTGGCAGCCTCTGATGACGCCAGCGGACGCAGTTCAGCCCCCGCTACCGCCTCCCAGCAGCCACCCAGCTACGCCCGCCGCCACCGCGCCCAGTGGCCCCCACACGAACGCGGCGGCCACGCCGGCTTCCACGGCGCGGTCGTGCGTGTTGGATGACAGCTGCATGACCAGCCAATACCCCAGCACCGCCGCAACGGCATAGCCGACGAAGGCGCACAGCGCTGCGATCATGGGCCGCCTTTTCTTGTTCTTCTTCATGCGCCGAGCTGCCGCCACCACCCCGCCACGCCCGTCAGCCAGGCCGCCAGAGCCAGCCGCGCGCGCCCGAGCGCAGGCGCGGGTTGCGGCGGCTTACCGGCCCCTTGTCCCACTGCCACAGCAGTGATGGTGAAGCCTCGCGGCGCGCCCGTGCCGCCCTGGCCGGTGGCCGTGGCGGTGAAGGCAAAGTTGCCCACGGAGGTGGGCGTGCCGTGGAGCACGCCTGTGGCAGCATCGAACGACAGCCACACGGGCAGCGCGCCCTTGAGCACATAGGCATGGATGGCACCGTCCTCACCCGCCATCGCGTGCGCCGCCAGCGCCAGGGTGTAGGGCTGGCCCACGGCGGCAGTGAGCTGGGCATTGGGGATCGCGCGGATGGCAGGCACCGCACCACGCGCCAGAGCCGAGGCGGCGGGCAGGGCCAGCAGCAGCAGCGCCAATGCCGCACAGCGCAATGGGGAAAGTGATCTATTCATGGTCAAAATCGCCTCCAGCGCTTGTCCGGCAAGCGCAACCAGCTATGGTTTCCAGAGCGTTCCGCCATAGAGCTTGCGGGATGCTTCCTCGCGCTGCGCCTGCTCTTGCTCCTGCGCCCCCCGTCGCTCCAGCGCCCTGCCATGCAGGCCCACGCCCGCCATGCCCACGCCCAGCGCCGCCAGCACCCCCAGCAGGCCCCAGGGGTTGATGGTGCCAGCCGCCTCATCAGCCGCCTGCGCGCCGCAGGCGGCCAGCAGCAGCAATAACGCGGCGGCGACAGGCCGCAGCATCACGCGCCCTTGCGGCGGCGCGCACGCAGGCCCAGCCCGCCCACCAGCGCACCCAGCAAACCCAGCGCCGCATGCCCCAGCGTGGGCACGGGCGTTGCGTTCGGGCCAGACCACGGGCCGCTGGCGATGTTGGTCACCGTGGCTCCGGCATCGTCGCAGCCGGGTGCCACCACGCCCCGGCTGCGGTACACCGGCTGGTTGGCCGCGTTGTGCAGCGTCAGCGTTACGGTGAACGGCGTGGCGGGCGGCAGGGGGAAGGCGTGGGTCTGCGAGCCGTGGATATTCACGTCTTGCAGGTAAAGGTCAAAGTCGCCATCGGGCACGTTGTCGGGCAGCAGTTCCTGGTCGTCCGAATAGCGGTGCCCGGCTGCGTCCACCGCAATGCGCAAGCGCCACTCGGCCCCGGTCAGGCCCGCCGCCGTCGTCCACACGGCAAACTGGCCATCACCGCAGCCGCCAGCGACCGTCAGGCCGTTGAGCTGCACGGTTTGCGCCTGCGCGGCGCTAGCGGCCAGGGCGAGGACGGCGGCAGCTATATATTGTGTTTTCATGGTCAAAATGGCCTCCAGCGCTTATGTAGAAAGCGCAAATAGCTATGGATTCAGGAGTTTTTGGGGCGCTGGGAGCGCAAGCCCAGGCCGCCGACGAGCGCACCCAGCAGCGCCAGCGCCGCATGCCCCAGCGTGGGCACGGAAGCCACGCCCGCGCCGGGCAGATTGGCGGCGTCCAGGCAGTTGCCAGTGAAGGGCACGGGGTTGCTCCAATACGCAGGCGCCATGCGCACGCTGCCTGCGGCGTCCGCGAATGTCTGGGTGTTGGCCTGCGAGTCCGTTGCGCTGAACACGTCACTGGTGTTGCCGTTGGCGTACCAGTCGTCCACCCCCCAGCCGGGCGGCAGGCCCAGAGCCCGCACGGCGGCTGCAAGGGTATTGGTGGACTCGATGGCGTCGAACATCTGCGTCAGCGCGCCATTGCCGCCCACAGCGGTGGCACCGCCCTGCACGTTGGTGGGCAGCGCGGCCAGCAAGTCGTGCGCGACGACCACGTTGCCCGCGTCGTTCATGCGCCAGACGGCGCAGGTGAGCATGTGCGGCTCCCAGTCGCCGGAGTCAAACACGGGATTGGCGTGGTCCATCACCAGCGTCAGCGTGTAGCGCTGCCCGTTGTAGATGCCGGGGATGGTCGATGCCGCGATCTGCCCCTGGTAGGTGGTGGCGAAGGGCGCTGCCTGCGCGGCACCCAGCGACAGGGCCAGGGCGGCCACGGCGATGTGTTTTGTTTTCATGGGTTTTAATGGCCTTCAGAGCTTATGCAGCAAGCGCAAGCAGCTATTCATTCAGGAGTCATCGCGGCGCTTCGCGCGCAGGCCCAGGCCGCCGACGAGTGCGCCCAGCAAGGCCAGCGCGGCGTGGCCGAGGGTGGGCACGGCGGCGACGTTGCCGCCCGCGCTGGCGGGGCCTGCGGCGTCCAGGCAGTTGCCGGTGAAGGGCTGGAGCTGGCTCCAATCCGCAGGGTTCATCTGCACACCGCCGGGGCCGCGCAGGCGCAGGTTGTTGGGCACGGTGTAGAGCATGGGCGAATTGTTGGTGGCGGCGTGCCAGCTTCCCAGCGCTTCGCCGGGCGGCAGGCCGCGGGTGCGGGTGGCGGCGGCGGGGATGCCCCCGGACACGATGGTGGTGAACATCGCCACCGTGTCGCCGGTGCTGTTCGTCTCCAGCGCGCCGCTGCTGAGGCCGGCGTCGGCGGGCGCCAGCGCCATGTCCTGGGCAACGATGATTTGCGGCGCATTGCCCATGCGCCAGATGGCGCAGGTCAGGTGCTGGGGCTCCCAGGTGCCGTTGTCAGCGTCGGTGCTGCCGTTGTCCATCACCAGCGTCAGCGACCAAGGCTGCCCGCTGGCCAGGCCGGGAATGGGGTCGACGCCAATGCTGATGGTGCCCTGGTGGGTGGTGGCGAACGGCGCTGCCTGCGCTGCGCTGGCGGCGAGGGCAAGGATGGCGGCGGCGATGTGTTGTGTTTTCATAGTCAAAATGGCCTCCAGCGCTTATGCAGCAAGCGCTAACAGCTATCAATTCAGGATTGATTGCGCCGCTGGCCGCGCAGGCCCAGGCCGCCGACGAGTGCGCCCAGCAAGGCCAGCGCGGCGTGGCCCAGCGTGGGGACGGCGGCGATGTTGCCGCCCGCGCTGGCGGGGCCTGCGGCGTCCAGACAGTTGCCGACGAAGGGCACGGGGTTGCTCCAATGCGCGGGGGTCATCTGCACGCTGCCTGCCAGGTCGGAGAAGAAGCGGTAGTTGTTGTTGGCGTCGGTGACGTAGAGCACACGGGCCTGGGTGGGGCCTGCGAACCAGTTGGCCAGCGCATAGCCGGGTGCCAGGCCGCTGGCGCGCACGGCGGCGGGGGGCACGGCACCTGCCGAACCGACTTGGGCAAAGACTTCGGTCAGCACGCCACCACCGTCGGTGCGAACGTGGCCCGTGGCGGTGGCGGGGGCCGAGATGGTCAGGTCATGGGCGATGACGACATTGGCCGCATCGTTCATGCGCCAGATGGCGCATCTGAGCGCGCCGCCGCCCCAGGCTTCGTTGATGGCAGTGTTGCCGTCAACGTCCATCACCAGCGTCAGCGTGAACTGCTGATCGTTGATGCCGGGAATGCCGGAGCCGCTGGCGGTGCTGGTGTAGGTGATGGCGAAAGGGTCGGCCTGCGCGGCGCTGGCGGCGAGGGCAAAGATGGCGGCGGCGATGTGTTGTGTTTTCATGGGTTTTTACGGCCTTGAACCTTGATGGGCCAAACGCTGGCAGCTATCAATTCAGGAATGTTTGCGGCGCTGGCTGCGCAGGCCCAGCCCGCCGACGAGTGCGCCCAGCAGGGCCAGCGCGGCGTGGCCGAGGGTGGGGACGGCGGCGATGTGGGCGCCGGGTTGGCCGGGCGGGTTGGGGCCGGGCGGGTTGGCCGTTTGCCCCACGGCGAGGCAGCGCGAGAATTCAGACGTGCCCTGCGTGGGCGTGTCGTTGCTTTGCGCCGTGGCGGTCATGGTCAGCACCACGCCGGGCAGCAGGGGCGGCAGTGACAGGGTGTGCTGGCCAGCGCTGGCGTCGGCCAGGATGACGCGGGCGACGAGGTTTTGCCCTTGGCCGTAGCCGCTGGCGTCGCAGGCGGCGTTGCTGAAGACTTCGATGTAGTACGCCTGCCCCGGCGGGCCGCTGAAGTGGTAGCCTACTTGCACGCCGCCCCCGCCGATGAGGGCGCTGGTCATGTAGGGCGCGGCCTGCCCGCCGTTGATGGCGGGCGGGGCCGGGTCTTGGGGGTTGGCGCCCAGGGGCGGGTTGCTGGTTTGGTCGATCAGCTCGATGCCGAGCGCGCCGTTGCCGAAGATGCGGTTGCCCAGGATGACGTTGAGGGGCATGTTGCCGCTGGGGTTGTTGGTGCGCGACACGCGCACGCCGTTGCGGCCCCAGTGGGCGATGGTGTTGCCGTCGCTTTGCGCAGTGCCGCCGCCGATGGTGTTGTTGAACGGCATGGTGGGGCGGGCGGCGTTGGTGATGTGGATGCCGTCTTCGGTGCCCGCGATGTTTTCGCCGCTGGGGCCGATGCCGATGCGGTTGCCCTGGATGCGGTTGGCGTCGCCTTGCGGGTCGGTGCCGCCGTGGCGGATGAGCACGCCGGTGTGCGATGCGCCGATGGTGTTGCCGAGCACGTCAACGGTGCGCGCGCCTTCTTCGACGAGCACGCCGACCTGGGTGCCCACGCGCTGGATGCCTGCGGGGTTGGTGCCGATGAGGTTGTCGTACACAAGCACGTCGTTGGCCCCGAAGGCGGCGGTGACGGCGCTGCCGGAGTCGCGGCCGACGATGAGGTTGCGCGATGCGGGCGTGCCGTCGCCGATTTGCACGTTGCGCACGTTGCCGGTGACGTAGATGCCGTGCGGGTAGTTGGCGAGGCTGCCGTTGACGTCGTTGGGGTCGTTGCTGCCGTAGGTGCCGATGAAGTTGCCGTGGATGTGGATGTCTTCGAGCGGCGTGCCGGGGTTGTCGCCGTCGATGACGATGCCGCCCTGCCCGCCGGTGAAGTGGGTGATGCGCAGGCTACGCACCATGGAGTGACTGGAGCCGGGCTTGAAGACGAGGCCGGCCCAGCCTGCGTCGCCGCCGCTGATGCCCACGAGGAGGACGGCGTTGGTGCCCTGGGCCATGGTATTGGGCTGGTTGCCGGGTTGCAGGGTGCCGTCGATGGTGAGGGTTTCGGTGATGTCGGGCAGGCCCGACTGCGGGTAGATGGTGCGCGGGCCGCCGGACGGGAGGTTGAAATGGATGGTGTCGGGGCCGGGCAAGGCATTGGCCTCCTGAATGGCGGCGCGCAGCGTGCATACGCCGCCCGCCGCGGCGCAGATGCCGTCGCCGGGGGTGGCGTCGGCATAGTCGTCGGGTGAGTCGACAATGAAGATGGCGGCCCCGGCGGGTGCGGCGAGCAGCAATGCACAGGTCAGGACGAGGCGGTGGAACATGGGCGGGTTTTCTTTTTTGGGGTGCGTGCGAAGCGCTGGCGGCGATTCTTCGCAAGCGGCCCGCCGCCGTCTTTGCGAAAAACGACAGGGGCTTTGCACCACGCGACAAGCTCTTTGCTGCTGGCGACAGCGGCAGCCGCCATGGCACCGGCGCCTTGACCCCTGCGGGGCGCGCTGGCGATACTTGCCTGCATGCACATGCCCCAGCAGCAGTCCACGATGCACCCGCCCGCGCAGCGCACTGCCTACGTGCGCGACGTGCTCACCAACAGCGCGCTGGGCACCGACCTGCACACGCAAGACGGCAGCCCGCCCGAGCTAGCGCTGTCGGCCCATCCGCTGTCGGCCAGCGTGGGGCTGATGGCCGGGGCCTTCGCCCGCCCCGTGCAGGCGCTGCGCGGCCCCGGGCGCGTCAATCACGACGGGCTGGACGCGGTGATCCTGGTGGGCCACCAGGGCGGGCCTGCCGCCGCGTGCAACGGCAGGGTGCGCGAGCGCATCGCGCCCGGCCAGTTGCTGCAGGGCACGCTGGCGCGCCCCGGCCACATGGTCTATGACCAGCCGGGCGACCTGGTGGTGCTGATATTCGACCGCGCCGCGCTGCGCCGCCGCGTGCCGCGCCTGGACGCCGATGCCGTGCGCCTGCTGGCCCCCCGACGCACCGGGCGCGGTGCTGATGCAGTGCTACGCCCGCCTGCTGCTGCACACGCCGCCGGGCAGCCCCGGCACGCGGCAGGCGGCGGGCGAGCACCTGGCCGACCTGGCCGACCTGGCCGCGCTGGCCCTGGGCGCGCAGGGCGACGCGGCCGAGGCGGCCCGCGCGGGCGGTGCACGCGCAGCGCGGCTGGCGGCCATTCGCGCCGACGTGGAGCGCGCCCACCGCCTGCCCAGCCTGTCAGTGGAGCAACTGGCGCAGCGCCACCACCTGAGCGTGCGGCAGGTGCAGCGCCTGTTCGAGGAAGACGGCAGCACTTTCACGGCCCACCTGTAGAACTGCCGGTTGGCCCATGCGCACCGCCTGCTGGCCGACCCGGCGCACGCGCACTTGCTGGTTGCCAGCATCGCCTATGAAGCGGGGTTTTCGGACCTCGCGGCGTTCAACCGCCTGTTCAAGCAGCGCTATGGCGCCACGCCCACGCAGGTGCGGGCGAGAAGATAGGCGGTTGTCGCCAGCGGCAAAGCCGGGCCCCTGAGAGTCGCTAACGCCAATTGCAGCTAAAAATCAGCTCCAGCGCTTATCCAGCAATCGCCAGCAGCTCCTTTTATGAGAGCATGCGCCACCGACCTGCCGGCGTGCGTCTTGGTTCTGCGCGACAAGGACTTTGCACCAGGCGACAACTTCTTTGCCGCAAACGACATCCGCGATGTTCCCGTCTTGACCCGTGCCAAGGGGGCTGGGAATACTCGCAGGACATCACCGCCGATTGAGAAGGAACCCGCCCATGTCCGCCCCCCTACCCGCCCTGCGCTTTTCCAGCGCCGACGTGCCCCACGCCCAGCGCACCGCCTATGTGCGCGACGTGCTGGCCGACGCGGTGATGGGTGTGGACCTGCACACGGTGGACGGCAGCACGCCCGAGTTGGCGCTGGCGGCGCAGCCCCTGAGCGCGGGCATCGCTGTGATGGAAGGTACCTTTGGCCGCCCGGTGCAGGCCATGCGTGGCCAGGGCCGCGTGGTGCATGACGGGATCGACAGCGTGTTCCTGGTGGGCCACCGTGCCGGCGCGGCCGTGGACTGCGCCGGCATGGACCGGGAGCGCATTGCGCCAGGCCAATTGATGGTGGGCACGCTGGCACGCCCCGCCAACATGATCTACGACCGGCCGGGCGACCTGGTGGTGATGAGCTTTGACCGCGCCGCGCTGCGCCGCCGCGTGCCGCACCTGGACGCCGACACGATGCGCCTGCTGGCGCCCGACGCGCCCGGCGCGGCGCTGATGCAGTCGTACGCGCGGCTGCTGGTGCACACGCCGCCCGCCACGGCGGGCGCGCAGCACCAAGCGGGCGAGCACCTGGCCGACCTGGCCGCGCTGCTGATGGGCGCGCGCGGCGATGCGGCCGAGGCCGCCCGCGCCGGCGGCGGGCGCGCAGCGCGGCTGGCCGCGATTCGCTCCGACGTGGGGCGCACCTACCGCGACCCGCACCTGTCGGTAGCACACCTAGCGCAGCGCCACCACATGAGCGTGCGGCAGGTGCAGCGCCTGTTCGAGGAGGACGGGGCCACGTTCACCACCCATCTGCAGAACTGCCGCCTGGAACACGTGCGCCACCTGCTCGCCAGCCCTGCGCATGCGCACCTGTTGGTCGCCAGCATCGCCTATGAGGCGGGGTTTTCCGATCTGGCGGCGTTCAACCGCCTGTTCAAGCAGCGCTATGGCGCCACGCCCACGCAGGTGCGTGCGGGAGAGGCACGATGACGGCCCCGGCCGCCGTGCTGCCCCACCGCTTCAGCACCGATGCGCTGCCCGTTGCCAGGCGCATGGAGTTCGTGCGCGACGGCTATGCGCGGCTGGCGATGGCGGTCGACCTGGAGCCGCTGTGCGATGAGCGCGCCTTTCGGCTGGACCTGACCACCTTCCAGTTGAATGCCGCCGCGGGCCTGGGCGGTGGCCTGCTCTCGCCCTACGTGGCCCGGCGCAGCCGCGCGTTGGCGGCGCGCGCGGGCATCGACGCGGTGCTGGTCACGCGCTTCACCCAGCCCTTTCAGTTCACCGGCGGGCCGCTGGCACAGGCTGCATTCGCGCCGGGCGACACGCTGCTGGCACCGATGGACGAGGCATTCGAATACGTCTACCCCGCCGCCGGCGCCATCCAGACCATCTGGGTGCAGCGTGCCGCGCTGCACCCGCTGCTGCCCCGGCTGGACGGCCATGCGCGCCGCTTCGGTGCCAGCCCGCGCATGGACTTGCTGTTCGGCTATGCGGGCGCCGTGCGGCGCGAGGCGGCCTTCGACCCACCGCTGGCCGAGTTGGCCGCCGCGCACCTGACCGATCTGCTCGCCCTGGCCCTGGGCGCTTATGGCGACGCGGCCGAGCAGGCGCGCGCGGGCGGTGAGCGCGCGGCCCGCCTGTCCGCGCTGCGCGCCGACGTGGCGCGCGAGTACCGCGACCCGCACCTTTCGGTGGCCCACGTGGCCCAGCGCCACGGCCTGAGCGTACGGCAGGTGCAGCGCCTGTTCGAGGAGGACGGCACCACTTTCACTGCCCACCTGCAGAACTGCCGCCTGGCCCACGTGCAGCGCATGCTGATCGACCCGCGGCACGCGCACCAGTTGGTCGCCACGCTGGCCTATGACGCAGGATTCTCTGACCTGGCGGCGTTCAACCGGCTGTTCAAGCAGCGTTTTGGGGCTGCGCCTACCCAAGTCCGGGAGGGTGCGCTGCGGGGGACGCGCTGACCCACACGGGCCCGTCCACAGAGACGGGCGGCGCACAGGGTGCCTGTGCAGCGGCGCATAGCACCTCGCCAGGCGGTGCATCTCCCAGCTGTAGGAGCTCCAGCACACCTGCCGCCCAGGCGGGCGCGGTGAGCAGTACGAAGGTGGCGGCGGTGGCAAGGTGGCGGGACAGTTCGGGCATGGGCTTCGCCGTGGCGGTTGTGTTTGCGAAGCTGCGATCTTCCCAGGCGCGCGCGGCGCGTCTTTGCGGCAAGTGACGGGTGCTTTGCCAGGAACGACAAGCCCGTCAGGACCCGCCACGCAACTCCGTGGGCGCTACGCCAAACCGGCGCTTGAACGCACGGTTGAAGGACGACACGTCAGCGAAGCCGCAGTCCAGCGCGATCGCGAGCACACGGCGGTGGCGCTGCGCGGGGTCGAGCAGCAGGGCGTAGGTGCGCGCAAGGCGCGCTTCGCGCACGTAGTCGGAAAAACACGTTGCCTCGGCCGCGAACAGGCGTTGCACCTGGCGCGACGTGAGGTGGTGTTGGCGCGCGATCTGCACCAAGCTTAGGTCGCTCTGATGCAGCTGCTCGCGAATGGCCTGCTGGATGAGGGCCAGGCGCGGCGCTGAGACGGCGGCGCGGCCAGGCGGCAGGCCGGCCTGCGAGCCAGGGACGATGACGGCGGCCAGCAGCTCATGCAGATGGTCCACGGCCAGTTCGCGCTGGGCGGGCAGCAGGCTCGCGTCTTCGCCCAGCAGCGCGGCGTAGGACAGCGCCAGTGCGGCGCCGGGCGCACCGGCGGGCAGCGCGCGCATGGGGGCCTCCTCCATCCTTGGCACCAGCCGGGCAATGCGTGAGCGCTGCACCTGGATGCATTCGGACAGGCCGCCATGCGGCGTGAAGGCCTCATGCATGCGCGCCTTGGACAGCAGCACGTAGCCGCCGGGCTCGGCCGTGAATTCGCAGCCCGCACCCCGGATGGTGGTGCCGCGCGCCTGCAGGCAAAGGTAGATGTCGTCGTTGCCGTCCTGCATCAGCTCGGGCGTGCGCAGCAGGTGCATGGGCGAATGGGTGACGCGGCAGTGCACCGTGCCTTCGTCCAGCGCGCGGATGCTGGCGTGGTAGGCCACTTGGTCCAGGTCAATGCCGGGGTGGGGCCGCAGGTCCACCCGCATCAGTTCGCGACCGTACAGATCGCGCAGCGCGGCTAGGCGGTCGCGCCCAGTCAGATCCCGAGTGGACAAGCGGTGGTGCGGAGCAGCCGTGGACTCGGGGTTCATGGCAGAAGGATCCCAGTTTATCTGGCGTATTCTCACTGCTGTTGCGCCCGCATGATCTGGTGCCGCTGCCAGTAGTCGCCCACCACGGCGTTGAAATAGTCCTTGTCCTTTTTCATCCCGGGCAGCTTGATCTTGGTGGTCTTGGCGCCCAGGCCCACGGCGTTTTTCTCGGGGTGGCTCACGATCAGCGCGTTGCCGAAGCTGCTCTCCTTGTATTCCAGCGCCTTCACGGCGTCCCAGCCCACGGTCACGCCGTCGGTTGAGGTGCGGATGCCGTCGATGCTGACTTCCACCGTTTCGGTGCCTTTGAGGGCGAACACCACGGGCGGGAAGTACTGCAGCACCAGGGCACGCTCTTCGTCGTTGGCGGGTTCGTAGCGGTAAGCCAGGCTGCGTTCGTGGTCTTGCGCAAACTGCTTTTCGTAGTCGCTCCACAGGCGCTGTTCAATGGCGTCTGCAGTCGTGATCTCCTGCACCCAGGTCGTGGCCGGTTTGCGCACGGCGATGGCGCCGTAGTCATTCACCTTCAGCGGCATGCCCACATTGCGCAGGCGCTCGGGCATGGCAGGGTGCGAGTCGAACGGGTGCGGCACGTTGGCGGTTTTCATGGCGTCCACAAAATCGTCTGAGGACGCATACGGTGCCAAGCCTTGCGCCACAAAGCCGGCAATGCCCAGCGCCTGTTGGCCATGCCGCTCGTTGCGGCCGAACAGCTCGTCTTCGATTTTGAAACGGTACTGCGCATAGGCTGCAATCTTGACCAGCGACTGCGCAATCGCCGCGGGTGACACGAGCTTGGCGGCAATGCGGTCGGCCTTGAACTCGCGCTCGCGGCTGTCGCGGGCCAGGGCGATCTCAAAGATGGTGCGGTAGAGGTCCAGCAAGGGCGACACCACGGCCGACAAGCCTCCGGTGCGAATCGCATGGCGGTAATGATCGTATTGCACCAGCTTGGGCCTCAGGCGCGCGCTGCTTTGCGTATCGCCACCGCGCAGGTGGGCCAGTTCGTGGCCGAACACGGCATCGGCCTCGGCCTGATCCAGCACGCGCAGCAGGGGCAGGCTGACAAACAGCGTGCGGCCGGTCAGTGTCTGGTCACCCACGGTGAGTGGCGCTTCGGTCACGAAGAAGTTGGCGTCAATGCCGGCCACGATGTGCTGCGGCGGCTCGGTCTTCAGGCGCTGGGCCATGTGGCGGATGCGCTTCCACAGCAGCGGGGCATCTTCCTCTGACACCAGCTCGCCCACCGCGTGGCTGCCCGACTGCACCCGCTTGAAGATGCCCGCCACCGCCACAAACACGCCCACCGCTACGGCCAAGCCCACAATGATGATGAGCTTGGGCGAATACTTGTGAAAAAAGAACGCCGTCACCCAGAACGACAGCCACACCGCCATGGCGCCCTGCACCACCAGCGCCGCAGCGCTTGCCCAGGTGGTCAGGTGCCAGCCGGTGACAAAGCTGGCGTATTGCATCTTGCGGTCTACAAAGGCCATGGCGCCCAGGCCGATCACGGCCACCAACAGTGCCACACCAGCCACCAAAGTCCACAGCGACACTTTGCGTGCCATGTCGAACTGCCAGACTTCCCCATAGCGCTCGCACATCGCGGCCCGGTAGTCCTGCGCGGCAGGGTCGGTGCTGGCGCAGATGGTGGATGGGGGGTTGGCGCGGTAGTAGTCCTTGCGCGCCTGTTTTTCTGCGGCGGGCATGCCGCGTTCGGCATCGATGCGTTGGCCGATGCCCGCCACAAAACGTGCATCCTGGTCCCGCTGCGCGTAGCCGGTAAAAACGTAAGTGCCCGAGGGGATCAGGAACAGCGCCAACAGCGCATAGACAAAGACCTTGGCCAGGCCCACTTTGAGTGCAGATTGAATCGTCATGGTTCGGACGTATGGGGTGGCACGGGGCAACACCACCAGTCCGGCCGCGCGCGGGGGCACGGCACTTCAGCCCTCTGGTTTTGCTGCATCGCGCCGACCGTGTTGTGTAGTGTGTTGATCCGGCGGCATGGAGCCCGGTGCGCGTTGTGCGCTCACCCTCCCGCTCCATGGGCGGCGATTATCGGGATGGCCGCAGCAGTGCGGTCAGGATCAAGGTAACAAATCGATAGCGACGGAGGCACGCCGAGGCCCCCAGATGGGCGGCAGCGCTCCCCTTAAAATGCGCGGTTCACCCTCTTGTCTGACGAGGCGCCCCGCGGGCCCTCACCATTGCCACACCATGAGCACGCCCCAACCACAACCCGGCCTCGAAAGCCTGTCCAAGTCGTTTGAACCTGCTGCACTGGAAGCCCACTGGGGCCCCGAATGGGAAAAGCGCGGCTATGGCACCGCAGGCCACCGTGGCACGGGCCAGCCCCAGGCGGGCGAACCGGCCTTCTCCATCCAGCTGCCACCCCCCAACGTCACGGGCACGCTGCACATGGGCCATGCGTTCAACCAGACGATCATGGACAGCCTCACGCGCTACCACCGCATGCGCGGCTTCAACACCGTCTGGGTGCCGGGCACCGACCACGCAGGCATCGCCACGCAGATCGTGGTGGAGCGCCAGCTGCAAGAGCAAGGCATCAGCCGCTACGACATGGGCCCCACCCCGCCCGAGGCGCGCAAGAACTTTGTGA
>PJUL01000312.1_pt1 | contig 38361 bp, 31 predicted proteins | sample 1512221 | NCBI WGS metagenome assembly PJUL01 (sample SAMN08177667, study PRJNA422409) | Feces metagenome, whole genome shotgun sequencing project.
CTCCGACGCCATGCGCAAGGGGCGCTTTCCCGTAGCGGGAAAGGCGTCGATCCAGCCCTCGCGATCGATCGCGATGCCGACGCGCCCTTCTTTTCGGATGGTGATTCGCGTCTCGACCGTGCCGTTCCGCGCAGGCAGCGTAACCGCGTGGCGGGTGTCGAGCCCCTTGCCGTCGCGGGTCCAGCCGGCCAGCGGACGCGGCAAGCGCGTATCGAGTGCGGTGCAGCGGTTCTGGGCCGCCATGGCCAGCGCAAACGTCGTGAGAATCATTGGCATCCCCTTTGCCGATCGCAAAGATGTTCCACGAATGTTCTCAACCCGACAACAAAAGCTTGCACCGAAATGAAGACGATGCGTTTAGGCGCGATGCGCGCGTTTCTCGCCCTTCCTCTGCTGCTCGCCGCCATGCCGGCACTGGCGCAGCAGACCGACGATCAGCTCTGGCTACAGGCCAGCGGGATCGTGCGCGTCGGCGCGCACGAGGAGGCGACGGTCGAAAGCATCGCCCGCTTCGGCGAGCGCGCGCGCGGACTGGCGCATACCGAGATCGGCGGGCTGTTCGCCTGGAAGATCGGCAAGGTCGAACTGGCGATCGGCTATCGCCATGTCGAGGATTTCATCGGCGACCGGGTGCTGCCCAATGAGGAGCGCGTCCGCCAGCATGTGATCGTGCCGCTCGGTGCCGGCTTCGCCACCCGGGTGCGACTCGAGCAGCGCTTCAACAGTTCGGGACCGGAGATCGGGCACCGGGTGCGCGGGCAGCTGCGCTTCAACACGGACCTGATCCGGGGCAGGCTTGGCCTGTTCGCGACGCACGAGACCTTCCTCAACCTCAACACCACCGGCTGGGGCCAGCGCGGCGGGATCGAGCGGGTGCGGGCGAATGTGGGGCTGGGCGTGCCGATCGGCCGCCAGCTGCGCGGCGAGATCGGCTATCTCAACCAGTATCGCTTCGGTCGCGCCGGCGCGCGCGACCAGATGGACCATGCGATGACGATCGGGCTGACACTGCGGCCATAAAAGGGGCAGGCTCGGGAAGAGCGTTCCTGTGACCGGTTAAGACTCTACGCGTCACCCCGGCCTTGTGCCGGGTCCACCGGAAGGCGAATACTGGACTGGAGGCTCTATCGTCAGTCCCGGAGGCGTGGTGGGCCCCGGCACAAGGCCGGGGTGACGATGTATAGTAAGGCAGTCTACTCCCCCGCGACGAGCATTGCCTTCACCTTGGCGCCCGGCAGTCCCGAGACATAGAGCCGGTAGAGCCCCGGCTTGAGATCGAAGCGGACGATCTTGCGGATCGTCGAGCATTCCGGACCATGCCCGTGCTTCACCGATGCGAGCGCAGCGCCGCCCCCGGTGCCCGGCAGCACGTCGATCCAGCCGGCCTGATCGAGCGCGACGCCATAGATGCCGGCCGTCTCCACCTTGAACCCGATCATCGCCGCCTTGCCCGGCTTGCTGCCGGCGGGCAGCCCCTTGAGCGCCGCCGCGTCGATCGTGTCGAGCTCCACCGCCTTGCCGGGGACGAATTCGTCGCCGGGCTTCACCCAGCCGAGCAGGCCGGTCGGCAGGCTGGCATCGGTCGCCTTGCAGGCGGTGGTCCGGGTGGCGGGGGCGGGAGCGGTCTGAACGAGCAGCAGGGCAGCGGCGAGCAGCATCGGAGGATCTCCTTCGCCGGCTGGAATAGGGGGATTCCGTTTCGCGCGCAAAACCCCATATGAGGGGCCGCATGTCGCGCGCCCGCGTTCTCGTCCTTCATCCCGCGCTTGGCCCCCTCGACTATCGCGTGCCCGCCGGCATGCAGGTCGCGCCGGGGTCGATCGTCGTCGTGCCGATCGGGCCGCGCCAATATGCCGGCGTCGTCTGGGAGCCCGAGCGGCTGCCGACCGAGGAGATCGGCGACAATCGGCTGCGCAACATCATGGCGGTGGCCGACGCGCCGCCGATCCCCGCGCCGGTGCGCCGGCTCGTCGAATGGACGGCGGACTATTATCTCAGCCCGGCCTCGGCCGTGCTGGCGATGGCGCTGCGCACCTCGGCCGCGTTCGAGAGCGCCCCGACGATTACCGAATATCGCGCCACGGGCGCGGTGCCCGATCGGTTGACCCCGCAGCGGGCGCAGGCGCTGGAGCGGATCGGCGAGCGCCAGGGGCTGGTCAAGGAGCTGGCGCTGGTCGCCGACGTGTCCGACGCGGTGATCCGCGGGCTGGTCAAGGTCGGGGCGATCGAGGCGGTGGTGGTCGATACCGACACGCCCTATCCGATGCCCGACCCCGGCTTCGCGCCGCCCGAGCTCAATCCGCTCCAGGCCGATGCCGCATCGATCCTGCGCCAGTCGGTGGGCGCGGGGGCGTTCCAGCCCTTCCTGCTCGATGGGGTCACCGGATCGGGCAAGACCGAAGTCTATTTCGAGGCGGTCGCCGCGGCGCTGGCCGCGGGCAAGCAGACGCTGGTGCTGCTGCCCGAGATCGCGCTGACCGAGCCGTTCCTCACCCGCTTCGAGAAGCGCTTTGGCTGCGATCCCGTCGCCTGGCATTCGGGCCTCCGCACCTCGCAGCGCCGCCGTGCCTGGCGGGCGATCGCCAGCGGCGAGGCGATGGTGACGGTGGGCGCGCGCTCGGCGCTGTTCCTGCCCTATCCGAATCTGGGCCTCATCGTGGTCGACGAGGCACACGAGACCAGCTTCAAGCAGGAAGACGGGGTGCATTACCACGCCCGCGACGTGGCAGTGATGCGCGGGCGGTTCGAAGAATGCCCGGTGATCCTCGCCTCCGCCACCCCGGCGATCGAGACGCGGCATCAGGTCGAGCTCGGCCGCTATGAAGAGCTCAAGCTGCCCGGCCGCTACGGGCTGGCGGAGATGCCGGAGATAGTGCCGATCGACCTGATCCAGGAGCCGCCCGAGCGCGGCCGCTGGATCGCGCCGCCTTTGGTCAAGGCGATCGACGAGACACTGGCGAAGGGCGAGCAGTCGCTGCTGTTCCTCAACCGGCGCGGCTATGCGCCGCTGACGCTATGCCGGCATTGCGGCCACCGCTTCCAATGCCCGAATTGCACGGCCTGGATGGTCGAGCACCGCCTGCTGAAGCGCCTGTCCTGCCATCATTGCGGGCACACGATCCCGGCGCCCGAGATCTGCCCCGAATGCAAGAGCGAGGACACTTTGGTTGCCTGCGGGCCGGGGGTCGAGCGGATCGCCGACGAAGTCGCGGCGCTGTGGCCCGAGGCACGCACCGCGATCGTCACGTCGGACACTTTGTGGTCGCCGGCCAAGGCAGCCGAGTTCGTCAGCCGAATGGAGCATGGCGCGATCGACATCGTCGTCGGCACTCAGCTCGTCACCAAGGGCTATCACTTCCCCAACCTGACACTGGTCGGCGTCATCGATGCGGACCTAGGGCTGGACGGCGGGGATCTGCGCGCCTCCGAGCGCACCTTCCAGCAGATCATGCAGGTGTCGGGACGCGCCGGGCGGGGCGAAAAGCCGGGCACCGTCTATATCCAGACCCACGCCCCCGATGCGCCGGTGATGCAGGCGCTGGTCTCGGGCGATGCCGAGAGCTTCTATGCGGCGGAGACCGAGGCGCGGCGCGACGCCGATGCCCCGCCCTTTGGCCGCTATGCCGCGATCATCGTCTCGAGCGAGGACCGAGCCGCCGCCGAGGAGACCGCCCGGATGATCGGCCGCACCGCGCCCGAGATCGGCGAGGACATGCACGTCTATGGCCCCGCCCCCGCCCCCCTGGCGATGCTGCGCGGACGGCATCGCTACCGGCTGCTCGTCCATGCCCGACGGAGCTTCGACGTACAGCAGGTGCTGCGCGACTGGCTTGGTTCGCTGAACTGGAGCCAGAAGGTGCGCGTGGCGGTGGACGTCGACCCCTATAGTTTCGTCTGATTTGGTCGGATTTCTTCTATCGAAGGATCGGCACCCCAGTTAACATTTCGACGAGACCGGGGGGATTTCATTTATGTTACGTGTACTTATCGGCTTACTTCTGCTCGCCCTGCCTGCAGTCGCGCACGCCGATTGGTACGAAGCCAGCAGCGGTCATTTCGTCATCTATTCCGAGCAGAAGCCGGAGTCGCTGAAAGAGTTCGCGATCAAGCTGGAGCGCTTCGACAAGGGCATCCGCGCGTTGCGCCGGCTCCCCGACCCGCCGCTCGATCGCGCGAACCGCATGATCGTCTATGTCGTCGACGATCGCGGCGACGTCGCCAAGCTTGCCGGAAGCAAGTTCGTCGCCGGCTTCTATCATGCCCGTGCCGGGGGCTCCTTCGCGGTGGTCCCGCGCACATCGGCGGGCAATGCGTTCAGCCTCGATCCCCAGTCGATCCTGCTGCACGAATATACGCACCACATCATGTGGACCATGTCGGACAACGCCGTCTATCCGGCCTGGCTGGTGGAGGGCTTCGCCGAATTCCACGCCACGGCGATGTTCGGCAAGGACGGGTCGATAACCTTCGGCGCACCCCCGCTGTATCGCGGGGCCGAACTGATGCGCGGCAATGCGCTGCCGATCGACAAGCTGCTGATGGCGGACACGCTCAAGCTCAGCGACGCGCAACGCAACGGCCTCTACGGCCGGGGCTGGCTGCTCACCCATTATCTGACGATCGGCAGCACCCCGCGCAAAACCCAGCTCGGCGCCTATGTCACCGCGCTCAAGAACGGCAAGAAGCCGATGGAAGCTGCCCAGGTCTTCGGCGACCTGCCCACGCTCGACCGCGAGCTCGAGCGCTACAAGATGGGCCGTTTCAACATCCTGCGGCTCGCCGGGCCACAGCTGCAGATCGGCGACGTGACCATCCGCAAGCTGACGCCGGGCGAGGCCGCGACGATGGACGTGCGCATTCGCTCCAAAGTCGGCGGCAATGACGGGAGCGCGGCGCAGGTCTATCTCGATGCGCAAAAGGCTGCCACGCCCTATCCGCAGGATGCCGCCGCGCAGATCGTGCTGGCCGAAGCGGCATTCAACGCACGCGACCTGCCCGCCGCGATGGCCGCGGCCGACAGGGCTATCGCCGCCGATCCCAAGGCGATCGACGCCTATGTCTACAAGGCCCGGAGCAGGATGGCGCAGGCGATCGCGGCCAAGGATTTCAGCACGAACAGCTGGGACGCGATCCGCGATGCAATCATCGGCGCAAACCGCGTCGCTCCAGAGGACCCCGAGCCCCTGATCCTCTATTATGAAAGCTTCCGGCTGCAGCGCGTCGCGATTCCGCAAGACGCCAGGAAGGGGCTCGAAGCCGCCTTTGCCCTCGCACCGCAGGACCGGGCGCTGCGCCTGCTGACGGCCAGCATGTATCTGAGGGACCGCCAGTCCGAAGTGGCCCGCATACTGCTCGCCCCGCTCGCCTATGATCCGCATGGCGGCGAGCGCTCCCGGCGGGCAGCCGCGATGATCGCGCGGATCGATGCTTCCGTCGCCGAGCCCGGCAAGACGGCGAACGATAACGACAAGGAAGACGGCGAGAAGGACTGAGCGGACAGCCACTCGCCGCGCGCATGCGCCCCACCGCTTGAACCGCCGCCGCTTTTGCCCGAAAGCTGCACCGCACAAACAACAGGGTTCCGGGTTCGATGATGCGTCGGTTGCTTCTGGTCTTGGCGCTGCTCTTCGTCTGGGCGGCCCCGGCGCGTGCCGACGACATCTCGGCCTCCGCCCGCGGCGTGGTGCGCATCGTCACTATCGCGGTAGTCGATGACGAAGTGGTCGGCTTCGGCCATGGCAGCGGCTTCGCGGTGGCGCCGAACCGGATCGTCACCAACGCGCATGTCGTCGAGCTCGCCTCGCGCTATCCCGACAATGTCGTGATCGGCGTCGTCCCCTCGGAAGGCGACAAGTCGTATCAGGGCAAGGTCATCAAGATCGATCAGGCCCGCGACCTGGCGCTGATCGAGTTTACCGGCGTGCGCCTGCCGCCGCTCACTTTGTTCGGCGGCAAGATCTCGGACGGCGATGCACTGGTCGCGCTCGGCTATCCGGGTAATGTCGATGTCGCCACCGCGCGTTCGGCGGCGGACTTCATCAAACCGCAATCGCCGGTGCGCTCGCAGGGCGGGTTCGCCGGTCTGCGCCAGCTCGGCGGGATCAGCGTGCTGCTCCACACCGCCAGCATCGCGCGCGGCAATTCGGGCGGTCCGCTGCTCGATCGCTGCGGCCGCGTGCTCGGCGTGAACTCCGCCATCACCCATAATGACGACGGCGATTCCACTTTCGCCTTCGCCATTGCGGACAGCGAGCTCGCCGCCTTCCTGTCCGAAGCGAAGCAGAGCTACGCGACCGTCGATATCCCCTGCACCTCGGTCGAGGAGCAGATGGCGCAGGAGCGCAATGCCGACGAGAAGGCCCGGCTGGCTGCCGACGAGACCTCGCGCGCCAATGCCGCCAGGGCGGAGGCCGAGCGCGACGCCGCGATCGCCCAGGCCCGCAACCGCGCCGAGACCACGCGCGAGAACTACATGGCCGGCGCGACGGTGCTGCTGGTGCTCGGCGCGCTGGCAGTGGGCGGCGCAGGGCTGCTGCTCTCGCGCGAGCGCAAGCGCGAGGCGATCTGGGTCGCCGTCGGCGGCGGGGTGCTGATGCTGGGCGCAGTGGCGCTGTTCCTCAGCCGCCCGGGCTTCGACGAAGCGACGATGGTGCCGGTACCCAAAGCGGCTGCAGCGGCGGCCGGCGTCCCCGCCGCGATGCAGCAGGGCAAGCTGGTCTGCACGCTGGTGCCCGAACGCAGCCGGGTGATCGTCTCCCCCACCGACAAGGTCGATCTCGACATCGGCAAGGACGGCTGCATCAACGGCCGCACCCAATATGCGGAATCGGGCACGCACTGGCAGCGCATCCTGGTCCCCGATCAGGAAGCCAATGTCTCGGTGCTCGATTTCGATCCGGCAACCGGCACCTATACAAACAGCCGCTATCTGCTCTCGTCGGAGCAGATGACCCAGGCCCGCGCGCTGCGGAAGGGCGTACCCCTCAAGGAATGCTCGTCCGACCAGGCAAAGCGCGCCGAGCTGGCGACCCAGCAGCAATCGATCCGCGCCACCCTGCCGCCGGTCTATAACGAGAAGCTGGTGTACAAATGCTCGGCTGTGGACGGCGCGCCGGCTGCCACGGAAACGCCCGCGGCGAAGTAGCTCAGCCGTCCCCGCCTTCGCGCTTGAGCAGCGCGCGCTTGCGATCGACGCCATATGCATAGCCGCCCATGCTGCCGTCGCTCCGCAGCGCACGGTGGCAGGGGATGATCACCGGGACATGGTTTGCGCCGCAGGCGGTGCCGGCCGCGCGGACCGCGCCGGGGCTGCCGGCCGCCGCCGCCAGTTGGGCATAGCTGCGCGTCTCGCCCGGCGGGATCGCGCGCAACGCCTGCCAGACGGCTTCCTGGAAGGCGGTGCCCTGCACGTCGAGCGGCAGATCGGTGTCGCGGCCGGGACTCTCGACTTCGGCGACCACCCGTGCGGCCAGTGCCGACAAGGCCGCGCCGCCCTGGACGATCTCCGCCGCCGGGAAGCGCGTGGCGAGATCGAGCGCGCCTTCCTCGAACGCCACCCGGCACAGCCCCTTGTCGGTCGCGGCGATCAGCAGCGGGCCGAGGCTGGTCTCGGCCAGCGTCCAGCGGATCGTCACGCCGGCGCCGCCCCGCTTCCATACGCTGGGCGACATGCCAAGCCGGGCATTGGCGGTCTCGTAGAAGCGGCTCGGGGCCGAATAGCCGGCTTCGTAGATCGCCTCGGTCACGCTGCCCGCGTCCAGCGCTTCCGCCGCGCGCTTCGCCTTGAGACCGCGGGCATAGGCGGCCGGCGTCACGCCGGTGGCGCGCTTGAACAGCCGGTGGAAATGATGCGGCGCATAGCCGACCGCAGCCGCGACTTCGTCGAGCGAGACATTTTCCTCCGCCGCCTCGATCAGCGCCACCGCCCGTGCCACCGCGATCCGGTCCCGGCCGACTTCGTCGGGCTTGCAGCGCAGGCAGGCGCGATAGCCGGCGGCACGCGCACCCTCGGCATCGTCGAAGAACTCGACATGCTGGCGCTTCGGCCGCCGTGCCGGGCAGGTCGGCTTGCAATAGATGCGGGTCGTAGTGACCGCGACGATCAGCCGCCCCTCGAAAGCACGGTCGCGCGCCTCGAAGGCGGCCCAGGCCGCGTCATCGGGAAGGGAGAGAGAGTGCGTCATGGGGATGATATAGGCTTCTCCGCGCTGGCCCACATCCCGGGCTTTGCGATCAAACTGACGTCTTCAGCCGCCACCCCGGCTTTCGCCGGGGTGGCGAGGCCATGCACATTACTCATACAAAATCTGCGCTTGCCCTCCCCCGCCAAAGCCGCCACTGTTACCGCTAACGGGCGCGACCTCGACGCCCGCACGGGAGAGGCCATGTCCTTCTGGCGACGCACGCGCGCCCTGCGCTGGTGGATCATCGCGATCGTGATGCTGGGCACGATCGTGAACTATCTCACCCGCTCGACCCTCGCGGTCGCGGCCCCCGTGTTCATGCCCGATCTCGGCATCGACGAGCATCAATATAGCTGGATCACCGCCGCCTTTCAGGCCGGAGTGATGCTGCAACCGGTGGTCGGCTATATCCTCGACACAATCGGACTGCGCACCGGGCTCGCCATCTTCGCGACCTGCTGGGGCGTGCTGACCATGGCGCACGGCCTCGCCTTCAACTGGCAGATGCTGTTCGGACTGCGCGGCGCGCTGGGCTTTGCCGAGGGGACCTCGCACACCGGCGGGCTCAAGGTCGTCTCGGAATGGTTTCCAGCAAAGGAGCGCGGCCTTGCCGGCGGCGTGTACAATCTCGGCGCCTCGGCCGGATCTGCACTTGCCGCGCCTCTGGTCGCCTGGTCGATCTGGATGTGGAACTGGCGCGCTGCATTCGTCGTCGCCGGCGCGATGGCGCTGCTCTGGGTGCTGCTGTGGCTGCGCTTCTACCGCAGCCCCGCCGAGCATCCCGACATCAGCGAGGCGGAACGCGCCCATATCCTCGCCGGGCAGGAAGCGCACACCCAGGCGAGCGGCACGCGACCTTCGATCGGATCGATCCTGCGCCAGCGCAATTTCTGGGGCATCGCCATCCCGCGCTTCCTGGCGGACCCGACCTGGGGCACGCTCACCTTCTGGCTGCCGCTCTATCTGGTGAAGATCCGTCATTTCGACCTGGCCGAGATCGCGCTCAGCGCCTTCCTGCCCTTCGTCGCCGCCGATCTCGGCTGCCTGTTCGGACCCATCGTGGTGCTGTGGCTTCAGCGCCGAGGCGTGAACCTGATCGACGCGCGCCGCTGGACCTTCACCTTCGCTGCGGTGCTGATGACCGGCATGATGTTCGTTGGCTTCGTCGAGAATGCCTGGGTGGCGGTCGCGCTGCTCTGCCTGGGCGGCTTCGCGCACCAGACGCTGTCGGTCACCGTCATCACCATGGCCAGCGACCTGTTCCGCCGCGACGAGCTCGGCACCGTCGCCGGCATGGCGGGCACCTGCGCCAATGCATCAATCCTGATCTTCTCGCTGCTGATGGGGAGCCTCGTCGCCTCGATCGGCTACAACCCCTTCTTCATCGCGCTCGGCCTGCTCGACCTTGTCGCCGCGGCCGTGCTCTGGACGCTGGTACGAAAGCCCGCATGACCCGCAATCCCATCCTGCCCGGCTTCAATCCGGACCCCTCGATCGTCCGCGTCGGCGAGGACTATTACATCGCCACCTCGACCTTCGAGTGGTTCCCCGGCGTGCAGATCCACCACAGCCGCGATCTCGCCAACTGGACCTTGGTCACCCGGCCACTCAACCGCGCCAGCCAGCTCGACATGCGCGGCGATCCGGATAGCTGCGGCGTCTGGGCGCCGTGCCTCAGCCATGACGGCGAGCGCTTCCACCTGATCTACACCGATGTGAAGCGCTATGGCCGCACCACGGTGGGCGGCGCATCGGGCGCGAGCCTGCGCGACTTCCACAATTACCTGGTCACCTGCGACACGATCGACGGGGACTGGTCCGATCCGATCCACCTCAATTCGAGCGGCTTCGATCCCTCCCTCTTCCACGACGGGGACGGGCGGAAATGGCTGCTCAACATGCTCTGGGACCACCGGCCCGGCCGCAACCGCTTCGCCGGGATCGTCGCGCAGGAATATTCGCCGGCAGAGCAAAGGCTGATCGGCGAGCGGGTCAACATCTTCCCCGGCACGCCGCTCGGCCTCACCGAGGCGCCGCATCTCTACCGGCGCGATGGCTGGTATTATCTGCTGACCGCCGAGGGTGGCACCGGCTGGAACCATGCGGTGACGATGGCGCGGTCGCGCGAGCTGACCGGCCCCTACGAACTGCATCCCGATACGTACATTCTCTCCAGCCGCACCCGCCCCGACGCACCGCTTGCCCGCGCCGGCCATGCCGATCTGGTCGAGACGCCGGAGGGAGAACCCTGGCTGGTCTATCTGTGCGGCCGGCCGCTCCCCAATCGCGGGCGCTGCGTGCTCGGCCGTGAGACCGCGATCCAGCCGATGCGCTGGGATACGGATGGCTGGCTCTACACGACCAGCGAAGCTGGCATGCCGATGCTTGAAGTGCCGGGGCCGGAAGGCCGCGCCCCGGTCGACGCCCATGACGATTTCGATGGCCCGGCCTTGCCGATCGACTTCCAGTGGCTGCGCACCCCCGAGCCCGAGGCGATCTTCAGCCTGACCGCTCGCCCCGGCCATCTCCGCCTATATGGTCGCGAGACGATCGGCAGCCTGTTCACCCAGGCGCTGGTCGCACGGCGGCAACAGGCCCTTTGCTATTCGGCAAGCTGCGCACTCGATTATGCACCGCGCCACTTTCAGCAGGCCGCTGGGCTGGTGGCGTACTATAACGCTGCCAAGTTCCACTACCTCCACATCTCCCACGACGAGGAGGTGGGTCGGCACATCCGGGTGATGTCCGCGCTGCCCGATTCGCCCCAGGCCGATGCCTTCACCGCGCCGATCGCGATTCCCGAGGGACCGATCGCGCTGCGCGTCGAAGTCGATTACGAGCGGCTGCGCTTCGCCTGGCGCGTGCCCGGCGACGACTGGCACTGGCTCGCCGAGCAGTTCGACGCGTCGATCCTTTCGGACGAAGCGAGCGCACCGGGCATGGCGAATTTCACCGGAGCGTTCATCGGCATGGCGTGCCAGGACATGTCCGGCGCGGGCCTCCACGCGGACTTCGACTGGTTCGCCTATCGGGAACGGGACTTCAGTCCTCGCGGACCGGACGGCGCATAAGCCGGCGGAGCGGCGGGATCGTCGGCTTGGGACCGGGGCTGGTCCCGAAGCGCGCGGCGAGCGCGGCCGAGAGATCGGCGAGGATATGCTCCTGCCCGCGAAACGCGTGCGCGATCTCTTCCTCGGTCAGCGCCTTCATGAAGGCGCAGCCATAGACGTTGCCCGAGCGACGCACGATCTTGGCAGCGCGCGACCCGGCACCCGACAGGCCGAGCGAGACGAGCGTGCCCACCGGCAGATCGAGCTCGGAGCCGAAGCGAAAGCCCGTGCGCGAGAAATCCTCCACCTGCACGTCGATCGGCGCACCATCGGGGGTGCGCAAGGTCGAGGGCGAATCCGCATCGAAACGGATCGCGCCGCGGCGGTCGATATCTCCGAGGATCTCAAGCTTGGCGACGAGCAATTTGGGGCTCCATGGTTGGCCCGCAAATGCTAGCCGGAGATCGGTTAACGAGTGCTTTGCGGATTGCATCCGCGCCCGTCAAATTCTGTGGATTGTACCGCTGCGCGGCCGTTTCCTTGACGGAAACCGATTTCATTGCCATATGGCCGACCATCGAGGCGTAATGCAGCGTGATCGGGCATGCGGGTTTATCCCCAAGGGCCCAGGCTCCGCCTCTTTGTTTTCCCGGCTTCCCTAGTCACGCGGGTCGTCATTTTTGACCCCGCCTTCGCACCTGGATTCCGTCCGGCGTGCGCCGGCCGTATGCACAGGACATATAATGCAATTCAACGAACTCGGTCTCTCGGAGACCGTTCTCGCCGCGCTTGCCGCCAAGGGCTATAGCGAGGCGACGCCGATCCAGGCCAAGTCGATCCCGTCGCTGCTCGAAGGCCGCGATCTGCTCGGCATCGCCCAGACCGGCACCGGCAAGACCGCCGCTTTCATGCTTCCCTCGATCGACCGCCTGGTCGCCAGCGGCAAGCGCGCCCAGCCGCGCGGCTGCCGCATGCTGATCCTCGCCCCGACGCGCGAGCTCGCCAGCCAGATCGCCGACCAAGCCCGCCATTATTCCAAGGGCACCCGCCTGAGCGTCGCCACCGTGTTCGGCGGCACTTCGATCCACAAGAACAAGACCGACCTCGCCAAGGGCGTCGACATCGTCGTCGCCACGCCGGGCCGCCTCGTCGACCTGATCGACCAGTGCTATGCGATCTTGCTCGGGATCGAGATCCTCGTCCTCGACGAGGCCGACCAGATGATGGACCTGGGCTTCATCCACGCGCTGAAGCGCATCGTCCGCGAGCTGCCGGCCAAGCGCCAGACGCTGTTCTTCTCGGCGACCATGCCCAAGACGATCCGCGAGCTCGCCGGCCAGTTCATCAAGGACCCGGTCGAAGTGAAGGTCACGCCCGAGGCGACCACTGCCGAGCGCGTCGACCAGAGCGTCACCTTCGTCCAGCAGGCCGAGAAGCAGGCGTTGCTGACGATCATGCTGCGCGAGACCGAGATCGATCGCGCGCTGGTGTTCACCCGCACCAAGCACGGCGCCGACCGCGTCGTCCGCCTGCTCGCGGGCAACGGCATCGCTGCCAACGCGATCCACGGCAACAAGAGCCAGCCGCAGCGCGAGCGCGCGCTCGGCGAGTTCCGCGCCGGCAAGGTGAAGATCCTCGTCGCCACCGACATCGCGGCGCGCGGCATCGACGTGTCGGGCGTCAGCCATGTCTTCAACTTCGAGCTGCCGAACGTGGCGGACCAGTATGTCCACCGCATCGGCCGCACCGCGCGCGCCGGCAATGACGGCGTGGCGATCAGCCTGTGCGCCGAGGACGAGCGCCCCTATCTGCGCGACATCGAGCGGCTGATCCGTCAGAAGCTCACCGTGGTGCCGCTGCCCGAGGGCTTCATCGCCGCCGCGGCGGCGATCAAGAACACCCGCGTCAACGTCCCGGAGAGCCGCGACCAGCAGAACGGCCATCGCGGCCGCGAGATGCAGCGCGACGGCCGCCGTCCCGGTCAGCCGCAGCGCGGCCGCCCGGGTGGCCAGCGCGAGGATCGTCCGCGCGGCGACCAGCCGCGTCGCGACGGGCACGGCCCGCGCCCGGAAGCAGCCGGTGGTGCAGCCGGCGAGCCGCGTCCGCGCCGCTTCGACGCGCAGCCGCAGGGCGAGCAGCCCCGCAACTACGCCCGCCCCAAGCGCAAGTGGCAGCCCCGCCCGACCGGTAGCGGCGGCGGGCAGCGCCAGGGTGGCCAGGGCGGCAACGGCCGTCAGGGCGGCCAGGGCGGCAATCGCGGGCGCTGATCCCGCCAGCCTCACGCAAGAGCACACAGGAAAGGCCGGGCCCGACACCCGGCCTTTTCTTTTGCCCTAGTGCCCTAGCGCCGCCGCTCCCGGATCGCGGCATCCTCCCGGCCTGCGATCAGCCGCAGCGCCCGGTCGGCCCCAACGCCACCCTCCGACGCTCCCGCGCCTTGCGCCGCCTGGTAGAGCCGCAGCGCGCGCGGATAGTCGCCCGCCTGCTCGGCGCACAGGCCGCGGTTGAAAGTGAGCGATGCGTTGCCGGGCAGCTCGCCCGCCATCGCCTCCCAGCCATCGCATGCCCCGCGCACATCGCGCTTGGTGAGCTTGACCAGATCCTTGAAGCGCCTCGCCTGATCCTTGCTCATCCCCTTGTCGCTCTCGCGCACCCGGATGTCATAGGTCGAGACGGTCGGCGCGATGTCGTCGCGCACCGCATGGCCGAGGCTGCGCACCGCATCGGCGATCACTTCCTCTACCGGCGGTGGGCGATCGTTCTTGCCCTCGCACCAGCTGCTTTCCTGCGTGAAGGGCTTGCTGGCCGAATAGACGATGCGGCCGTCGCGATTGCGCACGATGCGCAGATCGGCCTTTACGCTGACGGTCCGCCGGCGACAGCGCAGCTCGACCTCCTCCTCGCGCACGCATTTCTTATCGTTGGCCTTGTCCTTCTCGACGCAGCGCTTCTCCTTGCGCCGGAAAGGCTGCTCGTCGACACCGGTCGTGACGCCGCCGGTCAGCGAGCCCTCGGCATTGTTCTGGCCGGCATAGCCGCCCATCAGATCGAAATGGGTGCCCGACAGCCCCTGCTCGATCGCACGCGCCAGCGCCGGCCCGTCCTGCCCGGCGATGCGATCGACCGAGAGCGAATGCAGCAGGCTCGCCTCGCGGTTTGGCGCGGCGAACTCCCCGGTGATCTGCAGAATCTCGGCATGTGCGATGCCGGCAACCAGGACGGCGCACACGACGCCGCCAAGAATCCGCTTGTCCATTCCCCCAACCCTTCCCCCAAAAGGATGACGCGGCGACCATTTACCATGTGAAACGATTCGGTACACGCCGACTTCGCAACCATCCCGGACGAGTCATCACGGAGAGCGAATCGGACTCGGGTTGCATCCCCGTGACACCGATGCTAACCGCGCCGCGACCCATAGGGGGCTGTATGGGGTTGCCATCGGAGTAATACTTTGATGGCGCCGAACATCGGCCCCCAATTCATATGGGCTGAACCCGAACCTCCGAGAGGAACCGAAACGCGTGGAGAATTCCGCCGGTATCCAGGCAAGCCTAAGCGGACGCTACGCTACCGCCCTGTTCGAACTCGCGCGTGATTCGAAGGCGCTGGCCCAGGTCGAGGATAGCCTCGCCACGGTCGCCAGTGCGCTTGCCGAATCGTCCGACTTCAAGGCGCTGACCGCCAGCCCGCTGGTTTCGCGCGGCAATGCCGCCAAGGCCGTTGCCGCCGTCGCCAAGAGCCTGAAGCTCGATGGCACCACCGCGAACTTCCTGGGCGTGCTCGCCGAGAATCGTCGGCTGGGTCAGCTTCCGGCGATCATCCGCTCGTTCCGCCAGCTCGCAGCCGCGCATCGCGGCGAGACGACGGCGCAGGTCACCTCCGCCCATCCGCTTTCCGCCGATCAGGTCAGCGCGCTCAAGCAGCAGCTGCGCACCCGCATCGGCAGGGAAGTGGCCATCGACCTTTCGGTCGATCCCTCGCTCCTTGGCGGGCTGGTCGTGAAGATCGGCAGCCAGATGATCGATAGCTCGATCAAGACCCGACTGAACTCCCTCGCGCACGCGATGAAAGGCTGAACATGGATATCCGCGCCGCAGAAATCTCGAAGGTCATCAAGGACCAGATCGCCAATTTCGGCACCGAGGCCCAGGTTTCGGAAACCGGCCAGGTGCTCAGCGTCGGTGACGGCATCGCGCGCATCCACGGCCTGGACAATGTCCAGGCCGGCGAGATGGTCGAGTTCGCCAATGGCGTGCAGGGCATGGCCCTCAACCTCGAGGCCGACAATGTCGGCGTCGTGATCTTCGGCTCGGACGCCGAGATCAAGGAAGGCGACGTCGTCAAGCGCACTGGCACCATCGTGGACGTTCCGGTCGGCAAGGGCCTGCTCGGCCGCGTCGTGGACGGCCTCGGCAACCCGATCGACGGCAAGGGCCCGATCGTCGCCGAGAAGCGCAGCCGCGTCGAAGTGAAGGCGCCGGGCATCATCCCGCGCAAGTCGGTGCATGAGCCGGTGCAGACCGGCCTCAAGGCGATCGACGCGCTCGTTCCCGTCGGCCGTGGCCAGCGCGAGCTGATCATCGGCGACCGCCAGACCGGCAAGTCGGCCGTCGCGATCGACACCTTCATCAACCAGAAGACCGTCAACGCGGGCACCGACGAGAGCAAGAAGCTCTACTGCGTCTATGTCGCCGTCGGCCAGAAGCGCTCGACCGTCGCCCAGCTGGTGCGCACGCTCGAAGAGAATGGCGCGATGGAATATTCCATCGTCATTGCCGCGACCGCTTCGGACCCTGCGCCGCTGCAGTTCCTCGCGCCCTACACCGGCACCGCGATGGGCGAGTATTTCCGCGACAACGGCATGCACGCGCTGATCGTGTTCGACGATCTGTCGAAGCAGGCCGTCGCCTATCGCCAGATGTCGCTGCTGCTGCGCCGCCCGCCGGGCCGCGAAGCCTATCCGGGCGACGTGTTCTATCTCCACAGCCGCCTGCTCGAGCGCGCTGCCAAGCTCAACGACGCCAATGGCAACGGCTCGCTCACCGCGCTGCCGATCATCGAGACCCAGGCGGGCGACGTGTCGGCCTACATCCCGACCAACGTGATCTCGATCACCGACGGCCAGATCTTCCTCGAGACCGACCTGTTCTTCGCGGGCATCCGCCCGGCGATCAACGTGGGTCTGTCGGTGTCGCGCGTCGGCTCGTCGGCGCAGACCAAGGCGATGAAGAAGGTCGCCGGCTCGATCAAGCTCGAGCTCGCCCAGTATCGCGAAATGGCTGCGTTCGCGCAGTTCGGCTCGGACCTCGACGCCTCGACCCAGAAGCTGCTCAACCGCGGCGCGCGCCTGACCGAGCTGCTCAAGCAGCCGCAGTTCTCGCCGCTGCCGTTCGAAGAGCAGACCGCGTCGATCTATGCCGGCACCAACGGCTTCCTCGACACCATCCCGGTGCAGGACGTGGTCCGTTACGAGGCGGCGATGCTCGCCGATCTCCGCGCGAACCATGCCGACATCCTCACCACGATCCGCGACACCAAGGATCTGGGTGACGAAGTGAAGGCGAAGCTGAAGGCCGCGCTCGAAGCGTTCGCCAAGACCTTCGCCTGATCCGGGAACCATGGCCGACCATTCCCTTCTTGCCTGGATCGCGCTGTCGATCGGCCTGGCGTTGACGCCGGGCCCCGACACGATGATCGTGGCTGGAAACGCGGCGCGTAACGGCGTTCGCGGCGGGATGGCGGCCGTTGCCGGCATTGCGGTCGGCGGCCTGTGGTACATGGCCCTGTGCGGCTTCGGCTTCCTGAGCGTGCTCACCGTCTTCCCGACGCTGTTCACGATCGTGAAGTTCGCCGGCGCCGCCTATCTGGCCTGGCTCGGCATTCGCGCGCTGACGGGAGCGATCCGCCCCGCAGCCGGTGGCGAGGCGCTCCGCGCATCGAGCCGTCCGTTCCGCCAGGGTCTGCTGACCACGTCGCTGAACCCGAAGGTCGCGCTGTTCTTCCTCGCGATTCTGCCGCAGTTCGTCGGCCAGGACGCGGGCGCACCGGTGCGCGGCATGCTGCTGATCGGCATCGCCTACGGCATCGGCGCGCTGTGGCTGTCGGGTGTCGCGCTGGCGGTTGCCCGTGCCGGCCGCGCGGTGCGCAGCAGCAGCGTCATGCGCTGGTTCGAAGGTGCCCTCGGCACCGCTTATCTTGCTCTTGCGGGCCGTATGGCCCTGGTTCGGAACATCTGATGGCTAGCCTCAAGGCACTCAAGATTCGGATCAACTCGGTCAAGTCGACCCAGAAGATCACCAAGGCCATGAAGATGGTCGCCGCCGCCAAGCTGCGCCGTGCGCAGGAAGCGGCCGAGGCGGGGCGTCCCTATGCCCAGCGCCTCGAAGCCGTCGTCGCCAGCCTCGCCTCGAAGGTGACGGTGAGCGAAAGCTCGCCCAAGCTTCTCGCGGGCACCGGCAAGGACGATGTCCACCTGCTCGTAGTCGCCACCAGCGACAAGGGTCTGGCCGGCGCGTTCAACACCAACATCGCCCGCCTCGCCCGCCGTCACGCCGAAAGCCTGCTCGCGCAGAGCAAGACGGTGAAGATCTACACGATCGGCCGCAAGGGGCGCGCGCCGCTCAACCGCCTGTTCCCGAAGCACATCGTGCACTCGGTCGAGCCGGGCGATCTCGGCAAGCTGACCTTCGCCGATGCGCGCGCCTTCGCCAACGACATCATCGCCCGCTACGAAGCCGGCGAATTCGATGTCGCGACTCTGTTCTATTCGAACTTCAAGTCGGTGCTCACCCAGGAGCCGACCGCGCAGCAGATCGTTCCGATCTCCCCGGCCTCGGTTCCGGCCGACACGCAGCCGAGCCAGGCAGCGCCCGCCGCCGTCACCTATGAGCCGGACGAGGAATCGATCCTCGCCGACCTGCTGCCGCGCAACGTCGCGATCCAGCTCTACCGCGCGATCCGCGAGAACGCCGCGTCGGAGCAGGGCTCGAAGATGACCGCGATGGACAACGCCACGCGCAACGCCGGCGACCTGATCAAGCGGCTCAACACCCAGTATAACCGTCAGCGCCAGGCGGCGATCACCACGGAGCTGGTCGAAATCATCTCGGGCGCCGAAGCGCTCTAAACCGTTCGAAGCAAGGAAGAAGCAATGGCAACCGAAGCCCCGACCGCAGAGAAGCCGGCCCGCAAGCCGCGCGCAGCGAAGCCCAAGGCCGACGCTCCGGCGAGCGTGCCGACCACGACCAACTCCGTCGGTCGCATCAGCCAGGTCATCGGCGCCGTCGTCGACGTCACCTTCGAAGGCGAACTGCCGGCGATCCTCTCGGCGCTCGAGACCGACAACAACGGCAACCGCCTGGTCCTCGAGGTCGCCCAGCACCTCGGCGAGAACACCGTCCGCACGATCGCCATGGACGCGACCGAGGGTCTGACCCGCGGCCAGACCGTGACCGACACCGGCGCGCAGATCTCGGTGCCGGTCGGCCCGGCGACGCTCGGCCGCATCCTCAACGTCGTCGGCGAGCCGATCGACGAGCGTGGCCCGGTCGCGACCGACCTGCGCGCGCCGATCCACGCCGAGGCCCCGCTCTTCATCGACCAGTCGACCGAGAGCGCGATCCTCGTCACCGGCATCAAGGTCATCGATCTGCTCGCGCCGTACGCGAAGGGCGGCAAGATCGGCCTGTTCGGCGGAGCCGGCGTGGGCAAGACCGTGCTCATCCAGGAACTGATCAACAACATCGCCAAGGGCCATGGCGGCACCTCGGTGTTCGCCGGCGTGGGCGAGCGTACCCGTGAGGGCAACGACCTCTATCACGAGTTCCTCGACGCGAACGTGATCGCCAAGGACGCTGACGGCAACGCCATCAGCGAAGGTTCGAAGGTGGCGCTGGTTTATGGCCAGATGAACGAGCCGCCGGGCGCCCGTGCCCGCGTCGCGCTCTCGGGCCTGACGATCGCCGAGTATTTCCGCGACGTCGAAGGCCAGGACGTGCTGTTCTTCGTCGACAACATCTTCCGCTTTACCCAGGCGGGCGCGGAAGTGTCGGCACTGCTCGGCCGTATTCCTTCGGCCGTGGGCTACCAGCCGACCCTGTCGACCGACATGGGCGCGCTGCAGGAGCGCATCACCTCGACCAACAAGGGCTCGATCACTTCGGTGCAGGCCGTGTACGTTCCCGCGGACGATCTTACCGATCCGGCCCCGGCAACCTCGTTCGCCCACCTCGACGCGACGACCGTGCTCAACCGCGCGATCTCGGAGCTCGGCATCTATCCGGCGGTGGATCCGCTGGACTCGACCAGCCGCGTTCTCGAGCCGCGCGTCGTCGGCCAGGAGCATTACGAGACCGCCCGTGCGGTCCAGTCGATCCTGCAGAAGTACAAGTCGCTGCAGGACATCATCGCCATCCTCGGCATGGACGAGCTCTCGGAAGAAGATAAGCTGACCGTCTCGCGCGCGCGCAAGATCCAGCGCTTCCTCTCGCAGCCCTTCCACGTCGCCGAAGTGTTCACCGGCATCCCCGGCGCCTTCGTGCAGATCGAGGACACGATCCGCTCGTTCAAGGCGGTGGTGAACGGCGAGTATGACCATCTGCCGGAAGCAGCCTTCTACATGGTCGGCGGCATCGACGACGCCATCGCCAAGGGCAAGAAGCTGGCGGAAGACGCGTAAGCTGAAATTCCCCTCCCGCTTGCGGGAGGGATTAGGGAAGGGCCTGTAGGGGCCGGCCCTCCCGTTATAAATGACAGGCCCTCCCCCGGCCCCTCCCGCAAGCGGGAGGGGAGAGGATAATGCAATGACCCTGCACTTCGAACTCGTGACCCCTGAAAAGCTCCTCCGCTCGGAGGAAGTGCACATGGTCGTCGTCCCCGGCACCGAGGGCGATTTCGGCGTGCTCGAAGGTCACGCTCCGCTGATGTCGACCATCCGCGACGGCAATCTCGAGATCTACAAGGCCGGCGCGACCACGCCGGAGACGATCCGGATCGAAGGCGGCTTCGCGGAAGTCAGCGAAAAGGGCCTGACGGTCCTCGCCGAAAAGGCCGAATAAAACAGCGGAGCCGAAGGCGGGTTGCGCCGGTCGGCTCCGTCATCCCGGCGAAAGTCGGGATCCGTCCCGGGAAGCTCTCGTCCCGCTTTCGCGGCCCGGGCCCCGGCTTTCACCGGTTACGAACGTACCCGCCGATAGCGCCACCGCCTCGGCTTGCCGCCATCGGCCAGCGAAATCTCCGCCATCAGCAATTCGCCCTCGCGCCAGTAGCGGATGCGCTGCGGATAATCGTGTGCGGCGTTGACGAAAGCGACGCCCGCCGCCTTGTCCGGGCTCCAGCCAAACACCGTCGGGTCCTTGCCGCCAGGCGCGGCTATCAATGCCATGCGGATCGCCGGCCCGTCGCCACCAGGCAGGTCGCGCACGATGCGCATCACCTCCCATTCGCCCAGCTTCTCGCCGCGACCGCTACGGCTCATGCCGAGCATCACGCCGCCGCGCGGCTTCATCCAGCATTCCTCGGTCCAGCGGTCCCCTTCCGACTGTTCCCAACACCCCGTCATCCAGTCGGGCAGCACCGGCTGTTCCTGCGCGGCGTCCGCGCCCGCCAGCGTCAGCATCGCAACGATTGATTGCCACATGGCCTTCCTCCCCCTTGTCGGCATCGCAGTGAGGTCTTGCCTGCCATAGTGCCTCGAACCGACGCGAGATGCGAGAACCCGCACGAAAGCACCGCCTCTCCAGCGGCTACCCGGCCTTAACCCGGTTCGGCTAAGCTCGGCATCGATGGGGTGGGGACAGCATATCCGGCAGATACTCGAGCGCTCGCGCGCTGCGCAGTTCGCGCTGCTGCTGCTTGCCGCGATCGCGATGCGCTGCCCCGCCTATGGCGAATGGAACTATGCGATCGACGACCAGTATTTCGCGCTGGTCGGACGCAGGCTGCTCGCCGGCGACCTGCTCTATGTCGACATCTGGGATCGCAAGACCCCGCTGCTCTATCTCGCCTATGCGGCGATCGCCTGGGTCAATCCATCCACCCTCGCATGGCAGCTCGTCGCCACCGGCTGCGCTGCGCTCGGGGCTTGGGGCGTCGTCCGCATTGCTCGGCTTATCACCCCTCTTTCCCCCGCATTGATGGCCGGCGTCGCCTATCTTGCGCTGATGACTCGCTTCGGCGGCGGGAACGGCGAGGCGGCGATATTCTACAACCCGCTGATGCTGTTCACCGCCTGGTCGATCGCCTCGGCCATCGAGCGATTGCGCCGGGGCGAACTGCCAACCCGTGTGCTGCTCGGCATGCTGACTGCGGGGCTCGCCATCGGCTTCAAGCAATCGGCGGCGTTCGAAGCGGCATTCTTCGGGATCGCCGTGCTGTTCCTGCTCGCCCGCGGCGGCATGGGGCGGCGCACGCTCGCCCTCCGCGCGCTGGCGATGGCGGCGATCGGCGCGCTGCCAATGGCGCTGGTCGCGTTCTTCTACGCGGCGACCGGGCATTTCCAGCAGCTCTGGCACGCGCTGGTCCTCTCCAACTTCGCCCGTGCCTATGATGCCGGCCGCCTCGCGCGCGGGCTGGCAATGGCCGGCCTGCTTTGCCTGCCGCTGGCGTTTGCCGCGATCGGATATGGGGCGAACCGCAGACCACGCCCTGCCACGCTCGAATTCCTCGCCTGCTGGGCACTCGCGGCCATCGCCGGCGTCGCGCTCTTTCCCGGCCTCTACCTCCATTATGCGTTGCCGCTGCTGGCGCCGCTGGCGATCCTTGCCGCACCCTTTTTCGCCCGGCCCCGCATCGGCGCGATCGGCTTCATCGCGCTTGTGGGCCTGAACCTCGCGACGTCGGACATGTTCGCGCTGGGCGTCCGCGCCAAGGCCCGCCCCGCATCCGCCGCGCTGGTGGAGCATGTCCGCGCCGTCACGCCCCATCACAGGCTTCTCGTCTTCGGCATGCCCAGCTATCTCTATGCCGAGATCGGAGCCCGCCCGCCGAGCCCCCTCGCCTTCCCCGCGCATTTCTACGAAGCCGCCGAATCGGGCGCGAGTGGGATCGACGAAGTCGCCGAACTGGCGCGCGTGCTGCGCGCCGCGCCCGAAACCGTGGTGGTGCAGGAGCCGCTTCCGGCCGCCCCGCTCAACCAGGCGAACGTCACCGCGCTGACCCGTTATCTGGGCGGCTGCCAGGCGGTGCGCCGCCTGAGCATCTACGATCACGAAGGCGAGAAGCGCATAGCCGTTTACCACGACTGCCGGGCGCCCCGGGCAAATTAGGTAAATATCAAGCCTTGGGCGGTAACACTCTGCCGTCTAGGGGACTTTGGGTTCTGATGAGCGCTTTTGGACGACGCAGCGGATTGGGTGGGGGACCGGCAGGCCGGCCGGCGTTCGGCGTTGCGCGCCCGATGCAGGGCGGCGGACCGCTGCCCCGCCCGGTCGATCCCGCCCCGCTGGGCGGCGAGCAATTCCCGCCGATCAACGCCGTTCCGCTGCCCGGCCAGGGCGCCGCGCCGGACTCCTTCGAGCAGCGCGATCCCAATGGTCCCAGCGTAGCCAGTGCCGAAGCGCTCCAGCGCCTTGCCGACCGCCAGGCTGCGGCGGGCGAGCAGGGCAATTCGCGCGTCGAAGGCTTCGAGGCCTCGATCCACCGGATCAAGGAACAGGTCCTTCCCCGCCTGCTCGAGCGCGTCGATCCGGAAGCGGCCGCGACGCTCAGCAAGGACGAGCTGGCCGAGGAATTCCGCCCGATCATCGGCGAAGTGCTCGCCGAGCTGAAGCTCACGCTCAACCGCCGCGAGCAGTTCGCGCTCGAAAAGGTGCTGGTCGACGAGCTGCTCGGTCTCGGGCCGCTCGAGGAGCTGCTCAGCGATCCGGCCATCTCGGACATCATGGTCAACGGCCCCGAGCAGACCTTCATCGAACGCAAGGGCAAGCTCGAGCTCGCCAACATCCAGTTCCGCGACGAGGAGCATCTGTTCCAGATCGCGCAGCGCATCTGCAACTCGGTCGGCCGCCGCGTCGACCAGACCACGCCGCTCGCCGACGCCCGCCTCAAGGACGGCAGCCGCGTCAACGTGATCGTGCCGCCGCTGAGCTTGCGCGGCACCGCGATCTCGATTCGTAAATTCTCGGCCAAGCCGATCACGCTCGACATGATGGCCCAGGGCGGGTCGATGTCGCAGAAGATGGCGACCGCGCTCAAGATCGCCGGCGCCAGCCGCTTCAACATCGTCATCTCGGGCGGCACCGGCTCGGGCAAGACGACGATGCTCAACGCCCTGTCGAAGATGATCGACCCGGGCGAGCGCGTGCTGACGATCGAGGACGCGGCCGAACTCCGCCTGCAGCAGCCGCACTGGCTGCCTCTCGAAACCCGTCCGCCGAACCTGGAGGGCCAGGGGGAGATCACGATCCGCGACCTGGTGAAGAACGCGCTGCGTATGCGCCCGGACCGGATCATCCTGGGCGAAATCCGTGGCAGCGAGTGTTTCGACATGCTCGCCGCCATGAACACGGGTCACGACGGCTCGATGTGTACGCTCCACTCCAACTCTCCGCGCGAGGCGCTCGCCCGTATGGAGAACATGGTGATGATGTCGGACATCAAGGTGCCGAAGGAAGCGATCAGCCGCCAGATCGCCGATTCGGTCGACCTGATCATCCAGGTAAAGCGTCTGCGCGACGGCTCGCGCCGCGTTACCAACGTCACCGAAGTGATCGGCATGGAAGGCCCGGTGATCGTCACCCAGGAACTGTTCAAGTTCGAGTATCTGGACGAGAGCGCCGACGGCAAGATCATCGGCGAATATCGCTCGATGGGCCTGCGCCCCTATACGCTCGACAAGGCCAAGCAGTATGGCTTCGACCAGGCGCTGCTCGAGGCGTGCCTCTGATCGCCTGACCGGCTAGCCTGTGTCGGTGCTATCGTTCCTCCTGTCTCTGGCGCTTGCCGCCTACCCTGTTTCCACGCCCCTTGAGGAGGCGAAGGACGGCATCACGCTGACCCCCGACAGCGAGGCGCGCTGGATCGCCTTCGATCTGACGCCGTCCAACCAGATCCGTTTCGAGGCGGTACTGAACGGCCGTCCGGTCCGCGCCGTGCTCGACACCGGCCTCACCAACACGCTGGCTACCCGCGACTTCGCCACCCGCGCCCGCCTCGCCATCGGCCAGCGCCAGCGCGCCCTGGCGATCGGCGGTGGTGTCGAGGTCGACTGGGCACCGGGCGGCACGCTCGTCATGGGCGGGCTGACGCGGCGCGGCGGGCGCATCGCGATCCCGGATGCGCCGGGTCAGGAACGGTTCGGCGCCGACCTGCTGATCGGCAGCGACGTGCTGAGCTGCTGCGCGCTCGACATCGACTATGCCCAGCACCGCTTCCGCATCCTGCCGAGCGGTCGCCTGCCCTTTACCGGTCAGAGTGCGCCGCTCGCCCTGCAGCGCGGCACCGCCGTGCCGGTCACCGAGGTCCGGCTCAACGGCGCGCGCCTGCGGCCGATGATCGTCGACACTGGCGACGGCGCCGCGGTGACGCTCAGCCACGCCGCCTGGGCCTCGGCCGACTATCGCGGCGCGAGGCTCACCACCACGCTCGGCTGGGGAATCGGCGGCGCGCTGGTCAGCGACGCCGCGGTGATCCAGGGCTTCACACTCGGCGGCGCTTCCCTTTCCGAAACCGAAGTCCGGATCGAAAGCGAAGGCGGCTATTCCGCCGCCGCCGGCGCGGCCGGCCGCATCGGCACCGGACTGCTGCTGCGCTACCGCGTGCTGCTCGATCCCCGCGCGGGCCGGATGGTGCTCCAGCCCAACGCGTCACCCTCGCCGGTGCTCCGCTCGACCAGCGGGCTGCTGCTCGGGGCGCAGGGCACGCAGCTCCGGGTGCTCCACGTCATGCGCGGCTCGCCCGCCGCCGAAACCGGCTGGCGCGAGGGCGACCTGATCTGCAGCGCCGACGGACTGCCGGTCGCCGGCCGCCCGGTCGAATGGAGCGCAGGCGTGCCGGGACGGGTCGTGGCACTGACGCTATGCGACGGCACCGAGCGCCGGCTGACACTGCGGAAATTCTATTAGGACAACCTTCCCGGGCCAGCATCATTGACCGGAAAACCTCTTGTGTATTATTCCAACAATACACAAGGGCGGTGGAGCGAATATGGGCTGGATGGCAGGCGGGCTGGTTGCATCGGGCATGATCGCCTGCTTCGCGTCGGCCCCGGCTCTGGCAGGACCAACAGCGGACGAACCGTCTCCCAAGACCTGCGCACTGGTCGAGAAGGTACGCAAGGACGCGATGCTGAGCGTGCCGTTCCGCGTCGTCGACGGCCGTATCTATGTCGATGTCCACGTCAACGGCCAGGGGCCGTTCCCCTTCGCTGTCGATACCGGCGCCAGCGGCCTTGGCCGCGCCGACGCCAGTCTCGTCGCGAGGCTCGGCCTGTCGGTCACCGGCGCCGCTGAGACTTCGGACGCTATCGCTACCGCCCGGGTCGACACGGTCGATCTCGCGTCGGTCGAACTCGGCGGACTGACCCGCAACAACCTGCACGTGATCGCGCGGGACTATAGCGGCAAGCTGTCGGCCGACGCCGCGTTCGCCGGCATCCTCGGGCGCGAATTTTTCGCCGATGGTCTGCTGGTGCTCGACTATCCGGCGCGACGGCTCAGCTTCAGCCGGAGTTCTGGCCTGAACCCCGGAGAAGCCGGCGTGCTGCGCTACAGTCGCGCTTTTCGCGTGCCGGTGATGATCGGCAGCGTCGCCACCGAAGGCAATCTGGATACCGGTGCCAATGTCGCCTTCGTGCTTCCGAAGTCGCTATTCGATCGTCTTGGCGGTGGCCCGATCGCCGCGAGCGGCGAAGGCAAGCTGACCAACACGGTCGTCAAGACGGGCAGCGCGACCATGCATGGCCCCTTCCGCATCGGTGCTGCGTCCCTCGCCGACATCACGGTGCGCGTATCGGACAGCTATCCCGAACTCCTGGTCGGCGCCCACGCGCTCCAGCAGTTCGCGCTACTGATCGATCAGCGCTCCTCGAGTATCGCACTCTGCCCACCACGGAAGGCGACCGCCCGCCCCTAGTGCGAATTCAGCGCCACGCTCGCCAAGATCACCGCGCCCAGCATCGCCATCACCTGGACGAACTGCCAGGGCACATAGCCGACATCGTCGACCCGCTTGCGCTTGCGCCGGCGATGCTCGCCCAGGCCGCTGATCACCGCGACCGTCGCTGCGCCTGCCGCTCCGATCCACAATTGTAGTTGCATCGTCACAAAAACCCCCCAAAGGCGAGCGCGACATCTAGGGAGCAAATCCGCGTGCGCCAGACCCTGACCGTGCTTGCCGTGCTCACCACCGCCGCCGCCGTGGCCAGTGTCGCCACCGGCGCCCCGCGCACGCAGCGCTCCGCCATCGCCGAGGCCGTCTCCTCGCCGAGCCGCACGCCGGCCAATGTGGCGCGCGACCAGTATCGCCATCCGGTCGATACGCTCAGCTTCTTCGGCGTGAAGCCGGGCAACACCGTGGTCGAGATCTGGCCGGGCGGTGGCTGGTACACCGAGATCCTCGCACCGCTGACCCGCGCGAAGGGCAAGTATTTCGCCGCGGTCGGCCCCGATTTCCCGAATGGCGGCAAGGCCGTCGAGACTTTCAAGGCGAAGGATCCGGCGCTGTACGGCCACGCCCAGCTCGTCGCCTTCCCTGCCCAGGCCGGCCAGCCCAGGGTGCCGGACGGCACCGCCGACGTCGTGCTCACCTTCCGCAACGTCCATAACTGGCGGATGGGCTACAAGCGCGACAACCAGGATTATTCGCCCGAAGCCTTCCGGCAGATGTTCGCAATGCTCAAAAAAGGCGGCACGCTCGGCATCGAGGATCACCGCCTGCCCGAGAGCGCCAGCGACGAGCGCGAGAAGAACAGCGGCTATATCAAGGTGTCGACCGTGCGCCGCCTCGCCGAACAGGCCGGCTTCGTGTTCGCCGGCGCGTCCGAGATCAACGCCAATCCGCGCGACACCGCCGATTGGCCGCAGGGCGTGTGGACGCTGCCACCCAGCTATACGCTCAAGGATGTCGACCGCGCCAAATATGCCGCGATCGGCGAGAGCGACCGGATGACGCTCAAGTTCCGCAAGCCCTGAACCGGGCCGGCGAGAACGCACCGATCTGGATCAAATTCCCGCAGATCAGCGGGTTAGGCGATTATCGTACTAAACGGGGCTTTAACGGTCATGTCTTAGGACTGACTTGTGCCGCGCCGAATTCGAACCCTTTTGTCGGTCCTCCGCGAGGAAGTGGACAGCTATGCCGCGACCAGCGAGGAGATCGCTGCGCGCACCAACCTGCTCGCGCTGAACGCCGCGATCGAGGCCGCCCGATCGGGCGAGGCCGGTCGCGGTTTCTCGGTGGTGGCGCAAGAAGTGAAGGCGTTGGCCCAGCAGGCGCGCGGCGCCTCGATCGAATTCCGCTCCGAAGTCCGCGAACGGCTCGCCATGGGCGCGGGCATTGCCGACGAGATGGTCAGCGAGATCGAGGGCACAAGGCTGGTCGAGCTTGCCCAGGCGCTGATCCAGAACGTCACCCGGCACATCTATGGCCGTAGCACCGATCTGCGGCTGATGGCATCCGATGCCGAAGTGGTCGCCGCACTGACCAATCCCTCGCCGGAGACGATCGCCGCCGCCGATGCGCGCCTGGCGATGCTCACCGACATCTCGCCCTATTATCTCAATGCCTTCCTCGCCAATGACGCGGGCAAGGTGATCGCCGCTTCCGATCCGCACGCGCGGGTGCGCGGCGTCGACCTGTCGGGCGCTTCGCAATATCTCAGCGCGATGCGCAGCCATCGGCGCGACGAATGGTTCACCGACGAAGTCTGGCTGAACCCCTATTCGGACCATCGCGCCGTGCTCGTCTTCGTCACCGGCGTGCGCCCGCGCGGGCGCGATGGCCGGCCGATCGGCGCCTTCTATGTCGAGTTCGACTGGGAAGGGCATATTCCCGCGATCATCTCGGACCGCTCGCTGTTCAGCGAGCGCGATTGGAGCCGCACCAGCATCTCGATCGTCGACGAGCAGGACCGGATCGTCGCCAGTTCCTCGGGCAAGCGCCATGGCGAGCATGTGGCGCTTCCCGCCAACGCCGTGCGCGGCGCCGAAGTGCGCGGCGACAACACGATCGCCTTCGCCAGCGCCACCGACTATCACGGTTTCCACGGCCTCGGCCTGCGCTGCGTGATCGAGCAGAAGATGCCCACGCTGGAGGAAATCCGCGCGGCACTGGGCGGCCTGCGCGGGCGAGGCTGAATAACCGACACAACCGTTATCCCGACGAAGTCGGGATCTCGTGCGGCGCCTTCCCCGCGCATTCGCCTGAGGCCCCGGCTTTCGCCGGGGTGACGAGAATTATTTAGCCAGCTTCTCGATCTTGTCCTGCAGCCGGGCCAGCTCGGCCTTCAGTGCGGAGACATCGTCCTCGCCCGAAGCGGCCGGTGCCGGCGCTGCGGGTCCGGCGGCCGGCGTGCCGGCCATGCCGGTGCCCGGCTTGAACGCCTGGGCCGCCGCTTCGAAGATTTCCATGTTGCGCTTGGCCATCTCGGCGAAGGGAGAATTGGCGAACGCGCCCTCGACCGCCGATTTGAACTGCTGCTGGTTGCGACGGAAGCTTTCCATCGACGCTTCCAGATAGCCCGGCACCATCGCCTGCATCGAGTCGCCATAGAGCGCGATCAGCTGGCGAAGGAAGTTGACCGGCAGCATGGTCTGGCCGCGCTGCTCCTCTTCCATGATGATCTGGGTGAGGACATTATGGGTGATGTCCTCCTCGGTCTTGGCATCTACCACCTTGAAGTCGCGCCCTTCGCGCGTCATCGCGGCCAGATGGTCCAGCGTGATGTAGGACGAGGTTTCGGTGTTGTAGAGACGCCGGTTAGCGTACTTCTTGATGATGACCGGCCCAGTGCCCGCAGCGCTTTTCTTCATCTAGGGTCCCCGCGTGAGTGAAACATATCTATCATCGTTTCATTCTGCGGCGCAACACGGGCCTCGCCCCTTGCCGCTATTCCTTTCGCTGTTGCGCAGCGAGACTGCAGCATCGCCCGGGCGCAGGGCCGCCGCACTCGCCGGACTGAAGGCCTATCAGGAGGCGGAACGCCCCGCCGCGCGCCTGCCGAAACCCGCCATCGCCACAGCCGGACGGGCGGCGCTGCGCGATTATGGCGGCAGCGGCACGCCGGTCGTCTTCGTGCCGTCGCTGATCAATCCGCCCTTCATCCTCGACCTCGCCCACGGCAATTCGCTGCTCGAATGGCTTGCGACTCAGGGGATTCGCCCGCTTCTCGTGGATTGGGGCACGCCTGACCCCGCGGATCGCGCCCAGGGGATCGACGATCATGTCACCCGGCTGCTGCTGCCGCTGCTCGACGCCCTCGGCGAAGTGCCGCTGCTCGCCGGCTATTGCCTCGGCGGCACGCTCGCCATGGCCGCCGCGAGCCTGCGGCCGGTGCTGGGGCTGGCGACGATCGCGGCGCCCTGGCGCTTTCGCCGCTATGGCGATCTCGCAGGCGCAGCCATTGCGGCGCAATGGGAAGCCGCCCGGCCGGCCTGCGAGCAGCTCGGCCTGGTCCCGATGGAAGTGCTCCAGTCCGGCTTCTGGCAGCTCGATCCCGCCCGCACCGTCGCCAAGTTCGAGCGCTTCGCCCGGCTTGAGCCGGGCAGCGACCAGGCCCGTGCGTTTATCGCGCTCGAAGACTGGGCCAATGCCGGCGCACCGCTCACCCATGCAGCCGGCGCGGAGATGTTCGAGCGCTTCTTCCGCACCGACCGCCCCGGCAGCGGCCGCTGGTGGGTGGAGGGCACGCGCATCCTCCCTTCCCGCCTCGCCTGCCCCGCGCTGGAGCTGCTCTCCACCACTGACCGCATCGTCCCTGCCGCCACCGCCGCCGGCCTGCCCGAACGGCGCAGCCTGGCACTCGGCCACGTCGGCATGATTGTCGGTGGCCGGGCCCGCGAAATGGTCTGGGAGCCGCTACGCGACTGGTTTCTTGCCGCAGCGCACACTAAATAGCGGCCGAAAGAACAGACCACCCGCAGATTCCTCGCAGGAGTTTTTCAAGCCATGGCCAATCCGACCGACGTCGTCATCACCGCCGCCAAGCGCACCCCCGTCGGCGCCTTTCTCGGCGCCTTTGGCAGCACCCCCGCGCACGAGCTGGGCCGCGTCGCGATCGAGGCCGCGCTTGAGCAGGCTGGTGTGAAGGGCGAGGAAGTCAGCGAAGTCATTCTCGGCCAGGTGCTCACCGCCGCCCAGGGCCAGAACCCCGCCCGCCAGGCCTCGATGGCCGCCGGCGTGCCCAAGGAAGTGCCCGCCTGGAGCGTACAGCAGGTCTGCGGTTCGGGCCTGCGCGCCGTCGCGCTCGCCGCCCAGGCGATCCAGACCGGCGATTCGACCATCGTCGTCGCCGGCGGCCAGGAGAGCATGTCGCTCGCCAACCACGCCCAGGCACTGCGCGCAGGTGCGAAGATGGGCGACGTCACGCTGGTCGACACGATGATCAAGGACGGCCTGACCGACGTGTTCAACGGCTATCACATGGGCATCACCGCGGAGAATCTCGCGGAACAGTACCAGATCACCCGCGTCGAGCAGGACGAGTTCGCCGTCGCCAGCCAGAACAAGGCCGAAGCCGCGCGCGCTGCAGGCCGGTTCAAGGACGAGATCGCCCCGGTCACGATCAAGGGCCGCAAGGGCGACACTATCGTTGCCGACGACGAATACATCCGCGCCGGCGCGACGCTGGACGGTGTTTCCGGCCTGCGCCCTGCCTTCAAGAAGGACGGCACCGTCACCGCCGCCAACGCCTCGGGCCTGAATGACGGCGCAGCTGCGCTGGTCGTGATGAGCCGGGCCGAAGCCGAGAAGCGCGGCACCCCGATTCTGGCGACGATCAAGAGCTGGGCGACCGCCGGCGTCGACCCGTCGATCATGGGAATCGGCCCGGTCCCGGCCTCGAAGAAGGCGCTGGAGAAGGCCGGCTGGACGATCGCCGACCTCGACCTGATCGAAGCCAATGAGGCCTTCGCCGCCCAGGCGCTGTCGGTAGGCAAGGAACTCGGCTGGGATGCTAGCAAGGTCAATGTGAACGGCGGCGCGATCGCCATCGGCCATCCCATCGGCGCTTCGGGCGCGCGTGTCCTGACCACGCTGATCTACGAGATGGCGAAGCGCGACGCAAAAAAGGGCCTGGCCACGCTTTGCATCGGCGGCGGCATGGGAATCGCCATGTGCGTCGAGCGCTGAGGCTTCCCATCCTGTAACGAAATGTTTCCAGCGTAAGTCGGATTTTTGCGCCTTGGTGTGTTACACAACCAAGGCGCATTCTGAATGTTACATTAACTCGTTAGTGATTGTAATTTAGCGCCCCTGATCGTCACTTTTGTGCAACACCGCGGGCCAATTTGTGCGTCGCGGTGCTTCAAAATCTTGCAGCGCTGAAACATGTCCGGCTCATTGCTCTCTTCGGGCATCCCGCCCGAGGGGCAATAACCAATGAAACTCTCTCACTTGCTGAGCGCCACCGCGCTCGCCGGGTCGCTCCTGGCGGCACCGGCTGCGTTTGCACAGGAAGCGCAGACGGTTCCCGTCACCAATGACGCACCCGACGCAACTCCGGCTCCAGACGAAGAAATCATCGTTACCGGCTCGCGCATCCGCCGTCGCGATATCGACGCATCGGTTCCGGTTACGGTCTACACCGCGCGCGAAATCCTCGGCACTCGCGGCGATATCTCGCTCGGCGACGCGCTGAACCAGCTGCCGCAGCTGCGCGGTACCTTCAGCCAGGCGAACTCGACTGCCTCGATCGGCACCGCCGGCCTCAACCTGCTCGATCTGCGTGGTCAGGGCACCTCGCGCACGCTCACCCTGCTCAACGGCCGCCGCATCGTCTCGGCAGTGCCGGGCAGCTACACCCCGGACGTCAACACGATCCCGAGCGATCTCGTCGAGCGCGTCGAGACCGTGACCGGCGGTAACTCCGCAATCTACGGTTCGGACGCTATCGCGGGCGTGGTCAACTTCGTCACGATCAACAATTTCGAAGGCTTCCGCGTGCGCGCCCAGGGCGGCGCCAGCACCTATGGTGACCGCGGCAACTATCAGGTCAGCGCACTGGCCGGCCACAATTTCGGCGACGGCCGCTTCAACATCACCGTCGCAGGTGAGTATTCGAAGGCGAACGCGCTGTTCTTCTCGGATCGCGACTATCTCGGCGCGGTGAATGGCAATGGCCGCGGCGGCGTCCCGGGCTTCATCACCTCGCAGATCACCACCGCGCCGAACCGCAACTTCGACGGCATCCCCAACACCGTCTTCCAGGACGGCAATCCCGGCATCACCTTCGGCAACATCTCGCTTGGCGGTTATGTCATCACGTCCTGCCCGGCAGCGACGACTGCTGGTGGCGTGGTCACCAACCAGGATCGCATCAACCGCGTTTGCACGGGCCAGACCAACCCGACCGGCGGTCGCATCAACTACAACTACGCCTTCATGCCGGATGGCACGCTGGTGCGCGACGACCCCAGCCGCGGCCTGGTCGATAACCGCGTCATCGGCGGTGGCGTGCTCGGCGGCCTGAGCGCGACGGGCGTCGAAGACGCCATGCTTGCTCCGGGCCTGGATCGCTATCAGGGTAACCTGTTCTTCCACGCTGATCTCTCGCCGGCGTTCAAGCCGTTCGTCGAAGCCAGCTACACCCACGTGAAGGCGCTGCAGCAGTCGACGCAGCCGACCTTCATCGCCAGCACGCTGAGCCCGACCTTCAGCATCAACAATCCGTTCCTCACCACCCAGGCACGGAGCGAACTGGTTTCGATCCTGGCTCCCGGGGCGACGACGTTCTCGATGCAGCGCTTCAACAACGACTTCGGCACCCGCGCCGAAGAGCACAAGCGCGATACCTATCGCGCTGTGGTCGGCGTTCGTGGCGACCTCAGCACCGCCGGCAATATCAACTATGAGATTGCCCTGAACTATGGCCGCACCGAGAACTATTACGAGACCGGCGGCAACGTTCACCTGGCCCGTTACGGCAACGCCATCAACGCAACGCTCGCACCGGCGGGCTATGCGGGCAGCAACTTCGTCACCAACGCCCAGGGTCAGCGCGTCGTCTGCGCGATCAACGCGGATGCAAGCACGGCCAACGACGATGCGAACTGCGTCCCGCTGAACGTGTTCGGCTATCGCGCACCGGATCAGCGCGCGCTGAATTATGTGCTGTACCGCTCCTCGCGCAAGCAGTGGGCTGAGCAGTTCGACGCCACCGCGTTCATCAGCGGCGACACCGGCGGCTTCTTCCGTCTGCCGGGCGGCCCGGTTGGCTTCGCACTCGGCGGCGAATATCGCACCGAAGACGCCTATTCGGCCTATGACGCCGTGACGGCGTCGTGCCCGGCGCAGACCTTCCTGAACTGCTCGGCACCGTTCGCGCCGCCGAAGGTGACGATCAAGGAAGCATTCGGCGAACTTCGCGTTCCGCTGCTTCGCGATATTCCGGTGTTCCACGAGCTGACGCTCGAGGGCGCCGCGCGTATCTCGGACTATGGCGCCGGCACCGGCTCGGTATGGGCCTGGAACGCCGGAGCGATCTGGGCACCGATCCGCGACTTCCGCGTCAGCGGCACGTTCTCGCGCTCGGTCCGCGCGCCGAACCTGACGAACCTGTACCAGACTGCGGCGCAGACCTTCGTCAACGGCCTCACCGATCCGTGCGATCAGCCGGGCGGCACCAACGCTTCGAACAACATCACCTCGAACCCGAACCGCGCCCGCAACTGCGCCGCGGCCGGCATCCCGACCACGATCACCTATACCGATCCGACGTCGGGCGCTGCGATCATCCGTCCGTGGACGAACGTCGCAGGCTCGGGTGTCTCGGGCGTCAACCAGGGCAACCTGGGCCTGAAGCCGGAAGTCGGCAACACCTTCACCGTCAGCACCGTCTACACCCCGAACTATGTTCCGGGCCTGGTGCTCAAGGTGGATTACTACAACATCCGCGTGCAGAACATCATTGCCGGCCTGTCCGGTCAGGCGATCATCAATCGCTGCTATGATGATCCCGCCGGTCTCGACAACCCGTTCTGTAAGGTTGTTTTCCGCCGGACGACGAGCGATCTGTCCAACTTCACGTTCCTCGGCCAGAGCAGCCGTCGACTGGACAGCATCCCCGACGTGACCTTTGCCGCAACCGGCAATGCGTTCATCAACCAGCCGTTCAACTTCGCCAAGCAGACGACGCGCGGCATCGACTTCGATGCCAACTACGCGCATCGTTTCAGCGACAAGTTCGCGGTCACGGGGCACCTGGTCGTCAGCTATGTGATGGATCGTCTGTCGTACAGCTACATCACCACGCCGAGCCAGTATGACCGGATCGACAGCACGCTGGGTGATCCCAAGTGGCAGGGTTCGTTCACCTTGGGCATGAACTTCGACAAGGTCGACGTCACCTACAATGGTCGCTACGTCGGCAAGCAGATCGTCTCGGCACTCAGCTACGAGACCTTCTTCCCGTCGCAGGGCCGCCCGGCACTGAACCCGGATGCACGTCCGTTCGTGTTCTACGATCCGGTTGTCTACCACAACATTCGTATCGGCTTCGAACCGACCAAGAGCTTCCGCTTCTACGTCGGCGTCGACAACATCACGAATGAGCTGCCGCCGTATGACCTGACCGGCACCGGCAACGATGCCGCAAGCTACCCGAATACCGGCCGCCTCTTCTACGCAGGCGCAGGCATCAAGTTCTGATCCAATCGGAACGACACTCGGATGGGGTCGCGGCAACGCGGCCCCATTTTTTTGTCCGAAACCCGAGGCAAGCGGACACTCCCGCCCCGCGGATGCCAGGCTCAGTTGGAGCGCGGCAGCGTGTAGGGCACGAACGAGTCCAACACGACGAAACCACGCCACAACCGCGAGCCGCGATCGATCAGGTCGATCTTGTCGATGCTGCAGAGCTGCGAGCTGGCCTGATTGACGATCAGGATGTCGTCATTGTCGAGCTCGGCTGCACCCGTTCGCGGCCGATTGACGTACAGCGTCGAGCCGTTGCGGTAGACGATCGCCGTCCCGTCGATCACCACGCTACTGGCAAGGCGGGTCGACAGGCAAGCCACCGGTTTTCCGGCAACACGCCCATGCAGCATCTTCGCAAGTTTGGCCTCGCCCTCGGGGTCGGCATTCGCTGCGCCGGGCAAAACCAGTAGCGCCAGCGAGGCCGCGGCAAACCATGCACGCATCATCATTCTCCTCGGCACTTGTCAGACCGAAGAGATGATGCGCCTCCCCCGCTTTCGCAATGCTGAACCCTCGCTTAGATCCACACCCGGTCGTAGCGCGGCCCCAGCCCGGTCAGCAGCTCATATTGCGAAAGCCCGCTCAGCCCCGCCGTCTCGGGCAGCGCATAGGCCATCGTCACCCAGTCGCCTTCGCGCAGCGACGGCAGCGCGCTTACGTCGAGCGCGGTCAGGTCCATCGAGACCCGGCCGATCAACGGCAGGGTAACGCCGTCCGCGTGCGCCAGCCCCTTGCCCGAGAAGCAGCGCAGATAGCCATCGGCATAGCCCAGGTTGAGCGTCGCCACTTCGGTGTCGCGCCCGGCGATCCAGGTGGCGTTGTAGCCCACGCTCTCCCCGGCCCGCACCAGTCGGCGCTGCAGGATCTGCGCCTCAGGCGTCGCGACCTGGCGGATCGCGTCATGCCCGGGGCGCTGCCAGCCGCCATAGAGCGCGATGCCCGGCCGGGTCAGGTCGAAGGCATAGTCGGCACCGAGCGCGATGCCCGCCGAATTGGCGAGGCTCATCCGCTTCGCCTGCGTCCGCCCTTTCAGCCCGGCGAACGCGGCAAGCTGCTGCGCGTTGAGCGGCACGTCCTCGTCGGCCGATACGAGATGGCTGAGCAACGTCTCGATCACCAGCCCGTCGAGCAGCCCCGCGCCGACATCCTCGGCCGAGACGCCCAGCCGGTTCATGCCCGTATCGACCATCACGTCGCACGGCCGCCCGGTCGGCTTCCAGCGGCGGACCTGCTCGGGCGTCGCCAGCACGGGCCGGGCATAGGTCGCATCGAGCGGATCCTCGGCGCGCAGGCCGTGGAGCACCGACACGCTCAGCCCCAGATCGGCAAGCGTCTCCGCCTCGGCCCAGGTCGCGACGAAGAAGTCGCGGCACCCCGCCCCGGCCAGCCGCTCGGCCACACCGCGCGAACCCAGCCCATAGCCATTGGCCTTGATCGCGGCGCCGCAGGCGGCACTGCCGCTCAGCTTCGCCATGTGCCGCCAGTTGGAGATGAGCGCGGCGCTGTCGAGCCGCAGGCGCAGGGGTGCAGTCATGTCCCAGCGGTTAGGCCCTGCGCCCCACCCCCGCAATGGCCGTTGCGGAGGGAGGCTATGCCCTTAGTGCCTCGCGTGCCCGTGCTTCTTCGGCGGCGCCACCGTCTCGGTCAGCCCCAGCGCGGTGACCAGCAGCGCCATCGCCACCACCGCCATCGTGTACCAGAGCCCGGCATAGGGATCGCCGGTACGCGCGACGATATACTGGCTGATGAAGGGCAGGAAGCCGCCGAAATAGCCCGTGCCCAGATGATAGGGGATCGACATCGACGAGTAGCGGATCCGGCTCGGGAACATCTCGCTGAGCAGCGCCGCCACCGGGCCATAGGTCGCCCCGGCAAGCGCCATCAGCCCGAGGATCGCCAGCACGATCACCGCGATGTTGGCGGTCGAGGGCTGGATCCGTTCGAGCCGATAGCCGGCATCGGCCAGCGCCCGATCGAGCCCGGCCGGGCTGGCATCGTCGACGGGCACGCTGTCCACCGTCACGACCACCGCGTCGGCGCGCTGGGTCTTGTAGGGAACCCCCTTCCTCGAGAGGTGGTCGAGCACTTGCGCGCAGGGCTCGATCTGCTTCGCGGCGAAGGGATCATATTTGCAATTGGGCCCGCGCACGATCACCGGCGCATGCCGCGCCGATTCCGCCAGCCCCGGATTGGCCGCATTGCCGATCACCCAGAACAGCGGGAACAGCAGCACGAGGGTCAGCGCATAGCCGATCACAATCGGCTTCTTGCGCCCGATCCGGTCGGACAGATGCCCGAACAGCACGAAGAAGCCGCATCCCGCCAGCGCCGATCCGCCGCAGATCAACTGCGCCGTGGTCGGGTCCATCCGCATCGGCCCGGTCAGGAAGGACAGCACCGAGAACATCGAGGTATACCAGATCACCGTCAGCCCGGCCGCGATCCCGAACAGCGCGACGAACAGGCGCGGGAGGTTGCCCGGATAGGTGAAGCTCTCGACGAACGGGTTCTGTGCCGTCTCGCCGGCTTCCTTGATCGCCTTGAACACCGGGCTCTCGGAGAGCTTGAGGCGCATGTACAGCGACACCGCGAGCAGCAGGATCGAGAAGAGGAAGGGCAGCCGCCAGCCCCATGCCTCCCAGGTCGCGGCCGGCATCGGCGTCTTGAACGCGAGCACCACCGCCAGGCTCAGGATGAAGCCGCCGACCACGCTCGCCTGGATGAAGCTGGTGTGGAAGCCGGCACGGCCACCCGGCGAATGCTCGGCGACATAGATCGCCGCCCCGCCATATTCGCCGCCCAGCGCCAGCCCCTGCGCCACCCGCATGATCAGGATCAGCACCGGCGCCGCGATGCCGATCGCGGCATAGCCCGGCACCAGACCTATACCGGCGGTGGCCAGGCCCATCACCGTGATTGTGACGAGAAAGGTGTATTTCCGCCCCATCTTGTCGCCGAGATAGCCGAACAGCACCGCGCCCAGCGGCCGGAAGCCGAAGCCCACCGCGAACGCGGCCCAGGCGAGCAGGCTCGCCAGCACGTCGTTGCCCGCCGGGAAGAAGGTGTGCTGCAGGATGCCGGTGGCGGTCAGCGTGCCCCAGATGAAGAAGTCATACCATTCGAAGATCGTGCCCAGCGACGATGCGCCGATCACCAGCCGAATGTCCTTGCCCGTCGGCTCGCCAGCGCCGTCTGCCATTTGGGTGCCCTTCCCCTGAATTTCGCGCGAGCTTAGCGGTTCGCCGGGCGGCGGCAAGGCGGGGCCGGAGCGGACCTTA
>PJUL01000313.1_pt1 | contig 38286 bp, 44 predicted proteins | sample 1512221 | NCBI WGS metagenome assembly PJUL01 (sample SAMN08177667, study PRJNA422409) | Feces metagenome, whole genome shotgun sequencing project.
CGACAGGTCGTAGTAGTCCAGTTCCAGGTCCAGATACGGGAAGATCAGCTTATCCTTGATGAGCTTCCAGATGATCCGGGTCATTTCGTCGCCGTCCATGTCGACGACGGGATTGGCGACTTTAATCTTGGCCATTGCGGGGTCTTCCTCTCGCGGTGGCGCGCTCTGACGCTCGGCGCACAGGGCCGGAACGTGGCGCGGACGGCGAGCCCTATAGACTGTTGCGGCCGCTGGGGAAAGGCTGCGTGGCGGCGCCTCGCGCGGGAGCGCGGCATTCCACCGCAGGCGACATCACCCCCGCAGCGCCCTAATGGGTTGAGATCGTGCGGAAGGTCCCTGGCGGGGGACGGTTTGGGGGAGATGCGTGAGCAGCCTGTGGCGCCATACGGACGTGAAATCGCCCCTGGCGCGACGGCTCCTGGCCTTCGCCGCCCTGGTGTCGATCGCGGTCACGGGGCTGGTCACGGCGGTCACCTTCTACTTCGTCCAGCAGAGCGCGGCCGAGACCCAGATGCGCCACCTGGCCGAATATGTCGGCGAGCGGGTGAAGACCGAGGACCGGCTGTTCTCCGACCTGGTCAAGGTGCACGACGCCTCCAGCCTGGCCCTGCTGCGCCGCCTGCGCGAGATCGAGCCCGACATCGACCGCCAGTTCGACCTGCTGTTTCCCGACCACGGCGACGGCACCCGCCGCACCGCCCCGCGCCTCTATGACGGCGGCCGGACGGGCAACCACTATGTCTACGGCATCGGCGGTTTCGTGCCCCACGCCGCCGACCTGAGCCGCGCGGACAAGGCCCTGCTGGTGGGCGCCATGGAGGTGGTGGCCAACGCCGGCGAGACCGAGATCGGCCACTACGACAACTTCTACTTCTTCACGCCCGACACGCGGCTGGTGATGTTCGGCCCCAAGCGCAAGGACCGGCTGCTCTACTATCGGCAGGACGCGCCGCCGACGCTCGACATCTCCAAGGAGGAGATGACCCTGCTGACCCGGCCGGAGGCCAATCCGCAGCGGGTGATGAAGTGCACCAAGCTGCGCAAGCTGATCTCCAATCCCAGCGGGCGCGGGCTGAACGCGGCCTGCATGACGCCCTTCGACATGGGCGGGCGGCACGTCGGCGCCTGGGGCACCAGCCTGTCGCTGGATTCCTTCCTGCTGCGGGCGGTGGGCGACGCCTTGCCGGGCGGCCAGAACCTGATCGTCTCGTCCGACGGCGAGCTGATCGCCGCGCCGGGCCTGGCCAAGGACGGGGTGGTCGACGCCGCCCAACTGGCGCGGGTGCAGTCCAGCGAGCGGGTGGCCGACCTGGTGGCCCAGATCCGCGAGCACGGCGGCGATGTCGGCGCCCTGCGCGACCGGGGCGGTGACCGGGTGGTGGCCTATGGCCGGATGAAGGAGCCGGACTGGTACTTCCTGATGACCTTCCGCTCGGACCAGATCGTCTGGAACGCGGTGAAGACGGCCTCGTGGGTGTTGCTGTTCGGCGTGGTCGGGGTGATCGCCCAGCTGCTGCTGCTCTATCGCCTGATGGCGCGCGAGGTGGTCACGCCGCTGCGGGGCCTGGCCGAGGCCCATCGCGAGGACGACGGCGTCGCGGCCGCCCGCATCGAGGCCCGCGGCGACGAGATCGGCGCCTTGGCCAGGGCGCTGCGCAAGCAGCGGGAAGTGCACGACGACCTGCTGCGCTCGCTGGAGGACCGGGTCGCCGACCGCACCCGCGAACTGGAAAAGGCCAACCAGGCCAAGTCGGTGTTCCTGGCCAATATGAGCCACGAGCTGCGCACGCCGCTGAACGGCGTCATCGCCGTCGGCGATCGCCTGGCCGAAGAAAGCAATCCGGCCCGCCGCCGCGAGCTGGCCGCCCTGGTCGCCTCGTCGGGGCGCCTGCTGGAGCAGGTGCTGGGCGACATCCTCGACGTCTCCAAGATCGAGGCGGGTCAGTTCCAGATGACCTTCGCGCCGTTCGACCTGGAAACCCTGGTCGCGGGCATGGCCGAGCTGCACCGCGCCTCGGCCGAGGCCAAGAACCTGACCTTCTCGTGGTCGGTGTCGCCCGAGGCGATCGGCCGCTACGAGGGCGACGCCGGACGGATCAGCCAGATCCTGTCGAACCTGCTGGGCAATGCGGTGAAGTTCACCAGCGTCGGCGGGGTGGACCTGTCGGTCGAGCGGATTGGCGACGTGGTTCGCTTCAGCGTCAGCGACACCGGGGTGGGCTTCGACGACGCCGTGCGCGAGCGCCTGTTCAAGCGCTTCGTCCAGGCCGACCAGTCGATCACCCGCCAGTTCGGCGGCACGGGCCTGGGCCTGTCGATCTGCGCGGCCCTGGCCGAGATGATGGGCGGCTCGATCGACGCCCGGGCCGTGACCGGACGGGGCGCGACCTTCATCGTCGACCTGCCGCTGCAGCCCTCGACCGAGATCCTCGGCCACGAGGACGACGAGGACGACGGTCCGATCTCGCTGGAGGGTCTGCGGGTGCTGGTGGCCGAGGACCATCCGGGCAACCGCAAGGTGGTCGAGATCGTGCTGGAGCCGTTCGGCGTCGACCTGACCATGGTCGAGGACGGCGAGGCGGCGCTGCGGGCCCTGGACGAGCAGCCCTTCGACGCCGTGCTGATGGACATGCAGATGCCGGTGATGGACGGCCTGACCGCCACCCGCGCCATCCGCGCCCGCGAGGCGGCCCAGGGCGCGCGGCGGATGCTGGTGATCATGCTGACCGCCAACGCCATGGACGAACACATCGCCGCCGCCCACGCCGCCGGCGCCGACCTGCACGTGGCCAAGCCGCTCAATCCGGGCCTGCTGGTCCAGGCCCTGGCCGGCGCCCGCACGCGCCTGACGACGAAGGTCAGCGCGGCGGAGTAGGGGTGGTGAGGCCTTCCGGGGCGCAACCGTCCGGCGTTTCGCCGAGCTCGACCGGGGCGGGCCAGACCTGCAGGGTCTTCCGCGTCAGCGGCAGGTTCGGGCCCCGCAGTTCGCACCACAGCGTCATGTCCGGAAGGAAGCTGAGGTTCATCGAGCCGGCGAGCGTCGTCTGGACCATCGACACGTCGGTCGTGGGGTTTGCGCGGGTCAGGGTTCCCGTCGCCACCTCGGCATCCAGCCAGAATATCCGCCAATCGACCGTGGCGTCCTGGCCTGGCGGCCGGCGCCAGTCGATGCGCACCGCGGGGCCCAGCATGGCCAGCCCGTCCGGGCCGGGCGTCACCTCGAGGGCGGATGGCGGCGTGTCGGGCGGGGCGGCTGGTGACATGGCGGTCGCTCGCGTGAGTGAGCTCCAAGCATAGCCGATGGCGGCGATCGCTGTCAGGTCGTGCTTGCTCGCCGCTATCGGCCCGATTGCTCCGCCCCCGCCAGCACCGTCCGCGCGATGTCCACCACCAGCGCGGTGCGATCCTCGTCCTCCAGCGGCGAGGCCTTGAGGAGGATGGCCAGGGCGAAGCGGCGGCCGTCCTGCAGCTGGACCATGGCCAGGGTGGCGTCGGCGGGGCAGAGGCCAAGGTCGTAGGGCGCAGAGGCGGTCAGCGCCGCCAGGCGCGCGCCGGCGGGCAGGGCGGGGCGCAGGCGATCGCCGGCGGCGGCTTCCATCAGGCGCAGCAGGCGGCCCCGGCCGTCCTGGCTGGTCAGCTCGAACTGGTTGAGGGCTTCGAGGAAGCGCACCGCGCCCAGGGGCGTGGCGGTGTCGCGCGGATCGGCGAGGTAGCGCTGCTGGGCGGCGCGGCGCGTGGCCTCCGGCGTCGCCAGCACCGCCTTGCGCCAGGCCTGGCCCTTCCAGTCGGCACGGAACGAGGCCGCGCCCGCTTGTTCGGGCAGCAACTGGCGGGCGTAGCGGTCGAGACGCACGCCCTCGACCTTGCGCAGCTCCAGCCAGGCGGTGACCGCGCCGGGGCCGCCGATCCGCTTCAGCAGCACGTCGGCGGCGGTGTTGTCGGACAGGGCCACGGCGCGCTTGAGCAGGTCCTCGACGGTATAGCGGCCGTGCGCGGGCCAGGCGTCGGCTACGGCGCCGGGCGGCGGCGACAGGTCGACATCCTCGATCGCCAGGGTCTCGGACGGCGACAGGGCCTTGGCCTCGATCTCCGACAGCACCGCCGCGCCCAGGGCCGCCTTCCAGACCCCGTCCATCGGAAAGGGGAGGTCGCCGGCCACGGCGATGCGCTGGGCGGTGGTCAGGTCCTGGGCCGCGACGCCGAGGATGCCGGGACGGGCCCGCTCGGCCAGGGCCGCCAGTTTGGGGTTCAGGGTCTCGGGGGCGAAGGCCAGGTCGTCCTGCCCCGTCCGCGAGCGGCCGCGGCAGGCCGTCAACGCCGCCGGCAAGGCGGGAACGGCGAGGGCGGCGAGCAGGGCGCGGCGGTGCATGGGGCCTCCGGTCGGAACAAGCGTGAGCGGGGGCTAAACGCGCCAGAACGCGCTTCGGACTTGCGCGGAGGCGCGCTGCGGCGGCAAAGGGACGCCCATGACCACCGAAACTGCTCCCGAAGACGTCGTCCGCACGCCGCCGTGCGTGATCCTCAGCGCCCCGCAGCTGGCCGAGAACATCGGCGCCGTGGCGCGGGTGATGGCCAATTTCGGCCTCTATGAGCTGCGGCTGGTCAATCCGCGCGACGGCTGGCCCCAAGAGCGGGCCTGGGCCAGCGCCTCGGGCGCCAGCTGGCCGCTGGACGACGCCAAGGTGTTCGGCAGCCTGGCCGAGGCCATCGCCGACCTGCATCTGGTCTACGCCACCACGGCCCGTCCGCGCGAGACGCGCCTGCCGGTCTACACCCCGCGCGAGTCCGCCGGCCACCTGGCGACCGAGGTCGAGCAGGGCCGCAAGGTCGGCCTGCTGTTCGGCGGTGAGCGCGCGGGGCTGGAGACCGACGACATCGCCCTGTGCCAGGCCATCGTCTCGATCCCGATCGACGAGCGCTTCCGGTCGCTGAACCTGGCCCAGGCCGTCTCGATCAACGCCTACGAATGGAAGATGACGGTCGACGACCGCCCCTGGAAGAAGTTCGAGCTGAACGTCGAGGGACCGGCCGACCAGGCCGCGATGCAGGGCCTGTACGAGCATCTGGAAGGCGAGCTGGACAAGGCCGGCTTCTACCATCCGCCCGAGAAGAGGCCGTCGATGGTGCGCAACCTGCGCGTCCCGCTGGCCCGCGCCCGCCTGACTGACCAGGAGGTCCGCACCTTCCGCGGCGTGATCACCGCCCTGTCGAAGGGGCGTGGCCGGGTGCTGGCCAAGCTGGCCGCCCAGAAAGCGGCGAAGGAGGAGTAGAAACTCCCACGTTCCGGGACCAGAGAAACCGGTTTCCCACCTTACAGGGCTTTAATTTTCGCATCCGCGAAAACGCCGCTATCCAGCCAAAATCCATGGCCAAGGTTCGGTTGTGGGCGGCACTCGACGGTTGAGCGTCGGGGCGAGCGTGGGGAGTGGGGGCGATGGCGCTGGGCGGAACGCTGCTGCAAGGTCTGGCGGCCGCCTTGGCCGTGGGAAGCGGCCAACCGGGCGAGACCAAGCCCGCCGAGCTCGCGAGCGCCGAGGCCGCCGCCTCGGACGCCAAGGCGTCGGATGCGAAATCCTCTACGACCTCTTCGGCGACCGCGCCCGTTGAAACCGCGCCCGCCGAGTCCACGCCCGCCAGCAAGACGACCGAAGACATCGACGCTGTCGACGGCGTGACGGTCGACGCCGCGCCGCGCGGCAAGACCGAGGGGCCGATCGAGGCCGAGCACGTGCTCGACGAGGCCGACATCCAGGCCTATGGCGCGGGCAGCCTGTCGGAACTGGTCACGGCCCTGGCGCCCCTGACCGTCTCATCGCGCGGCCGGGGCGGCGACGAGCCGCCGATCATCGTCATCAACGGCCAGCGCATCTCCGGACCGCAGGAGATGAACGGCATCCCGCCCGAGGCGGTGCAGAAGGCCGAGATCTATCCCGAGGAAAAGGCTCTCGCCTATGGGTATCGCGCCGACCAGAAGGTGCTGAACTTCGTCCTCAAGAAGAACTTCCGTCAGGTCTCCGTCGAGGACGAGCGACGCTTCTCCACCGAGGGCGGCCGCACCTTCTCGGAGGAGCGGGGCGGCCTGTTCAAGGTCGACGCCGACGGCCGCTGGACCGTCAATGTCCGCTATCGCCGCGAGACCCCGCTCTATGAGCAGGAGCGCGACATCGTCCGTACCAGCACCTCGCCCTACGACCTGCAGGGCAACATCGTCGGCCCGCCGCTGGCGACGCCGGCCGAGATCGACCCGGCCCTGTCGGCCCTGGTCGGCTCGACCGTGACCAAGGCCGCGGTTCCGGGCGCCTTCGCGGGCGCTGTGCCCAGCCTGGCCGATTTCGTCGCGGGCGCGGGCGGCTTTGCGACCGACGACCTGACCGCCTCGCGCACCCTGCTGCCGCGCGGCGAGGAGGGGGCGATCCAGGGCGGCTACAGCCGCAACTTCGGCAAGACCACGGTGTCGTTCAGCGGCAATCTCGAGAGCACCAGCCGGATCAGCTATCTGGGCCTGACCGGCGTCAAGCTGGACCTCTACGACGACAACCCGTTCTCGCCGTTCGCGGGCGACGTGGCGCTCTATCGCTATCTCGACGTGCGTGACGCCCTGCGCCGCAAGATCGACACCGACAAGATCGAACTGGCGACGACGGCGCTGGGCATGTTCGGCGGCTGGCGCTGGAGCCTGTCGGGCAATTTCGACCTGACCGACAGCGCCACCCGCACCGGCCGGGGCGTGGACACCTCGCTGTTCGCCGCCGCGGTCAAGGCCAACGACCCGACGGTGAACCCGTTCGGGCCGATCCCGGCCAACCTGCTGCGCTACAACGCCCAGGACACCGCCGACTCCGTCACCACCAACGCCAAGGCCGAGTTCACGGCGTCCGGCCCCTTAGCCGAGCTGCCGACGGGCCGTCTGCGCGCCACCTTCAAGACCGGGGTCGACAGCCGGCGGGTCGACGCCGACAGCGTGCGCTCGGGCGTCGCCACCCAGCGCGACCTGACCCGCGACCGGGCCACGGCCTATGCCAGCCTCGACCTGCCGGTGCTTTCCCGCGGCGAGGGGCCGCTGGGCTTCATCGGCTCGGTGTCGCTGAACGGCAACGGGCTCTACGAGCAGTTCTCCGACATCGGCGGGCTGGTCACCGCCGGCGGCGGGGTGTCGTGGCAGCCGATGAAGGGCGTCAGCCTGGGGCTGAACTACAGCACCGAGGAGGGCGAGCCGACGCCGCAGCAGGTCAACGACCCGGTCGTGCAGACGCCCAACGTCTCGATGTACGACTTCGCCACCGGCGACACGGTGAACGTCACGCGCATCGAGGGCGGCAACCCGAACCTGAAGCCCGACAGCCGCCAGGTCGTGAAGCTGAACTTCTTCTACAAGCCGTTCGAGAAGACGGACTTCTTCTTTTGGGGCAACTACACGGCCAGCCGCATCGACGACCAGATCGCCTCGTTCCCGTCGATCTCGCCCGAACTGGAGGCGGCCTTCCCCTCGCGCTTCGTGCGCGAGGCCTCGACGGATCCGACGCAGGTGGGGCGCCTGCTGTCGGTCGACAGCCGGCCGGTGAACTTCGCCCACGCCGACAACCAGATCCTGCGCTGGGGCGTGAACTACAATCTGCGCTGGGGCGGGCCGCCTCCGGCCGCGCCCGGCCCGGCGCCGAGGCCGGCCCCAGGGGCTGGAACGACCACGGGGGCGACCGTCCCAGCGCCGATGGGCGGGGCGGTCGCGATGGGCGGGCCGTCGCGGACGACGACCTCCGGCGGCCCTTCGGGCGGTTCGCGTCCTCCCGGCGGGGTGCAGGTCACCGGCGGCGGCATGATGTCCCGGATGGGCGGCGGCGGCATCCCGCCCGGCCAGACCCGGCTGCAGATCTCGATGAACCACACCTGGCGGCTGAAGGACGAGGTGGTGATCCGCGACGGCATGGCGCCGCTGAACCTGCTGGACGGCGCCTCGCTGGGCCGCCGGGGCGGCACGCCGCGCCACGAGCTTTACCTCCAGGCGGTGCTGGCGCGCAGCGGCATGGGCGCCACCCTGCGGGGCAATTGGCGCTCGTCCACCTGGGTGGACGGCGGCCTGAACGGCGACGACCTCTATTTCTCCGACCTGCCGACGCTGGGCCTGCAGGGCTTCGTCGATCTCGACACCAACAAGGACTGGACCAAGCGCTTCGGCTGGCTGAAGGGCTCGCGCGTGTCGCTGGGCGTCGACAACCTGTTCGACACCAAGCAGCGGGTGGTCAACGACCAGGGCGTGACGCCGCAGGCCTACCAGGAAGATTACATGGACCCCCTCGGCCGTACCGTACGCTTCAGCTTGCGCAAGGTGCTCTGACCTCTCCCGAGAGGGTGAGGCTGCACGGTTCGTGATGATGGCGCAATTGTGTCCAGTCTTCGCGAGTAATGACGTAACGTAAATCGCCGGAACTCTTCGGCGGTGACCTGCGTTGCCCGGCTGAGCTCCTGAAAATGCGGGAGTCGCAGGGAGGAAACAGCGTGAGCAAGCACCTGAAGACACGGCTCGCCGTGAGCGCGGCCGTGTGCGCGGTCGTCTGCGCCGGACACGCCTTCGCGGGCGCCTTCTACATCCAGGAGCAGTCGGTGAAGGGCATGGGCCGCGCCTATTCGGGCGAGTCCACCGACGTCGGCGCCTCGGCGATGTTCTGGAACCCCGCCGCCATCGGCCGGATCGAGGACAAGGAGCTCTACACCGGCGCGGCCGGCATCTTCGTCACCGGCGAGGTGACCGACGAGGGCTCGACCCTGCAGCGGCCGACGCTGAACATCCCCGCCGTGCTGGGCACGTCGATCCCGGGCCTGCCGAACGGGGTGACCGGCCTGCTCAGCGGCGTGCTGCCCGGGCTGACCAACGGCGTGCTGATCCCCACCCTGGAAAGCCTGCCCAACGTCCCGCTGCAGCCGGCCCTGGCGGTGGGCGGCAATTCGGTGGCCAAGAACCCGATCCCCAAGTCGATCGTGCCCAACTTCGCCTTCGCCATGCCGCTGACCAGCCGCCTGTCGCTGGGCGTGGGGATCAACGCTCCGTTCAACGCCGTGACCACCTACGACGGCGACAGCTGGGTGCGCTACAACGCCATCAAGTCGCGGTTCCTGAACATCAACATGCAGACGGCGCTGGCCTATCGGGTCACTGACTGGCTCAGCGTCGGCGGCGGCGGCAACATCGACTATTTCGACGCCACCTTCAGCCAGATGGGCCCCGACCTGACCGCGCCGTTCCCGGACGGCAAGATCGAGGTCAAGGGCGAGGACATCCGCTACGGCTGGAACGCCGGCTTCCAGGTGCACCCGGGCGACCGCCTGGTCGTCGCCGGTTCCTACCGCTCCGGCTACAAGCACGAACTGGACGGCACGGTGGCGATCTACGGCTTCCAGGGGCCGTTCTCGCTGGTCACCAGCCAGCAGGAGGCGACGACCAGCTTCTCCACGCCCTGGATCGCCACGGCCGGGGTGACGGCGAAGCCGACGCGCAAGCTGGCCGTCCACGCCCAGGTGCAGCGCTTCGGCTGGAGCGACTTCGACACGGTGACCGTCGACCTGAAGGGCGCGGGCCAGCTGCTGCCGGGCGCGCTGCTGCCCAAGCAGATCGTCGTCAACGAGTTCTACAAGGACACCACCAACGTCGCCGTCGGCGTCGACTACCAGGCGACGAAGTGGCTGGCCCTGCGGGCCGGCGTCCAGAAGGACCCGACCCCCACCAACGACCAGTACCGCGACGCCCGCGTGCCCGACGGCGACCGGATGATCTACAGCCTCGGCGCGACGGTCACGCCCAAGCGCAACATCAACCTCGACCTGGGGGCCTCGTACATCAAGCTGAAGGACAGCGTGATCCACGCCGACCAGACGCTGTACGACGGCACCGCCTTCCCGATGGAACTGTCCCTGCGCGGGCGCTCGGAGGGCAAGGGCATCGTGATCGGCGGCGGGGCGCGGATCGCGTTCTGAGGATCCTCCCCCTTTGGGGGAGGTGGCCCGGAGGGCCGGAGGGGGGACGTTTTCAGCTATCGCTGCGTCGGCCGGTTTCTCAGACACTCCCCCCACCGATCGCTTCGCGATCGCCTCCCCCATGGGGGGAGGTTCCTGGCCACTTCCCCCTCAGTCGCTCCGCGACAGCTCCCCCTTCAGGGGGAGCATCTTGCTGCCTATCCCAACCCCCGCTCCAGATGCTCCACCAGCAGCCGCACCTTGGCTGGCAGCAGCCGCAGGTGCGGATAGACCGCCCAGACGCCCTCGTCGGCGGGCAGGCAGTCCTCCAGCAACGGGAGCAGGCGGCCCTCGGCGACGGCGGCGTCGACATAGAAGTTGGGCAGCTGGCAGATTCCCAGGCCTTGCAGGGTGGCGTCCAGCACCGCCTGGCCGCTGTTGCAGCGCCAGCGGCCCTGGGGCTTGAAGACGATCTCGCGGTCGCCTTCCGGACTGCGGTCGCCTTCCGGATTGGGGTCGCGGAACGGCCAGGCGTCGACCGCGCCCAGCACGCAGGCGTGACCCTCCAGCTCGGCGATCGTGCGCGGGGTTCCGGCCTGCGCCAGATAGGCCGGGGCGGCGCACAGGCGGCGGGTGCGCGAGGCCAGGCGCTTGGCGATCAGGCGGCTGTCGGTCAGGCGGCCGAAGCGGATGGCCAGATCGAAGCCCTCGCTGACGATGTCGCGCACCGCGTCGTCCAGTTCGATGTGCACCGACAGCCGCGGATGGGCCAGGACGAAGGCGTTGACCGCCGGGACGACGTAGCGCTCGCCATAGGCCGTCGAGCAGGTCATCCGCAGCAGGCCCTTGACCTCGCCGTCCTCCTCGCCGACGGCGGCCAGGGCCTCGTCGCGGTCGTGGACCAGCTGGCGGCAGCGGGCCAGGAAAGCCCGCCCGGCGTCGGTCAGGCTGACGCGGCGGGTGGTGCGATAGAGCAGGCGGGTCTGGAGGCGCTCTTCCAGCCGGGCCACCTCGCGGCTGACGCCGGAGGTCGACAGGCCCAGCCGCCGTGCGGCTTGCGAGAAGCTCTCGGCCTCGGCCGTGGCCACGAATTCGTCGATGCCGTCCCAGGCGCCCATGGCGGCGGTGGTGCGCTCATTGTCCCCTATTGGCAACAATGTTTTGCATCAATTGGGATTATCGAACCCCGCGCATCGGCGTACCACAGGCGCTCAAGTTCGATCGGAGCCCTACGATGAAGACCCGCGCCGCCGTCGCTTTCGAAGCCAAGAAGCCGCTGGAGATCGTCGAGGTCGACCTCGAAGGGCCCAAGGCCGGCGAAGTCCTGATCGAGATCAAGGCCACGGGCGTCTGCCACACCGACGCCTACACCCTGGACGGTCTGGACAGCGAAGGCCTGTTCCCCTCGATCCTGGGCCACGAGGGCGCGGGCGTGGTGGTCGAGGTCGGCGCCGGCGTCACCAGCCTGGCGGTCGGCGACCACGTGATCCCGCTCTACACGCCCGAATGCCGCCAGTGCAAAAGCTGCCTTTCCGGCAAGACCAACCTCTGCACGGCCATCCGCGCGACCCAGGGCAAGGGGCTGATGCCGGACGGCACGAGCCGCTTCTCCTACAAGGGCCAGACCATCCACCACTATATGGGCTGCTCGACCTTCTCGAACTACACCGTGCTGCCCGAGATCGCCGTGGCCCGCATCCGCAAGGACGCCCCGTTCAAGACCGCCTGCTACTGCGGCTGCGGCGTGACGACCGGCGTCGGCGCGGTGACCAACACCGCCAAGGTCGAGCCGGGCGCCAACGCCATCGTCTTCGGCCTGGGCGGCATCGGCCTCAACGTCATCCAGGGCCTGAAGCTGGTGGGCGCCAACATGATCGTCGGCGTCGATCTGAACCCCGACCGCGAGGAATGGGGCCGCAAGTTCGGCATGACCCATTTCGTCAATCCGAAGGACGTCTCGGGCGATCTGGTCGCTCACCTGGTGGCCCTGACCGACGGCGGCGCCGACTACACCTTCGACGCCACCGGCAACACCACGGTCATGCGCCAGGCGCTGGAGGCCTGCCACCGCGGCTGGGGCGAAAGCATCATCATCGGCGTGGCCGAGGCGGGCAAGGAGATCGCCACCCGTCCGTTCCAGCTGGTCACCGGCCGGGTCTGGAAGGGCACGGCCTTCGGCGGCGCCCGCGGCCGCACCGACACGCCCAAGATCGTCGACTGGTACATGGACGGAAAGATCCAGATCGACCCGATGATCACCCACGTCCTGCCGCTGGAGCGCATCAACGAGGCCTTCGACCTGATGCACGCGGGCGAGAGCATCCGGACGGTTGTGACGTTCTGATTTGATCCTTTCCCCCTTGCGGGGAAAGGTGGCCGCGAAGCGGTCGGATAGGGGGTGTCGGCTCCGCGTCGAACGCATGCGCCGATACCCCCACCCCCAACCCCTCCCCGCAAGGGGGAGGGGAGGAGTTGAAGATGGTCGAAATCCTCGCCACCCACCGCACCCAGGGCGGAACGCTGCGCTACTGCCGGCACGACAGCGCCAGCACCGGCACGCCGATGAAGTTCAGCGTCTGGGTTCCTGCCAAAGACAGCAAGGGCGGGGAGGGGCCGTTCCCCTATCTCGTCTGGCTGTCGGGCCTGACCTGCACCGAGGACAACTTCACCACCAAGGCCGGGGCCTATGCCTGGGCGGCGAAGCACGGGATCGCCATCGTCGCGCCCGACACCAGCCCGCGCGGGGAAGGCGTCGCCGACGATCCGGCCTATGACCTGGGGCAGGGCGCAGGCTTTTATGTCGACGCCACGCAGGCTCCGTGGGCGCCGCACTTCAACATGTATTCCTATGTCACCAGGGACCTGCTGGAGGCCATCGACGGCGCCTTCCCGCTGGATCCGGCCCGGCGGGGGATCTTCGGCCACTCGATGGGCGGCCACGGCGCCCTGACCATCGCCCTGCGCAACCCTCAGCTCTTCAAGTCGGTCAGCGCCTTCTCGCCGATCGTCTCGCCCCTGAACTGCCCGTGGGGCGACAAGGCGTTGAGCGCCTATCTCGGTCCCGATCACGCCGCCTGGCGGGCCCACGACGCCTGCGCCCTGATCGAGGACGGTTTCGGCGAAAGCTTCGACGAGATCCTGGTCGACCAGGGCCTGGCCGACAACTTCCTGGAAAACCAGCTGAAGCCGCAGCTGCTGGAAGAGGCCGGCGCCGAGGCCCGGCTGAAGGTCACCGTCCGCCGCCAGGAAGGCTACGACCACAGCTACTTCTTCATCACCACGTTCATCGGCGACCACATCGACTGGCACGCGGCGCGGCTGTAGCTTCGCCGTCGATGGATATCGACGAGCACATCGAACGGGTGGCGCGGGCGCGGCCGGGCAAGGTCTGGCGCGACGTCGTGCTGGCTGTCCTCGCCGTCACCGGTTTCGCCGTTCCGGCCTTGTTGGCGGTTCTGCGAATGCGATCGGCGGGTACGCCGCTCACCTCGGTCGAGTGGATATCGCTCGGGGTGATGCTGCTGGCGCCGGCCGCGGTCTTCCTGGCGGCCTACGCGCTGTGGCGACAGGGGCGTCGTCGCCGGCCCGCGGCGTCGAAGCCGCCCGTGGTGCTGGACTAGCGCCGAGCCGCCACGCCGCCCGCCACACCACCCGGTTGTGAACTTTCGGTAATTCATCCCGGGTTCAGCCGCCGAACGCTCCTCTCCGCCAAGGCCAAGTTTGGCCGCTGAGGGGTTCAAGAACATGCAGAAGAAACTGGCCGTCCTGGCCCTGGTGATGGCCGCGGGCCTGTCGACCTCGGCCTGCGTCATCATCGACGCCGACCACGGCGGCAAGCGCGACGTCACCGTGAAGATCAACGACAGCGACGACCTGGAGTCGATCTATTCCGTCGGCCTGGAGAAGGGCGAACTGGTGGCCCGGGTGTCGTCGAACGGCTGCACCAAGGCCGAGGACTTCAAGGTCGAGGCCAACCGCCGCGACTCCGTCGTCGCCATCACCCTGGTCCGCGAGCGTCCGGACCTCTGCCGCGCCCTGGTGCCGGAGGGCAAGGACGTGCGCTTCGACCTCGACGGCCTGGGCGTGCAGCGCAACGACCGCATCCGCGTGCGCAACCCGCTGCAGCGGCCGTAAACTACGCTTGTCAGTCTTCCGCCGCCGCGCCACTCTCGTTTCGAGAGAGAGGCGCGGATGGCCCAGAGGCTGGCGGGACGGCTGAGCGACAAGCCGCTGAAGGCGATGAACCTGGCGCCGATGATCGGCGTGCTGCTGGCCGTGTTCGCGGTGGTGACCGTCACCTCGGTCGGGCTGGGCAAGCCGGTGAACCTCGAGGTCGAGCCGTGTTCGCTGGGGCCGCCGCCCGGGGTCGATGCGCCGCAGCGGCTCTACATCTCTTTTCAGCGGGGCGGTCCGGTCTATGTCGGTCAGAAGCGCGCGGCCAGCGTGGACGCGGCCGTGGAAGACGCCGTCCGCGAGGCGCGCACCCACGACCTCCGCGTCGTTTCCCTGCGGGCTGACGCCGATGTGCAGTATGCAACCGTGGTCGCGGCGGTGCGTGGTCTGAATGCAGCGGGCCTCAAGGCTCACTTCCTGAACGAGGATATCCACTAGCGCCCGCCCGCCGTTGACTCCCCGTCGCCCCTCCGTCATAAACCGCGCCTTCACGCCGCCGGCTCGCCGCGCGGCGCGACGACCTTATGACGGAATGACCCGACGCCGCCGTTGCAATCGCCCTCCCTAGGGAGGACCGGCCCGGATCGATATAAAGAGTGACCTATGTCGAAGCGCCATAGCGCCAAGTACAAGATCGATCGCCGTATGGGCGAGAACCTCTGGGGCCGGCCCAAGTCGCCGGTCAACCAGCGGTCCTACGGCCCGGGCCAGCACGGCCAGCGTCGCAAGAGCAAGGTGTCGGACTTCGGTCTGCAGCTGCGCGCCAAGCAAAAGCTGAAGGGCTACTACGGTAACCTGACCGAGAAGCAATTCTCGCGCACCTACGAGGAAGCCGCCCGCCGCAAGGGCAACACCTCGGAAAACCTGATCGCGCTGCTCGAGTCGCGCCTGGACGCCATCGTCTACCGCGCCAAGTTCGTGCCGACCGTGTTCGCCGCCCGCCAGTTCGTGAACCACGGCCACGTGACCGTGAACGGCAAGCGCGTGAACATCGCTTCGTACCGCTGCAAGCCGGGCGACGTGATCGCGGTCCGCGAAAAGTCGCGCAACATGGCTCTCGTCCTCGAAGCCGTCGCCTCGAACGAGCGTGACTTCGCCGAGTACGTCTCGGTCGACGCCAAGGGCCTGTCGGCCACCTTCGTCCGCGCTCCGGAACTGTCGGAAGTTCCGTACCCGGTGAAGATGGAACCGAACCTCGTCGTCGAATTCTACGCTTCGTAAGACGCGTCGAACTCGCAAGAGATCGGAAAAGGCCCCGGAGCGATCCGGGGCCTTTTTTTATCCCTCCCCCTGAAGGGGGAGGTGGTCCCGGAGGGCCGGAGGGGGAAGGGGCTGCGGAAGTTCGTTCCATCCTTGCCGCCTCAGTTACTACCCTCTCCGTCGGCTTCGCCGACACCTCTCCCTTCAGGGAGAGGGTTTTGCCCCCCTTGAAACCCCAAAACCCCTCCCTATCTTCCTTAAGCGGGCCGGGCCCCTCTGGCGCAGCGTTGTGGGACACAACGCGCGTGATGTCGGACCGCATCGGGTGTTCTCGATGTCTGGGTCCGGGTTTCCCTCCCCCCTCGTGCCGGACCTGACGTCGGGAACACCCGTCCACTCTTGGAACAGGGACCCGACCGACCATGCCCCTTCTGATGTGCCCCAACTGCGACGGCTCCATGCAGGCCGTGCAGCGCGCCGGCGTCGAGTTCGACATGTGCCCCAAGTGCCGGGGCGTGTGGCTCGACCGCGGCGAGCTGGAAAAGCTGATGGCCCTCGAGCGCGAGGATGCGCAAGCCGCGCCCGCGCCGCAGCCGTCGCCCTTCAACCGCGCCCAGCCGACCTATGAACAGCGCCCCGAGCCGCGTCGCTACGACGACGCCTGGCGGGACGACCACAAGCGCCACGACGGCCACAAGCGCTACGACCATGACGACGACCATCGTCGCCACGGCCATCACAAGAAGAAGCGCTTCGACCTCTTCGACTGATCCATAACCCTCAAAGGCCATGAACCACTTCAAGACCTTCGCCCTGCTCGCCGGCCTGACGGCCCTGTTCGTCGGGGCCGGCTACATGATCGGCGGCGCGACCGGCATGCTGATCGCCTTCGTGCTGGCCGCCGGCATGAACGTCTTCTCCTACTGGAACGCCGACAAGATCGTGCTGCGGGCCTATGGCGCGGTCGAGGTCGACGAGAGCCACCCCGAGCCGCTGGTGCGAAAGTACGCCCGCGACGTGCGGGACCTGGCTCTGCGCGCCGGCCTGCCCATGCCGCGCGTCTGCATCATCGACAGCGACCAGCCCAACGCCTTCGCCACCGGTCGCAATCCCGAAAACGCCGCCGTGGCCGCCACCACGGGCCTGCTGGCCATGCTCGACCGCGACGAGATCCGCGGCGTCATGGCCCACGAGCTGGCCCACGTGAAGAACCGCGACACCCTGACCATGACCGTGACGGCGACCATCGCCGGCGCGATCTCGGCCCTGGCCAACTTCGCCTTCTTCTTCGGCGGCTCGCGGGAGGACGACGAGCGTCCGGGCGGGATCATCGGCGCCATCGCCCTGGCCATCCTGGCCCCCATCGCCGCCATGCTGGTGCAGATGGCCATCAGCCGCTCGCGCGAATACGAGGCCGACCGGGTCGGCGCAGAGATCGCCGGCGACAACCGGGGTCTGGCCCGCGCTTTGGAGAAGATCGACGCCTATGCCAGGGGCGGCGTGGTCAACCACGAGGCCGAGCGCAATCCGGCCACGGCCCACATGTTCATCATCAACCCGCTGGCCGGCCGCGGCGCCGACAACCTGTTCTCGACCCACCCGGCCACCCGCAACCGGATCGAGGCCCTGCTGAAGCTGGCGATCGGGCAGGGGACGCGTCAGCGCCTGGAGACAGCCGTGCCGACCAGCGGGCCCAGCCGCAAGCCGGGGCCGTGGAGCTAGGAAAAAAGCGTCAGGGGAGCCCGGCAGCCTTTCTTCCAGCCGTAAACATTAGGTCGTCATCCCGGCCGCAGCGAAGCGGAGAGCCGGGACCCAGGGGCGACCGCAGTGCGCCGGCCCCTGGGTCCCGGATAAGCCCTGACGGGCTTTCCGGGATGACGAACTGAGAAGGCGTCAGCCCCGCCGGTTCAGCTTACATGCTGCGACAGCGACAGCAGGTTGCCGTCCGGATCCTTGAACCAGGCGACCTTGTCGCCGCCGGGCGCGGTCCAGACGCCGTCGGGGCGTTGATCGTCGCCGAAGAAGGGATAGCGCTCGAACGCCACGCCCTTGCCCGCCAGGTCAGCGACCGCCGCCTCGATGTCGTCGACCCGCCAGCCGAACACGGTGTAGGGCGCGATGACCGGCTGCGGCGGCGTGGTGATCCGGACGAAGATCGGTCCGGCCCGCAGCACCAGGGCGAAGTCGTCCTGGCTGACGAAGGTCAGGCCCAGCACGCCTTCGTAGAAGGCGCGGGCTTTCCCGACGTCGCTGACCGCCAGAAAGCCCATCGGGGCGGCGTCGCCGAGCATGCGCGGATCCCGCGGTCAGGCGTCCGGGCTCACTGCGAGGGGAACGGCGGCGGCGGGACGTACACGCCGAGCGTGAACGGCGAGCCCGCATAGTTGGGGTAGGTGATGGTCTGGTAGGCGGGATACGACATGCCCGGGAAGGGAGCCGCTGGCCCCGCGGGCGGCAGGCGCATCGGCATCGCCACCCAGTCGTCCCACGCCAGGCAGGTGCCCCTGATGTCGGCGCTGTCGGCGCGGCAGCTGAAGCCGTCGGCGGTCTGGCGGCATTTGTCGAGGGTGACGGCGGGCTTGTAGCAGGTGCCCTTGCGCGTGGCCTTGGCCTGGGCTTCGGCGGTGGCCGCGGCCATGGCGTCTTCCTTGGTCGAGGCCTGGGCCCAGTGCCAGGTGCTGGCGGCCGCGCCGCCGACCGCGGCGAGCGACAGGGCCAGGCCGATCGCGATGACGTGCGCCTTCATGAGTTCGCCTCCCGGCTTGTTTGTCGTGATTTCGACATCCATCCGGCGCGCGCGTCAACAACCTTTACGGATGCAATGCGGCCTTGTTCCACTTTTGGGATACGCGCTGCGGGCTCATTCCACCAGAGGCGCGCGCGATGGATCCAGCCGCACGATCTCGCGGATGCCGACCAGGGTGATGAACGAACGCACCCGGCGGTCGTCGTTGAGCACCTCGTGGGTGAAGGCCTCGTAGGCCTCCATGGTCGGCACGGTGACGGTCAGCAGGAAGTCGGTGCTGCCGGTCACGTGCCAGGCGCTGAGCACCTCCTTGCGGGCCGCCACCCCGGCGGCGAAGGCGTTGAAGAGGGCGCTGCCCTCGCGCTCCATCTCCACCAGCACATGCATGGTCAGGCCCGCGTTGAGGCGGGCGGGATCGACGATGGCCACGTCGGCGACGATCACGCCTTCCTTGCGCAGCCGCCGCAGGCGGCGCAGCACGGCGCTTTCCGACAGGCCGACCTTCTGCGCCAGGCTGCGGGCCGGCTCGAGGTTGTCGCGGCGGACCAGTTCCAGAAGCTTGCGGTCGAAATTGTCGAGCGTGACGGATTTCGTCATTCGGGCCTCCGATATCGCCTGTTTCGAGCGGTATACGACGAATTTCGGCGAGAAGCGTCGAGGATCGCCGCCTATTTTCCGGGCATGTCCTCCGTCGCCCTCCGCCGTCCCGCGCTCGACGCGCTGCTGCCCTATGCCGCCCTGTTCGGGGGCATGGTGACGCTGGCCGGCGGCACCTCGTTCGCCAAAAGCCTGTTCCCGCTGGTCGGAGCGCAGGGCACGAGCGCCTATCGGGTCGGTTTCGCGGCCCTGCTGCTGCTGGTCCTGTGGCGGCCCTGGCGCTTTCCGCTGAGCCGGCGCGACGTCATGGGCGTCGTCTTCTACGGCGCGGCCACCGGGGTGATGAACCTCAGCTTCTACATGGCCCTGCGCACCATCCCGCTGGGCGTGGCCCTGGCCATCGAGTTCATGGGACCGCTGACCCTGTCGCTGCTGCACGCGCGCAAGCCCAGCCACTTCCTGTGCATCGGCCTGGCCGCCTTCGGCCTGATGCTGCTGTTGCCGCTGAAGCTGGGCGGGCCGGCGCTCGATCCGGTCGGCGTGGCGTTCGCCCTGGCGGCGGCCGTCTGCTGGGCGCTCTACATCGTCGCCGGCAAGCGCCTTGGCCACCTGCACGGCGGCCGCTCGGTGGCGCTGGGCATGAGCGTGGCGGCCCTGATCGTCGTGCCGTTCGGCATCGCCGGGGCAGGCGCGGCCCTGCTCGACCCGCGCCTGATGCTGCTGGGCCTGGTGGTCGCCGTCTGCTCCAGCGCCGTGCCCTATTCGCTAGAGATGATCGCCCTCAAGCGCATCCCCAAGCGCACCTTCGGCGTCATGCTCAGCGTCGAGCCGGCGATCGGCGCCCTGGCCGGTCTCTTCGTGCTGGCCGAGCACCTGTCGCTGCAGCAGTGGGGCGCCATCGCCTGCATCGTCGCCGCCTCGGCTGGCGCGATCCTGACCACCACGCCCGAGAGCGCGGTGGTCGACGACGTCGAGGCGCTGGAGCGGCCGGGCGGCTAGGGCGCCTCGACCGGCAGCAGCCGGGTGTATTCCCAGCCCCACGGCAGGCCCGTCTCGCCCAGGGCCGCCTTGACGATCGACGGGATGATCCGCTGGCCGTCGCCGGCGTTGGTCAGCACGACCACGCAACGACGGCGCTTCTCGACGCAGACCAGCATGTTGTCGGTGATGTCGTTGTGGCCGCCCTTGAAGAAGGCGTGGCCCTGCGGCCCGTCGAAGGTGACGACGCCGACGCCGGCCGCCAGCTTGATCCTGGCGTTGTCGGGGTTCTTGTCTTCGGTGAAGGGCGGGAACTGATAGGCGGCCGGGATCGCCAGGCCGCCGCGCGAGAACTCCGCGCGGGCCTTCTTCGACAGGCCCCAGCCGCCGGCGATGGCGGCGGCCAGCTTGCCCATGTCGTCGATCGTGGTGTCGAGCGAGCCGGCCGCCTTGACGCTGGAGCGGTCGTCGTGCGGCTCCCACTTGCCATCGGCCTGGCGCCCCTCGGCCAGGTCGGTCGCGAAGTCGTCACGCCAGACCATGCCCGAGCGGCTCATGCCCAGCGGCTTGAACAGGCGCCTGTCCATGTCCTCGCCGACCTTCAGGCCCAGGCCCTGCTCGATGACGAACTGCATCAGGTTGAGGCCCTCGCCCGAATAGGCGTAGCGGCTGCCGGGCTCGAACTTGATGTCGAGTTTCTCGTCGGGGTTCAGCCAGCGGAAGTTCGGAAAGCCCGCCGAGTGGGTCAGCAGCATGCGCGGGGTGATCTTGCGCCAGCGCGGATCGGCGGCGAGGTCGGCATAGGCCTTGTAATCGGGCAGGGGCTTGGGAAGGATCTCGGCGATCGGCTTGTCGAGGTCGAGTTTCCCTTCGTCGACCAGCATCATCACGTAATAGGCGAAGGTCGTCTTGGTCAGCGAGGCGGCGTACATCACCGTCTGCGGCGTCAGGGGATCGCCCTTCTGGTTGCGCACTCCCATCGCCGTGACGTGGACGACCTTGCCGTTCTCGATCACGGCGACGGCCACGCCGGGGATCTTGCCCACGGTCGTCAGCCGGGCGATTTCATCATCCAGTTTCGGATTTTCGGCGTGCGCCGATCCCGCGGCCAGACACAAGCTCGCCGCCGCCCACGCCAGAGACTTTCCACGCATTTCCACAGGCCCCACTGTTGCGCGCACCCTCGCGCCGGGCGACCTTGGCGGCCATGGGCGTCTTTTTCAACCGCCGCGTGCTGCTGGCCGGGCTCTTGCTCTCAGGCTGCGCCGCCGTGCCGCCAGCCCCGCCGCGCCTGCTGCCGGCCGGGTCCGATGCGCCGGGCGAGTTGGAACCGCTGCTGGGCGTGCGGGCCGAGGCCGACGGCCTGGTCGTCCGCCTGAAGTCGGCTGGCTGCCTGCGCAAGGAAGACCTGCGCTTCTTCGTCGACCGGAAAGGCGGCGTCCCGTCGGTGGCCTTCGCCCGGCGTAGGCTGGAGACCTGCAAGGGCGGCGGACCGGGCGAGGTCGAGGTGCGGTTCGGCTGGGGTGAGCTCGGCTTGAGCGGAGCGCGGGCGGTGCGGGTGCTGAATCCCGTCAACACCCCATAACCTCTCGTCATTCCCGCCCTTGTGGCGGGAACCCCTCTGTCAGCCGCAAGGGCGAATGGGGCGGATCGCCAGCGATCCGCTTGCTCTTCACGTGCGGACGGAACCAGGGGTTCCCGCCACAAGGGCGGGAATGACGGGCAGAAAGGAAGGCGCGGGCGGTCGGTAGACCTCACCCCTTCGGCGTGAAGCGCTCGATCATCCAGGGCAGCACCCGGGCCGGGCGCTTGGCGGCGATGTCGATCAGGACCCAGTCGGTGCGGCTCTGGGCGCACATTTCGCCGTCGGGGCCGTCGATGCGGACATAGCGCTCGAAGCGCGGGCCCTTCAGCTCGCCCACCCAGGTGTAGCCGGTGGCGACCTCGTGCGGCAGCAGCTCGCGGCGGTAGTCGATCTCGTGGCGGCGGGCGACCCAGCTCCAGGGAGCCCGTTCTTCTTCCGAAGCCCAGGCCTCCCAGTGCGCGATGGCGAGATCTTGAGCCCAGCCCAGATAGACCACGTTGTTGACGTGGCCGTTGGCGTCGATGTCCGACGCCTTCGGCTCGAAGGTCAGGGGATAGGCGTCGCCGGGCGGGAGGAACAGTCGGCTCAAGCCGAGATTACGCCCTGGTCGATCAGCAGGGTCTTCAGCTCGCCCGACTGGAACATCTCGCGGACGATGTCGCTGCCGCCGACGAACTCGCCCTTGACGTAGAGCTGCGGGATGGTCGGCCAGTCGGTGAAGGTCTTGATGCCCTGGCGCAGTTCGTCGTCCTGCAGCACGTCGACGCCGACGAACTCGACGCCGAGGTGGTCGAGGATCTGCACGGCCACCGACGAGAAGCCGCAGCGCGGCTGGTCGGGCACGCCCTTCATGAACAGCACCACCGGGTGCTCGGCCACGGTCTTGGCGATGAATTCGATGGCGGGAGAGGCGGCGACTTCAGTCATGACGGGGAATTCCTTGGGCGTAGCCTCTCAGCTAGGCGCCGCAAGGCCCCGGGTCAAGCGCGGCGCTTGGCCCCAGCGGCCTGTTCGGCCGAAAACCGCGCCATCTCGATCTGGGCGGCGCAGCCGGTCGGCAGGTCGCGCTCGGTCACCCGGGCCAGGGCTTCCAGCTTGTCGCGCTTGTGGGTGATCACCTGCACCGTGGCCAGCGACGGCTCGGTCAGGGCGTAGCCGAGGCAGAGCTCCTGGCCGGTCTAGCCGGGGGTGCTGTCGAGGAAGTCGTAGCCGCCCAGCTTGGCCAGCGGAGCGGTGCGGCGCCGCCACAGCGACGGCTTCTTGAAGATCGGCCTGGCTTCGCGCTCGCGGATCGATTGGGGCCAGAAGTCCTCGCCGATCACCGCCACGTCGCGGCCGAAGGCGTTGCGGACGCGGTGGCGATCCGCCCAACCCGAAGACAGGTTGAACGGCGCGGCCAGGGCGTCGAACACGCCAGTCGCCAGATGGCGCTCCTGGCTGTCGCCGCGGCTGGCCAGGCCCAGGGACTGGATCAGGCCCGACTGGCGCAGGCCCAGCAGGGCGGCCATGGCCGAGGGCGGGAAGGCCGAGCCCGGGTCGTCCACCGTGACCAGGTTCACATAGGACAGGCCGCAGCGCTCGACGGCCAGGTCGACCGTGTCGTGGGCGGCCTGGGCGCTCAGCAGTTCGCCGCCGCTGCGCAGGCGCCAGCCCACGAACAGCAGCCGCCGCTCGATGGTGGTCAGGGACTCGCCCACGCCCTCCAGCAGGGCGTTGGACGAGCCGTGCACCTCGAAGCTGTTGATGCCGGCTTCGAGGGCCGTGAAGATCAGGTTGCGCCAGTCCTTGCCGCCCATGCGCGGATGGTCGGCCAGCCTCAGCGTGATCGCCGAGATCGCCATGCCTTCCTTGCCGAACGGACGATAGCGCAAGGGCCTTACTCCGTGGGGGCGGCGGTTTCGAGCGCCAGGGCGTGCAGCTCGCCGCCCAGCACGTCGGCCAGGGCGCGGTTGACCATCTGGTGCTGCTTGACGCGGTTCAGACCGCGGAATGCGGGCGAGACGATGCGCGCCTTGTAGTGATCGCCATCGCCGGCGAGGTCGGTCAGCACGATCTCGGAGTCCGGGAAGGCCGCGTTCAGGCGGGCTTCGAGCACGTCGGGCGCCATGGGCATGGGGCGGAGTCTCCGATCCTTGGAAGGGCTAGATGCCCGATAAACCTTAAGATCGCGCATATGGCGGGTGTCGCGCTCAGGTGCAATCGACGCAGGGACGAGCGAGCGCCGTCGATCGCGCTTGACGATAACGCGATCTCACGTAACGATCACGCATCCGTGAATCTTACGTGAGGTGGGCGTGATGCGGTGGTTGGGGGTGGTGGTCGCGGCGACGGTCGCGATGGGGCTGGGCGGTTGCGCCGAGGTGGTGTCGGACACGCCTTGGTTCGGTCCGCAGGACGCGCGTGGCGCGCCGGTGCTGAAACCCGGGCTATGGGTCGTGTCGGTCGAGGGTTGCCGGGCCCGGGCGGATCGGTCGCTCCGACGCTGGAAAGGCTGCGGGATCGTCCTGGTCCGAAGCCATGACCATGTCGTGCTCGAGCCGGACAAGGACGCCCGTCTGGTCTGGCGACAGCGTGAGACGCTGCTGGCGGTTCGAGACCCCCTGATCCTGCAGAGCTTCGACCGTGAGAAGGCGTCCGGCGCATACGCATACCGGACCGTTACGCCCACGGCGCTTGATGCGGCGGGGCAGGTGGTCGCTCTGCGCTTCTCGTTTCTCTTCTGCGAAGATTTCGATGCGCCCCAGGGGGCTGACGAAAGACGGCCGCTCAAGCCCGGCCTGAGCTGGAAGAGCGAGGGCGTGACCTGCGTCGCCGACAGCGAGGCGGCGCTGATGGCGGCCGCCGCGGTCGGAGTCCGGGAAGACAAGGAACACCCGCGCGAGATGCGCTGGGTCCGCGAGCCTCGCCCCGACGACTTCGCCAAGGCGCGCCGATGATCGCCGCCCTGCTGGCCGCCGCCGCCGTGGCCGCGACCCCGCCGCCGCTGGTGGTGCGCGAAGGGGTTTGGGGCCTGGGCTGCTCGAAGGACGAAGCCGACTGTTCGACAATGCTCGTGCGCGGCGGCGAGGTGCTGAGCCGGGTCGATGGCCAGATCCTGCGCATGCCGCTTCATTTCGTGCCCGGTGATCCGCCGATGCTGCGGCTCGACCATGACTACGACGAAAAGTTCGGCGGCTTCATAGATCTGGACGAGGCCTATTCGACCCGCTGGCGCAGCTATGTCGGCGTCGGGATTACGGCCCGTGACGCGCGGGGGCGGGTTACGCGTCTCCACTTCTGGCCGATCTGGTGCGAGGTCCCCGAGGACGGCAAGACGTCGAAGCAGCCTGGCGTGCGCTGGGACCCCGTCCGTCACGCCTGTCTGGTCGACGGCAAAGACGCCATCCGCGCGGCCTCGGCCGAGGATCGCGATCTCTATGGCGACCTCTTTTCCTATCAATGGATCCGCGATGCTGGCCCGGAGGAGGAGCCGCGCTAGGTGGGCCTCGACCGGGAAGTGTTTCCGAGCGAAGGGAGGCGTGTGACGCGATTTCGGAGCAGGGCGCGATGAGACTTCCGAGGATCTGGCCGGCGCTGGCCCTGGCGGCGGCCCTGCTGGGCGGCTGCGAGAACCTCGTCGCGTCCAAGACCTCGCTGTTCGAGGCCGGCGACGCGGTTCCGGAAGGAACGCTGAAGGCCGGCTGGTGGGTGGCGCGAACGCCCGGATGCGATGTCGATCCGGCCCTGCCGAGCGGGCAGTGGCCGTCGTGCGCCAAGGCCGTGCTCATGCTTCAACGGCTTTCGGACCAGCGGTTCGTGAAGATGGGCGACGAGCCCGACGCCGAAACGGCCAGGGTCGGCTACCTGCTGGCGGCAGGCGAGCCGATGATCCTGCAATTGTCGCTGCTGTCGCCGCAGGGACAGAGCGGTGGGAGCCCGGCCGTCCACCTCTACAAGGCTGTTCGGCCGACTGTGAAGGACGCCCAGGGGCGGGTGGTCGAGATCCGCCACTGGGCCGTGGTCTGCGGACCGCTGGAGCCGCCGGTCGAGGAGTCGCATCACTACCGTCGCAAGACCAGCGCGCCGTGGCCCGGTGTCGAGAGCCGAAGCGACGGGTGCTGGGCGCGCGACGTCGCTGGACTGCGTGACGCCGCGCGGCGCAGCGAAGCGCTCGCCGTCGCCGCTTCGCCGCCTTTGCGCTGGTTGCGCGAACACAGGCCTGATGATCAAACCTTCGACCAGTGGCTCGTGTCCTGGCTGTGAATGGGCTGTGACCGGGCCCCAACGGGAAAGTTTCGATGCGTAAGGTTCTCGCCGCCCCCTCCGCGCTTTTGCTCGCGGCCGCCGTTCTCGCCGGCCTCGCTGCGCCCGCCCTGGCCGGTCCGGGCGACCTGGCGCTGGACGACGTCAGGATCCTGTCGGCCGACGCCATGCAGGGGCGGGCGGTGGGCTCGCCCGGTTCGCAGCTGGCGCGCACCTATATCCTCGAACGCTTCAAGGGGATCGGCCTGGCGCCGATCGGCGAGGGCTTCGAGCGGCCGTTCCGCTTCAAGCGCAAGGACGGCGTGACGGTCACCGGCGTCAATCTCGTCGCCCGGATCAAGGGAACGGAGAGCGGCGGCAAGGCGCTGCTGGTCACCGCCCACTACGATCATATCGGGGTCAGGAACGGCCAGATCTACAACGGCGCTGACGACAACGCCTCGGGCGTGGCGGGCCTGCTGGCCGTGGCCGAGGCCTTCAAGGAAAAGCCGCCCAGGCACGACGTGCTGATCGTCGCCCTCGACGCCGAAGAGAGCGGCCTGCGCGGCGCCAAGGCCTTCGCCGCCGAGCCTTCGGTCCCGCTGGCGAGCATCGGCCTGGCGGTGAACTTCGACATGCTGAGCAAGAACGCCAAAGGCGAGCTCTACGTCTCCGGATCCTCGCCGCAGCCGTTCCTGAAGCCCATTCTCGACGACGTCGCCAGGACCGCGCCGGTGACCCTCAAGCAGGGCCACGACACCGACGCCCAGGGCAAGGACAACAACTGGACCTTCCAGTCCGACCAGGGCGCCTTCGCCGAGAAGGGCGTGCCGTGGGTCTATTTCGGCGTCGAGGACCACCCCGAATACCACCAGCCCACCGACGACTTCGAAACCATTCCGCAGGCTTTCTTCAAGGGGTCGGTGGCGACGGTGGTCCAGGCGACCCGGGCTTTCGACGAGCGGTTGGGGGAGATCGTGAAGGCCTCGGGGCGCTGATCCCCTCACCGTAAAATCCCCGCGAAAGCGGGGACCCAGGCTTTTTCTGCAACCCGCCGCGCTCGACGATAAAACACCTGGGTCCCCGCTTTCGCGGGGATTTTACGGAAGAGAGCGGGTTCCTCCGATCGCTCATATACTATAGGGGGGTATGCTATGGCTCACCTCTCCACCGACAACGACGCCCTGCTCAAGCGGGTCCGCCGCATCGCCGGCCAGGTCGCGGCGATCGAGCGCGCGATCGCCGATGACCACGATTGCGCGAAGACCCTGCACCTCGTCGCCGCCACCCGCGGCGCGCTGAACGGTCTGCTGGACGAGATCGTCGAGGCCCACCTGCGCGAGCACGTGGCCGCCCCGGGCCTCACCGACGCCGAGCGCGAAAAGGGCGCAGCCGAGGTGATCGAGGCCTTCCGCCGCTATTCGAAGTGAGATCCGACATGACCGCCGCCCCGGCTCCGCACGACCACGTCTTCCTGGCCGCCGACCACGACGCCAACGCCCGTCGCACCCTGTGGGTGGTGGCGCTGACCGCCGTGATGATGGTGGTCGAGATCCTGGCCGGCTGGTGGACCGGTTCGATGGCCCTGCTGGCTGACGGCTTCCACATGGCCACCCACGCCGGCGCCCTGGCCGTGGCGGCCGCCGCCTACGCCTATGCCCGCAAGCACGCCAAGAGCGCCCGCTACAGCTTCGGCACCGGCAAGGTCGGCGACCTGTCGGGCTTCGCCTCGGCCCTGGTGCTGGCGGTGATCGCCATCGGCGTCGGCGTGGAGTCGGTGCGCCGCCTGTTCGAGCCGTCGTCGATCGCCTTCATGGAGGCCATCGTCATCGCGGTGGTCGGTCTGCTGGTGAACCTGGCCAGCGCCGCCCTGCTGTCGGGCGGACACCACCACGGCCATCACCATGGTCACGAGCACCACCACGATCATGACCACGCGCACCATGGGCACGGCCACGACAACAACCTGCGCTCGGCCTACATGCACGTGCTGGCCGACGCCCTGACCTCGGTGCTGGCCATCGTCGCCCTGGTCGCCGGCCGTCAGTTCGGCTGGACCTGGCTGGACCCGATCATGGGCGTGGTCGGGGCGGTGGTCATCGGCCGCTGGGCCATCGGCCTGATGCGCGACACCGCCGCCGTCCTGCTCGACACCACCGACGACCATGTGGCGCAGGAAGTGCGTGAACTGGTCGAAGGTCCCGGCGACGCCCGGATCCTCGACCTGCACGTCTGGAAGGTGGGTCCCCAGGCCCATGCCGCCATCGTCAGCGTGGCGGGCCTGACCGCCGAGGCCGTGCGCGGCCGGCTGGTCCCGGTGCACGAGCTGCGGCACCTGACGGTGGAAGCTTCCTAGCAGCGTCCCTCTCCCCCTGCGGGAGAGGGTGGCCTCCCGCAGGGAGGTCGGGTGAGGGGTCTCTCAGAAGCAAGACGCCGCGGCAGCCGATCAGCCGCCGCGGCGTTTTTCGTGGGGGCGACCCCTCATCCATCGACTTCGTCGACACCTTCTCCCGCAAGGGGAGAAGGGGATCAGTCCACCTCGTCGTTGGCCGCCTCGACCTCGACGCCGAACACCTCGTCGATGACCTCCATGATCTCTTCGAGATCGTCGAGGGTCACCCGCACGCGCAGGGTCTGGTCGTCGTCGGCGGTGAGCGTCAGGAAGATGCCGTGCTCGGACTCCTCCAGGATGAACTCGTCGAGATTGGCGATGACGGACATGGCGCGCCTCCCTGCTTGCGAAGGGGGAGCGGACGGCGGCGGCTTTCGTTCCGGGCCGCCGCCGTCCAGGGCTCAGGCGTGTTCGGGAACCCGGTAGCGGGCCGCCGGGCGGTCGCGCGACAGGTTCGGCGCCAGGTTCAGGCGAGCGCCGTCATAGGCGGCGAAGTCGGCGGCGTCGGGCAGGGAAGGGATGGTCACCAGCTCGCCCTGATCGAAGCCCGCCAGGGCCGCGTCCACCAGGTCGCCGACCTCCATCAGGGTCGAGGGATCCAGCGCGTCGGCGCCGCCGCTCCCCGAGCGGTCCCAGATCTCGGTGCGGGTGGCGCCGGGCAGCACGGCCTGCAGCTTCACACTCTCCGGCAACTGGCTGCGCAGGCCCTGGGTGAAGTAGGTCACATAGGCCTTGGTCGCGCCGTAGACGGGCGAGCGGAACTCGGGAACCAGGCCGACCACCGACGAGATGTTGACGATCGCGCCGCGATCGCGGGCCTTGAAGGCGCCGGCCGCGGCGTGGGCCAGGCGGGTCACCGACACCACGTTCAGCTGGATCAGGTTGTCGACCTTGTCGAGGTCCTGGTCGACGAAGTCGCCGGCCAGGGCCGCGCCGGCGTTGTTGATCAGGAGGTCGATGGACGCATCGTCGCGCAGCCGGGCCTCGACGCGAGCCAGGTCGGCGGCGTTCGTCAGGTCGGCCTGGATGACGTCGACCTTGACGCCGGTCTGCGCCTTCAGGCGTTCGGCCAGGTCGGCGAGGCGCTTGGCGTCGCGGGCGACCAGCACGAGGTCGTGGCCGCGCCTGGCGAGGCGGTCGGCATAGGTGGCGCCGATGCCGGTGGAGGCGCCCGTCACCAGGGCCGCGCCGGGAAACTGTTGCTTGCTCATGGTCTCTATCCCCTCGGGATGGTTGTCGCCTCGGCGCTCGGCCCGGCGTGACTTGCAGATGGCAAGTTACTTTCGAATTGCAAGTGACCGGCTTTCATTTTGCTAGCCAGGCCCTATCTTTCCTTCATGACCACGCGCGCCTTCGATCCCGGACAGTGCCCCGTCGGCCGCACGCTGGAACGTGTCGGCGACGTCTGGAGCCTGATGATCCTGCGGGACGCCTTTCACGGCCTCACCCGTTTCGACGCCTTCGAAAAGAGCCTCGGGGTCGCGCCGAACATTCTGACCAAGCGCCTCGGGGCGCTTGTAGAATCCGGCTTTCTCGAGCGGCGGCCCTATCAGGATCGGCCCGTGCGCCACGAGTACTTGCTGACGGAAATGGGCCGCGACTTCGGTCCGGTGCTGACGACCCTGCTGGCCTTCGGCAACCGCCATCTCGCCAAGGAAGGGATCGCCAGCTGCCTGGTCGACCGCCAGACGGGCCAGACCGCCGAGCCGGTGGTGGTCGACACCCGCAGCGGCAAGCCGATCGACGGGGCGGACTTCGCCTACGCCGCCGGTCCGGCCGCGGGCGAGGCGGTGCTCGCACGCCTGGCGCTGATCGCGGGCGGCGGCCGCTAGGGGCGGTTGTCCGATCCGTCGCGAGGCGGCATGCTGCAACCATGAGTGGGGCGAAAGACGCGGAAAAGGCGCGAGAGGCCAAGGCGACGGCGGGCTTCCTGGCGGGGGCCGCCGGGGTGATCGCGGCCGTGTTCCTGATCGTCAACTGGCAGACGGTCTACCTCGTCTTCGCGCTGATCTTTTCCGACAAGCGTCCGGCCCTGCTTCGGGACGCCGACTGGGACGATCCGGCTTCGGCCGTCCGGTTCCGCGCCCGCTTCGCGGCGGGAACGCCCGAGCAGGCCCTGGTGACCTGGCTGGAGAAGAACCGGTTCGTCATCGATGCGCGGGCGCGCAAGGCGCAGCGGCCGGTCGAGGGCCTGCCCTGCAACGAGGACATCGCCGTCGAGTGGTCCGTCGACACCCAGGCGCGCCTGACGCGGGCCGACGCCGTGGTGCATCAGATCGCCTGTCTTTAATCACCCTTGGGTCGCGTTAATCTAGAAAGCCATTCTGGATTGTGCGCATCTCTTTCCCGACGCGAGTGACGCCGTCGGGGAGGCACGACCATGGACACCATCACCGCCAAGAGCGCCAACGGCGCGACCGATCCGACCCCGGTCTCGGCCTTGGCCGAGGATGTCGCCGCGCCGTCCGCGCCGTCCGCGCCGCCCGTGACCGCCGAGCCCGAGGCTCAGTCCGAGCCCCTGACGGCGGCCGCGTCTTCGAGCGGTCCGGAGGTGAAGCTCAACTTCGTCAACCGCTCCAACGGCGGCCCCGGAACACAGGTGCTGGTGTTCGGCAAGCCGGTGACCCCGGCCGCCGACGAGGCCTCGTCCGCCTGGCTGGTGATCCAGAACTGCGCGCCCGGCTGGAGCCATCCTTTCGTCTGGCCGGCGGCGGTGACGATCGGGGTGATCGACGCCTGGGGCAACGTCTCGCCGCAGCTGGCGATCGAGAACGGCCAGGTGGCCACGGTGACCAGCACGCCCTCGGGCGAGAGCCTGCAGCTCACCGACCAGGCCACCTCGCCCGAGGCCTTCGGGGTGATCAACCAGCTGCACCAGGGCTCGGTCGGGGTCACGGTGTTCCGGGCCGGCAAGCCCTACGTCCAGACCCGCGCCCTCTTTCCCGGCAGCCAGGTGATCTTCACCTTCAAGCCGACCATCTGGATCGGCGCGGTCTCGCAGGTGCGGGAGGGCGAACCGCTGACCAGCGCCGTCGTCCAGCAGGTCAACACCGAGATCAACCTGATCGGCATGGCCGGCGCCGACATCGTCATGACCGGCGGCGGCGAGGGCCCCGACGCCAAGCCGTTCGTCTTCACGCTGGAGAATGTGACCTACGCTTAGTTTCCAGTTTCCCGTCATTCCCGCCCTTGTGGCGGGAACCCCTGGTTCCGCTGACACGTGAGGCGCCAGCGGCGTGCTGAGCACGCCGCCACTACTGCCCTTGCGGCTGATAGAGGGTTTCCCGCCACAAGGGCGGGAATGACGGGAGGTGAGGGGGAGCGGGAGATCTCACGCCGCCGCCCGGATCGCCGCCAAGGTCGCGGCGGCTTCGACGCAGGCCGCCGCGGCCTCGCGGCCCTTGTTGCCAGCGTCGTCGCGGCTGCGCAGTTCCGCCTGCTCGTCGGTGTAGGTCGTCAGCACCCCGAAGGCGATCGGGGTCTCGGTGGCCAGACCCGCGCTGACCAAGCCCCAGGCGGCGCCGGCGCTGATGAACTCGAAGTGGGCGGTGTCGCCCTTGATGACGCAGCCGAGGCAGGCGATCCCGGCGTAGCGGCCCGTCCGCGCCAGGGCCTGGGCGATCAGCGGCAGCTCGAAGGCGCCGGGGGCCTCGAAGACGTCGGCCTCGGCGACCGGCGCGCCGCGCTCGGCGAACTCGGCCAGGGCCCCGGCCAGCAGGCCGCCGGTGACCTCGGGATTGAAGCGGCTGATGGCGATCGCGAAGCGGGCGGCGGTCATGCGGGGATCCTCGAAGGCGGAACGGAAAGACGGTGGCCGAGCTTGGCGCGCTTGGTGGCCAGGTAGCCGGCGCTCAGCGGATCGGGCGGAACGACCAGCGGCAGGGTCTCGCGCACGGTTACGCCCAAGCCCTCCAGCGCCTTGGCCTTGCGCGGGTTGTTGCTGAGCAGGCGGATCTCGCCGACCCCCAGCGAACGCAGGATGGCGGCGGCGGGGCCGTAGTCGCGGGCGTCGTCGGGAAAGCCTAGGGCGTGGTTGGCCTCGACGGTGTCCAGCCCCTGGTCTTGCAGGGCGTAGGCGGCGATCTTGTTGGCCAGGCCGATGCCGCGACCCTCGTGGCCGCGCAGATAGACGAGCACGCCGTTGCCGGACGCGTCGATCTCGGCCAGCGCCGCGTCCAGCTGGGCGCCGCAGTCGCAGCGGCGCGAGCCGAAGGCGTCGCCGGTCAGGCATTCGGAATGCACCCGCACCAGCGGAGCGCCCGTCAGGGAGCCGCGCACCAGGGCCAGGTGCTCGCCGCCGTCGAGGCGGCTGCGGAAGGCGCGGGCCTCGAACAGGCCGTGGCGGGTGGGCAGGCGGGCGCTCGCTACCGCCTCGACCGGCGGATCTGCGGCGATCAGGTGGGCCCGCAGCTCGGCGATGCTGAGGATCGGCAGGTCGTGGCGTTGGGCGAAGGCGGCCAGGTCGTCTCCCCGGGCCATGGTCCCGTCGTCGTTCATGATCTCGCAGATCACCGCCGCCGGGGTCAGGCCGGCCATCCGCGCCAGCTCCACCGAGGCCTCGGTGTGGCCGGCCCTGGCCAGCACCCCGCCGGGCACGGCGCGCAGCGGGAAGATGTGGCCCGGCGAGACGATGTCGGCGGAAGAGGCGCCCGCCGCCACCGCCGCCTGGATGGTCCGCGCCCGGTCGCCTGCGGAAATGCCGGTGTCGACGCCTTCCGTCGCCTCGATCGAGACCGTGAACGCGGTGCTGCGCCGCGTGCGGTTGTCGGCGACCATCGGCGGCAGGCCGAGGCGGTCGATCAGCGGCGCGTCCATGGCCAGGCAGATCAGGCCGCTGGCTTGCTTGGCCATGAAGGCGACGGCGGCGGCGTCGGCGAACTGGGCGGCCTGGACGAGGTCGCCCTCGTTCTCGCGATCCTCGTCGTCGACGAGGATGATCATGCCGCCGGTCTTGAGGCGCTCTAGCGCTACGCTCAGGCGTTCAGGGAGGCGTGACATAGCCGCTCCACATATTTGGCCAGCACGTCGACCTCGACATTGATCGGGTCGCCGGGCGCGGCGTGCTGCAGGTTGGTGTGGGTCCAGGTGTGGGGGATCAGGGTCACCCCGACGGCGAAGCGGCCGTCCTCGACCGGCTCCACCGCGTTCAGGGTCAGGCTGACCCCGTTCAGGGCGATCGAGCCCTTCTCGACGCAGTAGGGGGCCAGGACCGCCGGCAGGTCGAAGCGGGCCTTCCAGGCGCCGTCCTCGTGGACGATCGAGGCCACGCGGGCCTCGCCATCGACATGGCCTTGGACCAGATGGCCCGACAGCCGCGTGGCCAGGGTCACGGCCCGCTCCAGATTGACGAAGCCGCCGGCCGCCAGGGCCTTGAGGTTGGTGCGCGCCAGGCTCTCGGCGCTGACGAACACCTCGGCGCGGCCGGTCTGGTCGCTGTCGACGATGGTCATGCAGGCGCCGTTGACCGCCACGCTCTCGCCCAGGGCCAGGTCGGGAAAGCCGGTCCGCAGGGTCAGCCGCACGGCGCCGTCGGCGACGGTCTCGACGGCCGTCACCTCGCCCAGGCGCTCGACGATTCCGGAAAACATCGGGTCTCCTCCTTTTAGGCCAGGACGCGGGTGACGGCGTCGCCGTCCGCGTCTTGGCGAATGATCACGTGCTCGTCCCACAGGTCGGCTTCGAGGAAGGCCGCCAGCAGGGTCGGGCCGCACTCGACCAAGGCTTCCATGACCCCGTCCTCGGCGAGGGCGGCCAGCGTCTGGGGGATGTCGCCGTGCAGGCTGGGGGCGAAGCCTCGCGCGCGGGCGGCGTCGAGATAGGCGTCGGGCGTGCGCCCTCGGCGGTCGAGGATCGCCAGGCGGCGCGGCTTGCGGCGCGGGTCCGGAACCCGGCGGACGGTGAACAGCGGGCTGTCGGCCAGGATCGTGCCCGAGCCGGTGATCACCGCGTCGGCCCGCCGCCGCAGGTCGTGGGCCAGGGCCAGGGAGGCGTCCGAGGTGAAGGTCTTGGCTCCAGCCGGCGGGATCATCGAACCCTCGATGTCGAGGGCCTGCTTGATGGTCAGCCACGGCCGGCCCTTGGTCAGTCGGGTGACGAAGGGGGCGATCAGCCGGGCTGCGCGGGCGGAAAGGTCTGCAGCGTCGGGGTGGGCGAGGGCGGCGATCGGCTGGATGGCGAGGCCGGCCGCCTCCAGCCGCGCCGCCCCGCCGGCGGCCGTCGGATTGGGGTCGTCCGCGCCGTACCAGACCGCTCGCGCCGGGCTGGCCAGGATCGCCTCGGCGCAGGGCGGGGTGGCGCCGTGGTGATTGCAGGGCTCCAGGGTGACGACCACGGTGTGGACCGCGTCCAGCCGTCCCGCCGCGCGGCAGGCGGCCAGGGCGGCGGCTTCGGCGTGGGGCTGTCCCGCCGCCTCGTGGGCCGCGATCGCCAGCACCGACCCGTCCGCCGCCAGCACGGCGCAGCCCACCGGCGGGTTGGGCGCGGTGGCGCCGACGAAGCGGTCGGCGGCGTCCAGCGCCAGCCGGAAGGCCGTCGCGATCTGGTCGGGGGAGGGGAAGGGGGCCGTCATCGGCCGCCTATAGATGACGGGATCGGCGGCTTTCCAAGCCAGCATCGCCGTTCGCGTCTCTTACATTTTAGACCCCGTCGGGAATGACGGTCGGGGCCTTTTGGCTTAACTGCGAAGCATGACCGACCGTCCGCCACCGCCGCGATGAAGGGCCCGCGCAACAGCGTCGAGCCGCACGGCGCCTGGTCGCCGGGGCTGCAGAAGGCGCGGCTCTATGAACTGATCCTGCAGGACATCCTGCTGGGCGACCTCGCCCCCATGCAGGTGCTGGAGGAAAAGGCCCTGGCCGTCCGCTACGCCGGAGGCCTGGCCGGCGTGCGCGACGCCCTCGGACGGCTGGCCATTGAGGGGCTGGTCGTGCGCCGTCCCCGTGTCGGCACCATCGTCGCGCCGCTGGACGTGGCCGAGATCGAGCACGCCTTCCAGGTGCGGCTGATGCTGGAGGCCAAGACCGCTGGCCTGGCCGCCCGCAACCATCGCCCGACCGACCTGCCGGCCATCCTCGAAGCCTTCGACGGGGCCGAGGACGCCATCGCGGCCGGCGACTTCCGGGCCATGCTGGCCATGGACCTGGCCTTCCACCGCGCCGTGGCCTTCGCCACCCAGAACCCGACCCTGGCTCGCTTCGTGGTCAGCCTGCAGAACACCGCCACCCGCTTCTGGATCTGGCAGATGGAGAAGCAGGCGCCCGACGACCAGCTGATCGATGTGGTCCTGCACCGGCGGATGGCCGACGCCATCGCCGCCCGTGACGCCGTTCTGGCCGAGTCGATCTGCGCCCAACTGATCGGCCAGCCGCCCAGCGCGTCTGAACCCGAGGGGCGGTAACGGTTTTGCGACGCGCCGCGACCCGTGCTAACGCCGCGTCATGATCGAACAACATCCCTCCGGCGGATACATCCTCGAAGAGCTCTTCGTCGGCATGACGGCCGAAAAGCTCGTGCCCGTCACCGAAGAGCGCATCCAGCTGTTCGCCGAGGCGTCGGACGACTTCAATCCGGTGCACGTGGACGAGGCCTTCGCCGCCAAGACCGCCTATCGCGGCCGTATCGCCCATGGCCTGCTGTCGGCGTCGTTCGGGTCGGCGGTGGTCGGCACCATCCTGCCGGGCGCGGGCGCGATCTATCTCAGCCAGACCCTGGCCTTCCACCGGCCCGTGCGTATCGGCGACGTGGTCACCGCCCGCATCACCGTTTCGGCCATCGACCAGGAAAGCGCGCGCGTCACCCTGACCTGCGCCGCCCTGGTTGGCGACGACGTCGTCATGGACGGCGAAGCCACCGTCCGCGTCCCGCGCCGCCGCCGTCCCGCCAAGGCCTAGAGGCCTCTAGGGAACGAACATCTCGCTGGTGTCCATGCGCACGGTGCGCACCGCGCGGCAGGCGTCCTCGCCGGCGCGGTGGCTCTCGTGCATGAAGCTCACCAGCAGGGAGCGCCGCCGCGCGCCCGAGCGGTTGAGGGTCGCGCCGTGCGGCAGGTCGGCGTCGAACACCAGGATGTCGCCCGCCTCGCCCGACAGCACCTGGGCATGGCTCTCGTCCAGCTGGCCGTCGTCGAGATGGCGCGACATCACCCGCGTCGCGCCGTTCTCGGGGCCGTAGGGGTCGAGATAGACCATCGCCGAGACGGTCTTCAGGCCCGCGCCGTCACGGTGCAGGGGCTGGTGGCCGTTGTCCTGCAGCGGTTCGCGACCCTCGACCTGGCTGAGAAAGAACGGGCCGGCGATCATCCGGGCGACGGCGCCCAGCAGGACCGGGACGCGGCAGGCCTGCTGCACTGTCGGGTCGAGATCGACCAAGGCGTGGCGCCAGCCGAAGGCGCGGGGCGCGCCCCATTGCTCCGGCGGTCCGACGCCGGCGTCGAAGGCCGCGCGCATGGCTTCGCGCCAGGCCTCGGGCACGGCGCCGCGCAGCAGCAGATAGCCCTGGTGGTCGAGAAGAGCGGCCAGGTCCGCGTCCAGCGGAGCGACCTTGGTGGGCGCCAGCAGATCGGTCATCACGCTCCTGCGAAACTCGGCCGCGAGAAGATCGCGCGCGGTCAGGCTGGAGCGTAGCCGTCCGAATTTCCATTTGAAGTGGAAATAGACACCGATCCGAAGATCGGGCGCGTCAGTCCACGCAGATGGTCGCCGTCGCGCGGCCGTTCTCGACCTTGGCGTAGCAGCCGAACTGCACGTTGGAGCGGCGGCACTGGCCGGTCACCGGCTCGTCGCGGCTTTCCAGATTGCCTTCCAGCACGCAGCCGCCCTGGCATTGCGAGCCGCTGGTGCAGGCCTTGCCGGCGTCGGCGTAGGGCACGACGCAGGTCGGCAGGCCGCGGCGGCCGACGGTCTCGATCTGGCCGCCCCGGGCCGAGCAGGCCTCGACGCTGTCGCCTTGGGCAGCCACTGGGGCGACCGGCGCCGGCCCCGGCGGCGGAGCCGTCGGGGCGCAGGCGGTCAGGGAGAGCAGGAGGGCGGCGATCAGCGGCAGGCGCATGGCGTTCCTTTGGTGAAGGGCGAGGTTTTCACCTCACCCCATGAACGCCGGCAGCCAGGCTTCGTTCGTCTCGCGCAGCTTGGCCAGCGGGATCGAGAACAGGTCGGTCGAGGCGAAGGCCTCGCCGCCGGCCACGCCCGCGAGGTTGGCGTGCACGCCGGCTTCCTTGGCCGCTTCCAGCAGGGCGTCCGGATCGGGCGTCGCCACCAGATAGCGGGCCTGGTCCTCGCCGAAGAGATACGGGTGGGCGTGGGCATGGCTGGAGGCGTTCAGCGTGATCCCGACCTTGCTGGCCAGGGCGATGTCGGCCGCGGCGATCAGCAGGCCGCCGTCCGACAGGTCGTGCACGCCGGCCACCAGGCCCGAACCGATCAGGCCGCGCACGAAGTCGCCGTTCTTGCGCTCGACCGCCAGGTCGACCGGCGGCGGGGCGCCGTCCTCGCGGCCCAGGATCTCGCGCAGATAGATCGAGGCGCCCAGTTCGCCGTGCGTCTCGCCGATCAGCACCAGGGTGTCGCCCTCGGCGACGTTGCCGAAGCCCGTGCGCAGGTCGTAGTCGGCCAGCAGGCCGACGGCGCCGACGGTCGGGGTCGGCGGAATGGCGACGCCGTTGGTCTCGTTGTAGAGGCTGACATTGCCGCTCACGACCGGGAAGTCGAGCACGCGGCAGGCCTCGGCCATGCCGTCGGTGGCGCGCACGATCTGGCCCATGGTCTCGGGCTTTTCGGGGCTGCCGAAGTTGAGGTTGTCGGTGATGGCGATGGGCAGCGAGCCCGCAGCCGTCAGGTTGCGCCAGGCTTCGGCGACGGCTTGCTTGCCGCCTTCGTACGGGTCGGCCTGGACGTAACGCGGGGTGCAGTCGCTGGTCACGGCCACGGCCTTGCCGGTGCCGTGGATGCGCACGATGCCGGCGTCGCAGCCGGTGGCGCTGTCTTCCAGCGTGTCGGCCATCACGTGACGGTCGTACTGTTCCCACAGCCAGCGCTTGGAGGCCATGTCGGGGCAGCCGAGGACCTTGAGCACGGCCTCTTCCCAGTTCTGCGGCGCGGCCACCTTGGCCGGGTCGAGGCGGGCGTCGACCTTCGGTTCCGTCCAGGGACGGTCATAGAGCGGCGCGTCGTCGAACAGCGGGGCCAGCGGTACGTCGCAGACCGTCTCGCCGTGATGCTTAAGCACCAGGCGGCCGGTGTCGGTGGTGTAGCCGATGACGGCGGCGTCCAGGCCCCACTTCTCGAAGATGGCGTGGCCGTCCTGCTCGCGGCCGGGCTTGAGGACCGCCAGCATGCGCTCCTGGCTTTCCGACAGCATCATCTCGTAGGCCGACATGCCGGTCTCGCGCTGCGGGACCATGTCCATGTTCAGCTCGATGCCGACGCCGCCCTTGCCGGCCATCTCGACCGACGA
>PJUL01000314.1_pt1 | contig 38192 bp, 27 predicted proteins | sample 1512221 | NCBI WGS metagenome assembly PJUL01 (sample SAMN08177667, study PRJNA422409) | Feces metagenome, whole genome shotgun sequencing project.
AGCGGATGCGGTGACAGGCCAGCACGCCGATGGGTGCGTTGTTGACCTCGATGGGCAGGGCGATGAAAGCCACCGTCTCGGGCGGCAGCTGGCTGCGCTCCACCGCGCGGTCCAGGAACAGCGGTTCGGCATCGATGTCCTGCACGATGGCGGGCTGCCCTGTGGCCAGCACCCGGCCGGTGATACCCTCGCCCCAGGCGTAGCGCCCGCGCTGCACCTCGGCCTGGGTGAGGCCGTAGGCGTGCTGGATGGAGGCAGTGCGCGGCGCGCCGGCCGGGGCGGTGGGCGCCTCGTCCACCAGCACGATGCGACCCCGGTTCAGGCCCAGCAGCTCGCTCATCAGGTGCAGCATCTCGCGCAGCACCAGGCCGGGCGCCAGGCTGCGGCCGATGAGGCGCATGACCTCGCGCATCAGCAGCAGCTCTTGTGCGTGCCAGTCCGTAGGGGCCTGCGGGGCACGAGCGGGGGGCGTTGGGGGCATGGCCGGTGCATTGCAAGTTCTGCGCCCGGTTGCATTACAGTCGCCCGCATTCCTCCCTTCAGACCTTTGCCGAAAGCAGCACCACCATGACCACCCTCGGAACCCCCCTATCTCCCCAAGCCACCAAAGTTATGTTGCTGGGCTCGGGCGAGTTGGGCAAGGAAGTGCTGATTGCGCTGCAGCGCCTGGGCGTGGAAACCATCGCCGTGGACCGCTACGACAACGCCCCCGGCCAGCAGGTGGCCCACCACGCGCGGACCATCACCATGAGCGACCCTGCCCAGCTCAAGGCGCTGATCGAGGCCGAGAAGCCCCATCTGGTGGTGCCCGAGATCGAAGCCATCGCCACCCCCATGCTCGAAGAGCTGGAGGCAGCGGGCACCGTGCGCGTGATCCCCACCGCCCGCGCCGCGCGCCTGACCATGGACCGCGAAGGCATCCGTGTGCTGGCGGCCGAGACGCTGGGCCTGCCTACCAGCCCCTACAAGTTCTGCAATTCGCTGGAAGAGTTGCAGGCGGCCATTGATGCCGGTATCGGCTACCCCTGCATCGTCAAGCCCGTGATGAGCAGCTCCGGCAAGGGCCAGAGCAAGATCGACGGCCCCGAGGATGTGAAGAAGGCCTGGGACTACGCCATGGCCGGTGGCCGCGTGAGCCACGGCCGCGTCATTGTCGAAGGCTTCATCGACTTCGACTACGAAATCACCCAGCTCACTGTGCGCTCTGTGGGTGCGGACGGACAGATCGTCACCAGCTTTTGCGACCCCATCGGCCATGTGCAGGTGAGCGGCGACTATGTGGAAAGCTGGCAGCCCTACCCCATGCACCCGACAGCACTCGACAAGTCGCGCCAAATCGCCAAGGCCGTGACCGACAACCTGGGCGGCCAGGGGCTGTTCGGCGTGGAACTGTTTGTGAAGGGCGAAAACGTCTGGTTCAGCGAAGTCAGCCCGCGCCCGCACGACACCGGCCTGGTCACCTTGTGCACCCAGCACCAGAGCGAGTTTGAACTGCACGCCCGCGCCATCCTGGGCCTGCCGGTGGACACCCGCTTGCGCAACCCGGGCGCCAGTGCCGTCATCTACGGCGGCGTGGAAGCCCAGGGCATCGTGTTTGACGGCGTGGAGGAGGCGCTGCGTGTGCCCGACACCGACCTGCGCCTCTTCGGCAAGCCAGAGAGTTTTGTGAAGCGCCGCATGGGTGTGGCCCTGGCGCGTGCGGCCGATGTGGACACGGCGCGCACCAACGCCAAGCTGTCGGCCAGCAAGGTCAAGCCGCGCAAGGCTTGATACGGGATGTTTGAGTGAAATGTGCTGCTGGCGCTTATTTGTCAAGCGCTGGTAGCTATATTTTTAGGAGTGATTGGGCTGTGGGCTGATGCGGGCTGATTCGGCTTGTCGGGCCTACTCCAATCCACCCAGCTTGCTTTCAATCTGCTCAATGCTGGGCAAGCTGGTTTGCAGCGCAGCGGGTAGGGATTCAATGAGCTGGTATTCCGCCACCCCCATAGGTTGGGCCGTGTCACGCAGTGCGTATTCGGCCACCACCTTGTTTTTGGTCTTGCACAGCAGCAGGCCGATGGTTGGGTTGTCCTGCTCGGCTTTTACCTGCATGTCCACCGCCGTCAGGTAAAAGCCCAGCTGCCCCAAATGCTCGGGTTTGAACTTGCCGCCCTTGAGCTCGATCACCACATAGCAGCGCAGTTTGAGGTGGTAGAACAGGAGGTCGATAAAAAACTCATCGCCGCCTACATTCAGCATTACCTGCCGACCCACGAACGCAAAGCCCGCGCCCAGCTCCAGCAGGAACTCGGTCACGTGCTTCACCAAGGCGTGTTCGACGTCGCGCTCTTGCGCCTCGTCGGTCAAGCCCAGAAAGTCGAAACGGTAAGGATCTTTCAGTGATTCGCGCGCCAAATCGGACTGAGGCCTGGGCAAACTCGCTTCAAAGTTGGTGACGGCAGAGCCACTGCGCTCCAGCAAGCGGGTTTCGATCTGCATCACCAACACATTGCGCGACCAGTTGTGCTGGATGGCTTGGGCCGCATACCAGCGGCGGGCCTCGGGGGTGGAGAGCTTGTCCAGCAGCGCCAACTGGTGATACCAAGGCAATTGTGCAAGCACCGCTTGCACAAATTCGTCATCCGGCCACGCCTCAGCAAAAGCGCGCATGTACTTGAGGTTGCGCGGCGAAAACCCCTTCATCTCGGGAAACGCTGTGCGCAAGTCGTGCGCCAGCCGCTCAATCACCTTCGCACCCCAGCCCTGGCTGGCTTGCCGCGCCAGAATGTCGCACCCAATCTGCCAGTAGAGCAACACCAACTCGCGGTTCACCGCCAGCGCTGCACGCTGCTGGGCGGTGTGGATGCGGGTTTTCAAGTCGCGCAGCCAGTCGGCGTAGCCATCGGGCGCGGGCACAAGAGAAATGGGCTGATCGCTCATGGGGCGGTTTCCTTCAGGCCAACCGCTTCGCTGAATTGCTCAGGGAAGATGTTGCATTCTTCATCCCAAATGGCATTCTTCAATGAAACATAGTGATAGCCAAGTCGGACCAGATGCAGGATGCACGGGATTTTGACCCGTGAGTCTTCGCTGAAAACCATCAAAACCACCCTCTCTATGTTTTTTGAAACCAGTTTCGGCTGAACCTTTTGGACTTGTCCCTTGGATGCGCCCCCCAAGAAAAGAATGCGGGCTTCAGATTTTCCTCGGAACTGACATCTCGAATGCGTCGCTTTTGTTTGGCGCGTGCGTTAGCTGTTGCGCCTCACTCCCGAATCTGCCGCCCAGTCAGCTTGAGGAACAGGTCTTCCAGATTGGCCGGCCGGTGCAGCGTGCGCAAGTGCCCATGCTGCCCCAACGCCTGCAGCAGCGGCTGCGCGTTTTGCGTATAGAAAAACACCGTCTCGCCGCTGATCTCCACGCGTGCCGCCAGAGTGCGCAGCGCGGCATCGTCGGCCAGGGCCACGGCGCCCATGCCAAACACTTCCACCACGTCGGGCTCCAGGTGCTGGGCGATCAGTTCGCGCGGTTTGCCCTCGGCAATCTTGCGGCCGTGGTCCAACACCAGCAGGCGCGAACACAGGCGCTCGGCCTCGTCCATGAAGTGGGTGGTGAGCAAGATCGACTTGCCTTGCTGCAACAGCAATTGCAGCCGCTCCCACATCAGGTGGCGGGCCTGCGGGTCCAGGCCGGTGGTGGGCTCGTCCAGCAGCAGCAGGCGCGGGTTGTTGACCAGCGCACGCGCTAATGACAGGCGCCGCTTCATGCCGCCCGACAGCTCTCCGGGCTTGGCATGGGCCTTGGCGGTGAGCGCCGCAAACTCCAGCAGCTGCGGCACCCGCTCGTCCATCACAGCGCCCTTGATGCCGAAGTAGCGGCCAAACACGCGCAGGTTTTCGGCGCAGGTGAAGTCCGGGTCCAGCGTGTCGAACTGCGTGACCACGCCCAGCTGCGCTTTGATGGCCAGCGCATCGCGCGGCATGTGTAGCGGCGCCATGCCGGGCTGGTGCGTGAAGTGCACGGCACCACCGTCCGGCGACGCCAAGCCCAGGCACATGCGGATGGTGGTGGTCTTGCCTGCGCCGTTGGGGCCGATGACGCCCAGGCATTCGCCAGGGGCAATGGCGAACGACACATCGTCCACCACGATGGTTTCGCCATATCGTTTGCGCAGATTCAGAACTTCGAAGAGTGCAGTCATGGGTTGATTGTGGGGGATGTGCACCCAGAGCCGCGCTGGCAAACAATTTGAAGCCAAATCAGGCTCCAGCGCATGCTGGGAAAGCGCCGGAAGCTATGAAAATGAAAGCGCTTCAGGCCACCGCGCTGCGCATCAGACGGCAGCCATCAGCCGCCCGCGCCCGGATGCCTTGGCGTCGTACAGGGCCGCGTCAGCGCGGGCCATCAGTGCCGACAGATTGTTTTCGCCCGGAAGCATGGTGGCCATGCCGGCACTGAAGTCCAGCTCGAAGCCCAGTTCTGCAGCACTGGTGGCGCGCAGCCGCTCGCGCAGGCGACGGTCGAATGCGGCACCGGCCGGGGCGGCGTTGTGCAGCAGCAGCACACCGAACTCTTCGCCGCCCAGCCGCGAGATCAGGTCACCACTGCGCCGGGTTTCGGTCAGCAGGCGGGCAAACAGCTGCAATGCGCGGTCGCCCGCCTCATGGCCCAGCGTGTCGTTGATCTGCTTGAAGTGGTCCAGGTCCAGCATCAGGGCGGTCATGGGCAGGCGGTGGCGCCAAGCGTGGGACATCAGGTTCTCGCCCTGCTGGGTGAAGCCGCGGCGGTTCAGCAGCCCCGTCAGCCCGTCGGTCATGGCCAGCGTGCGCAGCTTCTGCTCGGCCTCATACCGCCAGGCAACCAGCAGGGCGACTGTGCCCAGCACCTGGCTCACATTGGTTACCACGGCGGCCGCCAGATTGACCGGGTGGGGGTGGCGAAAACTGAGGTATTGGTCAGTGAAAGAGCCCAGCAGACCGCGGGCTAGCGTGAACAGTGCTGCGCTCAGCAGGCAACCCATCAACAGATGCCGCCAGCGGCTGTCTGCCAGGATGAGTGGGCCCTGCGTGGCGCGCGCCACCACACACAGGGTGGCGGCCAGCAGGCCATTGGCCCAGCCCACGCGCCACGCATAGTGGTCGAACCCCAGCGTGTAGCCCAACGGCGTAGCCACCACCAGTACCAGCAGTGTGCGGCGCAACGGGCGCGGGCCCAGCCACTCTTCGAGGGCACGGTACAGCGCCCACTGCGCTGCGGTCTGGCACGCGATGGCGAGGGTGGACAAGGTCTGGTCCCACAGGGAGGAGGACGCGATGATGGCCGCCCACCCCACGGCCTGCAGCAGCAGGCTGGCCTGCACCCACCGCGCAGCGCGGCTCACGTCCCGGCCCATGATCAGCGGCAGCACCGCAGAGATCATGAACAGGTTCGCTGCCATGACCGTCATCAGCGTGACGAAATCGAGGGTCATGGCAGACGACGGGACGCGGTGCGGGTCATGCGCAAGGCGGCGTGGCTACTGGAAGGCCACTTCGGCAAAGCTGCGCAGCTTGCGGCTGTGCAGGCGGTGAATGCCGCCGTTGCGCAGGATCTCGATGGCGCGCATGCCGATGCGCAAGTGCTGGTCCACACGCTCGCGGTAAAAGTGGTTGGCCATGCCGGGCAGCTTGATCTCGCCGTGCAGGGGCTTGTCGCTCACACACAGCAGGGTGCCGTAGGGCACGCGAAAGCGAAAGCCGTTGGCGGCGATGGTGGCGCTCTCCATGTCCAGCGCTACGGCGCGGCTCTGGCTGAAGCGGCGCTGGGGCAGGTTGTCGGGCAGCAACTCCCAGTTGCGGTTGTCGGTGCTGGCCACGGTGCCGGTGCGCATGAAGCGCTTGAGGTCTGCCTCGGGCACCTGCGTTACATCGGCCACGGCCTGCTGCAAGGCCAGCTGGATCTCGGCCAGCGCCGGGATAGGCACCCACAGCGGCAGCTCTTCGTCGAGCACATGGTCCTCGCGCACGTAGGCATGGGCCAGTACGTAGTCGCCCAGCTGCTGGCTGTTGCGCAGGCCCGCGCAGTGGCCCAGCATCATCCAGGCATGGGGCCGCAGCACGGCGATGTGGTCGGTAATCGTCTTGGCGTTAGACGGGCCCACGCCGATGTTCACCATGGTGATGCCGGTCCGGTCTCGGCGCACGAGGTGGTAGGCAGGCATTTGCGGCAGGCGCGGCGGCGCTACGCCCAGTTCGTCACCCGCCTCGGCCGAAATGCCCACGCGGCGCGTGACCACGTTGCCCGGCTCGATGAAGGCGATGTATTCGCTGTCTTCCTTGGCCATCTCGGCGTGTCCCAGGCGCACGAACTCGTCGATGTAGAACTGGTAGTTGGTGAACAGCACAAAGTTCTGGAACCACTCGGGCGCCGTGCCGGTGTAGTGGCGCAGGCGGTGCAGCGAGTAGTCCACGCGCGGTGCGGTGAACAGCGACAGGGGCTGCGCCTCGCCGGGCCGGGCCTGCCAGGTGCCGTTGGCAATGCCGTCGTCCATCGCAGCGAGGTCAGGCAGGTCGAACACGTCGCGCATCAGCATGCGGCGCTCTGTGGTCAGCGTGCCCTCGATGTGGTCGTGCTCGGCGAACGAAAAATGGATGGGAATGGGGTGGGCGCTGGTGCCCACTTCCAGCTCCACGTTGTGGCTGGCGCGCAGCAGGCGGAATTGCTCGGCGTAGTACTTGGCGAACAGGTCCGGCCGGGTCAGCGTGGTTTCGTACCGGCCCGGGCCCTCCACAAAGCCGTACGCCAGTTTTGTGTCCGCACGCGCCACGGTGGTGGTGTGTACCCGCACAAACGGGTAGAAGGCGCGGACAGCGCTTTCAGGCGTTTCTCCGCCCACAAAACGCTGCATGGCGTCACGCAGGTGGCCGATCTGCTGGTTGTAGATGCGCTGCACCTGAGCCAGCGCTTCGGCGGGGTCGGTGTGGCGAGTGGGGGCGATGAAGTCGGGGATGAGGGGCATGGTGCTATTTTCTCTCGCCGCGCCCGCCAGTCTGCTGACGATGTCGCTGAAATGCCTGGAAAAACGCCACTGGTGCCTCAGGCACCGCCAGCGCAGCCGCCCGCCGCCTGGGTCGTCAGGTCTTTCCGTCCAGCCACTGCACGGCGGCATCCAACACCGGGTCTCCCCCGCCCATGAGGCGCTGCACGAAGCCTGCGTCCACCGGCACCCGCAAGTCGGGCTCCACGCCTTTGCCGTGCACGTAGTGCTCGCCATTGGCGCCGATCTCGGCCACGGTGGGCGCATGCACCACCACTTCACCCGGTAGCAGCACGCGCGTGGTCAGCCCCACCATGCCGGGGGTGGGCTCTGTGGCGATGATGTGCGCGCGACCCGCTTTCTGCAGCCAGGCTGAAAACACTTCGCAGGGGCCCTGACATTCCTGACCCGTCAGGAGCACCAGGGGGGCGCTGTAGTGTCCGCTGCCCTGGGTGTACAGCGGCAATTGGGGCGGCAGGCCCAGGCTGCCGCGGGTGCGCCAGACCTTGGTCGTCGCGTCCACCTGGCGCTGTGCATAGGCTTGCAGGCGCAAAGGCCGGTCATACGAAAAAAATGAGGCGGCGAAGTGCGGGACGAGCTGGTAGGTGCTGTGGTTGTTGCCTCGCAGGTCGAGAATCAGCCCACGCAGGCGCGACTGGTTGGCCGTGGCGAGGCTGCGTTCCCACATCTCGAGGTTGCCGCCGCCATCTGCAAATGAATTGAAGGCGATGTAGCCGTATTGCTTTCCGGTGTGGCTGCGCAGCTGAAAGGCTGACAGCGATTCGTTGTTGGGTGCCCGCGCCGGTGGTGGGCTTTCTGCAATGCGCTGGCGAAGGTCCAGGCTCAGGTCTTTGCCGTCCTGGCGCACCTTGAGGACCATGGCGTCTCGGTCGTAAGCCATCAACCGCAAGGCATCGTGCCTGCGTCCAGCTTCGGTGGGGCGGTTGGAGGTGCGCGAAGCACGGCCCACGAAGCGCGACACGCTTTCGCCGTTGACTTCCAGAATCTCGGCCCCCGGGCGCAGGCCCGCCAGCGCGGCGGCGGAGCCCGGAGTGACGCTGCTCACCAGCGCGCGGCCATCGGGCAACCACCACACGCCCGGCATCGGCAGAGGCATGGAGCCACGCGTCAGCCACTGTTCGGAAAGGCCTACATCCACCCCTTGCGGGCTGTTGGTTGGAGCGCCGCTGGCGCGCAGGTCTGCACGGAACAGGCCGTCTTGCAGTTGGGCTCCGATGGAGGCGTAGGCCTGGCCCAGAGCCCTGCGGTCCCGTTGGTCGCTGGCCTGGCGAATGCGGTCTCCCCACTCGGTCTGCAGCTTGTTCCAGTCGGTGGCCGGGTTGTTGCGAAAGGGGTATCTCTCTTGCATGAGGCTGGTGAATGCCTTGAAGGCGTCGCCCGGTGCCAGCCGCGCCAGATCGATGTCGGTGGTGGACTGCACGCTGTACTGGGGCAAGGCCACTTCCCGGCTGCGGTCGAAGCTGAAGCCTCGGCTGTCCAGCGTGACCACGGTGTATCCGCGGGGCAGTCGGACCATGGGATCGTCTGAGGTGAATAGCCTGCCATCGGCGCCAAAGCCCGACGGAAACGCCACGCCCGCTTCGCTGGCCCACACCAGCAGCTTGCCCCCCACAGGCTCCAGCGCCAGATCGGGCTGCAGCGGCCATTCGAGCTGGGCTGAGCTGGAGGTCAGCATGGCGTGCTGCTCGATGGCATCCAGGGCGCGGCGGCCAGGTCGGCGCGGCAGGTTGGAATGCACGGTCAGCGCAAAAATCTTCACCCCTGCGCCTGACGTGCGGGTGCGCCCCGTGCTCAGGTCGAACAGCGTGCCGGGCGGCGTGTTGGGCAGGTCCAGCGACACGGCAGAGCTGTCGGCGCGTGGGCTGGCCAGCAACTGGTCCTGGGGTGGTGTGGTGTGTGCAGGCTGGCGCTGCACAAAATATGCCCCTTGGTCCAGCAGTCCCACCAGGGTGTTGCTGACCGAGATGGCGTCCCCTGCATTGCGCTCCAGCACGGCGATCAGGCGTGTCGGCCCCCCTTCGTCGCGCGCCATGACCGCCGGGCCTGAAGGCGGCTGCGTGGGGGCATAGCCCCGGTTGTTCCACATCTGGCGCCCTGTATCCACGGCTTGGCGGCCAGTCGACAGCACTTGCTGGCCCGTGGAAATGGCCGCTTCCCCGCGGTTCACCGCGTCGGCTGCACGCCCGATGTCACCAAAAGAAAACCCCTGTGCGGTGACCAGGAGCGGCGATGCCATCAGCAATGTGCCAACTGCCAGCGTGGCTGCAGAGATGCCGACCCGCGTGGATGCATGCCCTTGGCCCCGCCCCCACATTGCTGTGCTGCGCCGCCAAGACCATCTGGCAGGCGCCTGAGGGCCGGTAGCGCCAGAACCAAGGAAGTAAGTGGTGGTGCGGAGGGAGGTCTTCATGGCGATAGGGGTGAAGGCATCAGCGAGGGGCCGGGCGTGCGGACATTGCGGAGCATTCCGAAGTCTTCAGGCGTAGCGGATCGAGAAATCGTTGTTGGCGGCGCTGACCTCGATCTTCTCGATGGACTTGCCGTCCACGGTGGCCTGCAGGAACTCCATGGCCATGCGCGGAAGCAGGTTCTGCGTGAGAATGCCGTCGATCATTCGGGCCCCGGACTCAACTTCGCTGCAACGTTCGCGGATCAGTCGCACAGCGCTGTCGTCAAACTCGAATTGCGCGCCGTGGTTGGCTTCGATGCGTGCCTGGATGCGGCGCATCTGCAGGCGGATGATCTGCTCCAGCATCGCATCCGAGATGGGGTAGTAGGGCACCACGGTAAGCCGTCCCAACAGCGCTGCCGGGAACTTGCCGAGCAGAGGCTCCCGCACCGCCTTGGCCAGGGCTTCCGGCGAGGGCATGAGTTCAGGGTCGTTGCACATTCCGGCAATGAGGTCGGAACCCACGTTGGACGTGAGGATGATCACGGTGTTCTTGAAGTCGATGTAGCGGCCTTCCCCGTCTTCCATCCAGCCTTTGTCGAACACCTGGAAAAACATCTCGTGCACGTCGGAATGCGCTTTTTCGATCTCATCGAGCAGCACCACGCTGTACGGCCTGCGGCGCACGGCCTCGGTGAGCACGCCGCCTTCGCCATAGCCGACGTAGCCTGGCGGCGCCCCTTTGAGCGTGGAGACGGTGTGTGCCTCCTGGAACTCGCTCATGTTGATCGTGATGAGGTTTTGTTCCCCTCCATAGAGAGCCTCGGCCAGAGAGAGGGCGGTTTCGGTCTTGCCGACACCGGAGGGGCCTGCAAGCAGGAACACCCCAATGGGCTTGCCAGGGTTGTCCAGGCGCGCCCGCGCTGTCTGAATGCGGCGTGTGATGGCCTCCAGACCATGGCGCTGGCCGATCACGCGGCGCTCCAGCGTCTGAGCAAGGCCCAGCACAGACTGCACCTCGTCGCGCACCATGCGGCCTACCGGGATTCCAGTCCACTCCGCCACCACGGCGGCGATCACGTTGGCATCCACCACCGGGTGCAGCAAGGGGTCATCGCCCTGCAGTGCCACCAGCTCCTGCCGCAGTGTTTCAATTTCTTGCGCAGAGAGGCCAGGAGGCGCATCGCTCGCGGTGGGGGCGGGTGACCGCGACTGTTCCGAATGCGGGTTGTCTTCGGCGGTAGCGTTGGTGACGGGTCCAGAGGCTGTGGACTCTGCGGGGGGCGCCTGGTGCACTGCCAATAACGCCGCTTCGGCGGCAACGATGCGCTCGGCCAAGCTGCTCTCTTGGGCAAGCCGTTCAGAAAGGGCTGTGTGGTCGGTTTTCAGCTGGTCCAACTGGGCCTGCAGTTCACCGAGCCGCTCTGCGTGGGCGACTCCCAACGCGGCTTCGCGCAGCACCACCTCTTGCTCCACTTGCAGCGCTTCTTGTTGGCGGGTGACCGCTTCGAGCCGTGCCGGAGTTGCCGTCAGCGCCATGGCCACCCTTGAGCAGGCTGTGTCCAACAGGCTCACGGCCTTGTCGGGCAGTTGGCGGGAGGGAATGTAGCGGTGCGACAGGCTCACCGCTGCCTGAACGGCTTCGTCGGCAATGCGCACCTTGTGGTGGCCCTCCAGCTTGGTTGCCACACCCCGGAGCATCTGAACGGCCTTGGGCTCGTCCGGCTCATGGATGTGAACCAGCTGAAAGCGGCGGGTCAGGGCGGGGTCTTTTTCGATGTACTTCTTGTACTCCGCCCAGGTGGTGGCACCGATGGTGCGCAGCACACCGCGCGCCAGTGCCGGCTTGAGCAGGTTGGCTGCGTCCCCGGTGCCCGCTTGGCCACCGGCGCCGATCAGGGTGTGGACCTCATCGATGAACAGCACGATGGGGATGGTGCTGGCCTGTACTTCGTCGAGCAATGAACGCAAGCGGTTCTCGAACTCGCCCTTCATGCTGGCGCCTGCTTGTAGCAGGCCGACGTCCATCACGCGCAGTTGCACGCCGCGCAGAGGCGGAGGGACGTCATCGCAGGCAATGCGCAATGCCAGGCCTTCCACCACGGCAGTTTTGCCCACGCCGGCTTCGCCGACCAGGATGGGGTTGTTCTGGCGCCGCCGCATGAGGATGTCGATCATCTGGCGCACTTCTTCGTCGCGGCCGGTGACCGGATCGAGTTCTCCGTTGCGGGCACGTTCGGTCAGGTCAACCGTGTAGCGCTGCAGCGCCTCTTGTTTGCCTGCGCCCGGTGCAGATGTGGCACCACTGGCTTCGCCGGGTTCGCCTTGCAGGCCAGAGCCATCGGAGGCTTTGAGGGCGGCTTCCGGCGAGCCCGGCAGCAGTTTGGCAAACGCATCGCTGAGTGCAGGCTCGTTGATTTTCTCCAGCTCTTTGGAGATCGCGCGCAGTTCGTTGGCCAAGGTGCGTGTGCGCAGCATGCCGGAGAGCCAGTAGGCGCTGCGAATCTGCGACTCGTTGAACATCAAGGTCGCGTACACCCATCCCCGTTCGATGGACATTTCGATCTGGTCGGAGAAGTCGCTGATCGACGTGGCCCCGCGCGGCAGCCGGTCCAGGCTGCGCAAAACGTCGGCCGCCAGCTGCGCCGCGTCCACATCGAAGTGGCGAAAGATGCGCAGCAGATCGGAGTCGTTTTCCTGCAGCAGCTGGTGCAGCCAGTGCACCAGTTCCACATACGGGTTGCCCCGCAATTTGCAGAACACCGTAGCGCCCTCCAGCGACTTGAAGAGCAGGGGGTTGAGTTTGCCAAACAGGGCCAATCGGCTGATTTCAGACATGAAAAGTCAATGCAGTGCGTTGAGGGGGGAAAGGGGTCTGGTCAGGATGAGGAAGTGCTTAGGGGGCGCGGCTGCGGATGGGTGTATGGCCGCGCACTGGACGCCCACGCTGCCGTATCCAGCCTTCAGGGTCCAGTCGGAAGTCATCGGCGTCTTTGGAAGCCGGCCCGCTCATCATCCAACTGGTCCATCCCAGGCGTGCGCCACCACCCAGTTGGGCGGCGGGAACTTCGTCGTGGCGCAGCACCAGTTCAAAGTCCCAAGCGTATTCAATGCCAAGGTAGGTGCGGACCCAGTCGACAAGGGCTTTGAAGTCAGGCTGGCCGGGCAGGAAGCGCTCGTATTGGGCGAGCGTCATCGGACCCATCCGCAGCCGAAACTTGCTTTGGGCGTCGGGTACGCGCGCTCCAACCACCGTATCCACGCCAAGCTGCGAATTGCAAGGGAGGCGTGAAAGGCGGGTTTGCTGCGCAGGCTCCAATTCCAGAAAGTGCAGGCAGTACTCCTGCAGATCGACCTTGATGCCGAAATAGCTCCCGATGGCGCGCTGCAGCCCCTCGGGGTTGCGCGTGAAGCGTGTGAGGTGGCCCGCATGGTGCAGCTTGGCGTGGTCGGAAACCGCGTCCCGCTGGCGTGCGGAAGGTTCGCCGATGCCGACAAGGCTGGCGAGGTGCCTGCCGAACATGTCGTCGCCGGCGCGATCGAGAGAGACCGTAGGCTGGGCGTCAGACCAGGCGCGAAAAAAAAGCAGCAGCAGCCTGTGGTGAAAGATGTCGGAGAACCGTGCGAGGGTCGGGTCGTCGTGCTGTCTCAGTCGTTCACGCACGTATTCCGTGAGGTGCGTGGGCAGAGGGCCATTCGGCCCGTAGAGGCCAAAGCTCCACACGGTCATCCGTTCTGGCTGGCCTGCCGTGGCCGCCAGAATCTCTGCAATGGTGGCGGGCGCAAAAGCCAGCGACGGGTCTTGCCCCAGGCGGATGGGTTCGGCCTTTGGCCTGGCGGCGCGGCCCAGGCGAGGTAAATCGGCGCGGCGGGCCTGCAGCCATCGCAGCGTGAAGAATAGGTCGAACGAATGGGGCGAGCTGCGCAGTCGCTGCCACAGGCCAGAAGCGTCGGGTGCAACGGACATGGCACTCCTGGTGGTCGCAGTCACCTCGGACTCAGCCGACAGAGGCGTGCGCGCGTTCATACGGAGGGCCTTTGGCCTGGTCGCACTTCCCACTGTGCGATCTGTCCGCGCTGGCGCGATTGCAGCGACAACTCCGTAAAGCTGTTCACGCCCACATGGCGGGTAAAGAAGCGCTCAAGGACTGACACCAAGGGCCATGCACTGACGCCCGCGAAGGATGCGTCGTCCACAGTCAGTGCGATTCCGACACCCCGGCCATACACCAGTTGCCGGTGCTGGGCCAGGCGCCGAGTGATGGGATGGATGCGCATCTCCTTCACACCGGCCACTTGGCCCGCCAAGGTGTGATTTCCCAGCGCCAGGTAAAGTCCCATCAACTCACGCAGTGTGGCGGCTCCTTCCTCGTCAGAGAGGTCCGTCATGGCGAGATAGTTCAGAGACAGGTGCGATATCAGGCGCCAGGTGATTTCGTTCTCGGCGATGCTTCCCACCGGGCGTGATGGGCCGGTAACCGTCCGGATGTGGCCGATAGGTGCCGATTCGATGGTGGTGAAATCCCCTTCGGGGCGGTTCACAGGCATGAGCAGCGGCAAGTCCCGGTTGGTGCACAAGGTGCGCACCGAGAGCTGCTTGAGGTCGTCTGAAAACGGGGCAGCCCGCTGGTCCACCAGAGAGAGGAATACCTCGCTTCCCAGATATTGGGTTCGGGGCCCGAACCGGACGGCATGTTCCGAGAAAAGTCGGGGTTCTCGACGAACGGCAAAATACGCTTGGTCTTCTGGTCGTATGCCGTGCACCGAGGTGTACAGCGGTACGAATTCGCGGTCGTTGACCTTGCCTTCCTGATGGCCGGTAACACTGAGCACGTTGTAAACCTCGAAGTCCCGTGGCCGCGTACGCTCCATCACCACGTGATACTCGTTCACATCGGAGGACACATGAATCCGATCGGCCATCCGTTCGAACAGGTTGATGGCCGGAGTGCAATGCAGCAGGAACTTCTGGTGGTCCACAACAGCTTCCAGATCGGGCTGGGCCCTGCGCAGCAGCAGTGTGATGGCCACGCGTTTTGCAGGAACCTGGCGGAGCGTGTTGGCCAGGCCGCGCACCGAGAAAAATCGAAAACGCGGCGGAAAGGCAAAGTATTCGTGCAACAGCCTGTGCCCTTGAAAGGCCCGGTGCGAATAGGGCAGCAGCGCTTGCGACTGCTCATAGCCCTCGGCATGCAAGGCATGTGCGGGAAGCTGACCGTAAACCTTTGAGGGGTCCTGCGGATCGTGAACCACAATGGCGAGCACCGACTGGTGCAGCAGTTCCTGCAGGTGGGACGCAATGGAATCGGTCGCGTGGATGTAGAGATCGATGCGGTCCATCGCCAGGTGGCCGAATTCCATGGCACCTTGCGTCGCCAGTTCGAACCGGAGGTGTCCGGCTGCCTCTGCAGGAAGGCGCATGCGGGATACCGGCAAGTCCAGCGGAGCGCCTCCCAGCGTGGCACGCGTCAATGCAATGGGCCACAGCGTCACATCGTGGCCGGTGCGGAAGTCGCAGGGGGTTTGGTCATCGGCGGTTTTGCGCGACCTCAGCATGCTTCCTGCGGGAAGGCAGAAGCCGTCAGCCACATTGCCTTCGACTTCGCTGGGTGACATCTGCACCACCACCATGGCCGGCGTGGGCGCCAGGTAGTGGGGGCATACCATTTCCAGAATGCGCTGGGATAGCCGCGGGAATTCGGCGTCCATCTTCATCTGCACCCTTGCAGTGAGGAAGCTGAACCCTTCCAGCAGGCGCTCTACATAGGGGTCCGCCACATCAAGGTCGCGCAGTGCGAGGCGCCCTGCGACTTTCGGAAAAGCGGCAGCAAATTCCGCTCCCAGTTCGCGCAGATAGGCCAGTTCGCGGTTGTAGTACTCCACCAGACGCGGGTTCATCGTCGTGCCCTCACTCTCAATTCCGCAGGTCGGATACGACGACTTGGCCTGTCTCCAGGTCCAGACTGGTTTTGAGCAGCAGCTCCAGCGGGTAAGGCATGGACCAGAACTGGCAGCGGATCTCGAACTGCAGGGTGTTGTGGTGGTTCAGAGAATCAAAGGAAGGCAGCAATGTGACCGCCAATGTTTCAGGAAGAATGCGCGGCTCGAAAGTCATGATCGCCTGCGTCACATTGAGCTCAACATCTTTCCAGTCAAGGTCCGACAGGAGCTTGCCAGCCAGCGGTGCCATGCCGTAGTTCAATGTGGAGCGCTCTGCATGGGCAACGCCATCAAAGTCGATGTGGCCCGATGCGTTGCTGGCATTGAGCAGCCAACCGAGATCACGCAGCAAGGCGGCGCGCAGGCGCGAATCGGTCACATACACTGCGTCGGCTTGCTCGGTTCGCTGGGTCGGCTCATGGTCGGTCAGTCGGTCGAGCAAAGCCGGCTGCAGGCGGTCCTTTTCGGTGCCTGTTCCACTGATTCGCCGGGTCAACATCGCTTGGTTTGTCAGATATTGAAAGAGATCGTGCGCACGTCCAGCACGGCATGGTCGCCCTGTTCCGTGATCAGAACCTTCTGGCCGCGACCCGCCACCTGCTCGCCTCCAAGTTCTGTCCACTCCGTGCGGCGTCCCAGCCGCAGGCTGTCGTCGTCATCGGGGCGCGCGGGATAACGCGCGGGTGCGAGGCCCCGCAGCGTGCTTTCGTTCACAAGCGTTAGTTCTGCTGGCTGCCATACAACATCGCGCAGGTCTTGCGGTTTTTCCAGCGCCACACTTCGGATCGCGGACAACGGAATCCAGTAGTAGCAGCCGTTGGTGTAAAACTCGAAGATGGGTCCCAGGCGTGAGTCTGAATCGCACAGCCATTCAAACGGCTCTCCATTGATCGCGCCTGCAATGGCAGGGGCCATCTCCAAGGCTTGTGCCCGCAAGTCGTGAGCCGCTTGATCCGAAGATTCCACCTGGGCTTTCAATGCGTCCACCATGTAGCTCAGCCACTCTGGTGGCTCACCCATGATGTAAGGCGTGCGGGTGCCCGCAAACACTTCCGCACGCAACGCCTCACAGCGCATGGCCTCGCGATAGGCCTGCGCCATGGGCAAGGCCTTGGGGTCCAGCTGTGCGCAAACTTGCAGTTGCGCCAGGGCCTTGTTCCAGTCGCCCAGAACCGCCAGCAACTGAAAGTAGAACGTGCGCAGCGATGCCTTGGACGGATCGTTGCGAATGGCTTCCTTGGCGTCGTCAAGCTGCTGCGCCAAGGGCTGGTGCGGGTTGAAAAGGGCTGTATTCACGAAGGTGCTCATCAGGATATGCAGTGATTTGCATGGCGCGTGTGCCCGCGCGATAGGCGATGGGTGGCGCACGCACGGCTGCGCCACCAGGCTTGAACAATGACCGGCTCTGCGCGCATGCCACGCAGAACATGAAATGTCCGTTAGTGATCTGTGGCGAAGGGCTCTCTCAATCCCACGCAACGTTCGCTGGCTGCAGTGCGGGGCCGTCGCAATCGCGGTTTGCCACGGCCCTCGGGAGGACTCAGTTGCCGGCTTCTTTGACCGATGGCAACTTGGACACCAATCGCAGCGAGACCGTGAGGCCTTCAAGTTGGTAGTGGGGGCGCAGGAAGAACTTGGAGGTGTAGTAACCGGGGTTCCCTTCAACCTCATTCACTTCCACTTCGGCTGCGGCCAATGGCTTGCGCGCTTTTGTTTCTTGTGAGGAATTCGAAGGGTCTCCATCCACGTAGTTCATGATCCAGTCGTTCAGCCAACGCTCCATGTCGCTGCGCTCCTTGAAGGACCCGATTTTGTCGCGCACGATGCACTTGAGGTAGTGCGCAAAGCGGCAGCAGGCGAACATGTAAGGCAAGCGGGCCGATAGATTGGCGTTGGCCGTGGCATCAGCGTCGTAGTACTCCGATGGCTTGTTCAACGATTGGGCACCGATGAATGCGGCAACGTCCGAGTTCTTGCGGTGTACCAGGGGCATGAACCCGTTTTTGGCCAGTTCGGCTTCCCGACGGTCGCTGATCGCGATTTCCGTGGGGCACTTCATGTCCACGCCACCGTCATCGGTCGGGAAGGTGTGGGCAGGCAGGTTTTCTACCGCACCACCCGACTCGACACCGCGGATGGATGTGCACCATCCGTAGTATTTGAATGATCGGTTGATGTTGACCGCCATTGCATAGGCAGAGTTGGCCCAGCAGTACTTGCTGTGGTTGCCGCCCGCGGTTTCCTCTTCGAAATCGAACTCGTCCACTGGGTTGGTTTTTGCGCCATAAGGCAGCCGTGCCAGGAAGCGGGGCATGGCCAAACCGATGTACTTGGAGTCGTCCGATTCCCGCAGGCTTCGCCAAGCTGCGTACTCCGTGTTCGTGAAAATCTTCGTCAGGTCACGCGGGTTGGCGAGCTCCTGCCAGGAATCCATCTGCATGAGCGCTGGAGACGCGCCCGAGATGAAAGGGCAGTGCGCTGCGGCGGCCACTTTGGCCATTTCACCCAGCAATTCAACATCCGGCGGGCTGTGGTCAAAATGGAAATCGCCTACCAAACAGCCAAAAGGTTCGCCACCAAACTGTCCGTACTCTTCCTCGTACACCTTCTTGAAGATAGGGCTCTGATCCCAACCCACGCCCTTGTAGCGACGCATGTTGCGATGCAGCTCCTTCTTGGAGATGTTCATCACGCGGATCTTCAGCATCTCGTCCACTTCGGTGTTGGTCACGAGATGCTGCAGGCCCCGCCAAGCGCCCTCCAGCTTCTGGAACTCGGCGTGGTGAATGACCAGGTTGACCTGTTCCGACAGCTTGCGGTCAATCTCCGCAATGATGGCTTGCACCGTCTGGTAGGCATCGTTGGAGATGGTGGCTACGGAGGCGAGTGCTTGCTGAGCCAGGGTCTGAACTGCAGCTTCTACGGCATCGCGGGCCTGGTCGGTCTTGGGCTTGAATTCCTTGTTCAGCAAGGATGCAAATTCGTGCCCCTCGAGGGTATGGGCCGCGTTGGATTCGGTAATGGGTAGTGCGCTCATGGGTGAATTCCGTTCACTGTTCTGCCTCAGGCGGCGTCGTTCTGTACAGAGCCTTCCACGGTGTCCGTGGCGGGTTTGGCACCAGCGGCCAGTGATTTGAGCAGTGCAGGGTCTTGCAGCACCTTGCGAATCAGCTCTTCAGCGCCCTGTTTGCCATCCATGTAAGAAAGGAGGTTGTGCAGTTGAGTGCGAGCTTCCAGCAAGGTGTTCAGCGGACCAATGTTTCGCGCCACTGCGGCGGGCGAGAAGTCGTCCATGCTTTCGAAGGTCAGATCAACGCTCAGGTAGCCTTCGCCGGTGAGGGTATTGGGAACCAGGAAGGATGCGCGCGGCTTGATCGACTTCATTCGCGCGTCGAAATTGTCGATGTCGATATCGAGGAATTTACGGTCCGCAATCTCTGGCAGGTTCTCCAGGGGCTTGCCCGAGAGGTCCGCCATCACACCCATGACGAAAGGGATGTGCACTTTCTTTTCGGAGCCATAGATCTCGACGTCATATTCAATCTGAACCCGAGGAGCCCGGTTTCTGGCGATGAATTTCTGCCCGCTTTTCCCCACCTTGGTGATTGACATGTTTACCTCTCAAGTTGTCTGGATCAAAAAACCTGTGCGAACTTCGTTGGAATCTTTGACGAAAGAATTTCCCGGTTCAAATGCTTACAAAGTTGTGTGAAACCACCACAGCGAACAAAGGCCAAGACACAAAATTTTTGACTCTGCAAAAGCTCGCATGCCTTTCATGCAGCGGTCCTGTGATACTTCTGCATGCGTTACCACTTAGGCTAAGAGTTACAAGCGAAACTTCTGAGAACTTTGTGTATGGCGATGTCCGTGTGCTGGCGTATCTCAGTATCTGAGGCTTCGCGGACCTGACTGTTACAGTTCGTAGATTCAGTATGTGCCGTCGGTCTGTGTGCCGGTGATCACTTCAATCTGTTGCAGGCTTTGCGGGGCTAGTTCTCGCAGGATGTCGATGAAGCCCATGCCCATCAGTCTGGCGGACCGGCGGATCAGCAGCGATGCTGGATTGGTCGGTTCTGTGGACTCCAGAAACTCTGCGATCTTCACCAACTGCCTGATGGCGTCGTCCCGGGTGCGGATCTCAGCTGACTCAGCGCGATGCATGGAGTGGGCTGTGGGTGTGTCCGCCTCTTGGGTCGGCTCCAGCGCATCGGCCGTTGCACCTCTTTGGGGGACGAGATCGGCCAGCAATGCGATCAATGCCTGGATGTTGCCGAGGTCAGGGTGCTGATGGCTGGGCAGTTTGTTGGCGCACAGTTGGGCGATTTTTTGTAGAGACGCCTTCGCCTGAGGAAGTGCTGTCAAGCGCGGGTCGTCGCGTTTCAGTGCATCGTCCATGCCCAGACGCAATTGCTCAGTGGTGAGCTGGGGATTGGATTCTGCGCGTTGTCCGCGCGCAAGAACCTCCGCATCGCGCACGGTGAAATTACCAAACGTGGATCGGACGAATTCTGTTTGCCGCAGCTCGCGCAAAAGGCCCGCCACATCGTTCAAGATGGCAATGGCGTTCATCCGCATGAAGTAGTCGTCGTCCTCTGCCATGGGGTGCAGATGGTCCCAATACTGCTCCAACAACGCGGCCATCAAGGCAAGGCCTTGCGCAAGTCCGTGCAGGCCTGCGGTATTGGTCCACGACCTGCACAACAGGCCCGCTATCCGCATGTCTTTACTTTGGCGCAGCAATTGCGCAGCACTGTTTTCCACGGCCTGCCAGTCGGGGTCTTCAGCAGGAATGATGGTGTCGCCGTATTGCTGCTCCAGCTTTCCTCGTGCAGCCTGCTCCAACGCCAGGAACTCCGGCGCATAGGTCATTTCGGGACCGCACGGTGGGCTGGATGTCGCGGGGTGCAAAAGTTCGTCAATGTTGGTCATTGGAATTTCGGGCTTGGAAAGATGCAGACGCTGGTCCCTGCTCGGAATGCGCGGGTTTCGAAAACAGTTGCGAGAACAAGCTTCTATTCAGTGGGCCGCGATGTTTCACGTCTCGGTAACCCTCCCGTGCCGTAGCAGACACCCACCAGAGGCTGTGGTCGCTCTGAGGTGCCAAACAGTGCCTCCACTCACCGCTTGGGAGTTGAACTTTGTCGTCGCTGAGTTGCTGTGCGTACGAGGCTTCGCTCAGGTCAGAAAGGATGTCGTCAATCAGAGACGGCTGTCGGGTCTCGGAGCGCCGCACTTCGAAAGGCGGAGTGATGTACGAAACATGCTCGTCCAGCTCTTCGGCGGTCATAGACAAGCGCCTGGCATCAACAATGGCGGTACGAGCGCCCGTAAAAAAGGTCATTAGCCTCGCGTCATCTGCCAGGGTGCTGCCCGCATGAGGAGCCGCGGCCATGATGGTCAGTGGGTAGTAGCGGCCCACGCGATCCATGCTGGGTGCCAGTGCGCCAATCACTGCATTGCCGGTGACCTGGGCCGGCGCCATAAAAAACCACACTGGCGCAGCGACGAATGCTTCTGGCCACGCTTGCGCGTTCAAGGTGCGCAGTTCATCCATTCCAGCTCGCAACCAGGTGTCCCATTCGGTTGCCAATGCGTGGGGCAAACGTCGGCTCGCGAAATCTCCCAGGCTGGGGAGCTTGCCGTACCATCCAACCGCTCCTGGGGCGGCACTGTTGCGCGTCTCGTCGGTCAGAGGTTGTTCGGGCATTCGAACTCCTCCATGGCCTTCAGCCGGAAAGGGTTGAGGACACTGCTGGTGGTGACTTCAAATCTCACCCGGCGTCCATCAACGTTGAAGATGGCCGTGAACTTCTCGGGTGCGTTGCCAGGAAGGATTTGCGCACGATCAAACAGGCGGTGCAGTGCCCAAGGGCCCTCGGTCACAAGTCCGGAGTTTTCTGCCCCTGTGGCTGTGATCTGCAACCTGACTTGCCCAGTTCCTCGCGTGCCGGGCCAGTTGATGGATTTTGGAATCTGCGGCCCGTGCTGGTAGCGCAGCACATCGCCGTCGACATCCAGCACCATCTGGGATATAGACGCATCCATCTCTATGGGCTTGATATCCAGGCGAATGCCGGGCGCCTTGCCCCCTGCTCGGAAAAACACGTCTCGTATCGTCGCGGCTTTCTGAAAAGACGCGAGAGAGGCCGATCCGCCGACTGGCGTACCGTCCACCCCCTGCTTGAAAGTCCATGTGGCGGTGGAAATATCTACCATGGGTTGCAACGTGCTGCGGAAGAATTCATCCATCGTTCCGCCTGCGGCGAACAACTTGGAGAAATCGTCGGCAGTGACGTCTCGCCCTGCACTGCGGGTAAAGGGATAGCGTCCCAGGATGGCCCTGCGGCAGAAGTCCCCGATGGTGGCGTTCAGGTTTCCGCCGATGGTGCTGCGCACATCTCTGCCCACCATGGTGGACGTTGCCTCGGCAAGATCGTCATACATCACATTCAGCGGCGGAGGCAGGCGTTTGGCCTCTGCTCGCACTCTTTCCAACGTAGATGACAAGGTAGGCGGAACAGTCCCCCCAGCTTTGACTTGCTGGCGTGCAGCAGCGATAACGGCAGATGCTTCGTTGAGTACCTGCAAGCTTTGCGTCAAAGGTGTCGGGCCGGAGCCGTTGCTGGTGGCCAAGCGCCTGTATTCCCGGAATCGGAAATCCACGATGTCTGCCTCCAGCGTTCCGCTGGGTGCCAACCCGCCCACATTGACCTGCTTGCCGGTCAGACGGCTCAGTTGACGCTGCTCTTCCCGGATGCGGTTGAGTTTTTCTCCTAGCCAACTGCTTGTGCCCGCACTGTTGGTGCCGTCTGTGTCAGGGCGTCTTGCCAGAGTGGTTTCCCGGGCAACGGCGCGAATGAACTGTTCCAGGCTGGAGTTTGCTGCGGAGTACAGACGGGCTTGTTCGCCTGCCTGATCCAGAGAACCAATGCGTGTGGGGCGGACATCCGCGAGGTAATCCTCCCAGAGCTTGGCGTACTCCATGAGGTAAAGGCGTTTGACTTCATTGGCCATTTGCCCCGTTAAAACCTCCTGGGTGGTGCTTCGTCGGCCGTCTGCCTGGCCGATTACCCATCCTTCTTCCTTGGATAGCAAGGTTGTGACTTTGGGGACTTCGTGCAGGAAAACGCCGTGGTAGCCGTCATACGTGAACAACCCCGATATGCCCTGAGTCAAGGGGCGGCCGCTGCGGCGACTGAAAACCTGAGGTGCTTCAGGACCGCTGGCCCGAACGACATTGAAATCCGCAGGAAGGTTGTTGCCGGTGACGAGCAATTGCTTGAGCCGGCTGTAAGCGCGCTGCGCGGGGGACATTTGCGCCAGGCGCTGGCGCACTTCGGCCACCAGGGCGATGTCTATGGGCGTTGTGGCCAAAACAACACGTTCATCCATCAGACGATCCAGATGGTGTGAGAGCCGCTCTCCCACACCCGCCTGCACCAGCTCGGGCGTGAGGCGGGCATCCCACTCGTGCCGGATCCACGCCTTGACAGTGCGGGCTTCAAAACGATCTGCATCGTGGACCATCAGATAGGCTTTCAGCGCTTCATAGCTCGCCTCAGGGTTGGTGGTAGACGTCTGCTGCAGGGAGCTGCGCAGTTGCCGGACGATGCCAGGCAGCCATGCATCTTCGAGCAGGCGCAGATAGGTGTTGTCGGCGGCGGTTTGCACCTTGGGCACCTGCAGCAGACCCCATCTCCAACTGATCGGTGGGGAGCCCGTATACCGCTCGCTGACTGCCAACGATTCCGCATGGTCTAACAGCGGCAAGATGGCTACCAGGTTCTCCAGGTCAGTGTTCTTGGCTTCATCCACAGCTTGGCGCAGTGTCGCTACGCTGTCCTTGACTTCGTCCAGATAGGCGAGGTTGTTGCTGTTGCTGATGCTCCACGCCAGGGCAGCACCGGCAAAGACAAGTGCCAACCCGATCAGACCTCCCGCTTGGAGCAGGCGAAGTTGCCGCTCCTTTTTCGCGTTGCGTCCTGTGAGCCCCGCTTCGTTGAACATCACTCCCTTGAAAAGGGTCTCAATGAAGAAGCTTTTGCCTTGCTGTCCGCCGAAAGACTTTGAGGGGCTGGCCACTGCAAAGCGGCGTTTCAGTGCAGACAAAACGCGATCAAAGGGCATTCCCTCCTGCGTACCGCTGGTGAAATAGACGCCTCTGAAGAGCGGCTTTTCCTTAAAGCGGGAAGAGGAAAATGCACCTTCCAGGGTTTGCTTCACAACGTCCCGAAGTCCCTCGAACTGCTGAGGCAGCGCATAGATCAGCCCGCGACGTGTCAGGTCGGGCTCGGCCAGCAGGCGTTGAGGGAGCAGCCGATTGATCTGGGACACGAGTGCGTCGAACTCGGATGTGAACTGTGCTGTGGGATCGAGGTTGGACAAGGATTCCCTGTACGCTTGCGTGAAGCCCCAGACCTGTGCGCGTTCTTCGCGAGTCATCTGCCCGAAGAACTCGTTGAACCCGGCCAACAAGTCCGTTTTGGTGACGAGTACGTACACCGGAAATTTGATGGCCAATTCCTCACACAGCTCGCCCAGACGCATTCCGATGGTTTTGGCCAGGCGCGCTCGCTCGGCCTCATTGCTGCTCAGAAGCTCTTGCACGCTGAGCGTCACGATGACGCCATTGATCGGCTGTCGACCTCTAAAACGTTTGAGGAGTTGGAGGAATCCTGACCAGGCGGCCTTGTCCTGAACGGCGTCGCTTTCCTGAGTGGTGTACCTGCCTGCGGTATCCAGCAGCACTGCCTGGTCCGTGAACCACCAATCGCAATTTCGTGTCCCTCCAACACCGCGGATGGAGCCTTTGCCGAACTGCTCAGCCAGAGGGAAGTTCAGGCCAGAGTTGACCAGGGCTGTGGTTTTACCGGATCCAGGGGAACCGATGATGAGGTACCAAGGCAGCTGATAGACATAGCGCTTGGTAAAACGACCCAGGAACCCGTTCTCAGTCTCGCCAAATCGGGTCTTGGAAAGCACTTGAACCGCTTCCTGGAATCGACCTTCGAGCTCCGCCACTTCTTCATGTCCGGGCGCCAGGTTTTCGGTTGTGTCGCGGCCTGCTGTGAGTCGCGCCAGTTGACCCAGCAGCTTGTCGTTCATACGCTTGGCCCGCCACCATTGCAGCAGCAGTTTAAGGAACCACACCACAAAAAGCGCGGCAATCAAGGACCACCGAACGGTTTCGCTCTCCAGAGGTTGGTAGGGTTTGATGTAGACCAGTGGCCCAACAAACCATATCACCAGGCTCAAAAGCACCAATCCGCAGAACACCAGCATGTGCCGGTTGAAAATCAGTGCGGTTACTTTTCTCAGAATGCTCATTTCCGGGTGCCTTCGACTCGGGGACTGGGATTGCCGATGGCTTGAAGCTCGTTGTCACGCACTTGGGGAGCCACCATCAGAATGATTTCCACGCGCCGGTTCCTTGCCTTGCCTTCGCTGGTCGTATTGGAAGCCACTGGGTCTGCTTCGCCGCGGCCCTCTGCGCGAACTCTGCTGCTGTCACGCACGGTGCGCAACAGCATGTCGGAAACAGACTGGGCGCGTTCCTGGGAGAGGTGCCAGTTGGACGGAAAGCGCGCGGTGCGGATGGGGGACGTGTCTGTGTAGCCGTTCACTACCACTTTGCCTGGAACCTCATTCAGCGCAATAGCCACCCGTTCAATAACTTGGATGTATCGAGGTTTCACAACCGTGGAGGCTGGATCGAACAGTCCATCACCCCGCAAGATGATCGTGCTGCGGTCGGCCTGGTCGATAACCTCCACCAAGCCTTCCCGTATCTCTGGCTCCAGAAACTGGCGTAACCGTGGTTTGTCTACGGAGGCGACTGCGGCAATCGCTTTGGGGAACCGGATGCCATTGATCGCCGCAAACAAGGCATCGGACTGCGCCGCCAGCCGGTAGTTGAACCAGAGGAATAACAAGAATGCCAATAGCAGCATCAGGGCCGTGGCGACCCATAGCGGAACCATCGTCCACGGAGGAGCTGCTTTGCGCTCTTCACCTTTCCATCGCACCGACAGCGCGCTACTACGGTCGCCTCGCGTACTTTCGATCAGTGCGAGAAGACGGGCTTTGAGTGTCTCCAGCTGGCTGCTCCCGTTTTCGATCACCCGATAGCGACCTTCAAAGCCGAGCATCAGGCAAAAATACATGAGCTCGATCAGATCGATGTGCTGATGTGGTGTCTGAACCAGCTTGGCCAGCAATTGGAAGAATTTCTCACCACCCCAGGTCTCGTTGTGCAAAGCAACCAGTAGACTGAATTTGGGCCAAACACCAGAGCCGCCCCAAGGTGTCTGCGCCGCAGCCTCATCCACCACTGTGCACAGGCAGTACCGGGCACCGATCACCGTTTCAATGGGCACCCCAGCCGCTCCCGCACCGCGTTCGAATTCGCGCATATTTGCAAGCAACAGACGCTGGAAACCCTCCGGGTCTGAGTTGGAGGCCATTGCCCGTATCTGCGGGATCAAATTCAGAAGCGCGTTTGCCGAGGCCACAAGCGGGTTCCCACCGCTGATGACGTCGGGAAGGTCGGTGCGTGCGGCTGCAGGAGCGGGCATCGATGCATCCATCAGTCCCGGAATTCCGTCAGTGGCGGAGCCGTTGGCTGCCGAGGCGAAGAGGTTGTCCGTCATTTGCATGGTCATAGACATGGGTTATCTGCGAATGGCCCAGAACTCCAGTTGCAGTTCGGGAAATTCACCAGATACGTGCATGGCCAGGCCGCCGGAGTTGTTCAGCTGGCGCCACAAATCGTGGGTGGTATCCACTTCGAAATATGAATAACCCGCGTGGTACGGGATCTCGCGTGGTGCAACGGAGAGTGATCGCAACACCACCCCAGGAAGGTGCAGGTTGACCAAGTCCCGGATTTTTTCCACGGGCCCGAGCTTGGTCTGGGTGGGAAAGTGGGTGCGTAGAAACTCCACCGTGGTCTGTGCGTGGACGGCCAGCACAAAGTCGCAGGTAGTCAGTAGCTCGGTAGAAGGAATTAGCGCGACGCGAACCCCGTATTGCCGTTCCTGCAACTCGATCTGTATGGCGTTTTGTTCAAGCACTGATGACAAACCACGGCGCAGCTCCAGCATCAGCGGCGGAAAACAGCTGCGCAGATCGTCATGGTCGTACGCAGGCATGGCGGCTGGCCTACGCTGATCGCGGGTAAAGGTAGCCAATTCGCCCGCCATCTTCAAAAGGTCATCGAAAAGGCGTTCCGGATGGATGGTTCTGGCCCGCACCCAGTGCTCCACAGCTGGCTCCCAACGGTTGATGTACTGCAGCATCAGAAAATCGCCCACCTCGCCGACCCCGCCGCGGCCGGGTTGTATCAGGCGTTCTTCAAGGGCTGCTCCCCGCTGCTTCAGAAGGCCGTGAAGCTCCTTGCAGTACTGGAACAGGGGGGTGGTTTCAGAGTTGTTGACGACCGTAGGAATGAAGGATTTTTCCAGCAGGGCCGAGCCATCGGATTTGCGCTCCACCACGTGGGCCACGGGCAGCGAAATCCATCCATCCGACAGCTCCCTCGCTGGGCGAAGGCTGAAACGGACCCTGCCAAGCTGAACTTCTGCAGGTTGCGCTCCCACATCGTTCACGTCAGAGACCTCCATCACCTCTGCTTGGTAACGGGTCATCCCAGTATCTGCTTCGCTCAATGTGACCTCTGCGCCGCTACGGCGCCGCAGGGGCAGCGACAGGTGAATGATCGAGTCCTTGATATCTTTGCCCACATCAACCGGCGGGGGGGGCTCATCGACCTGTGGAATGTCAAACGGTGTGCCATCCGGCATGACACCTTTGGCAGATACCACAGCAATCTTGCCGAGCGCCAGCATCTGCGTGTCCAGCGTGAGCTCTGAAAACCCCCAATAGAACGATTGGCAGGGCAGGCTGCGGCCCTGCACCAGAAAATCTATGTACCGCTCTTGTTGTTGAAAGTGCTGGGGACGCAGGAACATGCCTTCCGCCCACACCACCTTTCTTTGCCAAACCATGGTATTACCTTGTTGTTATTTGATGCTGGACCCGGACTGCGTCACGCGAGACGGTGACGAGATAGTGAACTGGCTTAAGCCGTTCTGTCTGGCCGAGACCCCACCAGCGGCGGCGCATCTCGACAGAATTGGGGGCATCTACCGAGGCTCGCCAAGTGCTGCGTTCCAGGTCCCTGTAAGCGGCGAAAAAGCCAAAAGACCGCACATCCGGGTTCCCCTTTCGCTCGATGATTCGGCGCTCACCGGGGGCGATTAAAAACTCTTCGCGCCGCACGAAATCACCACCCAACTGGCTTTCGTCTTTGTCTTGAAGATCAAAAAAGCTGGAGCGCTCAAACGCCGCAGGAGCCCGCAGTTCATAGATCCGCAAAAGCACAGGTTTTGGCATCCCGTCGATATCGGGATTCAGGCTTCTTTCGGAAACGATCTCGATGATGGCGGGTGGAACGGCAGTCGGTGCCTCAGCGGGCCGATTGAGTGTGTTCACGACACCGCAGCCGGAAAGAGCCCAACCCATAGCGGAGAGAAATGCTATTTGAGCGATTGTTCTTGAGCTGAGTTTGGTCATGGTTGTGGTCATGGGTTAGCCCTTGCTGCATCAATTAATGGCTTGGTTGGCGGAAACCCAAACAGCAAGCGCGCTGAGGTTGTCTTGGTGGGGGCGGCCTTGGGTCATCACCGAGCCTGTCATGTTGCGCAGCCATGTGTCGGGTCGCTCGGATGTCTGCAGTGCGTTTTCCATATCGGACTCCAGCAGGTTCTCCCACAATCCATCGGAGCAAAGAAGAAATGCATCGCCTTCCTGCAACTCCATGGACTCGTGAAGTACGGTGGGAGGCACCTGTGACTCAGCACCTACGGCGCCAGCGAGCACACTGCGGTTGGGCAAAGAACGCGGATCGCTTTTGGCGTAGATGCCAGCGTGCAAAAGTTGCTGCACCACGCTGTGGTCTTCGGTCATGCGAAGTACCTTGCCACCGCGAAAGCAGTACAGCCGGGAGTCCCCCCAGTGCGCCCACAGGGCTCTTCCGGTGAGTGGGTCAATGCACAGCAAGACCACGGTGGCACTCATGTGCATCCGTGATTTGGATAGCGGCTGTTCCTCGGACACCGTGTGCTCTGCGCGCGAAATCAGAGAGGCCAGACTGGCAGGCGCAAACAGAGGGTTTTCGCGGTATCCGCCCAATACTGCGTCCACGGTGAGTCGAGCTGCCAACGCCCCATTGCCATGCCCGCCAGCACCGTCCGCCAGCGTGCAGCAAAAACCCTGACGCCCTAGGTCAATCATGCCCAGGTAGTCCTCGTTGGCAGTGCGGGCGCCACGCTCGGTGATGGCAGAAACAGTCAGCTGCAACCGATGCGATTCGCCTGCAATATGGGTAATCAAAGCGCCTCCCCGGCGGCCCGCGCCGCGCTCTCGTAGGCCTGCACAAATGTGTTACCTGAGAAAGCCATCAAGTCATCTTCCGCGTGTTGCCGAATGGACTCATACCTTTGCTGGTACTCGTCCCATAAATCGGCTTTTCGGTGCAGAGACGACAGTTTGCTCAGCATGCCAGCCGAGCTCGCTGCCTTTTTCTCAATTTCTGAGGGGCTCAGGCTGGTCACAGCCTCGGTGTACGCAGCGCGGATGCCTGCCATCAGCGCAATCTGGTGCACGGCGAGATCATTGAAGGCCTCTTGAAGCGCAGGAACGGGCCGCATGAATCCCGGGAAGTTTTGGCCGACGAGCTGCAGCATCACGCCCTCGGCCGTGGGCAGGAATTTGAGCGGGTTGTTTTTGCCGGACGCGATGATGGTCACATCCGCGCGAAACTCCCGCTTGATCTCTGAACGGGCCGACAGCAGATCAATCGAGCCTTGCACAGCGACGCGAAGCGCCTCACCGAAATCGCGCATGAAATCGGGTGTGATAGCGAGAGGAGCGCGGTCCGGTGCAATTCCCGCACCCTCCAGGAATGCTGCTGCCAGCTCATGGATCGCGTGCTTCGGAGTCGGGATTTCCTCAAGAGGCAATGAATCGCTCGCTGCTGCCGATGCCGGTGTTGGCTCTGGAGTTACGGGCTGGAGCACTTCGGCTTGAATTGGTAAGCCGGAAGAAAAAATGGTCGATGTGGACGAGGGGGCGCGCAGACCGGCTGAAAGGGTGTGCTCAACCATTGCGGGTGGCTGTTCGTGGGTCGCTGGTTGAAAGAGATGGGCGCCTGTGTTCTGCATCTCTGAGTTAAGTTCCTGAGCACCGAACAAATCGAGGTCCAAGCCTTGCATGGTTTGAAGACCTGCTGCTTGCGCGACCTCGGCTGCTTTGAGGGCGTCAGGCAGTGCCTCCGGTGCCAGGGGCTTGTTTGTAGAAACGGCAGTTTCTGGCTGTGAAGTAAGGCCCAATGTGCCGCCGCCAGCATGTACGCCGCGCGGCATGCTGAAGATCTGGGCGAGATCAGATCCACGCGAGAGACCATGGTCTTCGACCTGCGCATACATTGACTCGCCTGGTTCACGAAAGAGCTTGAGCGGATTGAGCTCTATGTGAGGATCCAATTGTTTGGGAAGACCGGTGTGCGCTGCATTGTCCATTTCTCCTGCGAATTGGGCTGTTTGTGGCAGTGCCTGCAAGAGTTCGTCATTCTTCAGTTCCACCACTTCCGCCAGGCTCTTCGCGGCAAGGTCGCCACTCCACACATCGCGCTGTCCCGCAGCTACTTTCGGATCTGCTGCGAATGGGTCGAAGTCATCCGGTATCACCAGGGGACGGTGCGGCGTTTTTGGGGTTTGGGCTTGGGAAGAGGGCGCTTGCACTGCTAGTGCCAGCGTGCTGGCCGCCATGGCAGGTAGCGCTTCAGGAGCGGCGCATGCGATTGTCTGGTCCCCCTCGTTGCAGAGCGGCGCGGGGGATTCAGCGATGGCGGGTGCTCCGGTGCTGGTGCGCAGCTCGTCTACACGACCCAGGAAGGAAAACGGGTTGCTGTCCGTGGCTGCAGCAGCGTCACTTTCGAGCGCAATAGTGGTCTGGAGTTCGGCCAGCTCACGGGCCAGAGACTGCTCGCCGACAATGGGGGGTATATCTGCCCATGGGTTGGGCAGGGATGCGAGATCCAGCGTGGAAGGGGATGTTTGTTCAGGCGAGGGGGCAGGAGCAGCTTCCTGCGGTTGTAGGGGGGCGCTGGTGGCATGGGGAGTCTCAAGCACTTCACCTTGGACCACATTGGTGCGCTGGGGGGCACCTTGAACTTTGGCAAGAATTCGGTATGAGCCAATGATGACCTCAGCCCCTTGCCGGAGGGGCACCTCCTGACCAGACAAAACTTCCAAGCCGTTGACATGAACCGATCGGCGTTCGCACAAGTTGGCGAGATAGGCTTGGTCAGAATCGAGTCGAACCATAGCGTGCACGCGCGCAACCTCCGCGTCGGTGTCTGGTAGCACCAGCTTGTTCTGGCCTGAACGACCGATGGTGCCGCCTGCCATGCCAAAAATTGCCGACCACGTACGGTCGGCAGGAGTTCCCGCTTGGTGAGTGACCACCAGTTCAATCTTCTCCATCTGATTCGCTCGTAGGGTCGCTGTCGTCAGGGAGTCTTGCGTGTTGAGCGCTTGTTGCGCGCCGCATTCCGGGCGTTGTTGAACTCGCGCCCCCATACCGGATGGCCCTTCTCGGCCTCCGTCAGTTGAAATGTCGGATCTTGTTCAAGTGCTAGATCAAACTGTTGTCGGCACGGGCGCACACGGCCTATGGCGCAGTGGCTGAACGCCATGAACTTTCTCGCCTTGATCTGGGAGGTCAGAGTCAACTCCGGCGCTTCTGCAAGTGGCGTCAGTTTCGCAATGGCTTCATCAAACTGGCCGTCTGCGTAAACACTCAGGGCTTCCGCCAACAGCGCCTCTTTTTCGGCGCGGGGATCCACGGGGGCGACTGGCGCCGGGGGGGGGGTGGCGGTTTGCACGGCTTCAACTTTGGCGGGCGGCGCCTCGGGCGTGGTCTGGCAAGCAACAAGAAGGCTGCTGGCGCAGCCGATCAATAGAAAGTTCAGAAAGCGGGGTGGCATTGTTTTATCTCGCGTCAAAGTCATGGGTGATGGTGATCGTTTCGTCCGACTCAACCTTCAGCGTCTTTCGCACCGTTTCGAAACCGGGATTGGTAAGTTCAATCGTGTGAGCCCCAGGAGGCAGCTTGAATTCCGTCAGTGGGGGCGTGACACCCAAGCGTTTGCCGTTGAGATTGACATTGGCCCATGGTGCAACGCGCAACTGCAGGTTGTTTTCCGAACGCGGCTTGTACCGGGCAAGCGACGCTTGGGACATCGGGCCACTGGTTGAAGACGGGTATCCGGGCAATGGGAACAGCGGGGTAATCGCCGTTATGACGGTGCTGTTGAGGGCGAAGCTGTTAGTTGGTGCATTCCCTGGGCTCCTAGCGCTTTCGGTACCTGGTAGTGCTCGGCTGCATCGCCAGCCGCGTTTGGCCTGCGCTTTCAAGTAAGCGTCACGCCAGGGTGTGCTTTGCAGTTCATACTCTTCCAAGGCAAAACTCGGCCTCGCCTCCAGGGCTGCGTCAAATGCAGCATCACACCGTGCCCATTCTTTGTTGGTGCAGAACACAAAGGCCAAATACTTGTGGGCTGTCGCTTTCTCCCTGCGGTCTGGAAGGCCTGCGAACAAGGACGCCTGCAAGGCTTTTTCGGCCTGATCGAGCTTGCGCGATTCGTAGAGCGAAATTCCTTGTCCAAGAAGTTGGCGCCCCGACGCAGCATCGGCTGCACGGGGGTCGGTGGAAAGCGGTTCTTCACAGTCTGTGGATGCGACAGCCGCATGGGTGCCCACCCAGAGATAAAAAGCGGCCCAGCGCAGTAAAGCGTTCATGTGCATGGCATCAAGGCATCAGCGAATCTGTGGCTACTCGAACTGGTGGCTCAATACCACCGGCTCCCCCTTTTTGACCTGCACAGTCCTGACCATTGGAGCCGCCGCTGGATTGCTTACTTCAATGCGATGGGTGCCTTCGGGAAGCTCAAGCTGGGTGAGCGGTGGCGTGGTTCCCTGTACAGCTCCATTGACAGAGACTCGCCCCCATGGGCTGACCCTGAGCACCACCCGGCCCATGTCGCCGATGGGCTTTGCGGGTGGCTTCTCTGTAAGCGCTGGGTCGGGCAGGCCGAGGGCTTGGGTGGGGCTTGATGCGGCAGTGCTGCTCTCAGGCCTGGGCGCGGGTTCAGTTCGCTCTGGAGTTGAATTGGGAAGATCGTTGGCGGCCGACGCTGGTAGAAGCGGTGCGACAGGCTCAGCCACCTCAAGCCGATTGATGAGTGCGAGGGCTTGGCTGCGGTAAGCGCCTGATGGGTGCGCTTCAAGATATGCGTCTAGTGCCGCAACAGTGCCAGCAGCCTGCGCTTGTTGCCATTGTTGTTCGTCTGGGCTGACTGTGGTCGCGTTGCCCTGTGATGAGGTGGATGTGTCTTTGCCTCCCCACCATACGGCACCAGCAAGGACTGCGAAAACGACCACCGCAGCTGAAATCCAATGAACGCTGGTAACAGCGATTTTTTTTCTTGAAACAGGTGTGGCGCCAGGAGTCTCTGGTTCCGTCTTTTTTAAAACCTCAGGCTCAGGAAAAACGACTTGGGTATGTGCAGACACTGGTAGTGAGTGGGGCGCCAAATTTGGAGATTCAGGCGGGTGAAGCTCCGATGCGTCGGTGGACGCGGATACTCGCTCGTTTGCGGAAAGCACGCCGCCCGACAGCAGTGATTGATTCGCAATTGAAGCACCCGTGTCTGCCGATCCGGGCATCGGCGGATTCGGTGCATTTCGCTGTGACATCGACTCGCCAGCCCATACATCAGAGGGAGGCATCCCTGCCTTTGTATTCGCTGTTGTGATCTCGCTGGTGAGCGGATGGTGAGGAGGCTCGACAAGTGCTTTGATTGCGCTATTCGAGGGGCCTGGGACGGCGATAGACAAGGCTCCTGCGCTTGCCCACGGGGCAAATACAGGAGATGTCATGGTAGTGACGCCCAGGAGTTCTTTCAGCTCGCCAATGGTCTGTGGCCTGTCTTGTGGCTTCACAGCGAGTGCGCGGTGAACGCCATGCAGGAACTGGGCTGAGTAACCCGTGTAGTTGGAGGGCGTTAATGCCGCGACCGGATCGTTGATCATGCGTGCCACCGAGGTCGCCGGAGGTTTTCCGGTGATGGACAGGTAGAGCATGGCGCCAATTTGGTAGATGTCGGTCCACGCACCTTGGGGCATTGCGCCATCGTCCACATATTGCTCGATGGGGGCAAAACCTGGCTTGAGCACCATGGTCAGGGCCTGCGTCATGTCGCCGATGATTCGCCGGGCCGCACCAAAATCCAGCAGCACTGGCATCCCCGAGTTTTGCAGGAACACATTGTCGGGTGCGATATCGCGGTGGTAGCAGTCGGCTGCGTGGAGCATCTCGAGGACGTCGAGGATTGGGCTGATGATTGCCGCGAGAGTGCGTTGGTTCACACGCCCTTGCTGAGTGGTTAGAAACGCGCGGAAGGTCTGCCCTTCGTAGTGGCGCATCACCATGTATGCCGTGCCGTTGAATTCAAAGAACCGGTAGACATGAACCAGCGCGGGGTGAGAAAACTTGGCCAGCAAGCGCGCCTCGTTGATAAAACTGCGCAGGCCCGCATCGAACGCGCCACGGTGCTGTGAACGCACATGGATTTCGTTCGAGGATTTGCGCCCTGCCAACGTGGCTGGCATGTATTCCTTGATCGCGACGATACGATCAAGGCTCACATCCCTCGCCCGGTACACGATGCCGAATCCTCCCTCGCCAATGACATCAAGCAGCCGGTACTCGCCTACGTGCACGCCGGGTGCAAGGCAATTGGCGGAACCTCCCACAGTTTCGATCATTACGCGATGCCCTTAATTTTCGTTTTCGGATATCCGCTCTTTTCAGCCGTTGCCAGGGCTTTATGCCTCTGGCACCAGCAACTGTCAGTTGCTGAGCGCACGGGGCGCAGCCCATTCTTTGATCTTTCGTTTGATCAATCTGTGCAAGGCAAATAGTGAGTGCGATAGCACCAGCCATTTGCTGGCCCATCGCAATCGCGAAGGGCCAGTCCGCAGATGTCTCGCCATTCGCAGGCAAGTGACTGCAAGCCACTGGCGCACGCCGCTCCTATCTGTTGTGCTGCCGTCTCGAGAAGAGGGTGCGGACAGAGGGGAGGGCTCGATTGATCGCGGGCGAGTCTACCGTGAGCAAGTTGCAGAACATCACGCAAAACACCGTGTTTCCGGCCTCGGAAACACACTGTTTCCATTGTTGCGGAGGCTGGCTTATTTGCTGTCACTTGATACCCCTGTATCGAAAACGCGCTCGTATCATGCGCCCGCAAACAAGCTTGCGAGGGAGGGGAATTCAAGCAAGCAGCGGATCCTTCCATGGAAGGAATCTCGCAAGAGGCGCGCGCGTTGGCGGGGTTGGGCGGATGCTGCCTTGCCAAGCTAGGCGTCCTGCTTCGCGAGCAGCTTCCCACTCCTCTCTTGGCTGTTTCTTCTGCAGAAATTCTTTGCTTCTGCAGAAATTTAGAGCGCGAGCGCGTTGCTTTTGGCTGCGTCAGCCTCGCATTTTTTAACCAAGAAGAGGTATCGGAATGACAGTTGCGATTTTTATGAAGGTGGAAGGTGCCAGCGGCGAGTCCAAGGACGCGGCACACAAAGACTGGACCGACGTTGAGTCTTTCACATGGGGCGTGACCCAACCGCACTCGATGTCCTCGGGTGGCGGTGCTGGTGCTGGTAAAGCGGACTTTCAGAACCTGAACGTCGTTGCCAACATCGATAAGTGCTACCCCGCTGTGCTCAAGCATTGCGCGACCGGCAAGCACTTGGGGCAGGTAGAAATTTCGATGTGCAAGGCCGGTGGCACGCAAATCGAGTTCGGCAAGATCACGCTGACCGACGTCATGGTGACCAATGTGACGGTAAGCGGCACCAGTTCGGGCGATACCGTGGTTGTGAACTACGCCTTCCAGGCGGCCAAGGTCAAGACCGAGTACTCCGAGCAAACCAGCCAAGGTGGCAAGGGTGCCACAAGCCAGATGGGCTTCAGCATCAAGGAAAACAAGGAAGCCTGATCGCGTGGATCAGGGTTGCGTTCGACCCTGGACGCAACCAGGGGCCGTGTCTACGGACGCGGTCCTTTTTTTGTGCCCGCTTTTCATCAGCGCCTCTTTCAATCGCTTCACGCCCGAAGTGTTGTGTGTGACGGCCGCCGATGCAAAAGCTGCCGGCGCCCATGCTGCTTGCAGTCTTTAAGACGTTCTTTCACCTTCTGCCATGACCCGCCGCGTCACTATCCAAACACCTCTTGGCGACCAGCTGCAGTTTCGCAAGCTCGACGGTACTGAAGGACTCAGTGAATTGTTTTCGCTGGGGGTCGACCTGGTCAGTGCGAGCAAAGCCATCGATCCCAAAACGTTGTTGGGTAAATCGGCCTCTGTGGTCGTGGAGACGGAGGGGCTGGGCAAGCGCTATCTCAGCGGTCTTGTCACTCATTTCGGCATGCAGGGACAGGACCATCGCTGGGCATCCTACCGTTTGCGCCTGCGGCCTTGGCTGTGGGTGGCCACGCGCAAGACAGATTTCAAGATTTTCCAGCACATGACAGTGCCGGACATCATCATGGAAGTGCTGGGGAAATATGGCTTCCCCATAGAGAAAAAGCTCACCCGCTCCTATCGCACATGGGACTACTGCACGCAGTATGGCGAGAGCGACTACCAGTTTGTGGCGCGTTTGCTGGAGCACGAAGGCGCCTACTACTACTTTACCCACGGTGCGGGCAGTCACACGCTGGTACTGGCTGACGACATCGTGGGTTCGCACAGCCCACTCCCGGGCGGCCATGTAGTGCCTTTCCACCCACCGGGAAAGGCGGCCATTGCAGACAAAGAACACTTTCACGCGTGGGAGCTGACCCAGGAGGTGCAGCCTGGCCGCCATTACAACGATGACTACGATTTCAAGAAACCGCGTGCCGACCTCTCCAACATGCGGCAGAACCCGCCGGGTCATGAGCACGACAAGTATGAAATCTACGAATGGCCGGGGGGCTACACCGAGTTTCCGGACGGCGAGATATATGCCAAGCTCCGGTTGCAAGAGCACCTGGCCAAACACAGCCGGGTGCTGGGAAGGGGCAACAAACGCAACCTGGCGCCAGGCTACACCATCAACCTGGAGAACTACCCACGAGAAGACCAGAACCGCCAGTATCTGGTCGTCAGCACGCACTACCACTTTGAAGAAAACCCCGAGGTCAGCAGTAGCCGAAGTGGTGGCGCGACCGCCACCAAAAATGAGCAAGAAGCGGGCTCTATCCAGCAATTTGAAGTGTGGTGTCAGCCCACCAGCATCGAATACCGGCCCAAGCGTGTCACGCCCAAGCCCCGAGCTCTGGGGCCGCAGACGGCTGTGGTCGTGGGGCCGCCCGGTGAAGAAATCTGGACAGACAAGTTTGGCCGCGTGAAGGTGCAGTTCCATTGGGACCGTATCGGCGCGATGGACGAAAACTCCAGCTGTTGGGTGCGGGTATCGACCAGTTGGGCTGGCCCGCAGTTTGGGTCGGTTTTCATCCCCCGCATTGGCATGGAGGTCATCATTGACCACCTCAACGGTGATCCTGACTACCCCATCCTCACAGGGTGCGTCTACAACGCGGTCAACATGCCACCCTGGGCGCTACCCGCTAACGCGACCCAAAGCGGCATCCTCACACGGTCCAGCAAAGGCGGTGCTTCAGGCCCTGGCATGAAGAACGGTCCTGGTGATGCCAATGCCCTGCGCTTTGAAGACAAGGCAGGTGAAGAGCAACTGTGGATTCACGCGCAGAAGGATCAGCTCACCGAGGTGGAGAACGACGAAGAGAAATGGGTGGGAAGAGATCGGGAAAAGACCATTGACCGGGATGAGACCAACACCATCCATCGCGACCGCACCGAAACGGTGGACCGCAACGAAAAAATCACCATCCACGGCTGGCGCACGGAAGAAGTCGATGGCGACGAGACCATCACGATCCACAGCAACCGCTCCGAGCGGGTTGACCACGACGAAAAAATCAGCATTGGTGACAACCGCAAGGAAACGGTTGGCAAGAACGAAACCGTCAAGATTGGTCTCACCCGGCAGCACACCGTCGGCATCATGTCCATGCTCAATGTCGGGCTGGTACGCATCATGAATGTGGGCGTTGCCTACAGCCAGAACATCGGAATGATGATGTCCACCATCGTGGGCATGACCCAGACCACCAAGGTCGGCCAAAGTCAGAAGACCACCGTGGGCAAGGACTATGTGCTGGAGGTGGGCGGTGGTGGTGGAGGTGGCTCCGCGGCCGCTGGTGCAGGGGTGGATCACATCGTTGCACCATCGGGCGGCGCCTCCGGTGGTGGCGGCGATGCACCCAGCTGCATCAAGATCGATGCCAGCCAGATCTTCATGGAGTCCAAGAAGATTCATCTCAACGCCAAAGACGAGATCCTGCTCACCGTCGGTAGCAGCACCATCAAGCTCACTCCCAATCAGATCGAAGTGCTTTCGCCGCTCGACAAGCTCAACTGCTAGACAAGCACTTTCGACTGAATGGGGCGGCGCAGGTGCTGCCCGCCTCGTGGCGCTTCATACGGCGCCCGCATCTGAACAACAACACATTCAATTGAGGGAAACACCATGGGCGAGAACGCGGCCAGGCGAGGAGACCTGACTGAATCAGGAGGCCCGATCATCCAGGGCTCCAACACGGTGCTCATCGGCTCGCAAGGCGGCATCGCGTGCTCCACCTGCCCAGGCGGCAAAGCCA
>PJUL01000315.1_pt1 | contig 38162 bp, 34 predicted proteins | sample 1512221 | NCBI WGS metagenome assembly PJUL01 (sample SAMN08177667, study PRJNA422409) | Feces metagenome, whole genome shotgun sequencing project.
ACTCGATCCGCTCGGTGCTGCCGCGATTTTTTGAAGGCAAGCTGCCCGACCTGAACCTGGGCACGGCCAACGGCGAAAGCTGCGACCCGGCACTGGCGCAGGAACTGCTGGCCATCGCCAAAGAGGCCCAGGGCCACACCGCCGTGCTCAATGGCCGCTTCAAGGGCGGGCACATCACGCGCCACTATGGGCAGCCCGTGCAGAACATTCACGCGGTGCAGCTGGAGATGACGCAGTGCAGCTACATGCAGGAGGCGCTGCCGTTTGACTATCTGCCTGAGGTGGCGGCTCGGGTGCAGCCCACCCTGCGCCAAATGCTGGAAGCGGCATTGGCGTTTGCCGACGCCCACCGCCGCGCGGCGTGAAGGGCGTTGTCTGATGCGGCGCAAGCTGAGGGTATTGCGCGGTCCGCTGGCAAGGGTTAGGTGCTAGGATGGCCCGCGGCCGTTGCTGGGCCGCGGGGCCGGCCCCTGTGCCAGCCCTCTCGCGGAAGGAGCCGCGCCGCCATGGACCCGACCGCTTTTTACTACATGCCCCTTTTCAAGCCGGGCACCAGCGTGCACTGGAAACAGCAACTAGAGACCGTGAGCCACGTGGTCGTGCGGCGCAATGCGCTGATGGTTCATCTGGTGGGCCATGAAGTGCCCGTGCACCCAGAGGCACTGCAATTGGAGCCCACCGCGTTTCACCTCACCCGGATGCCGGACAGGTTCTGACAGCTGCGTTGGCGTCACATTGGCGCCAGGCCATTGGGCCCGGACGCAACGGCGTCAACCCCCTGAACGCTCACCCATGGCTTCGCCCAAGCGGATGGCTCGCGCGGGCGCCCAGGCCGGGTTGAACTGCAAGGGGCCCTTGGGGAACAGCATCACCACGGTAGACCCCAGCAAGAAGCGCCCCATCTCTTCACCCTGCTGCAGCGTCACCTGACCGGGGGCGTAGTCCCACTGCCGCAGCGTGCCCGTGCGCGGCGGGTTGACCTGGCCATGCCACACCGTGGCCATGCTGCCCACGATGGTGGCCCCCACCAGCACCAGCACGAACGGGCCGCGGGCCGATTCGAAAAAGCACACCACACGCTCGTTGCGCGCAAACAGCCCTGGCACGCCGCGCGCTGTGGTGGGGTTCACCGAGAAAAGATCGCCCGGCACGTGCACCATGCGCCTCAGTTCACCGGCGCAGGGCATGTGGATGCGGTGGTAGTCGCGTGGACTCAGGTACAGCGTGGCGAAATGGCCATGTTCAAACCGCGCTGCCGCTGCCGTGTCTCCCCCTACCAGGGCGGTCGTGGAGTAGCTGTGGCCCTTGGCCTGAAATACCTGGTCTTTGTCGATGGTGCCGAACTGGCTGATGGCGCCGTCTACCGGGCAGATCAAGTCGGCATTCGCCAGAGGGCGTGCACCCGTCTTCAGCGCCCGGGTGAAGAAATCATTGAAAGATGCGTAGCTGGCGATGTCGGGGTTGGCCGCCTCACCCATGTCGACCTGGTAGCGCGCTACAAACCGGCGGATGGCCGAGGTGGTCAGCCCGCCCATCTGGGCCGACGCGAACTTGCCTGCCAGGGAGGTCAGGGCGCGTTTGGGAAGAACGTATTGAGGCAGTACAGCAAAGCGGTCGGACAAAACGGTCTTCCTGTTCAGGTAAAGCGAACGATTCTAGCGATGGGTGCGCGCCGGGCTTTGCGGGTTTGCAGGGGGAGCGCCGCACCGGGGCATGGGTTGCGCGCCCCGATCTGCCGGGTTTGGTTTTTTGAAATTAGCATTTCAAAAGTTTTTATCAAATTTCATTTGATTTAAATGTTGCAAAGAATTACATTTATCACTTAGGCACACCCGTGCGAAAGCCGGGGTCGCAAAGCCACCGGCCTGTAGCCCTGCGATTGCAGGGCCAGGGCAGCGGGGTTGCCACGGTCCTGCGGGTGTTTCGCAGGCGCACAGCATGTGCGGCGGCAGCCAAGGCGCGTTCAGCGGCCCGGGTTCTCTGGATGGGGTGTTTCTGCCCGAACACTTTCTTTGGAGAACCCTGATGAACACCCACATGCCCCGCCGCCGCAACGCAGCCAGCGCGCCGCACCGCCGGTGGGCTGCGTTGGCGGCCCTTCCGTTCGTGCTGGCGGCCTGCGGCGGCGGTGGTGCCGACCTCCAGGCGCCTGGCGAAGTGGCATCCACCACCGCCACACTGCAGCTAGAGCCCGACGCCCTGCCAGCAGGTGCTGGGGCCCTGACAGCGCAGCCCACCTTTCACATTGCACCGGTGGTGCTGGAGGCGCCAGACGACGTCGATGCGCAGGACGCGAACCGATCCGCTTCGCTGAGGCCGAAGTTTCAGCAGGTGCCGCAAGCGTTCAAGGCACTGTCGACGCAGCGCCTCACCCCGTCGGTGCTGGACGAAACCTTCGCCAAGGCCGCCCGCCTGGGTCCCGCGCCCCAGGTGAATTCGCTCCAGGATCCTGTGGCCGCGCCCCTGGCAAGCACCGGGGTGGTGACCACCTATTCGGTCGCGCAGGTCCGCGCTGCCTACGGGTTTGGTGCGCTACCGGCCGTGGGCACCGTGCCAGCGGGTGCCCAGGCCGCGCAACTGGGTGCCGGGCAGACGGTGTATGTGGTGGCAGCGCGGCACAACCCCAACGTGGCGGCCGAGCTGGCGGCGTTCAACCAGAAATTTGGCTTGCCCCCCTGCACGCCGCGCGTGCTGCCTGCCGCCACGGCGTTGCCACTGGGTGCAGCGCCTGTGGGTGCCTGCGAACTGTGGGTGGCGTATGCCACCGCCGGTGGCGGGCTGGCCCCGGCAGCCCCGGCCTACGACGAGGGCTGGGCCACAGAAATCGCCCTGGACGTGCAGTGGGTGCATGCCATAGCGCCGCTGGCCCGCATTGTTTTGCTGGAGGCACCCGACCCGTCGCTCAACAGCCTGCTGGGGGCCATCCGGCTGGCCAATGCCATGGGCCCGGGCGTGGTGTCCATGAGCTTCGGCGCACAGGAGGGCGCGTGGACGGCTTCGGTGGATTCCGCGTTCACTGCGTCGGGCATGACCTATCTGGCGGCCACGGGGGATTCGGGCGCAGGCGTCAACTGGCCGTCGGTTTCGCCCAACGTGATTGCCGTCGGTGGCACCACGCTGACCTATTCGGGCACCGGTGCGCGCAGCGAGGTGAGCTGGTCGGGCACGGGCGGCGGCACCAGCACCTTTGTAGCCACCCCGGCCTACCAGCAGGCATCGCTGCCCGGCGTGGGCTCTGTCGCTCGCCGCACCGTGGCCGATGTGGCCATGAATGCCGACCCTTCCACCGGCCAGTACGTGGCGGTGATCAAGCCTGGCAGCACGGCCGTGCAGTGGCTCAGCGCAGGCGGTACCAGCCTTGCAGCACCCATGTGGGCGGGCCTGAGCGCGCTGGCCAATGCCAGCCGCGAGCAGGCCAGCCTGCAGAAGCTGGGCGGGGGCCATGCGCTGCTGTACGGCCAGGTGGGCGCAGTGCCAGGCAACTACGCCAGTGCGTTTGCCGACATCCGGCTGGGCAGCCATGGCACGTGCATCACCTGTTCGGCCCGCGCGGGCTATGACCAGCTCACCGGCCTGGGCACGCCCAATGCGAGTGCCTTGCTGCCATTGCTGGCGGGCGCCGCAGCACCTGCGCCAGCGCCGGTTGTCACCCCGGCCAACATCGGCGGCTCGGTGGGCACGCCGCTCACGTTCACGGCCTCCGTCTCGGCGTCCAATCCGGTGACGTTCAGTCTGTCGGGTGCGCCTGCGGGCATGTCCATCAATTCCGCCAGCGTGGTGTCGTGGCCTGCGCCGGTAGCGGGCGCCTACGCCGTCACCGTGGCGGCCAAGGACAGCAAGACCGGGCTGAGCGGGCAGGGCGTTTACAGCATCAGCGTGGCAGCCCCGGTGGCGCCGTCCGTCACGGGTGCGAGCATTGCCGGGCGCCCCAGCGTGGCGCTGTCATTCAAGCCGGTGGTGGTGTCAGCCAACCCCGTGAGCTACACGCTGACCGGCGCACCCTCGGGCATGGCGGTGGCGGCCGATGGCACCGTGAGCTGGCCCAAGCCGGTGGCCGGCAGCTACAGCGTCACGCTCACGGCCAAGGACACCAAGACGGGCCTCACGGGCCAGGGTGTGTTCAAAGTCCAGATCGCCGCCGCCGGCCCCGTCATCACCGCTGCGGCCATGGTGGGCGCGGCCGGGCAGCCGCTGACGGGCTCGATCACCATCAGCGCGCCGGGGGCCACATCGCTGTCGGTGTCCATCTCAGGGGTGCCACTGGGCATGGGTTTCTCAGTGGCTGGAAGCACCATCACGGCCATCTGGCCCAAGCCAGTGGCTGGCAACTATCAGTTGGTTGTTACCGCGAAAGACTCGGCGGGGCTGTCTGCCCAGGCCACGGTGCCGGTGACGATCAAGTAGCAGCCGCGAGCCGGGAGCCATGCGGGCAGAGAGTGGGTGGCTGGTAAGGTCAAAAATACCAGCCAAATTGGCTTCTAGCGCTTGATGGTAAAGCGCTGCCAGCTATCAATAAAGGAATTGGCGTGCGCTGTTGGCCTGCGCATGGATCGCTCGGGTTTTTCGCCACGCGCCGCGACGTTGCTGGTCCCGTAAATCATCATCCATCCCCACTGCGCATCGCATTGAGATGGCAAGTTTGGGCCAAGCCGCCAGCCTGCCACTCACACGCCCAGATACTGCTCCAGGAGCTGGGGCTGCGCATGCAGGGCGTCCGACGTGCCTTCGAACACGATCTGCCCCTTCACCAGAATCACATTGCGGTCGGTGATCTGCGTAACGTGTTTCCAGTTCTTGTCCACGATCACGCTGCTGATGCCGCTGTCCTTGATCAGGCTGCAGATGCGCCAAATCTCGCGCGCGATCAGCGGTGCCAGGCCTTCGGTGGCTTCGTCGAGGATGAGTACGTCGGGGTTGGTCATCAGCGCGCGGCCGATGGTCAACATCTGCTGCTCGCCACCGCTCAGTTGCTGGCCGCCATGGGAGAGGCGTTCTTTCAGCCGCGGAAAGGTTTCCAGCACGCGCTCGTAGGTCCAGTCGCGCTGGCCGCGTGTGCCCGCGCGGGCGGCCATCTGCAGGTTCTCCACCACGCTGAGGTTGCCAAAGATGCCACGGCCTTCGGGCACATACGCGATGCCCAGGCGCGAAACCTCGTAGGGCGGCTTGCCGGTCATGTCCTGGCCTGCCACCGAGACGGTGCCGGAGCGGGGCTTGACCAGGCCCATCAGCGATTTGAGCAAGGTGCTCTTGCCCATGCCGTTGCGCCCCATGAGGCCAATGGTTTCGCCCTGGCCCACGGTGAAGTCAATGCCATGCAGGATGTGGCTGCTGCCATAGAAGGTGTGGATGCCTTTGGCATCGATCCATGGAGTGGTCATCTCAGTTATCCATAGCGTTGCGCGCCACCTGCAGCGGATGAAACTGGCGCGGCCAAGGCCAGCGCCCCCGTGCAAGGGCCGCCCCGCCGCACCGGGGGCGTCCCCCTCCCAGATTGCGAAGCAATTGGAGAGAGGGGGAAGGCGCGAAGCGACTCAGGGGGTGTTTCATTTCAGTGGTCCTCTCCCAGGTAGGCGGCTTGCACGCCCTCATCGGCGCGCACCTCAGCAGGGGTGCCGTGGGCGATGACTTCGCCGTTGACCATCACCGTGAGCCGGTCTGCCAGCGCGAAAACCACGTCCATGTCATGTTCCACCAGCATGATGGCGTGCGCGGGCTTGAGCCGCTGCAGCAGATCGACCATGCGTTCCGCTTCGGCCACTCCCATGCCAGCCAGCGGTTCGTCGAGCAGCAGCACGCGGGGCTCGGTGGCCAGCGTCATGGCAATTTCAAGCTGGCGCTGCTCGCCATGGCTCATGGCGCCCGCAATCGCCATGCGCCGGTCTTTCAAACCAGAAAGCTCGATAGCGCTTTCCAGGCGTGCGCTGGTAGCTCTGTTTTTGATAGTGGATGCGCGTGTGTCCTGCCACCAGCGCAACGGGTTCCAAGGCTGCTGCGGGTCGCGCGACTGCGCGGCCAGGCGCACGTTTTCGTGCACCGTCAGCGGCAGGAAGATGTTGGTCTTCTGGTAGCTGCGCCCCAGGCCCTGGCGCGAGATGCGTTCCGGCGCCCAGCCGGTCACATCGGTGCCATGCAGCAGTACCTGGCCCGAGCTGGGTGGAAGGTCGCCCGAGAGCAGGTTGGTCAGCGTGGACTTGCCGGCGCCGTTGGGTCCGATCACCGCGTGGATGCGGCCCTTCCACAGATCCACCGATACGCCGTTCACGGCGGCCAGGCCGCCAAAGCGTTTGGTGACTTGCTTTGCAGACAGCAGGACTTCCTCAGCCATGGTGCGAGCCCTCCGACGCCGCTGGTGCCGTGCCGTTGCGCCTTGCCAGCATTCCAAGCAGGCCACGCGGCGCGGCCACCACCACCAGCACGATGAACCCGCCCATCAGCAGTTGCCAGTGTTTGGTGATGTCCTTGAAAACGTGCAGCAGGTATTCAAACGCCAAGGCCCCCACGATGGCGCCCGCAAAGTTGCCCATGCCACCCAGGATGACCATCATGATGGCGTGCGCGCTCATGTGAAAACCCATCAGCTCGGGGTTGACGTAACCCGTCTGTGCCCCCCACAGGTAGCCCGCCAGACCGGCCAATGCGCCCGCCACCGTGAAGGCAGTGAGCTTGTAGCCCTGCGTGCCGAAACCCATGGCGCGCATGCGGTGCTCGTTGATGCGGATGCCCGCCAGCGCCCGGCCAAGCGGGCTCCAGAGCAGGCGGCGCAGCAGTGCGTAGACGATGACCACCAGTGCCAGCGTGAAATAGTAGAAGGTCTTGCGGCTCTCGAGGTCGAACGGCAGCCAGCCAAAGATGGACGCATCGGGCCGGAAGTTGATGTACAGCCCGTCGGAGCCGCCCAGCACCTTGTTGTCGAAGAACAGATAGAACACCATCTGCGCGAACGCCATCGTGACCATGATGAAGTAGATGCCGTGGGTGCGGACCACGAAGAAGCCAATGATCAGTGCCGCAAGCGCCGAGCCCGCAACCGCGGCAGGCAGCGTCCACCACAGGCTCACAGGGGCATCGGCAGGCGTGAGGAAGGCGAGCGCGTAGCCCGCCACGCCAAAGTAGGCGGCGTGGCCCAGCGACACCAGGCCCGTCACGCCCTGCAGCAAATCCAGGCTCATCGCGAAGATGGCCATGATCATCATGCGCGTGATCATCTGCACGTAGAAATCGCTGCCCACAAAGGGGAAGGCGAGCAGGGCCACCAGGCCGAGCACCAGCGTGAACTGCGCGCTGCGGGGCAGCACTTCGATGTTGGCGCGGGGCGAGCTCATGAGCTGCCGCCGGGCCGCCCCAAGGCAGCGAAGGCCCCCTTGGGGGGCAGCGAAATACACGAAGTGATGAGAGTGGGGGTAATCATTGCTTGAAAAGACCCTCGGGTTTCCACAGCAGCACCGCTGCCATCAACATATAAACCAGCATGCCTGCCACCGATGGCAACAGCACCTTGCCGAAGGTGTCCACCAGCCCCACGAGCAGGGCCGAGATGAGGGCGCCGCGCACCGAACCAATGCCGCCGATCACCACCACGACAAAACACATGATGAGCACCGACGAACCCATGTTGGGGTACACGCTGGACACCGGCGCGGCCACCATGCCCGCCACGGCTGCCAAGCCCACGCCCAGCGCAAACACGATGGCATGGATGAGCTTGATGTTCACGCCCAGCGACTCCGCCATGTCGCGGTTGAATGCGCCTGCCCGTATCTTCATGCCCAACCGGGTTTTGGAGATCAGCAGGTAGAGCGCTGCCGCGAGCGCCAGGCAGATGCCCGAAATGAACAGCCGATAGACGGGGTATGACAGCGTGTCGGTCAGGGGAATGGACCAGTTGAGCATCTGCGGAATGGCCACCCCGTGCACATCGTCGCCCCACAGCAGAGAGCGCAGTTCTTCAAAGATGTAGATCAGGCCGAAGGTCAGCAGCACCTGGTCCAGATGGTCCCGGTGGTAGAAGTGGCGAAACAGCAGCCACTCCAACGCCAGGCCGAACATCACGGCCAGAAATGCGCCGCCCACGATGGCCAAGGTCAGGCTGCCGAAGTAACCCGACAGCGAGTACGCAAGGTAGGCCCCCAGCATGTAGAAGCTGCCGTGTGCCAGATTCACCACGCCCATGATTCCGAAGATCAGCGTCAGGCCAGCCGCCAGCATGAACAGCAGCAGGCCGTATTGAACGCTGTTGAGCAACTGGATCAGGAAGGTGGCGAAGTCCATGGTGGCGTGCTGGTGTGTGGTGTGGTCAGGCAGCCCGGCGCGTAGCCAGCAGCAGCGAGCCCATCAGCGCGAACAACCCGCCCGAGACCCGGTTGCACCAGCGCATGCGGTTGCCTGCGCGCAGGGCCGGGGCCAACCTCGCAACACCCAAGGCGCACAGTGTGAGCACCGTGAACTCGAAGGCTACGAAGGTCGCCGCGAGGATGGCGAATTGCGGCGCGAAGGAGAGCGCAGGGTTCAGGAACTGCGGAAAGAACGCGGTGAAGAACAAGATGGCTTTCGGGTTGCTGCCACCCACGATCAGTCCTTGCAGGTACAGGCGGTGTGCGGGCACGGCCGGGGCCGCGCTGCTGCCGTCGGGCATCTGGTCGAACACGCTGCCCTGGCTGCGGAAGGTCTTGATGCCCAGCCAGATCAGGTAGGCAGCCCCTGCGGCCTTGAGCACCCAGAACGCGGTTTCGGATGCTGCCAGCAGGGCACCCAGCCCCAGGGCCGACAGCACCATGGTGCCCAGCACCGCGCTGACGCTGCCTGCCGCCGCAGCCATGGCCTTGCGCGGACCATGCTGCAGCGAGGTGGTCATGCACATCAGCATGGTTGGGCCGGGCGATAGCACCAATAGGGCCACGGCGGCCAGGTAAAGCAGGTAGGTACTGAGGGTCATGGAAAAGGGGATCCAGAGAGTGGCCGCAAAGTCCGGGCGCACGAAGGACTCGCCCGCCATACCAGCAGGCAATTCCATTGTGTCAAATCCCGCTGGGCCGACGCGGTGCAGGCAGGGCTTGCCCGCCCGCGGCGACTGGCGTGTTACGCCATGCGGCAGCCTGCTCCGCTGTCGGAAAGGGCCTTGGCGGCCACACCGACCACCTTGTTTTCCTTGTTCTCGACCACGCGCAAGTAAATATCCTGCACAGGGTTGTGCGCCTTGCTCATGGTCCACTTGCCGCGCGGGCTGTCGATGGTGGCGCTCTCCATGGCCTTGATGACGGCGGGCTTGGCAGACAGGTCGCCCTTGACGGCATTGGCGCCTTGCACCAGCAACAGGCCTGTGTCGTAGCCTTGCACGGCATACACGTCGGGCTGGCTGCGGAAGGCCTTGGCATAGTCGAGGCGGAATTGCTTGTTGCGCGGGGTGTCCAGCGAGTCGCTGTAGTGCATCGTGGTGATGATGCCATCGGCGGCAGGGCCGGCCGCATCAAGTACACCTTCGGTCAAGAAGCCGGAGCCATACAGCGGAATCTTGTCCTTGAGGCCTGCCGCAGCGTAGTCGCGGATGAACTTGGCTGCGCCGCCACCGGCAAAGAAGCAGGCCACAGCGTCGGGCTTGAGTGCGGCAATCTCGGTCAGCAGCGCCTGGAACTCGACGTTGGGGAAGGGCAGGCCCAATTCCTTGACGATGGTGCCGCCGGCCTTGGTGTAGCTCTCTTTGAAGCCTTCAAAGGCTTCATCACCAGCGGCGTATTTCCAGGTGATCCACACAGCCTTCTTGTGGCCCTTTTCCATCATGGCTTTGCCCAGCGCCAAGGTGGGCTGGGAGTTGCTGAACGAGGTGCGAAAGACATTGGGCGCACACAGTGCGCGGGTGGCTGCATGGACGCCTGCGTTGGGGATCAGGTTGAGCACGCCGGTGTCTCGCGCCACCTTCTGAATGCCCATCTGCACGCCAGAGTGCACGGTGCCGATCAGCACATCGACCTTGTCGCGCTGAACCAGTTTGCTGGCGTTCTCTACGCCTTTGCTGGGTTCGGACTCGTCGTCCACCTTGAACCACTCGATCTCGCGCCCGCCCAGCTTGCCACCTTGCTGGTCGATGGCCATGCGCACGCCGTTTTCAATCGCCACCCCCAACTGCGCGAAGGTGCCCGTGTAGGGCAACATGAAGCCCACACGCACCTTGCCGCTCTGGGCCCGCACGATGGAGGGCAGCAGCAGGCCCGTGGAAGCGGCGCCGACAAGGGCTGCGCTGCGGCTGATGACAAGGCGGCGAGTGGTCATGGGGAGTGTCTCCTTTGTTTAGGCTTAAAGTAATTTACTGCAAGCACTCTGTGGTGAATACCTATCGGATACCCGTAATGTCCGGTTCGGTGACAACAGCAAACTGCAGCGGGCTCGAAGAACCGACTGCTGATAAGCTGAGTACGGCATAACTGCTGTTCATATTCATGCATTAAAGTGCATTTTTCTCTGTTTTATGCAGTATAGAACCTGTTTTGGTTCTTGGGGCTTAGGCCGCGCGGGAATGAACTAGGTAGTTTCGAGCATGCGATCTGGATCGGGCTCTGCAGTTGCGAGATGCGTAAATGTGCAGATGTTTGCGGCATGCGCACCGTGGCAGACTTCGTGACTTGGCTTTGCAACCGACTTGACTTGTGTGCCGTGAGGCAATGGAAGCTCGTTGAGCGTCCTTTCATCAATCCATGACTGTCAAACTCCATTCCACCGTTTCGTCTTCTCAATCTCTGTGGTCGTTTTTTGCGCGGTCTCTGAGACCTTTCTGGCCAGCTCCGTTAGGTATTGACGGGCGGGAGCGCGTCCGCTTTGTGGTTGGCGCCATCGTGGGGGTGCTGGTCGTGGCCTTGTTGAGCCGATGGTGGGTGGGTGTGGGCCACGCAGGGCCGTGGATGGTCGCTTCGCTGGGTGCCAGCGCGGTGCTGGTGTTCGGCATGCCCTCAAGCCCGCTGGCGCAACCCTGGCCGGTACTGGGTGGCAGCACCTTGTCGGCGTTGGTGGGTGCGGCCTGCGCCGCTCTGGTGCCCGACCAGGCACTGGCCGGGGCACTGGCGGTGGGCCTTGCGGTGGCGCTCATGGTGCCGCTGCGCTGCCTGCATCCTCCCGGCGGGGCGATGGCGTTGTACATGGTGCTTGTGGCTGGGGACGCATGGCACCTGGCTGCTTTTCCGATTTTGTTCAACGTGTCGGTGTTGCTGCTCGCCGCAGTGGCCTACAACCGGCTCACGGGGCGCAGGTACCCCCATCCGCAGCGTGTGCGCACCGGCGCGGAGATTGCAGGGGGGGCTTTTGTGTCTGCGGACGTGGATGCGGCGCTGTCCCACTACAACCAGGTGCTGGATGTGAGCCGTGCGGATCTGGAGGGCTTGCTGCATCTGGCAGGCCGGGCTGCATTCCAGCGCACGTTGGGAGATCTTCGCTGCTCCGACATCATGTCCAAGCCCCCATTCGCAGTGGAGGCGGGGGTGTCTTTGAAAGAAGCCTGGGCGCTGATGCGGACCGAACACATCAAGGCATTGCCCGTGGTGGACGCTCAACGTTTGGTGCTGGGCATTGTCACAGTGGCCGATTTCATGCGGCTGGCGAACCTGGACTCCCATGAAGGCATTGGTCAGCGGTTGCGCAGTCTCGTGAAGGGTCGCAGCGGCCAGCCCAGTGCGGTGGGGGAAATCATGACCCATCCGGTTCAGGTCGCGCAGGCACAGCAACACGCCATGGATTTGGTGCCTCTGTTTTCGCACGGAGGTCATCACCATATCCCCATTGTGGATGACCAGTTGCGGCTCGTCGGGCTCATCACGCAGACCGATTTGGTACGCACCCTGGCCGTGCTGGTGCAGGGCCGTGACGGCGATCCGACTGTCGGTGGCGCGTCGGCCCAGGGCGGCGCATAGGCAAAACCTGCGCATCGCGGTACAATCGACAGGCTATGCACAGCACAAACGCTGTCATTGAAGCCGTCTCCCCCGGCCCTCTGCCTGATCTGCGCCCCGGGTGCAGCGACTCCCACAGCCTGTAATACCGCGCGTGCCTTGCCCGCCGCGCCACAACTGCCGTGGTGCGGGCAACCAGCGTTCAGGCGCCGATCAGAGAATATTTGTTTGGAAACGATAGATAGAACATGGCCAAAGAAGAACTCATTGAAATGCAAGGCTCCGTGACGGAAGTCTTGCCCGATTCACGCTTTCGCGTCACGCTGGACAACGGCCATCAACTGATCGCCTACACGGGCGGAAAGATGCGCAAGCACCACATCCGCATCTTGGCGGGTGACAAGGTGTCTTTGGAAATGTCGCCTTACGATCTGACAAAGGGCCGCATTACGTTCCGCCACCTTGCGGGCCGCGGTCCAGGCCCTGCATCCCGCTGATTGCCATGCCGGTACCGGGCCTGTCGGTTCGCAATCGCTCGGCCGGTCGTGAACAGAGTCCAAATCTCCCGGATCTAAAAAGATTTCATAAATTGGTCGTTGAAATCAAAATGAGAAATTTTCCGGGTTAGAATACGAGCTGTCGGAGCGTAGCGCAGCCTGGTAGCGCATCTGCTTTGGGAGCAGAGGGTCGCGAGTTCGAATCCCGCCGCTCCGACCAATGTTTGAAGGCCCTGCAGCACTGCTGCAGGGCCTTTTTGCATTTCCACGCAATAACCATCGTCAGGTGTGCCACTGAGGTATCGCACAATGCATGAGCACCATGGTTTGCGGTGTCCGTCAGCCTGTCATGAAGCCTTCAACGCCTTACTCCACAGACGCCGAGTTGCGTTCCCATCCACGCCGCAATCATTCCCGCTACGACGCCGTGGATGCCTTGCGTGGGATTGCGATGGTCTGGATGACGGTCTTTCATTTTTGTTTTGACCTGAGCCACTTTGGCTACTGGCCGCAGAACTTTCGTGTGGATCCATTCTGGACCATGCAGCGCACCGCCATCGTCAGCCTCTTTTTGTTTTGTGCGGGCCTGGGGCAGGCAATAGCGTGGCACCAGGGGCAGGGGTGGATCAGGTTTGGCCGTCGTTGGGCGCAGATTGCGGGCTGTGCCTTGCTGGTTACCGCTGGCTCGGTGGTGATGTTCCCTCAGAGTTTTATCTACTTCGGCGTGCTGCACGGCATGGCCGTGATGTTGATCGTGGCAAGGCTTACCGCAGGGTGGGGGCGTTGGCTGTGGCTTGCGGGCCTGGTTGCCGTCGCGCTGCCGCCCCTGGCACAGACGCTGCTGTCTGGGGCTTGGGTGGAGGCTTCAGGCTGGTTCAACAGCAAGGCCCTCAACTGGCTGGGCCTTATCTCCCGCAAGCCGTACACCGAAGACTATGTGCCTGTTTTGCCGTGGCTAGGGGTCTTGTGGTGGGGGCTTGCGACGGGGCAGTGGCTGCTCCAGCACCGTGCAGCACGGTTGCAAATCCCGCTTGCGAAGGCCTTCGCACCGCTCGCAGTGCTGGGCCGCTGGAGCTTGAGCTATTACATGCTGCACCAGCCGGTGATGATCGGCCTGATCATGGTTGCCGGATGGATGCTGGGACGATGAGCCTTGTCGGAGGCCTTGATGGAGAAGATGCTTCGGCATTTCCGCAGGTACATAAAAAAACGCGGCCTTGGCCGCGTTTTTGAGCTGACACAGGGAATGTGCGTGCTTATTGGATCTTGGCCTTGGCGCGCAGGTCTTCCTGGAACTTTGCCAGCTTTTGTTGCTGGAGCTGTTCTGCAACCTGGGGCTTGACTTCTTCCAGCTTGGGCAATTGGGCTTCGCGCACATCGTCCAGGCGGATGATGTGCCAGCCGAACTGGCTCTTCACCGGCACTTCGGTCATCTTGCCCTTTTCGAGCTTGACCATGGCATCGCTGAATTCGCCCACGTAGCTGGCGGGAGCAGCCCAGTCCAGATCGCCGCCCTTTGCGCCGGAACCTGGGTCCTTGGATTGCTTCTGAGCGATGTCTTCGAACTTGGCGCCCTTGTTGATGGAGGCAATGATCGCCTTGGCGTCGTCTTCTTTCTCGACCAGGATGTGGCTGGCCTTGTATTCCTTGCCGCTGTTGGCGGCGACGAACTTGTCGTATTCGGCCTTGATGTCTGCGTCTGTGACAGGGTTCTTCTTCTGGTAGTCAGCGAACAGCTCACGGATCAGGATGGTTTGGCGAGCCAGTTCCATCTGGGCCTTGTAATCTGCCGATGCTTCCAGGCCGCGCTTTTGGGCTTCCTGCATGAAGATTTCGCGGGCGATCACTTCTTCCTTGATCTGACCCTCGATTTCAGGTGTCACCGGGCGGCCCGAGCGTTCCACTTGCTTCTTGAGCATCTCAAGGCGCTCTTTGGGCACTGCTTTGCCATTCACGATGGCGACGTTCTGGGCGGATACAGGCAGGGCCATGGTGCCCAGCACGGCAGCGGCCACAAGGCCGGACAAGAGCTGTTTCTTCATGCGAAATCCAAATGTTTGAGGGGTTGTTTGCCAGATGAGACCGGCGAAGTCCGAAATGGGGCCGGTTCAGAGAACTTCAATGGCGAGGGCATGAACGCCTTGGTCAATAAATTCTTGCAGCGCATCATACACAAGGCGGTGCCGCGCCACCCTTTGACGGCCGGTAAACAAAGGTGACGAAATGCGTACCCGAAAGTGGGTCCCAAACCCAGTGCCGTTCGCCCCGGCGTGCCCTGCGTGAGCGGCGCTTTCGTCGATCACTTCCAGGTGAGTGGGGCCAAGGCGCTCGCTGAGAGCCCGGTGCATCTGCGCGGCAGTCGTGTCCATGGAATGGTGCTCCAGATGCGTCATGCAGCGGGTTCGTCGCCATCGCTCTTGAGATGGGGCGCAATATAAAACCCCTGTGCCACTAAAAACACCAATGGGAAAGCGTAGCCCCAAAGCTTGAAATCCACCCACGCTTCGGTGCTGAAATTCATCACCACGTAGGCATTGATGGCAGACATGAACGCGCAGTAGCCAATCCACGCCACATTGAGCTTGTTCCAAACGTGGTCAGAGAGCTCCAGCTGGCTTCCCAGTAGCATCTTCAGGAAGTTCTTCTTGAGTGCCCACAGCGCCACCGCCAGTGCCACCGACATGGCGCCATAGAGCACCGTTGGCTTCCACTTGATGAAACGGTCATCTTGCAGGACCAGCGTGAGCGTGCCAAACAGCAGGATGAGCACGAGCGTGGCCTTGTGCATCGTCTGCAGGCGGCGATCAATGGCATAGATCAGGCCCATCTGTACCACGGTGGCGGCCATCAGCACCGCTGTACCCACATAGATGCCGTAGAGCTTGTAGGCTCCAAAAAACAGCAGGATGGGGAAGAAGTCGATCAGAATTTTCATGTTTTCAGGCTAGGACTACGCAAGCATGGCTGCGACAACGGATTCATTCGCTGTGTGAATTCAGCACTTTATGGATAGGGGAGCCGCTGTGCGCAATTCGGGAAGAAAGTGTTGGGCGATTAGCCCTTTTCAGGTCCAAAGTCCAGCGACGCAGAGTTCATGCAGTAGCGCAGGCCGGTAGGGGCAGGCCCATCTTCAAACACGTGGCCAAGGTGCGCTCCGCATTGTGCACAAACAGTTTCTGTGCGCACCATGCCGTGACTGCGGTCCACGATTTCAGTAATGGCACCCGCAACGGCCTCAGAGAAGCTGGGCCAGCCGCAGCCTGCATCGAACTTGGTGTTTGAGTCGAACAGTTTCGCGCCGCAGCAGATGCAGTGGTAGCTGCCGTCGGCCCAATGGGCTTCGTATTTGCCAGTGAAGGGCCGTTCGGTGGCGGCATGGCGCGTGACCTGAAAGGCAGCAGGCTCGGCGCCTTTTTCGCGCAACACGGCTTGCCATTCGGCGTCGGACTTCTTGATGGGATGGGTCATGATGAGCAACTGATTTCGATGGAGGACGCCCAATCGGGCGGAAAGGCGGCGTAGGCGTCGTGCCCCGGGTGTTCTTCAAAGGGGCGCTCCAGCAGCCGCTGCAAGGTTTGGAGCTCACTGAAGTCGCCAAGTTTCGCGGCGCGGATCGCCTGCTCGCCAAGGTGATTGCGCAGCACAAATTTGGGATTGGTTTTAAGCATCAAATTGGCCGATAGCGCTTTACCATCAAGCGTTAATTGCTCTGAATACGATAGCAACCAGGCATCAAAAGCCTCGCGGTCTGCAAACAGGTCGCGTACCGGCTCGAAATCGCTGTTGCCCACGGCGTGGGACAAGCGGCGCCAGAAGATCGTGTAGTCCACACCATTGCGGGCCAGCAGCTGCAGAATGCCGTCGATCAGCGTTGCGTCTTGCTCGTACTGCACCGGCAAGCCCAACTTGGCCCGCATGCGGTCCATGAATTCCTGCGGGAACACGGCCTTGTAGGACTCCAGAGCCGCCTTGGCCAGCTCCTCGTCGCCGATCAGCGGCAACAGGGCCTGCGCCAGGCAAAACAGGTTCCAGTACGCCACGTTGGGCTGGCGGTTGTAGGCATAGCGGCCCTGCGTATCGCTGTGGTTGCAGACATGGCCGGGCACAAAAGCGTCCAGAAATTGGAATGGGCCATAGTCAATGGTTAAGCCCAGGATGCTCATGTTGTCGGTGTTCATCACCCCATGGCAAAAGCCCACGGCCTGCCATTGGGCCATCAGGCGTGCTGTGCGCTCGCTCACGGCCTGCAGCAGGGCGGCATAGGCATTTCCGCCAAACTCCGCAGTGTCCCGGCATTCGGGGTAGTAGCGGTCGATGACGTAATCGGCCAAAGCCTGCAGCTGGGTCTCCTGGCCGTTGGCGGCAAAGTGCTCAAAGTGGCCAAACCGCACAAAGCTCGGGGCCACGCGCGTGACGACGGCGGCGGTTTCCACTTCCTCGCGCCGCACCGGCGCGGGCGAGCCGGTGATGCACAGCGCGCGCGATGTGGGGATGCCCAGCCCGTGCATGGCTTCGCTGCACAAGAACTCCCGGATGCTGGAGCGCAGCACCGCACGGCCGTCCCCCATGCGCGAGTACGGCGTGCGGCCTGCGCCCTTGAGCTGGATTTCGTGGCCATTGGCGGTCTCGCCCAGCAAGATGGCCCGCCCATCGCCCAACTGGCCGGCCCAAACGCCAAACTGGTGGCCGCTGTAAACGGTGGCCAGGGGCTGCGAGCCTGAAAGCAAAGTGTTGCCGGTGAATGCTTGCAGTGCTTCGTCGCTGGCCAGCCAAGTGGGATCAAGCCCGACCAGACGCGCCACGTCAGGGCTGATCCCCACCCAATGGGGCGAAGGCAGGGGTGTGGGGCGCAGTTCGGTGTAGAAAGCAGGCCCCAGGGCCGCGAAACCGTGGTTCCACGTCAAGCCCAAGTCTGCGGTGGCCTCGCTGCGGTTGGCACTCAGATTCATGGCGGCGATTGTCTCGCACCAGCGATGGCACAAAGCCGGCAAGGCCATGTGGCCCCGCCAGTGTGGTGGCTCAGAGCTGCGACGTTGTTTCGGATTCCGCCCGAAGCAACTGCGCTCGGTACTGTCCCGGTGGCATGCCAAACCAGCGCTTGCAGGCGCGAAACAGGTTGCTCTGGTCGGCAAAGCCAAGCAGGTCTGCGATTTCGGCGAGATTGCGGCGCTCATCGCTCAGGTGCTGCCGGGCGAGCTCGCGCCGCGTGTCGTCCAGCAGTTGCTGGTAGCTCACAGATTCGGCCTGCAGGCGCCGCTGCAGGGTACGGTCGGTCAGGTGAAGGCGCGTTGCGATGTCTTCACGGCGGGGTTCGCCCAGGTGGAGCACCCGGGCGATCTCTGTGCGAACGCGGGTGCTGGTCAGGGTTTGGCCGAGATGATCGAGTTCGGTTTCGACCAGCCGTTCGTGCAATGCCCACAGGCTCGGGTTGTGGGTGGGAATGGGCGCACGCAGATCCGCCTCCGAAAGGAGAAAGCGGTTGGCCGGCTGGCCAAACCGCGGCACCAGCCCAAAGGCCGCGCGGTAGCTGCTGTCTTCCATTGGGGGTGGTGTGGTGAGGTCCATGGCCAAAGGCACCAGCTCGCGCCGCGTCAGCCAGCAGCACAGTGTGAACAGCGTGAGGAGTGCGAATTCAATCCGTTCCCGCGGAATCGGCCGCGTGGCGCCGATGTGGCTGATCGAGAGCCAGTAGCTCTGGCCGCGCGGGTCACGTGCCATTTCAAAGGAAGTAGCGTCCGAAATCAGTGCCATCTGCCGCTGCAGATGTTCAAAGCCCACCAGCAGGTTCGGACCGGACGCGAGGGCATAGCCCACCAGATCTACGTTGCCATAGCGCGCGGCCAGATCGCGGGCCAGACCCAGCCCGGGCTGGCCGTAGCGCGCTGCGGCAGCCTCCCAAAGTCGGCTCACGCGGTCCACGTCGATGCGGGTCTGAGCCTGCTGCTGAAGGGCTTGCAGGTCGATGCCGACCTCGGTGCACAGCGCGGCTGCCGGCAGGCCTTGCGCGGCAAACATGTCTGTCACTCCGCGCACCCAGGCGGCGGAACTCGTGCGCGGTGTCATGGGCGGTTCATGGGCGCCAGGCCTGGTCGGGGTTTACGCGAGGGTGGTGGTCTGAAGTCACTGTTTTGGTGAGGTTGCGATAGTGGGATTGGGGCGACGCATTCACACAATCGTCGCCGAGGTCTGGCCCTGCCGCAAGTGTGACGCTTCGCTGAGGCCCGACCCGTTCCTAAAAACCCTGAACAGGAGACAAGACATGATCGATGTGCGCAAGCGACTGCCCTGGTTGGCCGCCGTGGTTTCTGTGTTGGCCATGGCCGGTTGTGGCGGTGGCTCAGGTGTTTCACCCGAAGTCCGCCAGACGGCGTATGGCACGGTTCGGGGTGTCGATGACAGCGCCATTAATGGCACCTACGCTTGGAAGGGCTTGCCCTTTGCCAAGCCGCCTGTGGGCGATCTGCGCTGGCAACCGCCTGCCGAGCCCACCGCGTGGACGGGCGAACGCGATGCCACACGTTTTGGCAGCGCCTGCCTGCAGATGGGACGGCTGTATGGGCCCGGTGCCAACAACCGGTTCGACGACACCATCGGCCAAACCCTTGGCACGCCTTTGGGCCACGAAGACTGCCTCACACTGAACATCTGGCGTCCCTCGAGCGCGCAGGACAACCTGCCTGTGTTGCTGTTCCTGCATGGGGGCAGCGGCATATCGGGCTACACGGCCGACCCGGTGTATGACGGCGCAGCCTTGGCGCGCCGGGCCAATGCCGTGGTGGTCACAGCCAACTATCGGCTGGATGTAATGGGCTTCTTTCAGCTGCCAGCCCTGCACGCTGGCAACCAGGCCTACAGCGGCAACTATGCGCTGCTGGACAACATCCAGGCACTGCGGTTCATCCAGGCAAACATCGGCCGGTTTGGTGGCAACCCGGGTAATGTCACGCTCATGGGCCAGTCTGCCGGGGCCACCAATGTGCTGGCACTGCTCACGGCGCCATCGGCTGCAGGCCTGTTTCACAAGGCGCTGCCTGTCAGTGCAGGGATTTCGCTGCCGAGCAATTTGCCGGCGGGCACAATCCCAACGCTCAACCCTGTATCCAAATATGCGGCCCAGGCTAGCGCTCTGTTAGCCGCTTTGGCAGAAGCCGACGGTCTTGCCCCAAATGCCGCTGCAGCCGCTGCGTTGGTGGCTGGTTGGACGCCAGCGCAAACCGCAAGCTATTTGCGCGGCAAGGACGGCCGCTTGGTGCTCCAGACGGTGCTCAAGAGCGGACTGACGGGTTCAGGCCCCATTCCGGATGGCGTGGTGATTCCGGCCGATCCCATCGCGGAAATAGGCGCCGGGCGATACCACAAGGTTCCGATGTTGTCGGGGTACACGTTGGACGAAGCCAAGCTCTTTGCGCCGTTTCTGGCGTTGCTGGGTGGCAAGCCGGGTATGAAGATCAGCGACGCGGAGCGCTTTGCGATGACGCAGAGCTTCAACCCCGACGCACCTGCGTCGCTCACAGCCGCAGACATTCTCGACGCTTCGTACCTGCCCGTGACAGCGCCCACCACGGGCTACAACGCCCGCATGCGGCTGCTCGGCGCTGCGTTCATTGATCCGAGTCGAGACAACCTGCTCAACACCTTGCGCGCCCAGCAGGCCAGCGTGTGGAGCTATCAATTCAACTGGGCCCAACAGCCCGCTCCGTGGAACGATGTGTACGGCGCGGCCCACGGTTTCGACCTGCCTTTTGTGTTCGGCAACTTCGGTCCGTCGCTGCTGGCCAAAGCGGCGAACAGCACGGCCAACCAGCCGGGTCGCCTGGCGCTGTCCGCGGTGATGATGGACAGTGTTCGCGCCTTTGTGCACACCGGCAATCCCAACCACGCAGGGCTGGGGCAGGAGTGGCAGCCTTGGCCGCGCAAGTTCATCTTCGACGCTGACCTGAAAGCCACACGCCTGAGCGTTCAGTGAGGATCACGGGTCTCATGCAGCTTGAATATTCCACTGCGTTGGTGTGGTCTGCACCGCATGAAACTGGCGCGGCCAAGGCCGGTGCCGCCGTGCAAGGGCCGCCAAGCCGCGCAGGCGGCGCTTCGCTTGTGTGCACCGGGGGCGTCCCCCTCCCAGCATTGCGCAGCAATGCGAGAGAGAGGGGGAAGGCGCAAAGCGCCTCAGGGGGAGCTTCATTTCATGCTGCAGTGGCAGTGAGGTATGCACTCAGCGCCTCATCGTCCACGATGGCAACCTTGCTGAAATCCAGCGACACGATGCCCAGCCCTTCCAGCGTGCGCAGTACACGGTTCACCGTCTGGCGCGACAGGCCGACCAATTGGCCCAGCTCATCCTGCGTGAGGTTGAGTCGGCGGGTACTGCGCCAGAACAGGCGGCTCAGGTACAGCGCGACACGGTGTTCGGTGGACTGCGTGCGCCCGGCCTCGATGATGGTCATGGCCTGCCCCAGCCGCATATTCAAGTGGAGCACCAGGAATTGGTTGAAGCCCAGGTGGGTGTCTCGCAGCACGCTGAACAGCGGCAGTGGCAGGCAGAGCAGGGTGGTGGGGCGCAAGGCCACTACGTGGTACCGGCGCGGCTCGGGTTTCATTGCAGACCCTTCACCAAACCATTCACCATCGGGCACGCCGATGAATGCGGATGAGCGGCCCTTGCTGGTCGGGCTTTGCAACATCACCAAGCCGGACAGTACCGCGTGCCACCCCTGTACGGCGCTGCCGGCGGGCATCATCACTTCGCCCTTTTCGCCCTGCGTGCAAAACACTTCTGCGCGCACGCGCTCCTGCAAAGCGAATGGTGCGCTGGCAAACCAAGGTTGGGTCTCGATAAATCGCTGGGCGGTGGGCGCAAAGCAGAGCATGCAATCCATTGTCCTTGTTTCGGGGAGGATGCAGGGTAATCCCTGTGCGTTTGTCAGCGGGGCGACACGTGTTGGCAAGCTTGCGAACCCGGCGCAAACTGCCGGGCAACGCAATAAAACAAAACGTGTGCCGATGGCGGCGGGTTTTCACTACCAGCGTGACACCCATGAAGCCTGCGCCGCGCTACGATGATCTTTCCCTTCACTACAACATCCAAGGAGCATCCATGCTGGGCCTGATGCAGAGCCAACCCCTGTTGATCTCATCGCTGATCGAGTTCGCCGAGCGACACCACGGCGACGCCGAAATCGTTTCGCGCCGGGTCGAAGGCGACATTCACCGCTATACGTACCGCGACCTCGGTGCGCGTGCACGCCGCCTGGCCAATGCGCTGGATGCGATGAAGCTTCAGTTCAGCGACCGCGTGGCCACGCTGGCCTGGAACGGCTACCGGCACATGGAGATGTACTTCGGCGTCTCCGGCTCGGGCCGTGTGCTCCACACGGTCAATCCGCGCCTGCACCCCGATCAGATCGCCTGGATCGTCAACCATGCCGAAGACCAGGTGCTGTGCTTTGACCTGACCTTCCTGCCTCTGGTGCAGGCCGTGCACGCCAAGTGCCCCACGGTGAAGAAATGGGTGGTGCTGTGCGATGCCGACAAGCTGCCGGCCGACTCTGGCGTTCCTGGTCTGGCCAGCTACGAAGATTGGATCGGCGCCTATGCCCCCGACTACGCCTGGCCCGAGTTCGACGAGAACTCCGCATCGAGCATGTGCTACACCAGCGGCACCACGGGCAACCCCAAGGCCGCGCTGTACAGCCATCGCTCGACCACACTGCACGCCTACGCCGCTGCGCTGCCCGACGTGATGTGCCTGTCGGCGCGCGACTCGGTGCTGCCGGTGGTGCCCATGTTCCACGTCAACGCCTGGGGCATTCCTTATTCCGCCGCGCTCACGGGCTGCAAGCTCGTGTTCCCGGGCCCGGCGATGGACGGCAAGTCCATCTACGAACTCATCGAAGCCGAGAAGGTGACCTACGCGGCTGGTGTGCCCACCGTGTGGCAGATGATGCTGGGCCACATGAAGCCCGCGGGCCTGAAGTTCTCCACCCTCAAGCGCACGGTGATCGGCGGCTCGGCCTGCCCGCCCGCCATGATCCATGCGTTCAAGGAAGACTACGGCGTCGAGGTGCTGCATGCCTGGGGCATGACCGAGATGAGCCCGCTGGGCACGCTGTGCACCCTGAAGAACAAGCACCTGACGCTGCCCAAGGATGAGCAGATGAAGGTCCTGCAAAAGCAGGGCCGCGCGATCTACGGCGTGGACATGAAGATCGTCGGCGGCGACGGTGCCGAGCTGCCATGGGATGGCAAGACCTATGGCGATCTGCTGGTCAAGGGCCCCTGGATCGTGGACAGCTACTTCAAGGGCGAGGGCGGCAATCCGCTCGTCAAGGACGCGCAGGGCCGGGGCTGGTTCCCCACCGGTGACGTGGCCACCATCGACGCCGATGGCTTCATGCAGATCACCGACCGCAGCAAGGACGTGATCAAGTCCGGCGGCGAGTGGATCAGCTCCATCGACATCGAGAACATCGCCATGGCGCACCCGGCGATTGCCATGGCAGCGTGTGTGGGTATGCCGCACCCCAAATGGGACGAACGCCCCATCGTGGCGGTGGTCAAGCGCCCTGGTGCCGAAGTCACGCGTGAGGAGTTGCTGGCCTTCTATGAGGGCAAGACGGCCAAGTGGCAAATCCCGGACGACGTGGTATTCGTCGAGGCCATTCCATTGGGCGCCACGGGCAAGATGCTCAAGACCAAGCTGCGCGAGCAGCTCAAGGATTACAAGCTTCCGGGCCTGTGATCGGGGTGGGGCAGGGCACGTGAAGGCGTCGCTTGCGATGGCCATTCATCGGTACTGCCCCAGGCTGGTGCGCGCTCGGGGGAGCGCTCTCCAGTCACGTGTGCGACGCTGCTAGGGGCAATCCCTGAGCATCGCTTTGTTGCAACGCGGTACGCTGCGTTGTGTCGATTTATAAGGAGACAAGACCATGAAATTTGCTATTAAGGCTGTAGCAGCCTCGTTAATCCTGGCAAGCGCTGGTGGAGCGTTCGCTCAAAAGGGCGAGACCGTCAAGATTGCCTGGCTCGACCCGCTGTCTGGCCTGATGGCTGCAGTGGGAACCAACCAGCTCAAGAGCTTCCAGTTCGTCGCTGAAGAGTTCAACAAGAAGAACCCGGCGGGTGTCAAATTCGAAATCATCGGCATCGACAACAAGCTGAGCCCCCAGGAGACCACCAGCGCGCTGCGCTCAGCCATGGACCAGGGCGCGCGCTACGTAGTGCAAGGCAACGGCTCCGGCCCCGCGCTGGCCATCATGGATGCGCTGGAAAAGCACAACGCACGCAACCCTGGTAAGGAGGTTCTGTTCCTCAACTACGCCGCTGTGGACCCGGACCTGACCAACAGCAAATGCAGCTACTGGCACTTCCGCCTGGATGCAGACACTTCCATGAAGATGGAAGCGCTGACCACGTTCATGAAGGACCAAGCCGATGTCAAGAAGGTCTACCTGATCAATCAGAACTACGCGCACGGTCACCAAGTATCCAAATACGCCAAGGAAATGCTGCAGCGCAAGCGTCCCGATGTGCAGATCGTGGGTGACGATCTTTCACCCCTGGCCCAGGTGCGCGATTTCTCGCCCTACATCGCCAAGATCAAGCAGTCTGGCGCCGACACGGTGATCACCGGCAACTGGGGCTCCGACTTGGCGCTGCTCATCAAAGCCGCCAACGACGCTGGCTTGAACAACGTCAACTTCTACACGTATTACGGCTCGGTCACGGGCAGCCCCACCGCCATGGGTGCAGCCGCTGCAGGCCGTGTGTACATGGTGGCTTACGCACACATGAACCTGCCAGGTCCTCTGAACCAGATCGTCCTGGACTACAAGAAGAAGTTCAACGACGACATGTACACCGGCGCCGTGTACCACGCATTCACCATGCTGTCGGAAGGCTTTGTCAAAGCCAAGTCCACCGACCCGGTCAAGGTGGCCGCGGTGTTTGAAGGCATGAAGTTCAAGAGCTTCAACGGCGAAGTCGAAATGCGCAAGACCGACCACCAGTTGCAGCAAGGCCTGTTCATTTCGAAGTGGGAAAAGGCCAGCGCCAAGTACCCCATCGACTCCGAAAGCACGGGGTACACCTTTGTGCCAGTGAAGTACTACGAGCCCTACGTCGCCAGCACGCCGACGTCCTGCCAGATGAAGCGTCCATAACATCGGTTGGAGAGCTTCCAGGCCCGATCAAATCGGGCCTTTTTTTCACCTAGAAATGAAAAATTCCAATGAATCCTGAGTTTTTCGTGATCTCTTTGCTGAACGGCGTGAGCTACGGGCTGCTGCTGTTCATGCTGAGTTCGGGCCTGACGCTGATCTTCAGCATGATGGGCGTGCTCAACTTTGCACACACCAGCTTCTACATGCTGGGTGCCTATTTTGCGTTCACCATCTCCGGGGTGGTGGGCTTCTGGCCAGCGTTGGTGCTGGCGCCCCTTGCCGTGTTTGCCTTGGGGGCAGCGTTCGAGCGCTATTGCCTGCGCCGTGTCCACAAATTCGGCCATGTCCCAGAGCTGCTGGTGACTTTTGGTTTGTCTTATTTGATTCTTGAACTGGTGCAACTGGTGTGGGGCCGCTCCACGGTTCCCTATGGCTTGCCAGAGCAACTGCAGGGCCCTTTGTTCAACCTGTACGGCACTCAGTTTCCCAAGTCGCGTTCGTTTGTGATGCTGGTGGCGTTGGTCATGCTGGTATCGGTGTGGCTGCTGCTGACGCGCACCCGTATCGGGCTGGTGATTCAAGCTGCGCTGAAGTACCCCGAGATGGTGGAGGCGCTGGGTCACAACGTGCCACGCGTGTTCATGCTGGTGTTTGGTGGCGGCGCTGCGCTGGCGGGCCTGGCTGGTGTGATCGGTGGCAACACCTACATCACCGAGCCTGCCATGGCAGCGTCGGTCGGTTCCATCATTTTTGTGGTGGTGGTGGTGGGCGGAATGGGGTCGCTCGCTGGGGCCTTTTTGGCGTCGCTGCTGATCGGCCTGGTGCAGACCTTTGCCGTGGCGCTGGACTACTCGCTGATTCACCTGTTCAAGGCGGTGGGTGTGGCGGTTACCGACCAGACGTTTGGCTACCCCTTGCTCAAGCTCACGATTTCACAGGTGGCGCCCATCCTGCCTTATCTGTTCCTCGTGTTGATCCTGATCTTCCGCCCCAAGGGCCTGTTGGGCACGCGGGAGGATTGATGCCATGAATTCCACTACCACTACCCCTGTGGCCTCCAGCGCCACGTCGCACTACCGGTTCAAGCCCTTTAATGTGGGCCGGTTTGTCATCTGGTCGCTGTTTGCCATCACGCTCATCGTTGCGCCCATGCTGTTTCGCAGCAGCCTGGCGCTCACGATGCTCTCGCAGATCGGGTATCTGATCATCATTTGCCTGTCCTACAACATCCTGTTGGGGCAGGGCGGCATGCTGAGCTTCGGCCACGCGGTGTACACGGGCCTTGGCTCGTTCATTGCGATTCACGCCATGAACATGGCCACCAAGGGATCGATCAATATTCCTTTGGTGCTCATCCCGCTGGTGGGCGGTTTGGCAGGGGCATTTTTTGCCATTCTGCTGGGCTTCGTCACCACCAAGAAGTCAGGCACCACCTTCGCCATGATCACACTGGGCATTGGCGAGCTGGTTGCTTCCATGGCGCTGATGTTCCCTGAGTTTTTTGGCGGCGAAGGCGGCATCACCACCGACCGCGTTTACGGCAAAGCCTTCTTCGGAATCAGCTTTGGCCCGGCGATCCAGGTTTACTACTTGATTGCCGCGTATTGCTTCGTGTGCACGGCCGCGATGTTCGCCTTCACCGGCACACCGCTGGGCCGCATCTTGAATGCCGTGCGCGACAACCCGGAGCGCGTCGAGTTCATTGGCTACAACACCCAGCGTGTGCGCTACTTTGCTTTCATCATTGCGGGTTTCTTCGCAGGCATTGGCGGCGGTTTGGCCACCATCAACTTCGAGATCATCACCGGTGCGGACAGCTTGAGCGTGATTCGTTCCGGTGGGTATCTGCTGTTCACCTTCCTGGGGGGCGCGACGTTCTTTTTCGGCCCCATCATCGGCGCAGTGCTGCTGGTGCTGGCATCAGTGCTGCTGTCGGAACTGTCGATGGCCTGGCTGCTGTATCTGGGCCTGGTGTTCCTGTTCATGGTCATGTACGCCCCTGGCGGCATTGCCAGCCTCATCATGATGAACCTGCGTTTGGCGAAGTACGGCAAGCTGGGGCAGCTGTGGACGTCCTACTTGGCGTTGGCAGGAACGGGCCTGGTGGGTGCGTTGGGCGCGGCCTGCATGATCGAAATGACCTACCACCTGCAGCTCAACGCTGCGCTGGGTTCACAACTGAGCTTCATGGGCGCCACGCTCGATGCGAAGGGGTTGACCAGCTGGTTCGGAGCGGGCTTTGTCATGCTCACTGGATTTGGCCTGTTCGAGCTGTGTCGGCGCCAGTTCGCGAAGCAGTGGAGCCGCATTCAAGAGGAAATTGAGCATGAAATTAAGCGCGGGGAGGCGGTGTGACCATGGCCGTTGAAAACGCAACCTACGCGCTCGAACTGCGCGACCTGCGCAAGAGCTTTGGCAAGACCGAGATCATCCGCGGTGCCAACCTGGCGGTGGTACCCGGCGAACGGGTGGCCATCATCGGCCCCAATGGCGCAGGCAAATCCACGCTGTTCAACCTGATCAGTGGGCGTTTTGCGCCCACCAGTGGCGACGTGATTCTGAATGGCCAGCGCATCAACGGCCTGCCGCCTTACGAGATCAATCGCAAGGGCCTGTCGCGCAGTTTTCAGATCACCAACATCTTTCCCAAGCTGAGTGTTTTTGAAAACCTGCGCTGCGGCGTGCTGTGGAGCATGGGCTACAAATACACGTTCCTGCGGTTTCTATCGAACCTGCACGACGCCAATCAGCGCGCTACAGAGCTCATGGAAATGATCAAGCTCGACAAGAAGCGCGACACGCTGGCGATGAATCTGACCTACGCCGAACAGCGTGCGCTAGAGATCGGTATCACCATCGCTGGCGGTGCCAATGTGATCCTGCTGGACGAACCCACTGCCGGCATGAGCAAAAGCGAGACCACGCGCTTCATCCACCTCATCAAGGAGGTGACTGAAGGCCGCACGCTGCTCACCGTGGAGCACGACATGGGCGTGGTGTTTGGCTTGGCCGACAAGATTGCTGTGGTGGTCTATGGCGAGGTGATCGCCTTTGACACGCCCGAGAAGGTGCGCGCCAACCCGCGCGTTCAAGAAGCCTATCTGGGGTCGGTTGTAGCGGACGAGCAGGGGGCGGGACACTGACATGCTGAAAATCGAGAATCTCCACGCCTATTACGGCAAGAGCCATGTGCTGCATGGCGTCTCCTTCGACATCCAGCCCGGTGAAATCGTGGCCTTGCTGGGGCGCAACGGTTCGGGCCGCTCCACCACCGCCAAAGCCATCATGGGCCTCGTGGATTGGGAGGGCACGCTCGAATGGAAAGGCCAGCCTCTTAATGGCAAAAAGGCCTACGAAATTGCCCACCTGGGCTTGGGCTACGTGCCTGAAAGCCGCGATGTGTTCCCCAATCTCACCGTTCACCAGAACCTGCTGCTCGGCCAAAAAGGCAGCGGCAAGGGCAGCCGCTGGTCGTTCGATGACATGTACGAGCTGTTCCCACGCCTCAAGGAGCGCCAGCACACCGAGGCGGGCGTGATGTCCGGCGGCGAGCAGCAGATGCTCACCCTGTGTCGCACGCTCATGGGCGACCCGGACCTGATCATCATCGACGAGCCCACCGAGGGCCTGGCGCCCAAGATCGTGGAACTGGTGGGCCAGTACCTGCAGACCATCAAGGCGCGCGGCATCTCGGTGCTGCTGATCGAGCAGAAGCTGACCATCGCGATGAAGATCTCCGACCGCGCGCTGGTCATGGGCCATGGCTCCATCGTGTTCCAGGGCACACCCGACAGTCTGCGCGCCGACAACTACATCCGTAAGGAGTGGCTGGAGGTCTGACGACTCCGGCCAACGCATCATAGAGAGGCGCCTGATAGCTCACGGCGCCTCTTTTTTTGCCTGACAAGGCGGTTTGTCGGTCAACCCAATGTCCCCACCGGGACAAATTGACACGCCATCGCCGCGCGAAGTCTCTACAATAAAAACGCACGATCGTTCTTTTTCACTCTCCAAGGAACAACAGCACCATGACCGCTGAATACAAAGTCCACGGCTCCGTTGCCGTGATCACCATGGCCAACCCTCCCGTCAACGGACTGGGCCTGGCCACCCGCCAGGGCATCGTGGACGGCCTCGGCCGTGCCAATGCCGATGCAGCGGTCAGCTCCATCGTCATCACTGGTGCCGGTGGTGCCTTCTCCGGCGGCGCCGACATCAAGGAGTTCGGCACCGACAAGTCGCTGCAAGAACCTAATCTGCTGTCGGTGATTGCCGCCATCGAGAACTCGGCCAAGCCCGTCGTGGCCGCCATGCACACCGTCGCCATGGGTGGCGGGCTGGAACTGGCCCTGGGCTGCCACTACCGCATTGCGGCGCCTGGCTGCTCGATTGCGCTGCCCGAAGTCAAGCTGGGCCTGATCCCCGGTGCCGGCGGTACGCAGCGCCTGCCACGCGTGATCGGTGTGGAAGCCGCCCTGAACCTCATCGTGAGCGGCGAGCCCGTCAAGAGCGAGATGATCGGCGCCGTGCCCGGCCAGAAGCTGTTCGACAAGATGGCTGCATCCGCGGAAGCCCTGGCCGCCGACGCCCTGGCCTTTGCCCAGAGCGTGGCCGACGTGCGCCCCCTGCCGCTGGTGCGCAACCTGCCCTGCAAGCACCCTGAAGGCGATGCGTACTTCCAGTTCGCGCGCAACATGGTCAAGGGCATGGCCAAGAACTACCCTGCGCCCGCCAAGTGCGTGGATGCGGTCGAAGCCGCCACCAAGCGCAAGTTCGCCGACGGCATGCTGTTCGAGCGCGAGATCTTCATCAACCTGATGTGGACGCCCGAGTCGCGCGCCTTGCGCCACCTGTTCATGGCCGAGCGCGCAGCCTCCAAGATCCCCGATGTGCCATCCGACACGCCCAAGCGCGAGATCAAGTCGGTGGCCGTGATCGGCGCCGGCACCATGGGCGGCGGCATCTCCATGAACTTCCTGAACGCGGGCATCCCCGTGAAGATCCTGGAGACCAAGCAGGAAGCCCTGGACCGCGGCATCGCCACGATCAAGAAGAACTACGAAGCCCAGGTCAAGAAGGGCAAGCTCAAGGAAGACAAGTACGCGCAGCGCATGGCCCTGCTGAGCACCACGCTCGACTACGCCGACCTCAAGGACGCCGACCTGGTGATCGAGGCCGTTTTCGAAGAGCTGGGCGTCAAGGAAACCGTGTTCAAGCAGCTCGACGCCGTGATGAAGCCCGGCGCCATCCTGGCCTCCAACACCTCCACGCTGGACGTGGACAAGATCGCCGCCTTCACCAAGCGCCCCGAGGACGTGGTGGGTATGCACTTCTTCAGCCCCGCCAACGTGATGAAGCTGCTGGAAGTGGTGCGCGGTGCCAAGACCGGCAAGGACGTGCTGGCCACCGTGATGGCCTTGGCCAAGAAGATCAAGAAGACGGCCGTGGTCTCGGGCGTGTGCGACGGCTTCATCGGCAACCGTATGATCGAGCAGTACAGCCGCCAGGCCGGCTTCCTGCTGGACGAAGGTGCCACGCCGCAGCAGGTGGACAAGGCCATCGAAAAGTTCGGCTTTGCCATGGGCCCGTTCCGCATGGGTGACTTGGCCGGCAACGACATCGGCTGGGCGATCCGCAAGCGCCGTGCCGTCGAGCGCGCCGACATGAAGTACAGCCGCACGGCCGACAAGCTCTGCGAACTGGGCCGCTTCGGTCAGAAGACCGGCGCGGGCTGGTACGACTACCAGGCCGGCAAGCGCGATGCGATCCCGAGCGAGCTGGTCAACAAGATGATCGAAGACCACCGCAAGGAACTGGGCATCACGCCGCGCAAGATCTCCGATGAGGAAATCGTCCAGCGCCTGGTGTTCGCCCTGGTCAACGAAGGCGCGCACATCCTGGAAGACGGCATCGCCAGCAAGTCCGGCGACATCGACATGGTCTACCTCACGGGCTACGGCTTCCCCATCTACCGTGGCGGCCCCATGCATTACGCCAGCGAAGTCGGCCTGTTCAACGTGGTGCAGGCCATGGACCGCTTTGCCAAGAACCCCAATGACGATGCGGCGTTCTGGAAGCCCGCTCCGCTGCTGGCCAAGCTGGCGGCCGAAGGCAAGGCATTCGCCTGAGAGAACAGAACAGATTGATGCAGTGAAGCCGCACCGGACCTTGCGCACGCCCCTGGCGGCCACCACCGGTGCGTTCCACCCCTGAAAGGATTTCCCAATGACCTCCGCAGTGATCGTTTCCACCGCCCGCACCCCGCTCGCCAAGAGCTGGAAGGGTGCCCTCAACATGACCCATGGCGCCACGCTGGGCGGCCATGCCGTCAAGCACGCCATTGAGCGCGCCGGCATCGACGGCGCCGACGTCGAAGACGTCATCATGGGTTGTGCCAACCCCGAAGGCGCCACCGGCGCCAACATCGCGCGCCAGATCGCGCTGGCCGCCGGCCTGCCCATCACGGCATCGGGCGTGACGGTCAACCGTTTCTGCTCCTCGGGCCTGCAGACCATCGCCATGGCAGCCCAGCGCATCATCGCCGGCGAAGCCGACGTGTACGTGGCCGGCGGCGTGGAAAGCATCTCCTGCGTGCAGCAGGAAATGAACACCCACATGCTGCGCGACCTGGCGCTGGACAAGGTCAAGCCCGAGATCTACTGGAGCATGCTGCAGACCGCCGAGCAGGTGGCCAAGCGCTACAACATCGGCCGCGAAGCCATGGACGAGTACGGCGCCGCCAGCCAGCAGAAGGCCTGCGCGGCCCAGGCCGCCGGCCTGTTCGACGCCGAGATCGCCCCCATCACCGTGACCGCCGGCGTGGCCGACAAGACCCTGGGCCTGATCACCAAGCAGGTGACCCTGTCCAAGGACGAAGGCACGCGGGAAGGCACCACCGTCGAATCCATCAGTGGCCTGCGCTCGGCACTGCCCGGCGGTCTGATCTCCGCCGGCAATGCCAGCCAGTTCTCCGACGGCGCAGGTGCCTGCGTGGTGGTGAGCGAAGAGTACGCGAGCAAGAAGGGCCTCAAACCCCTGGGCCGTTTCCTCGGGTTTGCCGTGGCCGGCTGCGAGCCAGACGAAATGGGCATCGGCCCCGTGTTCGCCGTGCCCAAGGTGCTCAAGAAGCTGGGCCTCACGGTCAACGACATCGACCTGTGGGAGCTGAACGAAGCCTTCGCCGTGCAGGTGATCTACTGCCGCGACAAGCTGGGCATCCCCGCTGACCGCCTGAACGTCAACGGCGGCGCCATCGCCGTGGGCCACCCCTATGGCGTGTCGGGCCAGCGCCTGACGGGCCACGCCCTGATCGAAGGCAAGCGCCGTGGCGCCAAGAAGGTGTGCGTGACCATGTGCATCGGCGGCGGCATGGGTGCTGCTGGCATCTTCGAAGTGCTGTAAGCCATGAACTTGAGAACGTGTTCACGCTCTCCCAGGGGTCGCGCAATGGTCTTGATGGGATGGGATGCAAGGCGCGGTGCGCAGCCAATAGCTTGGCTATTGGCAAGCGCCGCAACGCCGCAGACCGCCCGCCAAGACCATTGCCCGAAGGGTTGGGGCGAAATCGGGCGATTGGACGCTCCGGTTGCTTGCATGGGCATAAGCCCATGCGGCGCACCCAAAGCATCCACTCATCCCGATTGCGCTCCAACGCGATCCCCTGCGAGAGCGTGAACACTTTCTCATAGCCTCGACGGTGTTACCGCTGTCGAGGCTTTTTTGTTTACTCCTATTTCAATAGCTGCTGGCGCATGCTGCATAAGCGCTAGAGGCACTTTTAGCTTGAAATTCCATGAGCCTTCGCCCTACCGTCGACTTCTTGCTGTACCAATGGCTGCAGGCTGAAAAGCTTCAAGAGCGCACACGTTTCGCCGATCACTCGCGCGAAACGTTTGATGCGGTGATCGACACCTGCGAGCGCATCGCACGCGAAAAATACGCGCCGTTCAACCGTACGGTAGATACGCAAGAGCCGCACTTCGACGGCGAGAAGGTGACGCTGCCGCAGTGCACCTACGATGCCCAGAAGGCGTACGCGGCATCCGGCATGCTCAGCGCCGCGCAGGACTACGACATTGGCGGCATGCAACTGCCGTACACGGTGGAGGCGGCGGCCAACAGCTTTTTTGCCGTGGCGTCGATCAGCATGGGTTCGGGCCTGCTCACGGTGGGCAATGCCAATTTGCTCATGGTGCACGGCACCGAGGCGCAACAGAAGGTGTTTGCGCTCAACGAATTTTCGGGCCGCTTCTCGGGCACCATGTGCTTGAGCGAGCCGCAAGCGGGCTCGTCGCTCAGCGATGTGGCGACCCGCGCCGTGCCCGATGGCGAGGGCTTCGAGAGCGACCCGCTGGGCCCACGCTATCGCTTGAAGGGCAACAAGATGTGGATCTCGGCCGGCGAGCACGAGCTGACTGAGAACATCATCCACCTGGTGCTGGCCAAGATCCCCGGGCCTGATGGCAAGCTGGTGCCCGGCACCCGCGGCATTTCGTTGTTCATCGTGCCCAAGAAGCTGGTCGACACCGACGGCAACCTGACCGGCGTGCGCAATGATGTGGCGCTGGCAGGCCTGAACCACAAGCTGGGCTGGCGCGGCACGACCAACACGCTGCTCAACTTTGGCGAAGGCAAGTACCCGGTGGATGGCGAAGCCGGCGCCGTGGGCTATTTGGTGGGGCAGGCGGGCAAGGGCCTGCACTGCATGTTCCACATGATGAACGAAGCGCGCATCGGCATTGGCATGGCGGCCACCATGTTGGGCCTGGCTGGCTATTACGCCAGCCTCGACTACGCCAAGAACCGCCCGCAGGGCCGCCCGGTGCAGAACCCCAAAGGCGCGGATGCGACTGGCGCTGCAGCAGCCGTGGTGAAGGACGTGGCTCAGCCACAGGTGCGCATCATTGAACATGCCGACGTGAAGCGCATGCTGCTGGCGCAAAAGTCGTATGGCGAGGGTGCTCTGGCCCTCAACCTGTTCTGCGCACGCTTGGTGGACGAGCAGGCCACCGGCGATGCCGCCGCTGCCGATGAGGCGCGCCTGCTGCTGGAAGTGTTGACCCCGATTGCCAAGAGCTGGCCCAGCGAATGGTGCCTGGAAGCCAACAGCCTGGCCATTCAGATCCATGGCGGCTACGGCTACACGCGCGACTTCCCGGTGGAGCAGTATTGGCGTGACAACCGCTTGAACATGATCCACGAAGGTACCCACGGCATCCAGGCCATGGACCTGCTGGGCCGCAAGGTGTTGATGGAGGGCGGGCGCGGCCTGCAGCTGCTGGCCGGGCGCATCAACGCCACCATCGAGCGTGCGATCCAGGTGCCGGCTTTGGCCGCACACGCCAACGCGCTCGGCGCGGCGCTGGCGCAGGTGGGCGCCGCCACCAAGGCCGCATGGGCCACGGGGCTGCCGACCGACGCGCTGGCCAACGCCGTGCCCTACATGCAGGCCTTTGGACACACGGTGCTGGCCTGGGTGTGGCTGGATGTGGCGCTCGCCACGTTGCAGGCAGACGCTGCGCTGGAGCAGCCAACCAGCATAGGGCGCATGGGCGCGATGCGGTTCTTCTTTCACTACGAGCTGCCCAAGATCGGCGCCTGGCTGCAAGTGGTGAGCGCGCGCGACGCGACCTGCGCCAGCTTTCCCGAAGAGGCGTTCTGATGCCAGCGCCGCAGACCCTGCAGCGGCTGCAGACAGTCATCTGGGTGCTGATTTACGGCGGCCTGCTGGCGCTGACGCTGGGCATTGCCACCGCCCGAACCGATGAGGCGACCGGTTGGACGCTGGCCGTGGCGGGCGGGGTGATGGCCGCAATCGGGGTTGCGCTGATTGGCGTGCGCGCCCGTTTGAAGACCGATACCGGCATTGAAAAGGCGTGAGAAACGCGTGAAAAAGCGCGTGAAAAAGTGCGACACAGCAAAGACGGCAACGGCTGCTGCAGACCATGGATTCTTGACCATGGCCCTGCGCGGACGACACGGGGGAGACACAGGCGGCCCGTGTCTCGCCGCACAATGCTTGCTGCATTCAACCTGCGGTGAAGCCAGGGCAGGGCGGGCAATGCACGCTGGCCTGGATGACCCGATGCCTTGAACCAACGAACCATCGAGACCTACACAAGGAGACACCATGACACGCACCATCCAACAACTGTTTGATCTGACCGGCAAGACGGCTTTGGTCACGGGCGGCTCGCGCGGCCTGGGCCTGCAGCTGGCCCACGCGCTGGGCGAGGCCGGCGCCAAGATCGTGCTCAGCTCGCGCAAGGCCTCTGACCTGGAAGAAGCCACGGCCGACCTGCAGGCCGCGGGCATCGATGCACGCTGGATCGCTGCCGACTGCGCCAATGAGGCCGACATCCGCCGCCTGGCCGACGAAACGCTGGAGCGTTTGGGCCATGTGGACATTCTGGTCAACAACGCGGGCGCCGCCTGGGGCGCCCCGGCGGAAGACCACCCGGTGGAAGCCTGGGACAAGGTGATGAACCTCAACGTGCGCGGCTACTTCATCCTGAGCCAGCACATCGCCAAGCGCAGCATGATCGCCCGCCGCAGCGGCAGCATCATCAATGTGGCGTCCATCGCCGGCCTGGGCGGCAACCCCAAGGGCATGAACACCATTGCTTACAACACCTCCAAGGGCGCAGTGATCAACTTCACACGCGCGCTGGCGGCCGAATGGGGCGCTTACAACATCCGTGTCAACGCCATCTGCCCGGGTTTCTTCCCCAGCAAGATGACGGTGGGCACCCTGAAGGCCATGGGCGAAGAGGCGCTGGCTGCCCACGCCCCACTGGGCCGCCTGGGGGATGATGAAGACTTGAAGGGCCTGTGCGCGCTGTATGCGTCGGATGCTGGCAAGCACATCACCGGCCAGTGGCTGGCGGTGGACGGCGGTGTGAGCATCGTGACGGGTGGGTGAATTCGGTACATCTCCCTGAGCGGCTGCGCCGCTTCCCCCTTCTCTCGGCTTCGCCGGGAAGGGGGACACCGCCAGCGCGGCGGGGCGGCCCTTGCGCGGCGGTCGCTGGCGTGGGCCATGCCAGTATTTGAGGTTTGTGTCTGAGGAAATCCCTTGAAAAGTTTCGGTGTCGAAATCCCTTTTGTCAGCCACCTCGGCTTCACGCTGCACCGCATGGAGGCGGGCGAATCCGAGCTGCACTACGAGGCCCAGCCCGAGCACTTGAACTCGTTTGCCGTGACCCACGGCGGCGCTTCGATGACCTTGCTGGATGTGACCATGGCCTCAGCGGCACGCAGCGAAACGCCCGACATGGGGGTCGTCACCATCGAGATGAAAACCAGCTTCATGCAGCCGGCCCTGGGCCCGCTGGTGGCCAAGGGGCGGCTCATGCACCGCACGGCCACCATGGCGTTTACCGAAGGCACGATCTACGACGCGCAGGGCAAGGTGTGTTGCCATGCCACTGGCACGTTCAAGTACGTGCGGCGCCTGCCCGTTGATGGGCGCAATGTGAATCACCTCAAGGTCATTTCCACTGACTGAGCAAGATTTTTAAATCAAATCGGCCTCTGGCGCTTGATCCATAAGCGCTGGCAGCTATTGAATTCATAGTGACAGACATTTTGGAAGGAGCTTTTATGCCGCGCAATCAACAAATCGTTCTCGACAACCGCCCGCAAGGCGAAGCAGTGGCCAGCAACTTCAAGCTGGTGACCAACGACACCCCCGCGCTGAAGGATGGCGAGGTGCTGGTGCGCCACCACTACCTCAGCCTGGACCCCTACATGCGCGGCCGCATGAACGAGAGCAAGAGCTACGCGGCGTCGCAGGGCCTGGGCGAGGTGATGATCGGCGGCACTGTGGGCGAAGTGGCTGAGAGCAAGCACCCCAAGTACGCCGTGGGCGACAAGGTGGTGGGCATGGGCGGCTGGCAGGAGTACAGCGTGGTCAACGCCGAGCAACCGGGCGCGCTGCGCAAGGTCGACACCACCCACGTGCCGCTGTCGCACTACCTGGGCGCCGTGGGCATGCCCGGCGTGACGGCCTGGTACGGCCTGGTCAAGATCATTGCCCCCAAGGAAGGCGACACCGTGGTGGTGAGCGCCGCCACCGGCGCCGTGGGCAGCGCCTTTGCCGCATTGGCCAAGGCCCGTGGCTGCCGTGCCGTGGGCATTGCCGGGGGCGCTGAAAAGTGCAAGTACGCTGTGGAAGAACTGGGCTTTGACGCCTGCATCGACTACAAGGAACACAGCGATGTGAAGGCCATGTCCAAGGCCTTGAAGGAAGCCTGCCCCAACGGCATCGACGGGTACTTCGAGAATGTCGGCGGCTGGATCATGGACGCCGTGATGCTGCGCATGAACGCCTTCAGCCGCATCGCCCTGTGCGGAATGATCGCTGGCTACGATGGTGCACCGCTGCCCATGGCCAACCCCGCGCTCATGCTCATCAACCGCATGAAGGTCGAAGGCTTCATCGTGAGCGAACACATGGAAGTCTGGCCCGAGGCATTGAAGGAACTGGGCACGCTGGTCGGCACCGGCAAGCTGCGCCCGCGCGAGACGGTTGCGGATGGCATTGCTGCCGCGCCGGAAGCGTTTTTGGGCCTTCTGAAGGGCAAGAACTTCGGCAAGCAACTGGTGAAGCTGATCTGAGCATGGCCCGCTTGCCACCCGCGTTGCGTTGGGTCTGGGCCCGCTTCGACGACCTGGGCGTGCACGCGCTGCACGATGCGCTTGCGCTGCGCTGCAAGGTCTTTATCCTGGAGCAGGGCCCCTACCAGGACCCAGACGGGGCGGACAAGCAGTCCTATCACCTGCTGGGTTACGACGCTGCAGGTGTGCTGCAGGCTTGCCTGCGGGTGGTGGACCCGGGCGTGAACTACCCCGAGCCCTCCATCGGCCGTGTCGTCACTGCCAAAGAGGCGCGTGGCAACGGCACGGGCAGGGCGCTGATGCAAGAGGGCATCGCCCGCTGCAGCGATGCCTGGCCCGGCCAGGGCGTTCGCATCAGCGCGCAGGCCCATCTGCAGGGCTTCTATGGCAGCCTGGGTTTTGAGGCTGTGTCCGACGAATACCTGGAAGACGATATCCCCCACATCGAAATGCTGAGACGGGGTGATAGCCCCGCTGCCTGAGGAGTCGCCATGACCGTTGCCAGTCTTGCCGCCACGCATGAGGTGTTCAACCAGAGCACGCTGTGGGCCGATGCCAACCTCTTCACGACCAACCAGCCCTTGCAGGACGCGCTGCGCCTGCACGCCCCTGGTCTGCCGCTGGCGGGCCTGACGGCGCTGGGCGCGGAGATGGGCTCGGCAGAGATGCAAAGCCACGCACGGCTGGCCAACACCCACAAGCCGCAGTTGCGCACCCACGACCGCTTCGGCCACCGCACCGACGTGGTGGAGTTCCACCCCAGCTACCACGCGCTCATCGGCGCCGCGCTGCGCCACGGGCTGCACGCCACGCCTTGGTCGCGCCAGGACACGGGCCACGCGCACCTCGAGCGGGCGGCAGGCTTCATGCTGTTCACCGAGGCTGAGCCCTCCATCCTCTGCCCCGTGTCGATGAGCTACGCAGTCACGCCTGCCTTGCGGGGCAATACCGCCGTGTGGGCCGACTGGAACAAAGGCTTGACCAGCACACAGTACGACCCGCGCCTGGCGCTGTTCTCG
>PJUL01000317.1_pt1 | contig 38005 bp, 41 predicted proteins | sample 1512221 | NCBI WGS metagenome assembly PJUL01 (sample SAMN08177667, study PRJNA422409) | Feces metagenome, whole genome shotgun sequencing project.
CATCGACGCCAATGGTCTGGTGAACGTGTCCGCCAAGGACAAGGGCACCGGCAAGGAACAGCAGATCCGCATTCAGGCCTCGGGTGGTCTCAGCGACGCCGACATCGAAAAGATGGTCAAGGATGCCGAGGCCAATGCCGAAGCCGACAAGCGCAAGCGCGAAGCCGTCGAAGCCCGCAACCAGGCCGAATCGCTGATCCACTCGACTGAAAAGTCGGTGGCTGACTATGGCGACAAGGTTCCGGCTGAGGACAAGGCTGCCATCGAAGCCGCTATCGCCGATCTCAAGAGCGTGCTGGAAGGCGACGACGCCGAAGCCATCAAGGAAAAGACCTCCAAGCTGGCCGAAGTGTCGATGAAGCTGGGCGAGGCCATGTACAAGGCCAGCCAGGCGGAAGCCGAAGCCAAGGCCAATGGCACCGCCGATGAAGATGACGACGATGTCGTCGACGCCGACTTCGAAGAGGTCAAGGACGACGACGGCGACGACAAGAAGTCGGCATAAGCTGGCACAATGAATGAGAAAGCCCCGGTGGAAACGCCGGGGCTTTTGTTTGGGAAGAGATGGACGAGCCGGGCAATGACGCCTTGTGGAGGTGTGAGCGTAAAAGATATGCCTCATCGTCATCACGCGGCTCGTCCGGGTGATCCATTCTGGTTTCACGTGAATCCATGCCGGTTGATCCACCGGACCACCCTTGCTAATACCGCCGCGCCTGCCCATATGCGGGAGAATAATGCCGGCTGCGCCGGCTTTTGTTTGTTTTTAGACACGCGACGCCGCGGGTGGCGCGACCCAAGAGAGATTTGACCTTGTCCAAACGCGATTTCTACGAGGTGCTCGGCTGCCAGAAGGGCGCCGATGATGCCGCCCTCAAGAGCGCTTACCGCAAGCTCGCCATGCAGTTTCACCCGGACCGCAATCCGGGCAATGCCGAGGCTGAGGCCAAGTTCAAGGAAATCAACGAAGCCTATGACACGCTGAAGGACGGCCAGAAGCGGGCCGCCTATGATCGGTTCGGTCATGCCGCGTTTGAAAATGGCGGCGGACGCGGACCGGGCGGATTTGGTCCCGAATTCAGCTCGTCCATGTCCGATATCTTCGAAGACATTTTCGGCGATTTCATGGGCGGCGGCCGCCGAGGTGGCGGCGGAGCGGCGAAAACCCGCGGCTCGGACCTGCGCTATAATCTCGAAATCGATCTCGAAGAGAGTTTTGAGGGCAGCACGGTCGAGATCGACGTGCCAAGCCTTGCCACCTGCGACACCTGCGAGGGCAATGGCGCCAAGCCGGGCACCGGCACCCATACCTGCCGCCAGTGCAATGGCCATGGCAAGGTGCGCGCCGCGCAGGGCTTTTTCACCATCGAACGCACCTGCCCGGTCTGTCAGGGCCGTGGGCAAATGATGGACCAGCCCTGCACCGATTGCGGTGGCCAGGGCCGACGCCAGCAGAACCGCAAGCTGTCGGTGGATATTCCAATGGGGATCGAAGACGGCACCCGCATTCGTCTCGCCAATGAAGGGGAAGCCGGATTGCGCGGCGGACCGCCCGGCGATCTCTATATTTTCGTCTCCATCCGCCCGCACCAATTGTTTCAGCGCGATGGCGCCGACCTTTATGCGCGCGTGCCCATTTCGATGACGACGGCGGCGCTGGGGGGCGAATTTGAAGTGCCCACACTCGATCAGTCCCGCGCCAAGGTGAAGGTGCCGACCGGCACCCAGCCGGGCCAGCGGGTGCGGCTCAAGGGCAAGGGCATGCCGGTGCTGCGCAGCAAGGATATCGGCGATCTCTATGTGCAGCTCGATATCGAGACGCCGCAAAACCTCTCCAAGCGCCAGCGCGAACTGCTGGAAGAATTCGCCGCGCTCGAAACCAGCGAAACCAGCCCGAATTCGGGCGGGTTCTTCGACAAACTCAAGAAGATGTTTGAGGCTTAAAACCGTAAAAATCGCCCCAGTGGGGCGATTTTAGGTTTTAAGGCCATGAAGGCTATGCCTGAGTGGCGGGCAAGGCTGAGGAGCCCCTTCGCGGTCGCATATCCGGCTGCGCACACCACCTTTATCCGAGAGAAAGAAGAATGAGGACTGAGTGTTCGTGCCATTCGAGCATAGCTCTCATGGCCTGCTCACCTCAAATCGCGCCACTGGCGCGATTTGCCCTGCGGTACGGTTCTCAGGGCATGCCGTTCATATCCATCCAGACATATTCCCAGACATGGCCATCTACGTCGGCGATGGCGCGGGAATACATGAAGCCCATATCCTGAGGCGGACGGTATTCGAGGCCACCGGCGTCGAGCCCGGCTTGCGCTATGGCGTCCACCGCTTCGCGGCTGTCGTGCGAGAGGGCGTAGAGCGCCTGTGTCTGCTCGCGCGGGTCCGGTATGGGGCGCGAGGAGAACTGCTTGAACTTGTCATGGGTCAGCAGCATGACGAAAATGGTGTCGCTGATGACGATGCAGGCGGCGGTTTCGTCGGTGAAATCAGGGTTATGCTCGAAACCCAGCGCCTTGTAATAGGCCATGGCGGCATCGAGGTCGCGGACCGGGACATTGACGAAAATCATGGCGGACATGGAGCGTTTCCTTCGGCGGCAAGCTTGTGCTTGAATGCGCAAAGCATCGCGGCGTTCCATCAATACCCGATATTTCAACAGGCTCATATTGTGGGAGACGAAATGAAGCGCGCACTGACCTTATCCGGCTCGATCCGCAAAGGCTCGGAGAATCGCAGGCTGCAATTGCATGTGGGGCGCAAGCTGCGCGAGGCCGGCGCTGAGGTCACCGATCTCGACCTTGCCGATTTCGACATGCCGATCTTCAACGAGGACCTTGAGCCGGACAATGTGCCCGAAGCGGCTGGTGCGCTGGCCGCACTGTGGCGCGAAGCCGATATCATTTTCATCGCCACGCCTGAATATAATGGCGGCTTGCCGCCGCTTCTAGTCAACACCATCGCCTGGCTTTCCCGACAGAAGCCAAGCCCGTTCCGGCATGCCGTTTTTGGCATTGGCGGCGTCAGCTCGGGCAAATATGGGACGATCTGGGCGCTGAGCCATTTGCAGGACAGCCTCGGCAAGATCGGTGGACTCGTGGTTCCGGGCCTATTGGGCATCGGTCCGGCGGAAAGCGCCTTCGACGACAATGGCGACCCCACGGAAAAGGCCATCATCCGCAAGGTCGATACCATGGTTCACGATCTTACTCATATCAGCCGGGGCTAGAGGCCGGCGCTTATCGGCGAGACGCTTGCCCATGGACCGGAATTGGTCTAGGCGAAGCGGAATACAGCACATCGCAGGAGAGAAGAATGGCCGGTCAGTTGATCGTAGGGCTCGACGTGTCGACGCGCGCGCGCGCAGAAGAGATCGTGGCGCTGCTGGGCGATGCGGTGGATTTCTACAAGATCGGCTATCAGTGCTTTTACGGTGCCGATGGCTTTGCTCTGGGCAAGGCACTGCTGGCCGCAGGCAAGAAGGTGTTCTTCGACCTCAAACTGCTCGACATCGACAATACGGTCGAAAAGGGCGTTGCAGCCATTGCGGAAACCGGCGCGACCATGCTGACGGTCCACGCCTATCCAAAAACCATGCGGGCAGCGCAGAAGGCCGCCGCGGGGTCCGGGCTTTGCGTTCTCGGCGTCACCGTGCTCACCTCCATGGATGATGCCGACGTCAAGGAAGCCGGTTACGAGCGTGACGCGGCGGGCCTCGTGGCCCTGCGTGCACAACAGGCGCGTGAGGTCGGCATTGGCGGCGTAGTGGCTTCGCCACACGAGGCCGAAATGGTGCGGACTATAGTGGGACCGAAAATGGCTATCGTGACGCCGGGCATTCGCCCTGCTGGCGCGGCAAAGGGCGACCAGAAGCGGGTGATGGGTCCGGCAGCGGCCTTGACGGCAGGCGCAAGCCATCTGGTGGTCGCACGCCCGATCATCGAGGCAGCAGACCCGGCGGCAGCAGCGCGGGCTATTCTGGCCGAGATGGATGGCAAGCGCGTGAGCCTGGCGTAACGCTTCAGCCTTTGGAAAGCACCACGCCTCCCATCCACGATTGTCATCCCGGCGAAGGCCGGGATCCATCTCCAGATATCGGGATGGGCCCCGGCCTTCGCCGGGGTGACACCTGGTGGGTTTGAACTGCTCTGGAGCGTCGCGGGCTTACCCGACCAGCCCATGGGTCCGGGTCAACTCGCCCAGATCGACCAGCGGCCTTGCGCCGATATGGGAGATCACTTCGGAGGCGGCGAGGCATCCGGTCTTGAGCGCTGAATCAATGGTCTGGCCGCGCGCCAGACCCAGCAGGAAGCCGGATGCGAAGAGATCGCCGGCGCCGGTGGCGTCCACCACCTTGTCGACCGGGAAAGCCGGGACCGAAATCACCTCGCCATTGAACACGGCCATGGCCCCATCGGCGCCCATGGTGATGGCGGCGATTTCGGCGTCCTTGGCAATTTCGCGGACCGCTTCGCCCAGATCATCGGTCTGATAGAGCGATTTCAGCTCATTCACATTGGCAAAGACATAGTCGATGGTCTTTGAACGGATGAGGTCGAGGAATTCGGCGCGGTAACGATCAACGCAGAACGGGTCTGACAGGGTGAAGGCGGCGGCGCGCTCTTCTTTATGAGCGTAATGCGCGGCCAGCACGAAGGCCTTCTTGGCCTCCACCGGATCCCACAAAAACCCTTCCATATAGGTGATGGCGGCCGCGCCGATCTCGTCGGGCTTGATGTCGCGCTCGGTCAGTTCATGACAGGCACCCAGATAGGTGTTCATGGTGCGCTCGCCATCTTCGGACACGAAGATCATGCAGCGTGCCGTCAGTGCACCATTCTTGAGCCGAGACGTGGTGTAATGCACGCCGGTATTGTTCATGTCGGTGTCGAAGACATCGCCCAGATTATCGTCGGCTACCTTGCCGACAAAGGCGGCACGACCACCCAGCGAGGCGACGCCTGCGGCGGTATTGGCCGCCGAGCCGCCGGAACTCTGCTGACGGGAAAGGGGCATCTTGCCGTAGAGATTTTCTGCCCGATCGGAATCGATCAGATGCATGATCCCTTCCTGCATGCCTTCGCTCTCGATGAAACCGGGTTCAACCGGGGCGATGATATCGACAATGGCATTGCCGATGGTCAGCACTTCAAAGCGGGTCTGGGTCATGCGGGGATTTCCGGCGCTGGTTACGAAATGGCCGTGGGCCGGTTTAGAGCATCAGGCCGGATCGGGCAACGGCTAGAGCGAATCGATGATTTTGGCCACCAGCGCCTCGCTGTCTTCGCCAGCACGAATGGCGATCTGGCCATCGAGCACAAGGACGGCGAGGCCATGCACCTTTGCCCAGGCGGCCAGCGTGCGGGTGCGCGCCTCGTGCCCTTCGCCGCCAATCGCCTGACGGAGCGTATCAAAGGCCGCATCGGCCGCCATGCTAAGGCCGGGACGCGCCTCTTTCTTCAATTGGGGCGAGAACATCAGACGGAAAAGATTGGGATTTTGCAGGGCAAAGACTACATAGGTCTTGCCCATGGCCGCGAGCGGATTGTCCGGCGCGCTGGCCATAACCGCCTGCATGCGCGCTGTGAAGCGCTGGAAACCTGTAACCGCCAGCGCCTCCAGCAGGGCCGCGCGACTGTCGAAATGACGGTAGGGCGCCGCGGAAGACACGCCAACCGCCCGAGCAAGGTCTCGCAGGCCCAGTCCGGCCTCACCCTGTTTTTCAAGAATAATCAGTCCCGCTTCAAGCAGCGCCTGACGCAGATTGCCGTGATGATAGGGCGCATTTTGAGGAGATGTTGACATCATTTACATATGCAGAAAATATGTGATCATTGTCAACATGGAGCATGCGCATGGATTGGGATTTGGTTCTGGCCGCTGCACATCATGTCGCCGTGTTTACACTCGTCGCCTTATTCGCGGCAGAATTTGCGCTGCTGCGACCGGGGCTCTCCGGCCCCAGAATCAATCAACTGGCACGCATCGATGCTGCCTATGGCGCGGTGGCGGGGCTGGTCATTGCAGTCGGTATTGCGCGAATTTTCTTCGGCGCGGTTGATGCCGCTTATTACTGGGGCAATCACGCCTTCTGGGGAAAGATGATTGCCTTTGCCCTGATGGGCCTTCTGACTATTCCGCCGACACTGGCGATCCGCCGCTGGGAGAAAGCTGGCAAGGACAGAGCTGACTATGCGCCGCCACCAGCCGAAATTGTCGCCAATCGCCGGTTTGTGCATTTGCAGGCAGGCGTGCTGCTGCTGATCCCGATCTTTGCCGCTGCGATGGCGCGGGGCTATGGCGGCTAGACGTGTTTCGGCAGCGGTCGATGGGGGAAGGGTGTCTTGGGCTCGAAGCGGCACCATTGGACAATCGGGCAGCGCCAACATTCCGGCGTCCTAGCCTTGCAAATATAGCGGCCATGCAGGATCAGCCAATGATGCGCATGAAGCATGAAACGCTGGGGCACCTGTTTCTGCAGCGCCTTTTCCACCTCCAGCGGGGTTTTGCCAGGGGCTAGTCCTGTGCGGTTGCCCACGCGAAACAGATGGGTATCTACCGCGATTGTCGGCTGTTTGAACCAGATATTGAGCACGACATTGGCGGTCTTGCGCCCAACGCCGGGCAGGGCTTCAAGCGCCTCACGATCGTCGGGCACTTCGCTGCCATGCTGATCGATCAGGATCTGGCTGAGCGCAAAGACATTTTTGGCCTTGCCGCGAAACAGACCAATGGTCTTGATGTGCTCGGTAATCCCTTCGACGCCCAGAGCGACCATGGCCGCGGGGGAAGGGGCCAGTTCAAAGAGCTTTTTCGTCGCCTTGTTGACGCCGACATCGGTGGCCTGGGCGGAGAGCACCACCGCCACCAGCAGGGTGAAGGCATTGATGTAATCCAGCTCGCCCTTCGGCTCTGGCTCGATTTCGTGAAACCGCGTGAAAATGGCTTCGGCATCGGCCCGGCTCAATGCTTTCACTTTTTTCGTCGCCGCCATTCTCTCGCCCCCGAATCTCTGCCAGTATTTCAGGTAAGAGAGTTCCCGATGCAAGTCACCAAAACCACGCCCCTGTTTGCAGCAACGCTGCGGCCAGACCGGTCCTACAAAACGGCCGGTGGCTGGCTGGCCCTTGTGCTGGCCGCTATCGTGACCGCGCCTTTCCTCATTGCAATCCCGCAATTTCTGCTTACCGGACTCGCCGTCTATGGCCTGGCGAGCGGGGGTCTGCTGGCCTTTGGCATCCGTCAGAAGCGACACGGGCAGCAATTTCAGCAGGTAACGCTCTGGGCCGATCAGCTTGAAATCACCACCTTGGCGCCAGGCCGGGAAAAGGCCCTGCAACGGTTTGAGCCCGGCGAGATCAAACTGCGGCTGGAGCGCGATGTGTTCGAGCGCACCACCGGAATTTTTATCCGCCACGGCAAGGACGAAATGGAGCTGGGTGGCTTTCTCGGGCGCGATGACAAATCGAGTTTTGCCAGAGCTTTTGGCACAGCCCTGCGGCAGGCCCGACGAGCGGGCTGACCCTTGCCGTCAAATCCGGGTCGCCACCGCCTTTCCGCAGGGCTAGACAGAGCGAACCCAGATGAAAGCGCCGGACATGAACCAGCTTAACAGGCTCACGCCAGACAATGATTACGACATTATCCGCGCCGCCATCCGCTATCTGAGCGAGACCGGACCGGACGCGACCGATCTCGAGCATTTTTCCCGGGCATTGGGATTGAACGAGCGGCAATTGACCGAGCTGTTCCGGCGCTGGTGCGGCTTGTCGCCGAAAAGCTTTGCGCAGGCAGTGGCGCTCAACCATGCCAAGGGCCTGTTGCGCGATCAGGCCAGCGTGCTCGACACCACTTATGAAGTGGGACTGAGTTCCACCTCCCGCCTGCATGATCTGTTCGTCACCTATGAAGCCATGCCGCCCGGCGCCTTTCGGGCCAGCGGCGCGGGCATCGACATGGTGTGGGGCGTGGCGCCGTCGCCCTTTGGCACGGCGGTGGTGACGGCCACAGAGTATGGTATTTCCGGGCTTGGTTTTGCCGATGCAGATATGAGCATTGAAGCGGCTTTCGAAGACCTGGCCAATCGCTGGCCCCGGGCGCGCTTCAGCCGCGATGACGCTCGTGTTGCGCCGCTGGTTGGACAGATTTTTGATCCGGCGCGCTGGTCAGAGGACCAGCCGGTACGCGTGGTGTTGATCGGCACTGATTTTGAGGTGAAGGTCTGGGAGACATTGCTCAAAATTCCGGTGGGCCGGGCAATTACCTATTCCAGCGTGGCGCAACATATCGGCCGCCCGACAGCCTCGCGGGCGGTGGGCGCGGCAGTGGGCAAAAATCCGATCAGTTTTGTCGTGCCGTGTCACCGGGTGGTCGGCACCTCGGGGGCGCTGACGGGCTATCATTGGGGCGTACCCCGTAAACGGGCGATTCTTGGCTGGGAGGCCGGAGTGATTTCGGCGCGGGATTGAGCGTTTGCTGCTCCCCGATACCCAGCCATTCGAGCATAGCTCTCATGGCCTTCACGCCTAAAATCGGTCCACCGGACCGATTTTGCCGCGTCGCGGCCGGGGTGAAGAGTTTCACGTGAATCGTCTTGGTACTGGAAATCCTCGCCCCTTCATGCGTTAGTCAGGAAGAGGCAGATCGGGGAGACTTCATGACCAGCAGCACGCGCGCCATCGTCACCGGCGTTTTGCTCGCCGCCACGTTGCTTTTGGCCTGGCATGTTTCAACACCGATCCTGTTGATTTTCGCCGGTATCCTCGTCGCCTGTGTGCTCGACGCCGCGGTGCGGGCCCTGGGCCGCATCGCGCCATGGCCGCGTCCGGTGCTGCTGGTGCTGGTCAGCCTCACCATTCTCGTCTTCGTCATCGTGGCCTTTTCATTGGGCGGGGTCAGCCTCTGGCGCAATATCCAGGATCTGTTCCGCCTGCTGATTGCCGAAATCACTCGTATCTATGGCGAATTGCAGGAACTCGGTCTGGTCCATGAGATCAGCCGTTCGGACATAGAGACCATGGTGACAACCTTCTTCCCCGATCCGGGCGGGCTGTTCAATCAGGCCAGTTCGCTGTTCGGTTCCACACTGGGCATTGTCAGCAATGCCGTCATCATCATCTTTCTCGGCCTGTTCTTTGCCATCGATCCGCGCGCCTATCGGGATGGGTTTCTGCTGCTGCTGCCCGGCAGCTATCGGCCGCGCCTGGCGGCGGCGCTGGACAATACCGGGGAGGCGCTGCGCGGCTGGATGGTGACGCAGCTTGCCATGATGATCCTCATCGGCTCGCTGGTCTTCCTGTTGCTCTGGGCGCTGGGTGTGCCCAATGCCGCAGTGCTCGGCCTGCTCTCGGGCGCGCTCAATTTCATCCCGTTTCTGGGGCCAATCTTTTCGGCGGTACCGGTGCTGCTGACACTGGCGGCGCAGGATACCAATGTGCTGATCCTTGGCGCGATCGGGCTGTTCCTGATCCAGAATCTGGAGGGCTATATCCTCACCCCCATGCTGCAGCAGCGCATTATCAAGCTGTCGCCCGCCTGGTCGCTCAGCATCATGACCGTGCTGGGCACGCTGTTCGGAATCATGGGGATCGCGCTGGCCACGCCGATCTATGCGGTGGGCCGCATGCTGACGCTGAAACTCTATATCGAACCCAGGCAAGAAAAAGGGGTCGGCACTGCCGACCCCGTCATCATCAAAGAATGATGCGTTCTTCGAGTTTGCCGTCCGTGCCGATCTTATAGACCGTCGGTTCGCCGGTGCCGATTTCGCGGGCGAGAATTTCGTCGGGGGTCAGGCCTTCGATGGCCATGACCAGCGCCCGTAGCGAATTGCCATGGGCGGCAATCAGCACGGTCTTGCCAGCCTGAAGCTGAGGCAGGATCTCGGCCTCGTAATAGGGCAGGGTGCGGGCTGCGGTGTCCTTGAGCGATTCCCCGCCCGGAGGCGGCACATCGAAAGAGCGGCGCCAGATCAGCACCTGTTCCTCGCCCCACTTCTTGCGGGCATCATCCTTGTTGAGGCCGCTGAGATCACCGTAATCGCGTTCGTTGAGTGCGATATTGCGGGTGATGGTGACGTTGAGAATGCCCATTTCTTCAAGCATCAGGTCGAGCGTGTGCTGGGCGCGGCGCAGGGCCGAGGTGTAGTAGAGGTCAGGCACGATGCCTGCGGCCTTGAGTGCCTTGCCGGTGGCGCGGGCCTCGCCCTGACCCTGCTCGGTCAGGTTGGGATTGCGCCAGCCGGTAAAGAGGTTTTCGAGGTTCCATTCGCTCTGGCCATGGCGAACGAGAATGAGCGTGCCGGTCATGTTTTTGTTCCTTGCAGATTATTCGGTAAGGCCGAGAACATCGGCCATGGAATAGAGGCCCGGCTGTTGCCGGTGGGCCCATAGCACGGCCTTGATCGCGCCATTGGCATAGATGGTGCGGTCCTGCGCGCGGTGATTAAGCTCGATCCGTTCGGACGGACCGGCAAGGATCACCATATGATCACCGATGACATTGCCGCCCCGCAGCGTGGCAAAGCCAATAGTGCCAGCCTCGCGCGGGCCGGTATGGCCATCGCGCACGCGCACGGAATGATCCTTGAGCGCAATATTACGCCCTCTGGCAGCGGCTTCCCCGAGCATCAGCGCCGTGCCGGATGGCGCGTCGACCTTGAGGTTGTGGTGCATTTCGAGGATTTCGACATCATAGTCGGAAAGCGCGGCGGCGGCCTTTTCGACCAGAACGGTCAGAGCGACCATGCCCGGAGAAAAATTGCCGGATTTGACGATACGCGCTCCATCCTTGCCAGCCTGGGCGATGGCGGCGTCTTCGGCGTCTAGACAGCCGGTGGTGCCGATGATGTGGATCAGGCCATGCCTGGCAGCAAGTTGAGCCAGCGCCACACTGGCGGCAGGAGCGGAGAAGTCGATAATGGCATCGGCCTGCTCGGCCAGCGTCGCGGCATTGTCCGAAACGGCAACGCCCAGAGGCTCTATCCCGGCCAGTGTGCCTGCATCCCGACCCAAGACGGATGAACCGGGCCGGTCGAGCGCGCCGATGAGTTCAAGATCGGGATGGGCAGCGATGGCACGAATATTGGCGGCGCCCATGCGCCCGCCTGCACCTGCCACGATGATCCGCAATCTGGTCATGTCGTCAACTCCCTGCACATGCCCCGCCTATAGCAGCGCCGCGCCGCGCCGCCAACAGTGCTGCCCAAGCGAGAACACTGTGCTACGATTCGCAAAAGCAAAAAGAGAAAGTGGACCTGTCCATGACCCTCACCAATGTGCTGGCCGGCATTGCCGTGGAAGATTTAGGCAATTCCCTCGTCTGGTACGAATATCTGTTCGGCCGCCCGGCTGATGCCCGCACCATGGCCGATGTGGCGGAATGGAAATTGCCCGGCGGCGGCTGGGTTCATGTGATGAGCGACGAGGACCGCGCCGGCGCGAGCGTGGTCATGCTGATCGTAGACGACCTCGCCGAAGAACTGGCGCGGCTCGAAATGCACGGCATTAAGCCGGTGGCAAAGGCAATGGGGGATTTCTTCAAGACCGCCAAACTGCGCGACCCGGATGGCAATCTCATCATTCTCAGCCAGCCGCAGCAGGGGACTTATTAGGTTCGTGCTTCCCCTCTCCCCTTGCGGGAGAGGGTGGATCGCGCAACGCGCGAGACGGGTGAGGGGTATGTCTAAACACGCCCCAATTTCGGCAAGACACCCCTCATCCGCCCTTCGGGCACCTTCTCCCGCAAGGGGAGAAGGGGGACCGGAACTACAGCCGCCGCAGCTTGACCTCTTCGACCCGGTGATCTTTCCCCTTCTTGAGGATCAGGTCGGCACGTCCTCTTGTAGGCAAGACGTTTTCGAGCAGGTTGGGCAGGTTGATATTTTCCCAGACCTGACGTCCGAAAGCACCGGCCTCCTCCTCGCTCATTTCCGAAAATTTGCGGAAGAAGGAGGTGGGATCGCGGAAGGCGGTTTCGCGCAGGCGGAAAAAGCGCGTTATGTACCAGTCGCGCAAATCGTCCATATCGGCGTCGATATAGATCGAGAAGTCGATGAAATCGGACGCAAAGAGGATGGGCGTGCCGTCCTGGGGCAATTCGCCGGGCTGGAGAATATTGAGGCCCTCGACGATGAGAATGTCGGGACGGTCGATAACGACTTCCTCACCGGGCACCACGTCATAGACCAGATGGGAATAGACCGGCACCGACACCTTGCCCTTGCCCGATTTGATATCGGCGAGGAAGTTGACGAAGCGGGCGCGGTCATAGCTTTCCGGAAAGCCCTTGCGCTGCATCATGCCGCGCTCTTCAAGCACCTTGTTGGGATGAAGGAAGCCATCGGTGGTGACCAGATCGACCTTGGGGCTGGAGGGCCAGCGCGAGAGCAGGGCCTGCAGGATACGCGATGTGGTCGACTTGCCCACCGCCACCGAACCGGCAACGCCGATGATGAAGGGAACCTTGTCATTGGGGGTATTGAGGAAACGGGTCGAGACCTGGTTCAGCCCCTGGATTGCTTCAACGTAATAGGCGAGCAGGCGTGACAGCGGCAGATAGATTTCCTCGGCTTCGGCCAGCGAAATCGGGTCGGTCAGCGAGCGCAGGCGCTTGATGTCGTCCTCGGTCAGCGTCATGGGCTGGCCGTTGCGCAGATCGCTCCATTGCTGCTTGGTATAGTGACGATAGGGGTCGAGTGCGGGCAGGCGCCTGGACATCATAGACGATCCTTCCGTGCGGCCTTTTCGGCAAGACCGGATTGGGCGGTGCGCGTGTCGAGTTCAGCCATGACATCGGCCAGCGGCACATTGGCAGCCTTCAAAACCACCAGCAGGTGGTAAAGCACATCAGCGCTTTCCTTGACCAGTTCGGCCCGGTCATTGGTCACCGCGGCAATGACCGCTTCGGTGGCTTCCTCGCCCAGTTTCTGCGCGGCCTTGTTCATGCCGCGGGCAATCAGTTTTGCCGTATAGCTGTCCTCGGGCGAGGCGGCAGCACGAAGGGCAATGCGCGCTTCGAGTTCTTCAAGGGTCATTACTTGTCCCATCCACTGGGTGCATTTGAACAGGCTTAGAGCAAACTTTCAGCCTGCCGTCATCTGCGACTTAAGCCACGACGTCCGCTGCCCGATCCATCCGCATCGGAATGCCGTGCTCGACCATATAGGCCTTGGCCTCGGGAATGGTGAAGGTGCCGAAATGGAAGATCGAGGCTGCCAACACGGCGCTGGCATGGCCTTCGGTGACGCCTTCAACCAGATGCTGCAAGGTGCCGACGCCGCCCGAGGCGATCACCGGCACTTCCACCGCATCGGCAATGGTGCGAACCAGTTTCAGATCGAAGCCGGATTTGGTGCCGTCTCGATCCATGGAGGTGACCAGCAATTCGCCCGCACCGCGCTCGACCATGCGCGCGGCAAAGTCCACCGCGTCAATGCCGGTCGGCTTGCGGCCGCCATGGGTGTAGATTTCCCAGCCTGCACCGCCATCTGAGCGCTGCTTGGCATCGACCGAGACGACGATGCACTGATTGCCGAATTTGTCGGCGGCGCGGGCGATGAAATCGGGATCGTTCACGGCGGCTGAATTGATCGCCACCTTGTCGGCGCCAGCCAGCAGCAGTTTGCGAATATCGTCCACCGAGCGAACGCCACCGCCCACCGTCACCGGCATGAAGCAATGCTCGGCCGTGCGCGCCACCACGTCGAAAATGGTGTCGCGGCCTTCATGGCTCGCGGTAATGTCGAGGAAGGTCAATTCATCCGCCCCGGCCGCGTCATAGGCCATGGCGGCTTCTACCGGATCACCGGCATCGACCAGATCGACGAATTGCACGCCCTTCACCACGCGGCCACCGGCAACATCAAGGCAGGGAATGATACGGGTTTTGAGACTCATGTTCGCTCGACCTTGTGCATCCGGCCCCAGCCGATGCGGTGGATAATGAGAGAAGCCAGCCAGACGATCAACGCGCCGCCGCCCAGGGGCAGGGTGGCCAGCATGAACCAGCCCATGACGCCGGTCGTATAGAGCAGTCCGCCCCAATCCATGCCCCAGACCATGCAGGGATGGACTTTGGCTTCGTTGACCGTGCAGCCATTGGCTTCAGCGACGAGGAAGGTGAAATAGACCGACGCAACCGGCCAGAGCGCAAAAACCAGGATGGCCAGCACTGCCAGCCCATAGGCCCAATAGGGAAATCTCCTGGGCCGAGCGGCGCTCATACGGCCCTCAAAAGTGCCAGTGCTTCACGTGAATCAATCCGTCCATCGTAAAGCGCTCGACCGGAAATAGCGCCTTCAAGCACCTGATAGTCCGGCTGGGTCATCCGTTCGATATCGGCCATGGAGGCCAGACCGCCCGAAGCGATAACCGGGATCGTGGTGGCGCGGGCCAGTTCCAGCGTGGAATCCCAATTGATTCCGGCCAGCACACCATCGCGGTCAATATCGGTGTAGATGATGGCGGCGACGCCGGCGCCTTCAAAGCGCTTTGCCAGCTCGATCACCGAAAGCTCGGAGGTTTCCGCCCAGCCTTCCACCGCCACCATGCCCTGGCGCGCATCGATGCCAACGGCGACCTGACCCGGCCATTTTTTTGCAGCTTCCTTGACCAGCGCCGGATCACGCACGGCGACAGTGCCGAGGATGACGCGGGCCAGGCCCTTGTCGAGCCAGCTCTCGATATGGCCGAGATTGCGAATGCCGCCCCCGAGCTGGACCGGGAATTTTACGGTTTTCAGAATCTGCTCAACCGCCGCGCCATTGACGCTCTCACCGGCAAAGGCGCCATTGAGATCGACAACGTGCAGATAATCAAAACCCTGATCCTCGAACGATTTCGCCTGTGCGGCGGGGTCGTCATTGAAGACGGTCGCCTGCTCCATATCGCCGAGTTTCAGACGCACACATTGGCCGTCTTTGAGGTCGATGGCGGGGAAGAGGATCATTTTAGTCACCAGTATTCCCACTATTCACAGCTATGCCTCTGTGAATAACGAGCTTTGTTAAACGAGCCGCTAAAGGGGATGGACTCTGCTGCTGGAATCGGGGTTCGGTGAAGGTCCACCCCAAGATGTTGTGGTCAGAGGGGTGGACCAACGCAATATGCACCAAGGAATTGGCACATGCTTAAAACTTACAGTATCAATTACAATCTCAGCAATCCGGGTCAGAACTATCAAGGCCTTATCAACACCATCAAGGCTATTCCCGGAACTTGGGCGCATCCGGGAGGAAGCCATTGGTTCGTTTCCACCCATCTCAGTGGTGAAGAGGTCCGGGCCCGTCTCTACAGTGTGATGGATAGCAACGACCAGCTTTATATCCATACAGTCGGCGATAACTGGTGGTCTCAGAACGCTTCCGCTGAAATCGTGGGTTGGCTGAAGTCCCATTGGAAATCGTCCTGCCGTGTTTAAGGCGCCCAACTTAGAAAATTGCTAATGAGAGCCAGGCCCAGTGCCTGGCTTTTTTCCGGGTGGAACTGGGTGCCGAAAATATTGTCGCGGCCGACACAGGCGGTGAGTGCGCCACCATATTCGGTGGCGGCGAGCAGGTGTGCCGGATCGTCGGTTTTCAAATGATAGGAATGGACGAAATAGGCGTGTAGCCCATCGGGGCCATCGGCGATGCCGCTCAACAGCGCATGCGGGCGGGTCACCGAAATCGTGTTCCAGCCCATATGCGGAATCTTCAATGTCGGATCGGACGGGCTGATCTTTTCGACGGCGCCCGGAATCCAGCCCAGACCCTTGGTCACGGTTTTTTCGCGGCCTTCGCTGGCCAGCAATTGCATGCCGACGCAGACGCCCAGAAACGGCGCGCCGCCCTTGATGACCTTTTCGTCGAGCACTTCAATCATGCCCGAGACGGCTTGAAGGCCGGCCATGCAATCGGCAAAGGCGCCCACACCGGGGAGCATGATACGGTCGGCCTTGCGAACGATCCCGGGATCGGCGGTGACAACAATCTCGTCGCCCTTGCCGCGTTCATGGGCCACGCGCTCGAAAGCCTTGGCGGCCGAGCGCAGATTGCCGGCGCCGTAATCGATGATGGCGATGGTGCTCATGGGCGCATTCTCCACGACCCCGATGTCATCCCGGCGAAGGCCGGGATCCATCTTGAGATCTCAGGCTGGGCCCCGGCCTTCGCCGGGGTGACACTTAGTGCTTGGTGCTGCTCTAGTGCAAAAGCATGCTGAGTGAAAGCCTAGAGCGTGCCCTTGGTGCTGGGTATCACGTCGCTCATGCGCGGATCGATTTCCACGGCTTCGCGCAGGGCGCGGGCGACGGCCTTGAACATGGATTCGGCCAGATGGTGGTTATTGTCGAAATAGAAGTTTTCGATATGCAGCGTGATACCGGCATTGACCGCGAAGGCCTGGAAGAATTCGCGGAACAGCTCGGTGTCGATATCGCCGATCTTGCCTTGCGAAAACTCAGCCTTGAACACGAGGAAAGCGCGACCGGAAACGTCGAGCGCCGCGCGGGTGAGCGTTCCGTCCATCGGCAGGTCCGAGGAGGCATAGCGGCGGATGCCCTTCTTGTCGCCCAGCGCTTCTTTCAGCGCCTGACCCAAAGCGATGCCAACATCTTCGACCGTGTGGTGACTGTCGATATGCAGATCGCCCTTGCAGGTGACATCCATGTCGATCAGCGAATGGCGGGAAAGCTGATCGAGCATGTGATCGAAGAAACCGACGCCGGTTTTCATGGCGTGCTTGCCGGTGCCGTCGAGATCGATCGAGACGGAAATCTCGGTCTCATTGGTCTTGCGGGCGATTTTGGCTTTGCGCATGGGTCTGTCTCCGGCGGGTGGCGGGTCACTAGCAGATAGGCACAGTCCCGTGAAGATTGGGTTAGGGCCAGATACGCCCAATTTATCCCCGCCCCCGGATCCTGCTGTAATCTCCTGCCATCAACCGGGCAAAGATGGAGTTGCAACGATCAACTGCCCGGTGACAGTCGGGAGGGCTCGCCATCGTTAGCAGAGCCTGTGTCCGGGGATGGGTTCGTGGCAGCAATGTCCCCCTAGAAAACCCCCTGCAAGCATGCCCGGCGCCCCGAGACGGTTTTCGTCTCAACCACTAACCCCATCTGGAGATGGAATTCGTCTCGGGGCCCCATCAATGTTCTGCAACCGCGACGCCATCGGGCGAGGTGGAGTTTCCGCATGCCGGTTGCAATCACCTTCCATCGCCCTAAATATCACTCAACAGTTCGGAGTAATTTCCCCAATGAGTGAACATACAGGTCCCGGCTGGTACGGGACGACGATCGTTTCCGTGCGCAAGGGCAATAAGGTCGTGGTGGCTGGCGACGGTCAGGTCAGCATGGGCCAGACCGTCATGAAGCATGGCGCCAAGAAGGTAAGACGGCTGGCCGGCGGCAAGGTGATCGGCGGCTTTGCCGGCTCCACCGCCGACGCTTTCACCCTGTTCGAGCGGCTGGAAGGCAAGCTTGAACAATATCCCGACCAGTTGATGCGCGCCGCCGTGGAACTGGCCAAGGACTGGCGCACCGACCGTTATCTGCGCAAGCTTGAGGCCATGATGATCGTGGCCGACAAGACCGACACTCTGGTTCTTACAGGCAATGGCGACGTGCTCACACCAGACCATGGCGTGATTGCCATTGGGTCGGGCGGCAACTACGCGCATTCGGCAGCGCTTGCCCTGCATCAGGCGACCGAGCTCGATGCCGAGGATATTGCCCGCCGCGCCATGAAAATCGCTGAAGAAATCTGCGTCTATACCAATGGCAATGTGACACTCGAAACCATCGAGCTGGACGCGTGAGCTATTCAATCCGCCAGTTGAGTGTTGATGACGCGATGGCCTATCGCGCCATCAGGCTCGAAGCGCTGGTCAATCACCCTGAAGCCTTCCTCTCCTCGGCCGAGGCCTTTGTGCAGAAGTCGGACGAAGACATCAGGGAAACGCTCAAGGCCTTGACGATCTTCGGGGCATTTCTGCCAGACGGATCGCTTGGCGGCATCAATGCCTTTCTCGGCAATGAGGGCCACAAGGACCGCCATCGCGGCTGGATGATCCAGGTCTACGTCAAACCCGAGCATCGGGGCACCGGCATGTCTAGGGCGCTGGTCGAGCATCTGCTCGATTATGCCAGGGACAAGGTGATTCAGGTCCATCTGGGCGTCTGGTCGGAAAATGAACCGGCGATCCGGCTCTATAAAAAGCTGGGCTTTGAAATCTACGGTACCGAGCCCCGCTATCTCTTCGTGAACGGTCGATATCTCGACGAACACCTGATGGTGCGCTTCCTCGACAAGGCACCGATCGAAAGTGACAACACATGAGTGAAACCAATTTTTCCCCGCGCGAGATCGTTTCCGAGCTCGACCGTCATATCGTCGGGCAGGCCGATGCCAAGCGCGCAGTGGCCGTCGCTCTGCGCAATCGCTGGCGGCGTCAGCAGCTTCCGGCGGATATGCGCCGCGAGGTCAGCCCCAAGAATATCCTGATGATCGGGCCGACCGGCGTCGGCAAGACCGAGATTTCACGGCGGCTGGCGCGGCTGGCTCAAGCTCCCTTCGTCAAGGTGGAAGCCACCAAATTCACCGAGGTCGGCTATGTCGGCCGCGATGTTGAGCAGATCGTGCGCGACCTGGTCGAAGCGGGCATCACCGTTTTGCGTGACAAGCGCCGCCGCGATGTGCAGGCACAGGCCCATCACAATGCCGAAGAGCGGGTTCTCGATGCGCTGGTCGGCACGTCGGCTACGCCATCAACCCGCGATTCTTTCCGCTCCAAGCTGCGCAATAACGAACTCGACGATAAGGAAATCGAGATCGAAATGCAGCCTGCCGCCAATACGGGCGGGTTCGATATTCCCGGCATGCCCAATGGGGGGATCGGGATGATCAATCTTTCGGACATGTTCAAGCAGGCCATGGGCGGGCGCGGGGTCAAGCGCAAGGTCAAGGTCAAGGACGCCTATGAGCCGCTGATCGCCGAAGAGGCCGACAAGCTGCTCGACCAGGATCAGCTCAAGAGCGAAGCCATCGAACTGGTGGAAAATCACGGCATCGTCTTCATCGACGAGATCGACAAGGTTGCGGCCCGTGAAGGCGGGGTGCAGGGCGGTCCGTCACGCGAAGGCGTGCAGCGCGATCTCCTGCCGCTGATCGAAGGCACGACGGTGGCGACGAAATATGGCCCGGTCAAAACCGACCATGTCCTGTTTATCGCCTCGGGTGCCTTCCATGTCAGCAAGCCAAGCGATCTGCTGCCCGAACTTCAGGGCCGGTTGCCGATCCGCGTCGAATTGAAAGCGCTGACGCGCGAGGATTTCATCGGCATTCTCAATGACACCGAAGCCAGCCTCATCAAGCAATATGTCGCCCTGATGGGTACGGAAGGGCTGACGCTTGAGGTGACACAGGACGCCATCGAGGCGATTGCCGATGCCGCCGTGAAGGTCAATTCGAGTGTCGAGAATATTGGTGCGCGCCGTCTGCAGACGGTGATGGAACGGCTGGTGGAGGAAATCTCCTTCGACGCGCCTGATCGGGCCGGGCAAACGGTCAGAATCGACGCCGCCTTCGTGCGCGAGAAGGTTGGCGTGCTGGCCGGAGATACGGATTTGAGCAAGTTCGTGCTGTAGGCTTATCCAGCGCACTGGTTTCCCTTCTCCCCTTGTGGGAAAAGGTGGATCGCGCACAGCGCGAGACGGATGAGGGTACCTTACCGACCACTCAAGCCCCCTCATCCGCCCTTCGGGCACCTTCTCCCACGAGGGGAGAAGGAAGAAAGGACGCGGCTACCGCTTCCGCCCTGCACGCTTCACCAATTCATCGCGCAGAAATTTCAAATCCTCGGGCTCAAGTCGTTCGATATTATCGCGCAGGCGATTGGTGAGCTCGGTTGCCTCGGGCGTCAGCCCGCCGGTGTCGATACTCACCTTGGGATCGGAAATCTCGGCGAGGCGCTGCAATTCTTCGGCCTCATCCCAGATGACGTTGAAAAAGGCGATGATGCGGTGGAGCAGAAAAGATGTCGGTTGGCCGCGCTTGCCGTGTTCGAGGGCGGAGAGATAAGCGCTGGATACGTTCAGCGCCGCCGCCATTTCCTTCAAGGAAATGCCGCGCGCCTCGCGCATGGAGCGCAGTTTTGCGCCCAGCGGGGTCATTGCCGGCGCAGGCGCACATAATACGCCCCCTCGCCGCCATGGCCGCGCGCCGCCATGCTCCAGCCGGAAATCAATGGGGCAAGGCTCGGTTCAGAAAGCCAGATGGGCAGCATGGTGCGCAAAATTCCCCGCTCATTCATGGCGGCAATATAATCATTGTCGGTCTTGAGACCCTTGCCGGTGATGACAAGGATGGTGCGTGCACCCCGCGCCGCGCGTGTCGTCAGATAGCGATAAAGCGCTTCCCGCGCTTGGCTCTGGGTCATGTCATGCAGATCGAGAGTGCCATCGATATCGATGCGGCCGCGCCGGACTTTTTTGTGAATGGCGGGGTCAACCGTCTTCTCGGTGACCTTCGTCATGGGCATCGGCGCCTGATAAGGCGGCAGGAAAGGTTTGGCAGGGCCAAGTTTTTTGGGTGGTGCCTTGATCTGGGGGGAGGGCTCGGGGGAAGGCACCGGCAGGGTGCCATTGCCCATTTTCAACAGGCCCTTGCGGCGCAGTGGCTCCACGCTCTCTGTGACATGAGTCCAGAGGTGGAAATCGTGCGGCAGGCGCTTCGGGTCGCGCTTGGACATCGAGTTGAGGCCTGCCGCAGGAGATTAATCGAGCTGGGAGGTGCTGACGACCTTCCAGTTTGGATCGCGCGATTTGGGATTGCGGGCAAAGGTCCATTCGTCGGCAATGAGTTGAACCTGGTCAGCATTGCCTTCGACCAGATTGCCATCCTTGTCGCGGGTCGCGGACACGACCTCGGCATGGAAATCGACGGTCACATTGATATTTTTCTTGTCATAGTCAGCATCGACAATGGCGATCTTGGGCAGGCCGACAAAGGTGAACTCCACCTTCTGCTCAGCGGCTTCCCGATCGGCAATGGCGCGCTGGAATCCTTCGAACACATCTTTTTCGAGCAGGTTTTTGAGTGTCTGGCGATCGCCTTCAGCAAAGGCCGTGACGATCATCTCATAGGCCTGCTTTGCGCCTTCAAGGAAGCTCTTGGGCGTAAAGGTCGGATCGGCTTCGACAACCTGTTTGAGGCCGGCGGCGAGTTCGGCATTGCCGGCAGCGGCCTGTTCGATTTCGGCTTCGAGCTTGCGGGCGCGGCGCTCGTCATCAAGATCAGGCTGAGATGGAACCGGACGCAGCGGCACGACGGTTTCATCATTGGCCGCATTCTTTTCGGCTGGTGTCGAACGGCTGCGATCAACTGGCGGGCGCTCATTTCCTGTGCGTGTCCCCAGAACCGAGCGCAACCGGAACACAACGAACACGGCCACGACAATGGCTATAAGGGTCGGCAGGTCGAGAAATTCGTCCATGAATCAGGCACCTTGGGCAGGAGGCGTCGAGAAAACGCGTTGCGGCGCTCGTTTCGCGCCAATCTGGACCTATATATAGTCAAAGCTTTAGCTCAAAACCAGTTCACGATGGGGCGAGTTGCAATTTGCCGCGCTCGCTCCGGCCAAACTCGTAAGGATACGCCATTGGCCCGCTTCTTCGCTTTCGGTTTTCTAGCCCTGCCGCTGATAGAAATCGCCCTGTTCATTGTTGTCGGCCGCGCCATCGGCCTGTTGCCAACACTGGCGCTTGTGGTGCTCGCCGCGCTTGCCGGCGCGCTGCTGTTACGCCAGCAGGGGCTTGAGGCCGTTAACAGGCTACGCACCAATATGAGCGCCGGGACCATTCCGGGCCGCACCATGTTTGACGCCATGCTGATCGGGCTGGCGGGTCTGTTGCTGATCATCCCCGGATTTTTTGGCGATGCAGTGGCGCTGGTTCTGTTGCTGCCGCCCATGCGCGAATGGATGTTCTCCGCGCTGGCGCGTCGGGTGAAGGTGGTGGAGACCACAACGAGCTATCGTCGCTATGGCGATCCTGGCGATCCCTACACCGATGCGCCCCGCATTATCGACGCCAGCAATGATGACTGGCGCGACGAGCGGAAATAATTGGCTCGGCTTGTTCAGGTGAGCCAAAAATGCTAGCCAAGCCGCCAGAATTCTTTGAATTTGCGTATCAAGAAGGACCAATCAATGGCCGACGACACTCAGGGCGCGGCAGCGCCGCAGCCCGGCACCGCACCCAGCATGAATCTGGTGGGCCAATATATCCGCGATCTTTCCTTCGAGAATCCTGGCGCTCCGGCTGCCCTGCTTGCCGGCGGCGGCAATCCGGCGTTCAACGTCTCCATCGCCGTGGGCGTAAAGAAGCAGAACGATGAAATCTACGCCGTTGAACTGACGCTCAATGCCAAGGCCAACCGCGAAGAAACCGTGCTGTTCAATGTGGAATTGGTCTATGGCGGCATTTTCCGTCTCAAGAACGTGCCGGAAGCCCAGCTTTCGCCGCTCCTCATGATCGAATGCCCGCGCCTGATCTTCCCGTTTGCCCGTCAGGTTCTCGCCAGCGTCACCCAGCAGGGCGGTTTCCCACCGCTGATGATGGAGCCGGTGGATTTCTCGGCCATTTATCGGCAGAACCTGGCCAAGCTGGCCGCTCAGGGCGGTGCCGCTGCACCCGCCCCGGTCAGCGCCGAAGGCGAAAAGCTCAACTGAGCCATCAAATCGAGATTGAAAAGAAGCCCCGGTTTCCCGGGGCTTTTTTATTCGGCTGCGTCTGCATATTGCGCCCAGAGCGCACTCTCACCCATTTTGGCGATGAACGCATTGTGCGCCTCAGCCTCTTGCAGACTGATCCGCCCCGGCAAGGGGACGGCCCGTGGCGCCACGGCAACACGCGCCGCAACCGGCCCGGACCCAGCATTTTCCACTTCTGCCGTCAGCGCCAGACTGACCTGCTTGCCACCGATCAGCTCAAGATAGACTTCCGCCAGGATTTCACTGTCCAGCAGCGCGCCGTGCAAGGTGCGGCGCGAATTGTCGATGCCGTAATGCTTGCACAGGGCGTCAAGACTGACCCGCGCACCCGGATGCTTCTGACGCGCCAGCATGACCGTATCGATCACGGCATTGGGCAGCGCCTTGCCGCCTGAATTGATCAATTGGGCGTTGAGAAATCCCATATCGAAGGGCGCATTGTGGATGACCAGGGTCGCGTCGCCGATAAATGCCAGAAAATCTCCGGCTATAGCCTCGAACAGGGGCTTGTCGGAGAGAAATTCTTCGCTCAGCCCATGCACCCGGAAGGCTTCCTCAGGCATGGAGCGCTGGGGATTGATATAGACGTGAAAATTCTTGCCGGTCGGAATGTGATTGATCAGCTCGACACAGCCGATTTCGACCAGCCGGTCCCCGCCCTGAGGGGAAAGGCCCGTGGTTTCGGTGTCGAGGACGATTTCCCGGATCATGGTCTGCCTTTTTCCGCTCTAATATCGGTGACCAGGCGCGCGACCTCGGCATCGATGTCTTCGCGCGGTCGCGCCGTATCGAAAAGCCAGGTGGCGCGCTGTTTCTTTTCGGCCTGGTTGATTTGACGGGCAAGCAAAGTCTGCATCTTTTCCACGCTCATGCCGGGGCGCGCCATGATGCGCTGCTTCTGGATAGCTTCATCCACATGGGTCACCGCTATGGCGTCAAAGCCATAATCGTGGCCGCTCTCAAAGAGCAGCGGCACTTCTACGGCGGCAAGAACCTCGCCGTCACTTTCGGCCCGGGCGAGGAAATCGGCGATCTTCTGGCGCACCAGCGGATGAACAATGGCTTCGAGCCGAGCAAAACCGGACGGATCCAGCGCCAGCCGCCGCGCCAGCTCCTGCCGATCGATGACGCTATTTGGCGCCACGCCCGGGAAGATGGTTTCAACTGGCCCGACAGCGTCGCCTGAATAAAGTTCAGCCACGACAGCATCGGCAGACAAAACCGGCACGCCGACTTTCTCGAACGCGGCCAATAAGGTGGATTTGCCGGTAGCGATGGAGCCGGTAATACCGATCCTGCGCATATCAATGATCCAGGGTCGCTTCGATGCGGGCGCGCAATTGCGGGCCTACCTCCGGGGTGACACCAAACCAGGCGGCAAAGCCCGGCACGGCCTGATGGAAAAGCATGCCAAGCCCATCAACCGTACGGAGATGGCGGGCTTTGGCATCGGCAAGCAGGGGTGTTTCGAGGGGCGTATAAACGATGTCCGTCACCACCGCACTGTCGGGAACAAGCGAAAGATCAATTTCGTCGAAGCGGGTGCCATGCATGCCGACGGCGCTGGTATTGACCACCAATTGTATCGCCGGCGCGGCTATTTTGAAGAAACCATATTCATGCGCCGAAATGCCACCATCGCCCAGTTCCTCTGCAAGCCGCACCGCGGTGGCCAGCGTTCTGTTGAATAGATGGATATGGCCGACACCGCGGCTTTGCAGGGCAATGATAATGGCGCGCGCCGCGCCTCCCGCGCCCAGAATGGCGACATTTTGCAGGTTATGATCCCAATTTGGCGCTCCGGCATCGAGATTGCCGAGAAAACCGAGATAGTCGGTATTAGTCCCATGCACCTTGCCGTCACGAACGATCAGGGTGTTCACCGCGCCGATGGTGCGGGCAAGTTCATCGACAGAATCGCAGAGCGCAAAGACCGCTTCCTTATGCGGGATCGTCACATTACCGCCGGCAAATTCACCACCACGCAAGCGATCGAAAAAACCGGCAAGCCCGGAAGGGGCCACATCGATCGCTTCATAAGATCCCTCGATCCCATGTTCAGCCAACCAGGTGCCGTGAATAAGCGGGGAGCGGGAATGGGCAATGGGGTGGCCGATGACGAAGGCTTTGGTGGTCACGATATGAACTCGTTCGACAAAAGGTCTGGCGACAGCTCACGCAAAGCGGCCAGCAAGGGCAGAAGCGGCAGGCCCAGAATGGTGAAATAGTCGCCGCTAACCGCTTCAAACAGCCGAATGGAAGGCCCTTCCAGCCGATAGGAACCCACCGAGCCCAAAATCGCCTCGCCTTCAAGATCAAGAACGGTTTCCCGTTCCTCGGGCGAAAATTCGCGCATTGTCAGCTCGGCGGTCTGAATATCGGACCACAGGATCTGACCATCACGCGCCAGCGTCACCGCCGCATGGAGACGATGAGTCTTGCCGCGCAGGCGATCCAATTGTGCGCTGGCGGCCTGTCTTGTTTCCGGCTTGTGCAAAAGCTCAAGTCCCAGCGCCAGGGTCTGATCAGCGCCGATCACAAGATCGCCGGGGCGTAGCTTTGAGACCGCCTCGGCCTTGCGGGCGGCGAGCAGCAAAGCCAGGTCACGACCATCCGCCCCTTCAGCAATTGCCTCGTCCTCAATATGGCGTTCATCTATGTGGGCCGGGAGGGCTTCGAATGACAGACCAGCCTTGTTCAACAAGGCTTTGCGGGTGTTCGAGCTTGAAGCAAGGATCAGCATGGGCCAATGTTTTCCACACACTCATCCCCAGCTCAAGGCCGATCTGTGGGTAAGACTCATAAGTTTGGCCAGCTCGCCAGCTTGTTCGACATAGCTAATAAAACATTAACAGGCTGACTCCGGGACCTGCCACAAACGGGCTTGGGAAAGCTCTGGGGAAAACCGTTCTGAGCCAAAAACACTTGTTCGATTGACCATCCACAGGCGGAATCGAATCGTTGACTCGGCAGAGGCTGGGTTAAGCTTTTGTTAATGATTTGGGCGAAGCCTCGGTCGATATCCGCCTGAGCGATATTCACACATCGTTAACCATAAAGCTGCGCGCAAGTGTCACCCGAGCGGGCGATTGTGAACGGGCATGAATTACAGCTACACACCGTCATAATGATAAAGAAACTAAGACAGAAAGAATCCTTTAGGGATTTGGAAGGGTCGACATCATGAATGCGGTGGCACACAAACCTCTTCTGGCGACAGTGCTGGGCGAACGCCAGAACACGCCTCCCATGTGGATCATGCGACAGGCTGGTCGCTATCTGCCGGAATATCGGGAGACGCGGAAACAGGCCGGAAGTTTTCTTGATCTCTGTTATACGCCGGAGCTGGCCGTCGAGGTCACCCTACAGCCTCTTCGCCGCTTTGATCTCGATGCTGCGATCCTGTTTTCAGATATTCTGGTCATTCCCGATGCGCTGGGACAATCGGTGCGCTTTGAAACTGGGGAAGGCCCGATTCTCGATCCGCTGGATACCAAGGGCATAGAAGGGCTGGGGAAGGAAAGGGCGCTCGATCATCTCGCGCCTGTCCTTGAAACCGTGAAACGGCTTCGGGCTGCTCTGCCGGCGGAAAAGACCCTGATCGGCTTTTGCGGGGCGCCCTGGACTGTGGCGACCTATATGCTCAATGGCCGGGGTTCCCCAGATCAATGGGTGGCACGGCGCTTTGCGCTTGAACATCCCGAGGCGTTCGATCGGCTTATCGATATTCTGGTCGACACCAGCGTCGACTACCTTGCCGCCCAGTTTGACGCCGGCGCCGATGTGGTGCAGATTTTCGAGAGTTGGGCACTTAATCTGGACGATGCGTCCTTCGCCCGTCAGGTGACCGAGCCCAATAGGCGCATTGTCGAGGGCCTGCGTCAGCGTATTCCCAATGCGCCGATTATCGGGTTTCCGCGCGGCGCTGCGGGCAATCTTGCCGGGTTTGCCAAAAATACCGGGGTCAATGCGCTTGGCATCGATTATTCAACGCCCCTCGAATTCGTCAATTCGGCCTTGCCCAAGACGCTTACGGTCCAGGGTAATCTTGACCCCCTGAGGCTTGTTGTTGGCGGGGAAGCCATGGGCAATCAGGTGCGGTCGATTCTCGCCGCATGGGCAGATCGTCCGCATATCTTCAATCTTGGCCATGGCATTGTGCCCGAAACGCCGATCGCCCATGTCGAGCGGCTGATCGCATTGGTCAAACAGGGATAGGAGCAGCATGATGATCGAATGGTTCAAGGCCCTCCATGTGATCTCCGTCATCGCCTGGATGGCGGGCATGCTCTATCTGCCCCGGCTTTTTGTCTATCACACCACCGCAGAGATCGGTTCGGTGCAGTCCGAAACCTTCAAGATCATGGAGCGGCGGCTATTTCGCGCCATCACCACGCCGGCAATGATCGCCACCTGGGTTTTCGGTCTTGCCATGGTGGGGCATGGCGTTGTGGACTGGGGCTCGATCTGGCCGTGGGTCAAGGCCGCCTTCGTTCTGGCGCTGTCCGGCGTGCACGGACTTTATGCGCGGCATCTGAAGGCTTTTGCGCAGGACCGGAATGACAAGCCGCAGAAATATTTCCGCATGCTCAACGAGGTGCCGACGGTCCTGATGATCGTTATTGTCATCATGGTGATCGTACGCCCGTTCTAATGTCGGGCGTGGATGGTGGTTTCACGTGAATCCGCCCAGCATAATCTCGATGCGGGAATGAAAAATTGCCGCATCGACCGGACGCAGCATGTTAAATCTTGAATAAAGCTGCTGATAGCGTTACATGGGGGCAAGCATCCTATGATTTGCGCGACCGCCCGGTTGCTGCGTGGTGCCCAACCTTCCCCTTCTAGACTTTTCTTTCGATATTCCCTCAAGGGTCCATCGCATACATGCAGAATATTAAGCTCAGCGAGCTCAAGGCCAAATCACCGGCCGAACTCTTGGCCTTTGCCGAGGAATCGGAGGTCGAAAACGCCTCCACCATGCGCAAGCAGGAATTGATGTTCGCCATTCTCAAGGAGCTGGCGGCTCAGGACATCAATATTGTTGGCGAAGGCGTGGTTGAAGTTTTGCCGGATGGTTTCGGCTTCCTGCGCTCGCCTGATGCGAATTATCTACCCGGCCCGGACGATATCTATGTCAGTCCGAGCCAGATTCGCCGGTTTGGTCTGCGCACTGGCGATACGGTCGAGGGCGAAATTCGCTCTCCCAAGGAAGGCGAACGCTACTTTGCCTTGCTCAAGGTTTCGACGATCAATTTCGAAGATCCCGAAGCGGTTCGCCACAAGGTCAATTTCGACAATCTGACGCCGCTTTATCCCGAAGAACGCCTGCGGATGGAATTGCCCGATCCGACGCTCAAGGATCGCTCGGCGCGTTTGCTTGATCTGGTGGCGCCGCTCGGCAAGGGGCAGCGCGCCTTGATTGTTGCTCCGCCGCGAACCGGTAAAACGGTATTGTTGCAGAATATTGCACAATCAATTGCGACCAATCATCCCGAATGCTACCTCATCGTTCTCCTTATCGACGAGCGGCCTGAAGAAGTAACCGATATGCAGCGCTCGGTGCGCGGCGAAGTCATTTCCTCGACATTCGACGAGCCAGCCAGCCGCCACGTTCAGGTTGCGGAAATGGTGATCGAAAAGGCCAAGCGCCTGGTCGAGCACAAGCGTGACGTGGTGATCCTGCTCGATTCCATCACTCGTCTCGGCCGCGCCTATAACACTGTTGTTCCAAGCTCGGGCAAGGTGCTGACGGGCGGTGTGGATGCCAATGCTTTGCAGCGTCCCAAGCGTTTCTTCGGTGCCGCGCGCAATATTGAAGATGGTGGTTCGCTGACCATTATTTCGACGGCGCTGATCGATACCGGCTCGCGCATGGATGAAGTGATCTTTGAAGAATTCAAAGGCACGGGCAATTCGGAAATCATTCTGGACCGAAAGGTTGCAGACAAGCGCATCTTCCCGGCGCTGGACATTACCAAGTCCGGTACCCGTAAGGAAGAATTGCTGGTTGAAAGCGACATCCTCAAGAAGATGTATGTGCTGCGCCGCATCCTCAATCCGATGGGCACCATCGATGCGATGGAATTCCTCATGGACAAGGTGCGCCAGACCAAGACAAATTCCGATTTCTTCGACTCGATGAATACCTAACAGAGCGGACAGGGCGCTTTCATGCAGGTGGGCGACACAATCATGGCGCTCTCCTCCGGCGCCCTGCCGGCCGGCCTAGCCGTTATCCGGCTCTCCGGCCCGCTTGTTCGGGCCAGTCTTGAGACACTGGCGGGTGGTGTGCCGGAACCGCGGAAAATGGCGCTGCGCCATATCGGTTCCGACCGTCGCCTTGACCAGGGCCTCGTCGCTTTCTTTCCCGCACCCAACAGCTTTACCGGCGAGGATTGCGCCGAACTTCAGGTTCATGGGTCGCTCGCCGGGGTAAAGGCCATCCTTGAGGCCCTGCGAGCGCTGGGCCTAAGGCTGGCCGAAGCCGGAGAATTTACCCGACGCGCCTTTGAGAACGGCAAACTTGACCTGATCGCAGTTGAGGGCTTGGGCGATCTGCTATCGGCCGATACCGAAAAGCAGCGCCAGCAGGCCTTGGCGCGCTATGATGGCCGGTTGACTGAGGAAGTTGACCAATGGCGTGAGACCCTGCTCGATCTACGCGCTGAAATAGAAGCGCGGCTCGATTTCTCCGATGAGGGTGATGTCGCTGAAAATCTGCCGCCAAATTGGCTGGTCCAATTGGCCGACCTCGAAATTGCCATCGCCAGTGCTTTGGCGTCAGTCAATAGTGGACGGATTGTTCGAGAGGGCATTCGTGTGGCTCTGGCTGGCGCCCCCAATGCGGGCAAGTCCAGCCTGATGAATGCCCTGGCAAAATCTGATATCGCCATTGTGTCGGATGAGGCGGGGACAACCCGCGATGTTCGGGAAGTGCCGCTCGACATCAATGGGCAATTATTCATTCTTCTAGACTTGGCCGGGCTGCGCGAAACCGACAGCAAGGCCGAAGCGGAAGGGGTGCGTCGCGCCCATAAGGCGATAGCAGATGCCGATATTCTACTGTGGCTGCAGGCGCCCGATATTGACGATGTAGCGCGACCCACAAGCGCCGCTCGACAAATCACCATTGGTACCAAATCCGATCTTGGCCAAACGCCCGGCGCGGATATTCGTGTGTCTACGCAGACCGGACAGGGGATGGAACCGCTGATTGAAAAACTGGCCGCCATCGGGGAAAACCTTACTGGGGGCGAACCTGCTCTAGTCAGTCACGAGCGGGACCGAATGGCCTTAGAGGAAGCAATCGCTGCGCTGGCGGAAAGTCGCAACGCTTTGCATGACTGGGAGCTTGCCGCCGAGTCACTGCGCCTTGCGTCATCGGCACTCGAACGCCTGATTGGACGGCTTGATGCCGAGAAGGTGCTGGACCGGCTGTTTTCCTCTTTCTGCATCGGAAAATGATTCACGTGAAACATCGGGCAAGCCGCTAAAGCGGGCGTGAATTGATTCACGTGAAACATTGGCCTATGTCAGACGCCCTGGAGAAATGCCATGACTGATTATGCTGTCATCATTGTCGGCGGCGGGCATGCCGGCACGGAAGCTGCCGCGGCCTCGGCGCGTCTTGGCGTGCCGACAGCTCTTATCACCCATCGCTTCGATACAATTGGCGAAATGAGCTGCAATCCGGCCATTGGCGGATTGGGCAAAGGCCATCTGGTTCGAGAGATCGATGCATTGGACGGATTGATGGGTCGCGTCGCCGATGCGGCCGGCATTCAGTTCCGCGTGCTCAATCGCCGCAAAGGTCCGGCCGTGCGTGGGCCGCGTGCGCAGGCTGATCGCAAACTTTATCGCCAAGCTATGCAGGCCGCGATTTCTGCGCAGCCAAACCTCGATGTCATCGAAGGAGAAGTTGACGATCTGGAGGTCAGCAACGGCGCAATCTCCGGGGTGACGTTGTTGGACGGACGTCGGTTCAGCACCAAGGCTGTCGTCCTGACCACTGGCACGTTTCTGCGCGGCCTCATTCATCGCGGCGAAGAAACCATCCCTGCAGGTCGCGTGGGCGAAAAGCCGGTTCTCGGCCTATCGACGCGGCTTGAAAATCTCGGTCTGCAATTGGGGCGTCTCAAGACAGGAACCCCGGCACGGCTAGATGGAACCTCCATCGATTATTCCGTGCTTGAAGAGCAGGAAGGCGACAATCCGCCAGAAGCCTTTTCGGCGCTGACGGCTGCGATCACCAATCGCCAGATTTCCTGTCATGTGACGCGAACGCTGGCTGATACACACCGCATCATCACCGACAATCTGCATCGCTCGGCCATGTATTCCGGGAGGATCCAATCGCGCGGGCCGCGCTATTGCCCATCCATCGAGGATAAGGTTGTTCGATTTGCCGACCGCGATAGCCATCAGATCTTTCTTGAGCCCGAGGGGCTTGATGACAGCACGGTCTATCCCAACGGTCTGTCCACCTCGCTGCCGGAAGACGTGCAGGCGACATTCCTGCGCTCCATGCCCGGCCTTGAGAATGTCAGGATCATTCGCCCGGGCTATGCAATCGAATATGATTATGTCGATCCGCGCGAGCTGCGCCCAACGCTTGAGGTAAAGCGCCAGCCAGGCCTCTATCTGGCTGGGCAGATCAATGGTACGACGGGTTATGAGGAGGCGGGTGCGCAGGGATTGCTTGCTGGCGCCAATGCTGCGCTGGCGACCAAAGGCGACGCGCCGATTATTCTCTCACGCACGGAAAGTTATCTGGGCGTCATGATCGATGATCTGGTAACACGCGGGGTCAGCGAACCTTATCGCATGTTTACCTCACGTGCCGAATTCCGTCTGCATCTGCGTGCAGACAATGCCGACCAGAGGCTGACACCTTTGGGTCTTCAGACCCGCCTGGTGGGCGCTGAACGTGCCGCCATGTTCGGTGAGAAGTCAGATCGGCTGGAGTCCGGCCGCCGTTTGCTGAAGACCTTGTCAGCTTCGCCCAGCGAAGCGCGCAAGGCCGGCCTTGCGGTGAACGAGGATGGTAAGCGCCGCACGGCATTCGAGCTGATGTCCTACCCCGATCTATCCATGGCCGACCTCGTGCAACTCTGGCCCGAACTTGCCAGCATAGAGCCGGGTGTTGCAGAGCAGGTTGGGATCGACGCTCAATATGCGGTTTATCTGGATCGCCAGAAAGCCGACATCGAGAGCATGCGGCGGGATGAACAGCGCGCTATTCCCGATGATCTCGATTATATGGCGATTCCAGGCCTTTCGATTGAGCTGCGCCATAAGCTGACGCAGCAGCGCCCGCAAACGATTGCGCAGGCGCAGGCGATGGATGGGATGACCCCAGCGGCTATTACGCTTTTGCTGGCTATCATTCGGCGCGGCAATCTTCGCAAGGCCAGTTAATGTCCGACTTCAGTGCCATTGCGCCATATGCTCAGCAGTTTAGCCGACCCTTGGAACAGGTGGGACGCGATCTGGAATCCTATGCCAATCTGCTGCGCAAATGGCAGCAGGTGCAGAATCTTGTTTCACGTGAAACATTGGGCCAGATATGGTCTCGGCATTTTGCCGATTCATTACAAGCGCTTGCCTTGGTCAGTGATCAGGACAAACTGTTTCTGGACTTTGGTAGTGGCGGTGGTTTCCCTGCTTTGCCTATGGCCATTGCCAGCAAAGGCAGCACCAGACATTTTGTCCTCATTGAACCTACAGCACGAAAAGTCAGCTTTCTGCGTACCGTCGCGCGGGAGCTGGGGCTCAATGTGACGGTTATTGGTCGCCGTAGCGATGAAATTGATTCACGTGAAACAGGCATTCCGGACGTGATTACCTCGCGCGCCCTGGCCGCTTTGCCGCAGCTCTGCGATTGGATGGAGCCGTTTTTCGGTCCGCAAACCCGCGCAATCCTGCATAAAGGGCGGGAACATGTTGAAGAGCTGGCGGAATCGCGTGCGCAGTGGCTTTACGATGTGTTAATAAGGCCAAGTGACACCGATGCGAGCGGCGTGATCCTGACAATCACGAATTTGCAGCGACAATCAGAGCGTTAGCGGCAAACGGAGGCCAATTTGGCACCCCGGATTTTGACTTTAGCAAACCAGAAGGGCGGCGTCGGCAAAACGACGACTGCAATCAACCTCGCTACGGCCCTTGCGGCTATTGGCGAGCGGGTTCTGATCGTCGATCTTGACCCGCAGGGCAATGCGTCTACCGGATTGGGGATTTCGCGCACGGATCGCGCCGTTTCGGCCTATGACGTGCTGGTGGGAGAGGCCGACGTACCCTCCGCTGCCATCATGACCAGCGTGCCCAATGTTGCCATCGTGCCGTCCACCATGGATTTGCTCGGCGTCGAGCTGACCATTGCCGGTCAGGCCGATCGGGTATTCAAGCTTCGCAATGCTTTCAAGGATTTGAGCGGGCTGCGGATCAATGAGCAGCCGGTGAGCTATATCCTGATCGATTGCCCACCTTCGCTCAACCTGCTCACCGTCAATTCACTGGTTGCGGCTGATGCGGTGCTGGTGCCTTTGCAATGCGAGTTTTTCGCGCTGGAAGGTCTCAGCCAATTGCTGCAAACCATCGAACAAATTCGCTCGACACTCAATCCGCGCCTGTCGATCCAGGGCGTGGTAATGACCATGTTCGATCGACGCAATAATCTCAGCGAGCAGGTGCTTGCCGACGTGCGCAGCGAAATGGGTGAGCTGGTTTACGACACGGTTATTCCGCGCAATGTGCGGCTCAGCGAGGCGCCTTCTTATGGCAAGCCTGCTTTGCTTTATGATTTGAAATGTGCCGGCAGTCAGGCCTATCTGCGCCTGGCCACCGAAGTGATCCGCCGCGAGCGGCGCCTGAACGCAGCCTAGGAGCCCGACATGACCGACAAACCGACGCGATTGGGGCGGGGCCTTGCGGCATTGATCGGCGATATGGCCGTGATGGAGGGCGCGCGGGTTACCGAATCCGGGTCCGGCAGCAAGCGCCTGCCGGTGGATTTTATCATCGCCAATCGGGCCAATCCGCGGCGCACTTTCGATCCGGATCAGCTTGAAGAGTTGACCAATTCGATCCGGGAAAAGGGCGTTATGTCGCCACTTCTGGTGCGCCCGACTGATGATCCCAATATTTTCGAATTGATCGCCGGTGAACGCCGTTGGCGCGCTTCGCAGATGGCGGGCTTGCATGACGTTCCGGTGATCGTGCGGGATGTCGATGACAAGGAAGCGCTGGAGCTCGCCATTATTGAGAACGTGCAGCGCGCCGATCTCAACCCGCTGGAAGAAGCCCTGGGCTACGGCCAGCTGATCGAGCAGTTCGACTATACCCAGCAGGATCTGGCGCAGGTGATCGGCAAGAGCCGTTCCCATGTTGCCAATACGCTGCGTCTGTTGCGTTTGCCCGAGGACGTGCGGGGCATGGTCGCCAGCGGTACGCTGACGGCAGGGCATGCGCGCACATTGATCACTGTGGAAGATCCTGCCTCTCTGGCGCGGCAGATTGTCGACAAGGGCCTGTCGGTCCGCGAGGCGGAAGCCTTGAGCCAGCAGCGTGATCTGCCCAGGCGTAAGCCGGTGGCTGACACTGGCGAGCAGCGCGATGCGGATACGCTCGCCCTGGAGCGGCGCCTGTCCGATGCCTTGGGTCTTAGCGTATCGCTGAGCCATTCCGAGCGCGGCGGCAAGCTGGAAATTCGCTACAAGACGCTGGAGCAATTGGACAATATCTGCGTCCGCCTCACAGGTCGCAGCAGCTAAGCGCCTGATTTTAATGCTGTTCCACGTGAAACCGCGCTGCAAAGCGTGGTTTTTTCGTTTGGCGTCGTAAAGTGTAGCTTGCTCGAAAATCTGGGGCGTTTAGCCCAATCCTAATGGGATGCGGCCATCATGCAGAGGGCAAGCGTGGTACGGCGCAGAATGGCGTCAGCGAGGCTTGGACGCCGCCTTGTGTCGGACGTCGCCTGCAGCAGCCGCTCCGTGGCTGTTGCAAGTGCGGCATCACTCCAGATGCGCAATTGCTGCTCCAGCGCGCCAATCCGCGAGAAATGCGGCTTGGGCTTTACCCCATCGAGAACCGCGCGTGCAGTTTTTCCATTGTCCACTTCCGTCCGCCAGCGGCGCAGATTGGCGAAGTGATTGGTCAGCATGGCCAGTAATTGCTGCGGATTGACATTCGCGGCCAGCGCTCGGTTCAGCGCCAATTCGAGCTTTTCGGCATGGCCGGAGCCTGTCGAGTCAAGAATGGCATCTATGGCCAATGCGCCATTATCCGCACAGAGCAGCAATACGTCCTCGCGGGTCAATGTCTTGCTCACCGCGGCATAGAGCGTCAGCTTTTCCAGCTCGCGCCGGGTGATTTCGCGGTCGTTACCAAGAATTTCGCGCAGGGTGGGCACCACATCAGAATCGGTGCGAATACCGGCCTGATTAAAGGTTTCCCGCATCAGCGCCATCAGCGTTTCATCGCTATCGGGGTAGCAGGGCAGGGCACGGCCGAGCTTTGCTGCTTCCACCAGGGCGCGGAGCGCATCGCGGGGGGGCAGATTGTCGGCTTCCAGCACGATGGCCGTGCCGCTCGGATCGTCCCGCAATTCGGTCAGCGGCATGACCAGCGCTTTGGTCGCATTGCGCACGCGGATGATGCGTTTGCCACCGAAAAGCGAGCCGGATCGTGCTTCCAGCACCAATTGCGATGGGTCGGCCGCCAGTTCCGCCCCATCGAAGATCGAAATATTGGCCGAGGCCGGGTCGTCGCCGCTCAATTGACGGATGAGGCGCTGGGCGGTTTCCCGCACCAGCCCGCCATCTGGCCCATAGGCGAGAAAAATGCCCTCGCTCAGATCGGGGCGCGTCAGGAAACGCGCCACTTCATGGGCCTTGAGTGCTGTCATGGGCTAGACGACAACGTTGACGATGCGGTCAGGGACCACAACGATCTTTTTCGGCGTCTTGCCTTCCAGCGCCTTCTGAACTGCTTCAAGCCCAAGAACCAGGGCCTCGACCTCGGCTGCTGGCTTGCCCTTGGCGACGGTGATTTCGCCGCGACGCTTGCCATTGATCTGGATTGGCAGGGTCACCTCATCATCGACGAGCAGAGCCGCATCGACGGACGGCCACAGCGCGTCGGCGACGAGGCCGGTCTTGCCCAGGGCTTCCCAGCAGCTTTCGGCCAGGTGCGGCATCATCGGGTTGATCAGCAGAATGAGCTTTTCAACGCCTTCAGTGAGTGCCGCACGCAGTTCAGCGCCTTTCGCACTGTCCTTTGCCTTGGCGAGTGCGTTGGTGAGCTCATAAATGCGCGCTACGGCGCGGTTGAAGCTCAAATCCTCGATATCGGCGCCGATGCCGGCGACGGCGCGATGGATCGCCTTGCGCAGGGCGGTTGCATCAGCACTGTCTGAAGAAACAGTCTCAGGAGACTGTTTGGAAATATCGATCACGTCATGAACCAGCCGCCAGACACGCTGCTGGAAGCGGCTGGCGCCTTCGACGCCGGCTTCGGTCCATTGCACATCGCGTTCCGGGGGCGAGTCCGAGAGCATGAACCAGCGGGCCGTATCGGCACCATAGCCGCCGACGATTTCGTCGGGATCGACCACGTTCTTCTTGGACTTGCTCATCTTTTCGACCGAACCGATGGCAATTGGCGCGCCGGTTTCCGCGTGGCGCGCAGAGCGTGCCTCACCATTGGTATCGAATATGACTTCCGTAGGCGGCACCCATTCGCCCTTTTCGGACTTATAGGTTTCGTGGGTGACCATGCCCTGGGTGAACAGGCCCTTGAACGGCTCATCGAGGCCGACATGACCGGTCGCCTTCATGGCGCGGGTGAAATAGCGCGAATAGAGCAGGTGCAGGATCGCGTGCTCGATGCCGCCAATATACTGATCGACCGGCAGCCAGCGATCGGCCACGCCCGGAATGGTGGGGGTGTCGGCGTCCGGCGCGGTGAAGCGGGCAAAATACCACGAAGAATCGACAAATGTGTCCATGGTGTCGGTTTCGCGGCGGGCCGCTGCGCCGCATTGTGGGCAATTGACGTGCTTCCAGGTCGGGTGATGGTCCAGCGCATTGCCCGGCTTGTCGAAACTGACATCGTCCGGCAGCACCACTGGCAGATCTTTCTTGGGTACGGGAATGGTGCCGCAAACCTCGCAATGCACCACCGGGATCGGGCAACCCCAATAGCGCTGTCGGGAAATGCCCCAGTCGCGCAGGCGGTAATTGACTTCCACCTTGCCCTGAACTTGCCCGTCGACCAGTTTCGCGCCGAAATGCTCAGCAATTTTTGCCTTTGCATCGTCGATCGAGAGGCCATCGAGGAAGGATGAATTAAAGATGTTACCAGCGTCAACATAGGCTTCGTTGCCGACGCTGAAGCTCGCGGCATCGGCGTCATGGGGCAGCACGACCGGCTTGACCGGCAGGTCATATTTGCGGGCGAAATCCAGATCGCGCTGATCATGGGCAGGACAGCCAAACACGGCGCCGGTGCCATAATCCATCAGCACGAAATTGGCGACATAGACGGGCAGCGTGTCGCCTTCAATCACCGGATGCTTCACATAAATCCCGGTGAAGACGCCCTTCTTCTCGGCCTTTTCTAGTGTTTCGGTGGCCGTGCCTTGCCGGTGGAATTCAGCAATGAATTCGGTCAATTGGCGATTGTTGGCCGCAAGGCTTGCCGTCAGTGGATGATCGGGCGAGAGCGCGAGGAAGGATGCGCCGAAAATGGTGTCGGGCCGGGTGGTGAAGACTTCCACCGCATTGGCGTCGGTCTTGTCATTGGGCGCGATTTCAAACAGGAGGCGCATGCCTTCGGACTTGCCGATCCAGTTGCGCTGCATCAGCCGCACCTTTTCGGGCCAGTCCTTGAGCTCGTCGAGCGCGCTCAACAGATCCTCGGCGAAGTCGGAAATCTTGAAGAACCACTGGGTCAGCTCGCGCTGTTCCACCGGGGCCCCGGAGCGCCAGCCCTTGCCGTCGATCACCTGCTCATTGGCGAGCACGGTCATGTCCACCGGGTCCCAATTGACCTTGGAGCTTTTGCGGGTGACGAGACCGGCGGCCAGCATGTCGATGAACATGGCCTGCTGGTGGCGGTAATAATCGGGCGAGCAGGTGGCGATTTCGCGCGTCCAGTCGATGGACAGACCCATCGACTTGAGCTGCTTTTTCATCGCCTCGATATTGGCATAGGTCCAGGTGCCGGGATGGGTCTTGCGCTCGATGGCGGCATTC
>PJUL01000323.1_pt1 | contig 37667 bp, 27 predicted proteins | sample 1512221 | NCBI WGS metagenome assembly PJUL01 (sample SAMN08177667, study PRJNA422409) | Feces metagenome, whole genome shotgun sequencing project.
CGGCCGCGCAGTCGGCCAGGCGCTCGCGGATCTGGCGCGCCGCGTCCTGCGCGGCCTTGCCGTTCAGGTCGGCACCGGTCGATGCGGCCGTGGCCGAGGTGTTGGCCACCTTGGTGGTGTCGGTCGCGGTGACGCGCACGCGCTCGAAGCTCACGCCCAGTTCGTGCGCCACCACCTGCGCCACCTTGGTGTTCAGGCCCTGCCCCATCTCGGTTCCGCCGTGGTTCACGAGGATCGAGCCGTCGGTGTACACATGCACCAGCGCGCCGGCCTGGTTGAACAGCGTGGCGGTGAAGCTGATGCCGAACTTGACGGGCGTGATGGCCAGGCCGCGCTTGAGCACCGGCTGCAGCGCATTCCACGCCGCGATGTCAGCCTGCCGGCGGCGGTAATCGGCGTTGCGTTCCAGCTGGGGCAGCAGCTCGTGCAGGATGTTGTCCTCCACGGTCATCTGGTAGTGCGTCACGTTGCGGCCGTCGGCCGCGTCCTTGCCGTAGAGGTTGGCCATGCGCACGTCCTGCGCATCGCGGCCCAGCACGCGGGCGATGTCGCCCAGGATGGCCTCAATCACGATCACGCCCTGCGGCCCGCCGAAGCCGCGGAAGGCGGTGTGGCTCTGCGTATTGGTCTTGCAGCGGTACGAGGCGATTTCCACGTCGCTCAAAAAGTACGCGTTGTCGCTGTGGAACACGGCGCGGTCGGCCACGGGGCCTGAAAGATCCGCGCTGAAGCCGCAGTTGGCGGCCATCTGCAGCTTCAGGCCCGTGATGCGGCCGATGTCGTCAAAGCCCACGTCGTATTCGTAAGCGAACGGGTGGCGCTTGCCGGTGACCATGAAGTCCTCGTCGCGGTCCAGCCGCAGCTTCACGGCGCGGCCCAGCTTGTTCGCGGCCACAGCGGCCCACACCGCGAGATGGCCAGCCTGGGTTTCCTTGCCGCCGAAGCCGCCGCCCATGCGGCGGCATTCCACGCGCACGGCGTGGTTGTCGATGCCCAGCGCGTGCGCCACCCAGTGCTGCACCTCGCCCGGGTGCTGCGTGCTGGAGTAGATCCACCACTGCTTTTGCTCCAGAGGCAGCGCGTAGGCGATCTGGCCTTCCAGATAGAAGTGCTCCTGCCCGCCCACTTCGAACGCGCCTTGCAGGCGGTGCGCCGATTGCGCCAGGCCCTGCGCGGCGTCGCCGCGCCGCACGAACACCGGGGGCAACACATAGCTTTGCGCCTTCAGGGCATCGTGCACCGAAAGAACGGCGGGCAGGGGGGTGATGTCGAGCTTCACGGCCCGCACCGCGCGGCGCGCCTCCATCACCGAATCGGCCACCACCAGGCCAATCACCTGGCCGATGTGCTGCACGCTGCTGTGTGCAAACACGGGCTCATCGTGCGCGAAGGCGGCCAGGGTCTTGTCGCCCGGCACGTCCTGTGCCAGCACCACGCCGCGCACGCCGGGCATGGCCAGGGCCGCGCTGGCGTCCACGCCGTTCAGCGTGCCGTGGGCCACGGTGGACAGGATGGGCGCTGCATACAGCGTGCCCTTCACCTCAGGCAGGTCGTCGATGTAGTGCACAGCACCCGCCACCTGGGCGCGCGCGCTTTCGTGGAAGTGCGACTGGCCCATGGCGCGGTGGCTGGCGGGGGCGCTGGCCTGCACGGGCGCTGCGGGCTCTGCCGCATGCGCATCGGCAGTGGCGGCAATGGGGCTGTCCACCGCGTCGCGGCTGATCGGGTCGGCGGAAGGCAGGTTTTCTCGCTGGTTCATACGGATGCCTCCAGGCGGAAGTTCTCCACGCTCACCGCGTCTTCGCCCTGGCTCTCCAGCCAGAAGCGCTGCATAAGGCTGGCCAGCACGGTGCGGCGGTAGGCGCCGCTGGCGCGCATGTCGGAGATGGGGTTGAACTCGGCCTGCAGGGTTTGAGCGGCACGTGCGATTGTGTCGGCGTTCCATGGTTGCCCGGCCAGTGCAGCTTCGGTCTGCCGAGCGCGGGCCGGGGTGGCGGCCACGCCGCCGGCGCCGATGCTGGCGCGGCGCACCACATCGCCTTCGATGTCGAGGTTGACGACCAGGCACACGGCCGAGATGTCATCGTCAAAACGTTTGGAAATCTTGTAGGCCCGCACTGCCTCGGTCACGCTGGGCCGGGGCACCACGATGCGCACCAGCAGTTCGTCCGGTGCCATCACATTCTGGCGGTAGCCGGTGTACAGGTTTTCCAGTGCCAGGGTGCGCTCGCCACGCACGCTCGCCAGCACCACCTGCGCGCGCAGCGCGATGAGCAGCGGCATCGAGTCGCCAATCGGTGAGCCGTTGGCCACGTTGCCACCCAGCGTGCCCGAGTTGCGCACCGGCAAGCCTGCAAAGCGGCTGGCAAAGCTGTGCAACTGCGGCCACTGGGCAGTGAGGGCGGCGAACGCATCTGTGAGCGTGGCGGCGGCACCGATGGTAATGTGGCGGGTGTCCTGCTGCACCTGCCGCAGTTCGGCCACACGGGTCACGTCCAGGATGCGCTCGTATTGCTTGTGCTGTTTGGTGACCCACAGGCCCACGTCGGTGCAGCCTGCCACCACCTGGGCCGTGGGGTGCGCGGCGCGTGCGGCCAGCAGGTCGGACAGGGTGGTGGGAAGAATATAAGAAGAATTGGCCTCTGGCGCTTGCTTTTCAAGCGCTACCAGCTCTAATTTTTGTAGCAAACTGGCTTCGTCCACGGCCACTGGGGGCAATGCCGCCATCTGCTGGGCAGCGTCCAGGATGGGCCGGTAGCCGGTGCAGCGGCACAGGTTGCCCGAGAGCTCTTCCTGCGCCAGCGCCCGAGTGATGGGTTGCACGGAGCCATGTGCAGGTGCAACGCCGCCGTCCGTGTGCGCAGCAGCCAGCGTGGGCACGATGTGTTTTTGGTACATGCCGAACAGGCTCATCACGAAGCCTGGCGTGCAGAAGCCGCATTGCGAGCCGTGGCACTGGACCATGGCTTCTTGCGCAGGGTGCAGAGCCGCCGTACATGTGCCGCCGCCGGAGGGCTGGTTGACCGGCTGGATCAGCGGGTCCTCGGCCAAATCCTCCACCGTCCACAGCGCCAGCCCATCCACCGAATGCGCCATGCGGATGCAGCTGTTGATGGCGCTGTAGTGCAGTTTGCCCTCGCGGGCTTCGCCCAGGACCACGGTGCAGGCGCCGCAGTCGCCTTCGCCGCAGCCCTCCTTGGTGCCGGTGCAGCCCATGTCCTCGCGCAGCACCTCCAGCAGGGTGCGGTCGGGGGGCACACCGTGCAGCGTGCGGGGCTGGCCTCGGTGAATGAAGTGGATGGGGCGGTGGGGTGTGGTCGTCATGCGGGCTTGCTCGGTCGGTCCATCAAATAGCGGTCAGTCGCTCTCACTCGGCTTGCGGGTGGTTTGCGAAGCATTGTTCGGGCTACGGGCCATCAACGGTTGACCCAAGGGTATGCGCCGTGGCCGCATAAGGCATATGCCAGAGCGTATAACGCCGATGCCTGCTGCGCTATGACGGCATGCGACAAAAAGCGGGCTCTATACTGCCCGCCGCCGCGCCCAAGAGCTGGGGCCCTCAGACCGATCCCTTCAGCGAACCCCTCTGGCACCCAGCCCGTCCGCCCATCCTGCCATGCCTGCTGCACCCACACCACCCCGCAAGCCCGCACCTGCAAAGGGCGTGCCTGCCGCCACGCTGGACCAGCCGGTGTACGACGCGGTGCTGGACGCAGTGATGCACGGCCAACTGCGCCCCGGCGAGCGGCTGGTGGAGCCCGCGCTGTGCGAGCGCTTCGGCGTGAGCCGCACCGTGGTGCGCCAGGCCTTGCACCGGCTGGCCGAACTGCGCATTGTGGACATCGTGCCCAACAAGGGCGCCACCGTGGCGCGCCCGGGCCCGCGCGAGACGCGCGACATCTTCGCGGCGCGCCGGGTGATCGAGGCGGGCATCGTGCGCGCCGTGGCACGGCGCATCACGCATGGCGAGGTGGAGCGGCTCAAGCAGCGCCTGCGCGCCGAGCACGAGGCGCTGCACCAGCAGGACCACGCCCGCTGGGTGGCGCTGGCCGGGGGCTTTCACATGGCGCTGGCCGAGCTGTCGGGCAACGCGGAGCTGCAGCGCATTCTGGCGGAGCTAATGACGCGTTGCTCCCTCATCGTGGCCCTGTACGAAGCGCCGGGCGAATCCACTTGCGAACACCAGGAGCACGAGCAACTGGTGGAGTACCTGGCCCTGCGCGATGGCGCCGCCGCGGCCGATGCCATGGACCGCCATCTGCTGGCGCTCGAATCGCGCCTGCGCTTGCCGCCCGAAGCCGAACCAAACGCCGCTTAGGCCGCTACTCGGGCGGCCGTGGGTGGCGTGAGTGGCCGCCGCCCCTGCGCGTTCCACTCCCCCATTCCTTGCCCGCCATGGCACCTTGATGGTGCGTTTGTGGCCGTTTGCACCTTTCTTGGTGCATCTGGCGCACCCTTCTGATAATCGTATACTTTAATAAATTTTTAAAAAATTCATTTAAATCAAATACTTAAATCAATTTAAAGGCTGGCATGAAAAGTGAATGTATACGATTTGAAGCGATGGATGTCCTATCGCCCCAAACCTGTACAGGAGCTTTTCGCCATGCAACGCCGCCATCTGCTGACCCAAGCGCTCGCCAGCGCAAGCCTCGCCGCCTTACCTGCCCTGGGGCGCGCGGCAGCGCCATCGACCCAGCCGCTCAAGATCGGGTTCGTGTATTCCGGCCCGATCTCGGACGTGGGCTGGACCTTCCAGCACGACCTGGGCCGCAAGATGGTGGAAAAGGAATTCGGCAAACAGGTGCAGACCGTGTTTGTGGAGAGCGTGCCCGAAGGCCCCGATTCAGAGCGGGTGATCCGCCAACTGGCGTCCGACGGTTGCGGCATGGTCTTCACCACCTCGTTCGGGTTCATGGACCCCACGATCCGCGTGGCGGCCGACTTTCCGCAAGTGGCGTTCGAGCATTGCTCGGGCTACAAGACGGCGGCCAACGTGGGCATCTACCAGACGCGTTTTTACGAAGGCGCCTACCTGCTGGGCGTGATGGCCGGGCGCGCCACCAAAACGAATTCGTTGGGCTACGTGGCGCCTTTTCCCATTCCCGAAGTGATCCGCAACCTGGACGCTTTTGTGCTCGGTGCCCGCAGCGTGAACCCCAAGGCCACGGCCAAGGTGGTGTGGATCAACAGCTGGTACGACCCGGCCCGCGAGCGCGAGGCGGCGCAGGCGCTGATCAACCAGGGCGTGGACACGCTCTATCAGAACACCGATTCCCCAGCCATCGTGCAGCTGGCCGAAAGCAAGGGCTTGGTCGCCTTTGGGCAGGACTCGGACATGAGCCGCTTTGGCCCACGCGCACACCTGTCGGGCAATGTGCTGAACTGGGGCGTGTACTACGTGCACAAGGTGCGCCAAAAGCTCGCTGGCCAATGGAAGCCCGAGGACACCAAGTGGGGCATGAAGGAAGGCATCGTGCAGTTGGCGCCGCTGAGCAAGCATGTGCCGCGCGACATGGCCGAGCAGGTCGAAAAACAGCGTGCGGCCATCATCGCGGGCCAGTTCCACCCCTTCACGGGCCCCATCAAGGACCAGGCTGGCAAGCTGCGCGTGGCGGCAGGGCAGACCTTGCTCGAGCCCGAGCTGTGGACCATGAAGTGGTATGTGGAGGGCATCGTGGGCAAGCAGCCGGACTGAACGGTGCCGGACGTGCGCCGCAGGAACTAAAGAGAAAGTGAGCCTGGATGGACATCGACTTTTCAACCATCGACGCTTACCAGCGCTACAAGCTGATGGCCAGCCTGATCGTGCCGCGGCCGATCGCGCTGATCACCACCCTGGGCGCAGACGGCACGGTCAATGCTGCGCCGTTCAGCATGTTCAATATGCTGGGCGAAGACCCGCCAGTGGTCATGGTCAGCATCAACCGGCTGCAGGGCGGGGCGCTGAAAGACACGGCGGCCAACATTCTGCGCACGGGCGAGTTTGTGGTGCACATCACCGATGAGGCCATGGCCGAGCGCATGCATGCGTGCGGCGACGCGCTGCCGCCGGACCAGAGCGAACTGGCCCATGCCGGGCTGACGGCCGTGCCTTCGGTCAGCGTGGCGCCGCCGCGCATTGCCGAGGCCCCCGTGGCCTTTGAATGTGTGCTGTACGAAACCATGGAGACCACGAGCCGCTATGTGTTCATTGGCCGGGTTCAATGGCTGGGCGTGCGCGACGGCCTGGTCGACACCGAGCGCTGGCGGGTGCGGCTGCAGGACTACCACCCGGTGGGGCGCTTCGGCGCGAGTTTCTATGTGAAAACTGGCGAGCGTTTCGCCATCGATCCTGCCGACCGAGCCCCTTCGCACGCCACGGCGATCGACGAAATATGAGGACCCGTTGATGACAACGCCAAACCATTCTTCTTCCTACTCGTTTTCGGAGCAGGACCACGCTGCCATGCGCCTGGCGATCGAAGCCTCGCGCCAGGCCCTGGCTGCGGGCGACAACCCGTTTGGTGCCACCCTGGTCTCCGCAGCGGGCGAGGTGTTGTGCACCGCCCGCAACAACCAGAACACCACACGCGATTGCACGGGCCACGCGGAACTGGTGCTGGTGCGCGAGGCCAGCGCACAGTGGGGGCCAGAAGCGCTGCGCGGAGCCACCGTGTTTGCCAGCGGCGAACCCTGCGCCATGTGCAGTGGCGCCATGTTTTGGGCTGGCATCACCCGGGTGGTGTACGCCGCCAACCAGATGGACATCGCCCAGGCCCTGGGCGGCCCGTCACTCACCGCGTCGTGCGAGGACGTGCTGTCGCACGCGCAACCGCCAGTGGCCGTGCAAGGTGCGCTGTTGCGCGCGGAGGCGGCTGCGGCGCTGCGCGGCGGGTGATTCCGCCGGGGGTTGCCACGCGGTGGCCCAGGGCTTGGGCGCAGGGTGTGCGGTGTAAAGTGCCCACACTTCCCCCATGCCGCGCCACGCGGCGCAGTGCGCCAAACGCCACCCGCGGCATACGTGGCGGCGTATGACAAGAATGCAGGCCCCCGTATGAGAGACCACGCCCTTTTCGACAAGATAGACCTCCATCTCATAAGGGTCTTGCACACCGTGCTCACTGAACGCAGCGTATCGAGGGCCGCCGTCCGCCTGGGCATGCACCAGCCGGCCGTGTCTGCCGCGCTCAAGCGCCTGCGCGACCTGGCGGGCGACCCGCTCCTGGTGCGCTCGGGCGCCAACATGATGCCCACCGACGCGGCGCTGCGCATGGTGGAACCCGCGGGCGCCATCCTGCGTTCGGCCGAGGCGCTGTTCTCGGATGCACGCGGTTTCGATCCGCGCACGGCCACCCGCACCTTCCGTGTGGCCGCCAGCGACTACCTCGATCCCCTCTTTTTGCCCCAACTCGTGGCCCGCATCAAGGTCGAAGCCCCGCTGTGCCCCATCGAAATCCTGCCCCTGTCGGCCGACACGCACTACCACGCGCACCTGGCACAGGGCGAGGTCGATGTGGTCATCGGCAACTGGCCCCAGCCACCGGACGATCTGCACATGGGGCGCCTGTTTGGTGATGACGTGGTCTGCCTGGTCGGCAAGGACCACCCCGCCGTGCGGCGCGGCTGGGATGTGGAAAGCTGGCTGGCGGCCGAGCACATTGCCCCCACCCCCACCCACCCCGGCGCGCGCGGCGTGATCGACGCTCACCTGGACAGCCTGGGCATGCAGCGCCACATCACCGCGCGGTGCGCACATTTCAGCCTGATCCCCAGCATCGTGGCATCGAGCTTGCTTGTGCTGACCACCGGCCGCCAGTACTGCGAACGGTATGTGGATCAGCTGCCCCTGGCCATCCTGCCTTGCCCGGTGCCGTTTCCCCGGCTCATGTACTACCAGCTGTGGCATGCACGCACGCACCACTCGGCCGCAGCTGGCTGGTTGCGGGAGTGTGTGAAGAATGTGGCTGCTTCGCTACGAAAAGAATAGCTGCTGGCGCATGCTGAATAAGCGCAAGAAGGTGTTTCCATTCTTATAACAAGTTGTAAAACTGAGAGACAATCCCCGCATGAGTTCACCTCCTACTTCTTCCGCTCCCGGGGCGCCGCCGCCCCGGTTGCAGCTGACGGGCATCACCAAACGCTACCCAGCCGTGGTGGCCAACAGCGGCGTGTCGCTGACGGTGCTGCCCGGCGAGATCCATGCGGTCCTGGGCGAGAACGGCGCGGGCAAGTCCACGCTAATGAAGATCATCTACGGCTCGGTCAAGCCCGACGAAGGCAGCGTGCAATTCAATGGCCAGCCCGTGCAGGTGCGCAACCCGCAAGAGGCGCGGGCCTTGGGCATCGCCATGGTGTTCCAGCATTTCAGCCTGTTCGACACCCTGACTGTGGCTGAGAACGTGTGGCTCGGCCTGGACAAGAGTTTGGCGCTGGCCGAGGTCACGCAGCGCATCACCGCCAAGGCGGCCGAATACGGCCTCGACATCGACCCCCTGCGCCCCGTGCACACCCTGAGCGTGGGCGAGATGCAGCGGGTGGAAATCATCCGCGCGCTGCTCACCAACCCCAAGGTGCTGATCCTGGACGAGCCCACCTCGGTGCTCACGCCCCAGGCGGTCGAAAAACTTTTTGTGGTGCTGCGCAAGCTGGCCAGCGAGGGCTGCAGCATCCTCTACATCAGCCACAAGTTGCACGAAATCCGCGCGCTGTGCACCGCCTGCACAGTGCTGCGTGGCGGCAAGGTGACGGGCGTCTGCAACCCGGCGGAAGAGTCCAACGCGTCCTTGTCGCGCCTGATGATTGGCGCCGAGCCGCCTGCGCTGGAACACCGCGCGGTGCAGACCGGCGCTACCGTGCTGCGTGTGCAAGGCCTGTCGCTGCCGCGGGCCGACCAGTTTGGCGTTCAGCTCATCGACCTGCAGTTTGAGGTGAAGGCGGGCGAGGTGGTGGGCATTGCGGGCGTGTCGGGCAATGGGCAAAAGGAATTGCTCTACGCCTTGTCAGGCGAAGACCAGCGGGCCGATGCCGCCAGCATTCAGGTGTCCGGCCAGAACGCCGGCCGCATGGGGCCCAGCCAGCGCCGGGCGCTGGGCCTGCATTTTGTGCCCGAGGAGCGCCTGGGCCGCGGCGCCGTGCCCACCATGGGGCTGGCGCACAACCTGTTGCTCACCCGCACCAATGCGGTCAGCGGCAGTGGCTGGATCAAGGTGGGCGCGCTGCAAAAGCATGCCGAAGACATCATCCGGCGCTTCAATGTGAAAGCCGGTGGACCGAACGCAGCGGCCAAGTCGCTGTCGGGCGGCAATCTGCAAAAGTTCATCGTGGGGCGCGAGATCGACGCCAACCCGAAGCTGCTCATCGTCTCGCAACCCACCTGGGGTGTTGACGTGGGCGCCGCCGCACAGATTCGCGGCTCGATTCTGGCGCTGCGCGATGCCGGCTGCGCCGTGCTGGTGGTGAGTGAGGAGCTGGACGAATTGTTTGAAATCTGTGACCGGCTGCACGTGGTGGCCAAGGGCCATCTTTCGCCTTCCGTGGACCGGGCCGATGCCACCGTCGAGCGCATCGGCGAATGGATGAGCGGGCTGTGGCACGCCGACGTGCAGGCACATCTCGCGCAGCAGGGCCAACAGGCCGCCGGTGGGGAGGTGCAGCATGCTTAAGCTGGAACCGCGCCCCCAGGCATCCAGGCTTTGGACCTACGGCTCGCCGCTGCTGGCGCTGGCCGTCACGGTGCTGATCGGCATCGCCCTCTTCATCGCACTGGGCAAGGACCCGGTTCGGGGCCTGCAGGTGTTCTTCTGGGAGCCCATCAAGTCGCAGTACGCGCTGGGCGAACTCATGGTCAAGGCCACGCCCCTGCTGCTCATCGCGCTGGGGCTGGCCGTGTGCTTCCGCTCCAATGTGTGGAACATCGGTGCCGAGGGCCAGTTCGTCATCGGCGCAGTGGTGGCGGGCGGTGTAGCACTGTTGGCCGACAAGACCACGGGCCCCTGGATCGTGCCAGCCATCCTTGCGGCGGGCGTGCTCGGCGGCATGGCGTGGGCGGGGCTCACGGCGCTGCTGCGGGACAAATTCAACGCCAATGAAATCCTGGTGAGCCTGATGCTGGTCTACGTGGCCACGCTGGTGCTGGGCTACCTCGTTTATGGGCCGTGGAAAGATCCCATGGGCTACAACTTTCCACAGAGCAAGACCTTCGAGAAAGTGACGCAGATTCCGCGCCTCATGCAGGGTTCGCGCGTGTCGATTGGCCTGCTGTTGGCGCTGGCCGGGGCTGCGGCGCTGTGGGTGTTTCTGTTTCGCACACGCGCCGGTTTTGCCCAGCAGGTGGGTGGCTTGGCACCCGCAGCGGCGCGTTATGCAGGTTTCTCGTCGCGCAAGGCTTTGTGGACGGCGCTGCTCATTTCCGGCGGCGCGGCGGGCCTCGCGGGCGCGCTGGAGGTAGCAGGCCCGATCGGGCAGCTTACCCCGTATGTGCCCGCAGGCTACGGCTTCGCCGCGATCATCGTGGCGTTTGTGGGACGCTTGCACCCCGTCGGAATGATCCTTTCGGCCATCCTCATGAGCATGTTCTACATCGGCGGTGAACTGGCGCAGTCGCGCCTGGGCCTGCCCAAGTCGCTGACTGGAGTTTTCCAGGGCCTGCTGCTGTTCACGCTGCTGGCTTGTGACACATTGATCGCCTACCGCATCCGCTGGGTAGGTGCAAAGAAGGTGGTGGCGTGATGGAATCCTACGCACTCCTTATCGGTGCCACGCTGAGCGCTGGCACCGTGCTGGCCATCGCGGCCCTGGGCTTGCTCATCAACGAGAAAGCCGGCATCGTCAATCTGGGGGCGGAGGGCATGATGCTCTGCGCTGCCATCGCGGGCTTTGCCACCGTGGTGCACACGGGCAACACCTGGCTGGGATTTGCCGCAGGCATGGCGGCCGGGGCGCTTTTGGCCGCCATCTTCGGCGTGCTGGTGATCTGGCTCAACACCAACCAGTACGCAACGGGCCTCGCGCTCAGCCTGTTCGGGGTGGGCTTCTCGGCGTTTGCCGGCATCAGTTATGTGCAGGCCAAGCTCCCCGAGCTGCCGAAGTACGCGATCCCGGTGCTGGGCGACATCCCGCTGGTGGGCCCGGCGCTGTTTCGCCAGCACCCGCTGGTGTACCTCACCATGCTGCTGGTCGCAGGGCTGATCTGGTTCCTGTACCGCTCGCGGGCGGGCTTGGTGCTGCGCTCGGTGGGTGAGTCGCCCGAGTCGGCCCACGCGCTGGGCTACCCCGTGCGCCGCATCCGCCTGGCGGCTGTGGTGGCCGGCGGCTCCTTGTGCGGGTTGGCAGGCGCGTACATCTCCACCGTCTACACCCCGCTTTGGGTGGAAGGCATGGTGGCGGGCAGGGGCTGGATCGCGCTGGCGCTCACCACCTTCGCCACCTGGCGCCCGGCACGGGTGTTGCTTGGTGCGTACCTGTTTGGCGGCGTGACGATGCTGCAGTTTCACCTGCAGGCCACCGGCGTGCAGGTGGCCAGCCAGTTGCTGAGCATGTTGCCGTATGTGGCCACCATCGTGGTGCTGGCATTGATCTCGCGCAACCCCACATGGATTCGTGTGAACATGCCTGCCTCGCTGGGCAAGCCGTTCTACCCAGGTTCCTGATCCATCCCGGTTACCGCGGGGTAGAACTCGCACCATAATCGCCGTTTTGTCCGCCAACTGTTGTCAACCCTGCTTCTCACAAAAAAGGAAACCGTCATGACTGATCTGCAGAAACGCTCCCTGCTCAAGGTGGCAGCCCTCTCCGCGGTGGCTGCTGCCGCCCTGGTGGGCTGCGGCAAGAAGGAGGAGCCCGCACCGGCTCCAGCCCCTGCGCCTGCACCCGCTGCCGAGGCCCCGGCGCCCAAGGCAGAGCCTCTGAAGATCGCGTTTGCCTACGTGGGCCCCGTGGGCGACGGCGGTTGGACCTTCGCGCACGACAACGGTCGCAAAGCGCTGGAAAAGGAATTCGGCGACAAGGTGGTGACGAGCTTTGTGGAAAGCGTGCCCGAATCTGCCGATGCCGAGCGCGTGCTGCGCGACATGGCTGGCCAAGGCAACAAGCTGATCTTCGGCACCACCTTTGGCTACATGAATTCCATCGAGAAGCTCGCCCCCGAGTTCAAGGATGTGAAGTTCGAGCACGCCACCGGCTACAAGACGGCCGAGAACATGCGCACGTACGACAGCCGCACCTACGAAGGCGCTTACATGGCTGGCGTGATCGCTGGCGCCATGACCAAGTCCAACACGCTGGGTGTGGTGGGCTCGGTGCCAATCCCCGAGGTGATCCGCAACATCAACAGCTTCACCATGGGTGCGCAGTCGGTCAATCCCAAGATCAAGACCAAAGTGGTGTGGGTGAACGAATGGTTCAGCCCCCCCAAGGAAACCGAAGCCGCCACCAGCCTGATCAACGGCGGCGCTGACGTGCTGTTCCAGAACACCGACTCGCCCGCTGTGCTCAAGACAGCACAAGAAAAGGGCAAGCGCGCCTTCGGCTGGGATTCGGACATGACCGCCTACGGCCCCAAGGCCCACCTGGCATCGGCCGTGATCAACTGGGGGCCGTACTACATCAAGGCCACCAAGGACGCCCTGGAAGGCACCTGGACCACTGGCCAAAGCTGGTGGGGTGTGAAGGAAGGCGCGATCGACATCGTGTCCATCGCTGAAGACGTGCCTGCAGAAACCAAGGCCAAGGTGGAAGAAATCAAGAAGGGCCTGGCCGATGGCACCTACAACATCTGGAAGGGCCCCATCGTGGGCCAGGATGGCAAGGAAGTCCTGGCCAAGGACGTGGTCGCGGATGACAAGTTCCTGGGCGGCGTGAACTTCTACGTCAAGGGCGTGGAAGGCAAGATTCCCGGCGGCGAGAAGAAGTAAGCCATCGCTTGATGGCAACGCAGCGGCAGGCCTGGCTTGCAGGCTGCGTCCGGGAGGGCTGCCTGCGGGCAGCCCTTTTTGTTTTCATGTGCGGGAGTGGCTGATGGTGGAACGCAGTTTGTGGCATCCGGTGGTGTTGGCGGGCGACGTGTCGCAGGCCCCGGTGGCTGTGCAGCTGCTGGAGCAGGCGGTGGTGCTGTGGCGCGATGCCGCAGGTGCGGTGCAGGCCTTTGCAGACCAGTGTCCACACCGCGGCGCGCGGCTGTCGCTGGGCCGCGTCACAGCGGCGGGCCAACTGGAGTGCCCCTACCACGGCTGGCAGTTTGCGCCCGGCGGTCAGTGCACCCAGGTGCCTGCTCTACCTGCGTTTGTGCCACCGCCCGGACACTGCGCGCGAGCGTTTGAGGCTTGTGAAGCGTACGGGCTGGTGTGGGTGCGGCTGGAGGGCGGTGAGGCCAGTGAGATGGCCTTGCCGCAATTCGCGGCCGAATCCGATGACCGTCTGCGCAAAGTGCTGTGTGGCCCCTACGACGTGGCGGCCAGTGCGCCCCGCATCGTCGAGAACTTTCTCGATATGTCGCACTTTGGCTTCGTGCACGAAGGCTGGCTGGGCAGCCGCGCGGCCACGGCGATTGACGACTACCGCGTGGAGGCCACCCCCACCGGCTTGTTGGCCACCGGTTGCAAGGCCTGGCAGCCCCAGTCCAACCTGCATTCCACCGCGCCAGCGCAGGTGGAATATACCTACGAGGTCACTGCACCTTACGCCGCGGTGCTGACCAAAGTGCCCGAAGCGGGCACCACCGCTGTGGATGGCTGGCGCGAATCGATTGCGCTGTACATCTGCCCGGTGACGCCCGTGCAAAGCCGTGTGTGGTTCCGCTTGGCCGTGGCCGATTTCGAATCACCCGACCAGAAGCTGCAGGATTTCCAGCACACCATCTTCACGCAGGACCAACCGGTGCTGGAGTCGCAGGTGCCGCAGTGCCTGCCGCTGGATCTGCGGGCCGAGTTGCATACCGCCGCCGACAAGGCATCATCTGCCTACCGCCGTTTCCTGCGCCAGAGCGGCATCACCTTTGGAGTTTGCTGATGTTCAAAGTCCCCCCCATTTCTGCCGAACGCCTGCCAGGGCTGCTGCGTGCCATGCCCAAGGCCGAGTTACACATCCACATCGAAGGTTCGCTGGAGCCCGAGCTGATCTTTGCACTCGCGCAGCGCAACGGGCTCACGCTGCCCTATGCCGATGTGGAAGCCTTGCGCAGCGCCTATGCGTTCACCAATTTGCAGAGCTTTCTGGATATCTACTATGCAGGTGCCAGTGTGCTGCTGCACGAACAGGATTTCTACGACATGGCTCTGGCCTACCTGCGCCGCGCTGCGCAGGACAACGTGCTGCACGCGGAGATCTTCTTCGATCCGCAGACCCACACCGAGCGCGGCGTGGCCATAGAAACCGTGATCAACGGCCTGCATCGCGCCTGCGCTGATGCGCGCCGAGATCTGGGCATCAGTGCCACGTTGATCCTGTGCTTCCTGCGCCACTTGAGTGAAGAATCCGCATTCGAGACGCTGGAGCAGGCGCAGCCCCTGCTGGACAAGATCGTGGGCGTGGGCCTGGATTCGAGCGAAGTCGGCCACCCACCTGAGAAATTTGCCCGTGTGTTCGCCCGTTGTCGCGAACTCGGCCTGCGCTTGGTGGCCCACGCGGGCGAGGAGGGCCCGCCTGCCTACATCTGGAGCGCGCTGGACGTGCTCAAGGTCGAGCGCATCGACCACGGCGTACAGGCCGTGCATGACGCGGCCCTGATGCAGCGCTTGGCGAAAGACCGCATTGCGCTCACGGTGTGCCCCCTGTCGAACCAGAAGCTGTGTGTGTTTCCTAACTTGGCCGATCACAACCTGGGCAAGTTGCTGGATGCCGGGCTGGCGGCCACGGTGAACTCGGACGACCCGGCCTACTTTGGCGGCTACATCAACGAGAACTTCACCCAGGTTTTTGCAGCCACAGGCCTTACCGCCAAACACGCCTACCAGCTGGCGTTCAACAGTTTCGAGGCGAGTTTTGCGGGCAATGCCGACAAGCGCGTGTGGGAACACAAGCTCAAGGAAACCTTTGAGCGGTGTGTGGAGCACGACTACTGACGGTCCGCCCACGTGTGAAACGGAGGCTTGCGGTGCTTGGGAGTGCACCGCATTGGGGCGACGAAGCATCCATCCCAAACCCGCAGCAATGTCCCAGCGGGAGCAGAAAAACCGGGTAAACCCTAAAATGTGTCTTTTTGTACGCGCGGATTGCTCTTTTGTGGTGCATCCGGCGTCGGGCCATTGCCACGGCGTGCCCCGCTTTGGCGCGCGCGGAGCGTGCCTCCGCTAACGGGTTTTTTCCTCCATGTTTCTCAATCAACTTTCCATCGGCAAGCGCCTGACCCTGGTGCTGGGCGTCATCCTGGCGCTGTTTTTTGTCAGCAGCGTTGTTGCGGTCGTCAAGCTCAACCAATTGGGCGCCGAGATCAGCACGATGGTGGACGACAACATCAAGACCGAGCGCGCCGGCTCGGACTGGCTGCGGCACACCACATCGGGCGTGCAGCGCGCGGCGGCCATCGCCAAGAGCAGTGATGCCAGCCTGATTCCCTACTTTGCCCCTGCCACGGCTGCGTCCATCGGACAGACCAATGAGCTGCAGAAGTTCATCGAATCCAAAATGCTCACGCAGGAAGACAAGGCGCTGTTCGCTAAGGTTGGTGATCTGCGCAAAAGCTACCTCGCTGCCCGCGAAGAAGTGAGCAAACACAAACAGGCGGGCGACGCCGATGCTGCCAACCGGGTGTTTGCAGAGCGCTTCGAACCCACTTCGCGAGACTACTTGGCGGGCGTGCAGCAACTGGTGGACATGCAGCGCACACGCCTGGACGAGGCCGGAAAACGCAGCGAGGCGTTGCGCGCCCAGACCACCTTGCTGCTGCAGATCTGCACGGGCGTGTCTCTGCTTCTGGGGGCCTTGCTGGCATGGCTGCTGGCCAACAGCATCACGCGCCCGGTGCGCCACGCTGAAGCCATCGCCGAAGCGATTGCGAACATGGACCTCACGGGTGCGCCACAAGCGAGCTACGCCAATGACGAAACCGGCCGCCTGCTCCGTGCACTGGATGTGATGCGCGCGGCGCTGCACAGCTCGCTGCAGCAGGTGCGTGGCGTGGTGGACAGCATTTCCACCGCCAGCACCCAGATCGCCATCGGCAACCAGGACCTGAGCGCCCGCACCGAGCAGACCGCCAGCAGCCTGCAAGAAACTGCGAGCTCGATGGAGGAGCTCACCAGCACCGTGCGCCAGAGCGCGGACTCCGCCGTACAGGCCAACCAGCTGGCTGCGTCGGCGGCCCAGGTGGCGCAGCGCGGCGGCGATGTGGTGGCCCAAGTCGTGAACACCATGGACGAGATCAACACCAGCAGCAAGAAGATCGCCGACATCATCGGCACGATTGACGGCATTGCCTTCCAGACCAACATCCTGGCGCTGAACGCGGCTGTGGAAGCTGCGCGCGCGGGCGAGCAAGGCCGAGGTTTTGCGGTGGTGGCCAGCGAGGTGCGTTCGCTGGCTCAGCGCTCGGCCAACGCGGCCAAGGAAATCAAGACGCTGATCGGCGTGTCGGTGGAAAAGGTCGAATCTGGCGCAGCGCTGGTGCAGAACGCTGGCAGCACCATGACGGAGATCGTGAGCTCGGTGCGCCGTGTGACGGACATCATCGGCGAGATCAGCGCCGCAGCGTCCGAACAAAGCCAGGGCATTGGCCAGGTGAACGTGGCCGTGAGTCAGCTTGACCAAATGACCCAGCAGAACGCAGCGCTCGTGGAAGAGTCCACAGCCGCCGCTGAGAGCCTCAAGGAGCAGGCCTCGCGCCTGTCGGGTGTGGTGGGTGCTTTCCGCTTGGGCAACGTCGTGCCGGGTGCTTACGGTGCGCATGGCGCGTCTACTCCGCAATCCGCACAGACACTGCGCTTGAACTGAGCGTTTTTTTAAGACTGCTGCCAAACACTCGGGGGCGGCCTGCTGGCGCGTGGTTGCGCCGCTCCCGCGCCGCATTTGGGCGTTCACCCCATAGCCACTATGGGGCGCGCCGTATACAAGCGGTAGCGCCTGCCGCTAAGCTTCACCCATGCCCGTATACCGTTCCGCTCTTTTGCGCTTTGCCGACGATGGCCGCGCCTTGTATGACGAAGATGGCCTGCTGGCCGTGGGGCCCGATGCGCAGGGCCGCCAGCGCGTGCTGGCCGCAGGCGCCTGGCAAACGCTGGCGCCGCAATATGCCGGCGAGCCCGTGGTGCATTTGCCAGCGCGCATCCTGGCGCCGGGGTTTGTGGACATGCACATCCACTTTCCGCAGACCGATGTGATCGGCTCGCCCGCAGACGGCCTGTTGCCCTGGCTGGAGAACTACACCTTTCCCCATGAGTCGCGGTTTGTGGAGCCCGCCTACGCTGGGCAGGTGGCTGAATTTTTTGTGGCCGAGCTGCTGCGCAATGGCGTGACCACGGCGCTGGCGTTTTCCACCTCGCACCCCAACTCGGTGGATGCCTTGTTTGCAGAGGGGCAGCGCCGTCACATGCGCCTGATCACCGGCAAGGTGCTGCAGGACCGCCACTCGCCCGATGGCGTGCGCGACGACACCGAGCAAAGCCTCATCGATACCGAAGCGTTGATCCAACGCTGGCACGGCGTGTACCGCCTGGGTTACGCCATCACCCCGCGGTTTGCACCCACGAGCACGCACGCGCAGCTGCGCGGCGCGGGCGAGCTGGCTGCGCGCTACTCCGATGTGTGGATCCAGTCGCACGTGGCCGAGAACCTGGATGAAATCCGCTGGGCGCGCGAGCTGTTCCCGGCCTCGCGGAGTTACCTGGGCGTGTACGACGATTTCGGCCTGATGCGCGAGCGGGCGGTGTATGCCCACTGCATCCACTTTGACGACGATGACCGCGCGCTGATGCGCGACACCGGCGCTGTGGCGGCCGTCAGCCCCACGAGCAACCTGTTTTTGGGCAGCGGCTTCTTCGACTACGCCGGGGCCGACCGCGTGGGCTTTGGTTACGGCTTGGCCAGTGATGTGGGTGGCGGCACCAGTTTCAGCCCGTTCAAGACCATGATGGCGGCCTACTACGTGGGGCGAGAGGGCCAGACCAAGCAGGGCCTGAGCCTTTCGCCCCAGCAGCTGTGGTGGCAACACACAGCGGGCGCTGCCAAGGCGCTGGGTTTGGCGGGGGTGGTGGGCAATCTGCAGCCGGGCTGCGAGGCGGACTTTGTGGTGCTGAACCCCCAGGCCACGCCGTTGCTGGCGCGCAAGACCCAGCAAGCGCGCAACCTGGACGAGCTGTTGTTTGCGCTGATCGTGCTGGGCGACGACCGGGTGGTGGAGCAAACCGTAATTTCTCAAGCAAAATACGGCTCTAGCGCTTGATCATCAAGCGCTACCAGCTACGTATTTAATAGCGCCCGGCGGTTTGCAGCCTGCCTGGGCCACAGTGCAGGGAGTTTGCTATGAGCATCAAGAGCGACCGATGGATCCGCCGCATGGCGGCCGAGCACGGCATGATCGAGCCCTTCGAGCCCGGTCAGGTGCGCGAGGTTGAAGGCCGAAAGATCATCAGCTACGGCACCAGCAGCTACGGCTATGACATCCGCTGCGCGCCCGAATTCAAGGTGTTCACCAACATCCACAGCACCGTGGTGGACCCGAAGAACTTCGACGAAAAGAGCTTTGTCGACTTTGAAGGCGACAGCTGCATCATCCCGCCCAACAGTTTTGCGCTGGCCCGCACGGTCGAGTATTTCCGTATCCCGCGCAACGTGCTCACCATCTGCCTGGGCAAAAGCACCTATGCCCGATGCGGCATCATCGTCAATGTGACCCCGTTCGAGCCCGAGTGGGAAGGCTACGTGACGCTGGAGTTCAGCAACACCACACCCCTGCCCGCACGCATTTATGCGGGTGAGGGCTGCGCGCAGGTGCTGTTCTTTGAAAGCGACAAGGACGACGTGTGCGAGGTCAGCTACCGCGACCGCGGTGGCAAATACCAGGGGCAGGTGGGGGTGACGCTGCCCAAGGCCTGACAGCGGTCGGGATGGGCCCGGGGTTAAAAAGCCCGAATCGCCCATCCTGAGGTTGACGGCGTACCCCTTTCCAGCCGCTGCGTTTTCGTCCTACAGCGGCATGGCCCGTTGGCCGAAATGCAACGGGGGGTAAGGTTTCTTAGCATGGATGTCATGTTCCCGGCGCATTCTGGGAGCGTGTAGCACCTGCAAGGAATCTCGCCATGTTGACTTTTTCATCCCCCTCGGTAGCACCATCGGTTGCGGGCTGGATCGGCTCGCTGGCGGCACCTTTGGCTGCCTGGTTCACCGGCGCTCCCGCTTCGTCTGCCGATACGGGCCGCCCAGAACAGGCTTTCGCGCAGCGCCAATCGATGGCTGAAACAGACGCTGGCTTCGCAACGTCCTCGTCACAATGTCATGGTCAGGTCGCCGATGATCTGACCCGTGCGACAGCCACCTATTGGCCGTGCGAGCGGCTCAATGCCTTCATTTTGCAGATGGCGGCACACGGCCGCTGTGTCAATGCAGCGATGATGCTGGGCCACCGGCCCTATGCGCGACAGCAGTTGGCCGCGGCGCAGCAATTGCAGGATGACAGTCTGCGCGATCTGGCTGCCCAATTGCAGGCGTATTTTGATGCGCCGCCCGATGTGGCTGCGGCAGAGGCGCTGCAATCCGTGCATTGAAGAGAACGGCACGCATTACCAGCAGAGGCCACTGCTAAGCCGCCACGCATACGCGATTGCGGCCCTGGCCTTTGGCCTCGTAAAGCGCCGCGTCGCTGCGTCGCAACAGCTCTTTACCTTGTTCATCGTGGCGCTGCATGCTCGCCACCCCAGCGCTGACGGTGATGGTGCCGACCACGGGATCCTGCTGAGAGGCGATGGCATCCACCAGCGTCTGGGCGATGGCTTGTGCTCCGGCCGCATCCGTATCCGGCAGCAGCGCCACAAATTCTTCGCCACCCAGCCGCGCCACCACGTCCGATGCACGCAGCCGGTCCGTCAGTGTGCGGGCCAGGCGACGAAGCACTTCGTCTCCCGCGTCGTGGCCATGCGTGTCGTTCACCCGCTTGAAGTGGTCCACGTCCACTGCGACAAGGCTCAATGGTCTACCACTGCGGCGGGCCACCGCCAGAGCAAAAGCCATCTGCGTTTCGAACCCGCGCCGGTTGAGCAAGCCGGTCAATGCGTCGGTGCGTGCTTGCAGGTCCAGAGCGCGGTTCGCCGCCTCCAGCTCCAGCGTGCGCAGCCGCACGGTTTCTTCCATCGCTTCGCGCGCAGCCACCAAGTGGTGCGTCATGCGGCTCAACGCGCTGGAGAGTTGCTGAACCTCGCGATTGCTTTGCACCGCCGGGATGTCTGCGCCGGGCCGGTCGGCCTCCAGCGCGCTGGCCGCGTCAGCCAGCGCATACAGGTCGTCGCTCAGGCGGCGGGCCGCCAACCACGCGAGGACTGAGGCAAACAGTGCCACGGCGATGCCCATGCCCAGGACCAAGCGCACGGTGCGCTTGGCCTCTGCAAAGGCATGTTCCACCGGCTGGCGTGCCACAATGCGCCAACCCAGGTCGCTGGCGGCGTTGCGTGGCTGCAGCTGGGTGGCCGCAGTCAGGTACTGGCGCTGGTCCTGCCAGCTGACCACGGCCGTGTCGATGCGCCCGCCGTCGCGGTTGTTGTTGATGCGAAGGCCCTCTGGCAGCCGTTGGCCAGCCGCTTGTAGCAGTTGGGCCTGGTTGCTGGGGGCCAGAATCATCTGGCCTTCGCGGTCAAAGATGAAAAGCTCCAGTCGGCTGCCATCGGAGCGGTGCGGCGTCAGGCTCTCCAGCACCTCCCGTGTCCATTCCCAGCTGCCATGGATGCCAAGCACCCCCAGTGTCTGCTGACCCACACGGATCGGAGCGGCAAAGTCCACAAACCGGTACGGCTCGCCAGAGGCGAGCGGCGGTAGCAGGCTTTCAAGTAGCTTGGCGGGGTGTACGTCGCCCACATGCACCTGCACCAAGCCTTCCTTGAACCACGGGCGCCCGGCCACGGTCTGGCCGACCAGCATGTCATTGGTGGCGGTACGCACCACGCCCTGGGCGTCGGCCACGCCAATCCACAGGCTGGTGGGGTGCATGGCCTGGGCGCGTGCGAGCAGGTAGCGGGCTTCGGGGGTATCGAGCCCTTTGGACCATATCGAGGCGGAGTCGGCCAGTACCTCGGCTTCCAGGCTGCGCTCCATGAGGCCGTTGGCCAGCAGCTTGCCAGCGTTTTCGGCCACGATCTGCAGTGAGATGCCTGCATCGCGTTGCAATTTGTGCTTGAGCAGTTCGCCAAATGCGAGCGACAGCGCTACCGACAGCAAGACGACCAGCGTGCCGAACACCAGCGCAATCTGCAGGCGCAGGCTTTGGTCCGAAAAGCGGGCGAGCCAGCGCATGGGGCTTGCCTATGCCACCACCGGGGCGCGCGCAGCAGCGCGCAAGGCCAGTCGGGCGGCCGCCAGATCCCAGCCAGCCCAGCCACAGCCCTTGAAGAGCACTGGGCCGGGCCGGGCCGTGAACGGGCCGCGCACCACATCGCGCAAGGTGGGCAGGGTGGCGATGTACATGCCCGCCTGTAGCAGATCGCCGGCCTCGTGTGCGGCGTCTTCGGTGTCTACCACCACCTGCCCGTGTTGCGCGATGTGGCGGCACACCGCCACAGAGAGTTCAGCCTGGGTAGGGGTGTAGGCGCCCACCGCAGCGATGAACGCGTCGTCGCGCGGTGGGTCAGTCAGTACCACCTGTTGCGCGGGGGTGCAGGTGGCGATCAGGGGGCAATGGGGCCGGGCGGCATCCACATCCTCCACCACGCGTGCTGTGGCGCCCAGCGCATGCACCTGCCGCACCAGCGCCTCGGCGCTGGCGATGCTGCGTGAGGCAATCCATACCTCTTGCACGCCCAGCCCTTCGATGAAGGCCTGGGCATGGGCGGCGCCTTGCACCCCGGCGCCCACCACCAACAACGGGCCACTGGTGCAAGGCGCCAGCCGCCGCGCAGCCAGCAATGACACCGCGGCCGTGCGGCGCGCGGTGACGGTCGGCCCGTCCAGCACCATCCTGCGCTCGCCCGTGGCCACATCAAACACCACCACATCCCCCTGAATGGACGGGCGCCCTGTGCCGGCGTTGGCCGGGGTGAGGGTGATGAGCTTGGTCATGGCCACTTGCTGGTCGGCTGCTGGCATCACAAAAAGACGAGCACCCTGGGCCATGCCCAATACGCTGCGTGAGGGCACCGACACGGTGCTGTCTTGCAGCAGCGCAGCGATTTCGTCGGCCAGTGCGCCCCAGGGCAAACACCTTGCGGTAGCAGCGGCATCCAGGGTGGGTAAATGGTGAGAAGACATGCGTTGCACTGTACACAGTGCCCCACAGGCTCAGGAGCGGGCAAGCCCTCAGATCGCAAAAACGTTCTCAGGCACTGACCGGAAAAACCCTGAGCAAAAAGGAACGGATTCAGTGTGTGGCGCCCGCGCCCAGGAGCAGGTCGTGGCGTGCCAGCGCCGCAGCCCAGAGCGCGCTGTGCACGCCGCGCACCATGTCGCGCAGCGGCAGGTGGGGCGCTCCTTGTGTCGGCAGCCAAGGCACGTGCATGAAGCCTCCACGTGCGCCAGCAGCCGCCGCGCTACCCGCCAGCAAATGCATCAGCCCATACAGCACGTGGTTGCACACAAAGGTGCCTGCGGTTTGCGACACTTCGCAGGGAACGCCCGCGCGTTGCACGGCACGCATCATGGCTTTGATGGGCAGGCTCGTGAAGTACGCCGCTGGGCCACCCTGAACGACTGGTGTGTCGATGGGCTGGCGGCCCTGGTTGTCTGCAATGCGGGCGTCGTTGATGTTGATGCCCACACGCTCCAGAGACAAGGCACCGCGCCCGCCCGCTTGCCCCAGGCACAAAGTGATGGCGGGCTGGTGTTGTGTGAGCAGCGCCTGCAGCCGCTCCAGCGACGCTCCAAAGACGGTCGGCAGTTGGGCTGCCACCACCCCGAGGCCTGCCACGTGCTGGCCGTGCAACGCCTGGGCAATCAGCCAACTGGGGTTCTCGGTGTCGCCCCCAAAAGGATCGAAGCCGGTGAGCAGGATGACGGGCTGGGGCAGCGGCACGGAGTGCATGGGTGGCGGTTGGGATGGGGTTGAAAGGTGGCTGGCTGGCCCGGACGCGCCGATGGTAACGGTCTCCCGCCACCCCGCGCCCGGGCGTAACATGCTGCCCATGCCCTCCACCCCGGAGCGCGCTGGAGATACGGTATGAAATGGGAAGGCAATCGCCAATCGGACAATGTGGAAGACCGGCGCGACGGTGGCGGGTCGCCCGTGTTCGGTGGGCGCAGCATCGGCATTGGCACCATCGTGATTGCGCTCGTGGGCGGCTGGGTGCTGGGTATCAATCCGTTGACAATTTTGGGGCTGCTGAGCGGTGGAGGCCCGCCCGCGCAGGTGCAGACACAAGGCCCCGCTCAGCGCCCGCCTGCCGACGACACTATGGCCCGGTTTGTGTCGACCGTACTGGCCGATACCGAAGATGTGTGGGGCCAGGTTTTCAGTGCAGGCGGTGGCCGCTACCAGCAGCCACGGCTGGTGCTGTTCCGGGGCTCCACGCCCACCGCGTGTGGCACAGGGCAGGCTGCGATGGGGCCGTTTTACTGTCCGGCAGACCAGAAGGTCTACATCGACCTCGGCTTCTATGAGACGCTGAAGAACCGCCTGGGCGCCCCCGGCGACTTCGCCCAGGCCTATGTGATCGCGCACGAGGTGGGCCACCACGTGCAGAACCAGTTGGGCATCAGTGCCAAGGTGGACCAGATGCGGGGCCGCGTCAGCAAGACCGAATACAACGCGATGTCGGTGCGGCTGGAGCTGCAGGCCGACTGTTTTGCCGGTGTGTGGGCCCACCACGCGCAGAACGCGCGCCAAATTCTGGAGCAGGGCGATGTGGAAGAGGCCATGAACGCAGCGGCCAAGATTGGTGACGACGCGCTGCAGCGCGCCAATGGCGGCGCGGTGGTCCCAGAGAGCTTTACCCACGGCACCAGCGCCCAGCGTCAGCGCTGGTTTCACAACGGGCTGCAGAACGGCAGCGTGAAGGGCTGCGATACGTTTGCGGCGCGCACCCTGTAGCGCTGTAACCAGCCAAGCAGGTGATGGCCCCTTAGCCCATGTCCGCCATCTCCCACATTGCCCCAGTCGCCACCGCGCCATCGCCCGCAACCGGGGCGGGTGCGCCACCCCCTTCGGGCGTGGCAGCGGCGTGGTCTGCCGCCGCAGTCACCGTGCCCCATGCGGTGGGGCTTGGCCTGCTGGCGTTTGCTCCCCTGGCGGGCGAGCATTCGCTGGCAGCCCTGGCACTGTGGTCGGCGGCGTTGCCGGGCCTGGTGCTCACGCTGGTGCTGCCGCGCCCGGGTGTCGTCTATGCGCCGACCACTGTGGTGGCCTTGTTGTTTGCCGCGGTGCTGGCAAAGGCGCACGGCGCAGCGCCCGAACTGGGGCTAAGCGCGCGGCAGGTGCTCGCCGTGAGCGGGGCCACGGTGGCGCTGGCCTTTGTCTTCCAATGGCTGCTGGGCGTGTTGCGGCTGGCATCGGTGGCCCGGTTTCTTCCGATTTCGGTCACGCACGGTTTTGCGGCGGGGGTGGGGCTGTCGATGGTGGTGGGGCAGGTGCACAACGGGTTCGGGGCCGGTGCGGATGCGCTCTGGGATGCGCGCACCGGCTGGCATGCTTTGGCGGCACTGGGCGTGGTGCTGCTGGCTTGGACGCTGCGCCGCCGCTGGCCGCGCATGCCAGGCCTGCTCACGGCCGTGGTGCTGGTGGCCCTGGCTGTTGCTATGGCGGGTTGGTGGGGAATGGGGCTGGGTGCGGTGTTTGCGCCCGCGGCGCCGCCCAGCGCCTTTGCGTGGCCGCTGTGGCCCGACTGGACGGGGATCCCCTGGCTGGCGCTGGTGCGTGAGCAAGGCTCGGCCCTGGTGGTGCTGGCGTTGTTGATGGCCCTGGTCAACAGCCTCGAAATCCTGGTCTTCAACCAGGAGCTGGAGCTGGACCACGGCCTGCGCGGCAATGCCAATCTGGCACTGCGCCGCGAGAGCCTGCTGGGTGCGTTGTGCGGGCTGGCGGGCATGATTCCCGCGTCCACCAGCGCATCGCGCTCGCGCATCGTGCTGGCGCAAGCGGGGCCCGCACGCGATGCGCCCCGATGGCACGCCGGCATCATGCTGGGCGTCGCGGTGACGGGCGCCTGGTGGCTGCATTGGGTGCCCATGGCCTGCCTGGCGGGAGGGCTGGTGCTGGCGGGGTTGCTGCAGGTGCCTGGGCTGATGTGGTCGCTTGGCTACGCCCGCCGCTCCCGCGTGACCTGGGCACAAAGCTGGCTGGTGGCGCTGGTGTTTGCGGTGATGGGTGGTGTGGGCGCGTTGGTGGCAGGCCTGGTGGTGGCCACCTTCGTGCTGCTGCACGACTCGGCCGCCAAGGTGCTTCGCCATGTGCGGCTGGACGGCGAACTGCGATCGCGCCGACTGCGCCGGGCAGGCTCGGACGTGTGGCTGGCGCCGCGCATGAACCAGGTGGCGGTGTTCGAACTGCAGGGCGTGATGTCGTTTGGCGTGGCGGCCCATCTGGCAGAGCAGGTGCGCATGATGCTTCTGCCGCGCCACCGCTGGGTGATTCTGGACGCGGGCCGCGTGCCCGCATGGGACAGCACGGCCCTGGCCCAGTTGCGTGCGTTGGTGCGCGACCTGGATCAGCAAGGCATTGCAGCCGCCGTCGCAGCACTGGACCCGGCAGCGGCTGAGCACGCTGGCGATCAGGTGCGCAGTTTTGCCGATGTCGACCGGGCGCTGGAATGGGCCGAGGCAGGCATCCTGTCGCAGCGCCCGCTGGAAGAACGCCCCCCACGCCCCGAGACCGACCTGCTGGGCGAGATCGGCGAAGGCGTGCCACGATCTGCCGCCAAAGCGCTGCTGGCGGTGTTGCAGCCGCAGGCGGTGCCGGCGCATGGCGTGGTGTTCAAAGCGGGCGACACCGACCACGATCTGCTGGTGGTGCGCTCCGGCCACATCACGCTGGTGACGCAGTGGCCGCCGGACAAGGGCTTGCGCCTGGCCACGGTGGGCCCGGGCATGGCGTTTGGCGAGATGGCCTTTTTGAACGGGGCTGCCCGCACCGCCAGTGCGGGCGTGGAGCGGGGCACGGCCCACCTGGTGCGGCTCACGCGCGCCGACTTCGATGCCTGGGCCTTGCAACACCCCGCCGCCGCACTCACGGTGATGAATAACCTCGCCCAGATTGGGGCGAGGCGGCTGGCCGCCACCACGCGGCAATTGCGGGCTGTGTTGGAGTGATTTGAGTGAAATAGGGCTCCAGCGCTTTATGGTTAAGCGCTGGTAGCTATCAAAAAAGTAGTAATTGACTTGGAAGCCCCGCGCCTGAGGTGCAGTCCGTAGCACATCCACTGCCAGGAAAATCGGGTTTTGGGCCACCAGTGCGACAATAGGCGGCTCAGGCAACGCTGAACAAGTCATTTGCGCAATGCGCATTCCCCTCACCGGGGCCGGTTTGTGGCGTTGCAAATCCTTGCGATAACCCCGGTTATCGCTGCGGTTTGCGCCTTGCAGCCTGCCCGCCTACCGGGCCTGCCACATTGCTCAGACATACCCAGCGTCGCCTAGAAACACGCTTTTAATGACAACTTCCTTCTCCAATCTATCGCTGGCCGAGCCGCTGGCACGTGCCGTGGCCGAAATGGGCTACGAGTCGATGACGCCCATCCAGGCACAGGCCATTCCGGTGGTGCTGACGGGCCAGGACGTGATGGGTGCCGCCCAGACCGGCACCGGCAAGACCGCCGCTTTCTCGCTGCCGCTGCTGCAGCGCCTGCTCAAACACGAAAACAGCTCCACCTCGCCTGCCCGCCACCCCGTGCGCGCCCTGGTGCTGCTCCCCACGCGCGAGCTGGCCGACCAGGTGGCCCAGCAGATCGCGATGTACGCCAAGCACACCAAGCTGCGCAGCACGGTGGTCTTCGGCGGCATGGACATGAAGCCGCAGACTATCGAGCTGAAAAAGGGCGTCGAGGTGCTGGTGGCCACGCCCGGCCGCCTGCTTGACCACATCGAGGCCAAGAACGCGGTGCTCAACCAGGTCGAGTACGTGGTGCTCGACGAGGCCGACCGCATGCTGGACATCGGCTTTTTGCCCGACCTGCAGCGCATCTTGAGCTACCTGCCCAAGACCCGTACCACGCTGCTGTTCAGCGCCACGTTCTCGCCCGAGATCAAGCGCCTGGCCAGCAGCTACCTGCAAAACCCCATCACCATCGAGGTGGCCCGCCCGAACGAGACGGCCTCCACGGTGGAGCAGCGCTTCTACAGCGCGGGCGACGACGACAAGCGCCGCGCCATCCATCAGGTGCTCAAGACACGCGGCATCAAGCAGGCCTTCATCTTCGTGAACAGCAAGCTCGGCTGCGCGCGTCTGGCCCGCAGCCTGGAGCGCGAAGGCCTCAAGACCGCCGCACTGCACGGCGACAAGAGCCAGGACGAGCGTTTGAAAGCCCTCGAAGCCTTCAAGAAGGGCGAAGTGGATTTGCTGGTGTGTACCGACGTGGCCGCGCGTGGGCTCGACATCAAGGACGTGCCGGCGGTGTTCAACTTCGACGTGCCGTTCAACGCCGAAGACTATGTGCACCGCATTGGCCGCACGGGCCGCGCGGGCGCTTCGGGGCTGGCCGTGACCCTGGTGTCGGGCAGCGATGCGCGCCTGGTGGCAGACATCGAGAAGCTCATCAAGAAGAAGATCGACCTCGAAGCGGTCGAATACGACGAAGACCAGCCCCGTGGCCGCATCAACGACGGCCGCCGCGCCTGGCGCGAAGCGGGCGAAACCGGCGACGGCCGTGATGCGCTGGCTGGCTCGTCCCCCCGCCGTGAGCGCGATCGTGACCACCGAGGTGGCCGCGAATCCCGCGAGCCGCGCGACCAGCACCGTGGTTTCCGGCCCGCAGCGGTCTCGCGCGACCCGTTCTTTGAAAAGCCTTATGAGGCCAGCGCTGCGTCTGATTCCGCACCCGCTTGGGAGGCCGCCACCAAGGCCGCGCCACGCAGCAGCATCTCTGCCAACATCAAGCCCAAACGCAAGGTGGCCGCATTGTTCAAGGCGGCGGCTGCGCCCGAGACTTCTGCGCAGTCCTGATGCGCACAGTTTTTGAGCTGAATAGGGCTCCAGCGCTTGGTGGGTAAGCGCTGGTAGCTATATAAAAGATAGCTTTGATCGCGGCAGCCAGCCATCACGTGTGCACAGCAGGCCCGCTGGATCACACCCCCGGTGGCTGGGCCTGCTCGCAATGCACCTGCAGCAATTCGCGTTCGGCCAGCGTTGCGCCAAACCGTACGGCACTCAGGCAGCCGCCCCACACACAGCCCGTATCCAAACCCAGAAGATCGCTGCGGTCCAGCCAGCCCAAGGTGGACCAATGGCCGAAGGCCATCACCGTGCCTGCGGTGCGTCGGCCGGGCACGTCAAACCAGGGCATGAGCCCGGGCGGCGCGGCGCTGGCACTTTCGGTGCTCTCAAAGTCCATGACCCCATCGGCCGAACAAAAGCGCAGCCGGGTGAGTGCGTTCACGATCACGCGCAGCCGGTCCGTGCCGGTGAGCTGATCGCTCCAGCGGTCGGGCGTGTTGCCGTACATGGCTCTTAGAAAGGCGGGCAGCCCCGGGCTGCGCAGCACGGCATGCACCTCGTCGGCATAGGCCAAGGTGTCGTTTGCAGACCAGGTGGGCAGCACCCCGGCGTGCACCATCAGCAGGGTCTGCCCCGCGTGCTCATGCGCGCGGGCCAGGGGCTGCTGGCGCAACCAGGCGAGCAGGGCCTCGCGGTCGGGAGCTTCCAGCACGCTGTTCAGCGTGTCGCGCCGTGAAGGCTTGCGGGCACCTTCAGCGGCGGCCAGCAGGTGCAGGTCGTGGTTGCCCAGCACGCAGCGGATGGCGTCGCCCTGGCGCATGCAGCGGCGCAGCACGGCCGCTGAGTCAGGCCCGCGATTGACCAGGTCGCCCAACAAATAAACCGTGTCGCGGCTGGCAGAAAAGCCGATGGTGGCCAGCAGGCGACCGAGCGCGCTATCGCAGCCCTGGATATCACCAATACAGTAAAGAGCCATGGTGGAATGTAGGAATGAAGCGCAAATCCATGATTTTCAACGGATTTCAGGCTTGAAATCAGATATTCGGGCCCATTCTTCTGCGGTTGCCATAACGCGGCGAACTCTTTTTTTGTGGCAGAACCTGGATAGGTGGGCGCTGTTACAGGAGAATAGCCGCTCCTAGGCCTATATTCTTGGGATCTCACCCATCAGACCCTTTCACCCCCGTAGGTCTGACGGACACAATCATGGCCATGTGTACGGTATATCGGTGGAGGGCTTCGGTATTGGAGTTTTTTTGAATGAAATTTTTCTGGCTCCATGCAGGCCGGGAGCAATATTCATATAATCCGTCAGTCGTCCACCCTCCCTTTAATCCAGACACCATGACCAGCTACAAAGAACTGTTGAAGCAGCGCGAAGCCCTTGAGCAACAAATCAACGAGGCGCGCCGCCGCGAATTGTCGGACGCCGTGGCCCAGGTTCGTGCCCTGGTGGCAGAGCATGGTTTGACGGCACAGGATGTGTTTCCTGCAGGCAAGGCCGCTGGCAAGGCCGGCCGCAGCTCTACGGCAGGCACCAAGGTAGCGCCCAAGTACCGCGACCCTGCGACCGGTCAGACCTGGACAGGCCGTGGCAAGGCACCCAAGTGGATCCAGAACCAGGACCGCGAAAAGTTCGCGATTTAAACCGCGTTTCGGTTGGTCAGCTTTAGGGCATTGCCCTTTTCTTTCTGCCTTAAAAAGAGGCCCGCATCCGCGGGCTTTTTTTATGCCTGATTAATGGGGCGGGTCAGAACCTGCCGTGCCGAGGCTGCCCCGTGGCACCCATCGCACTGGCGTCATTCACCCTTGTGATTCTGGTTCCGTCTGCGCCATGTCGCGCAATACCTGTGCCGTGAATGCGTCGGCGGGGAAAAACGACTCCACCGCCAATTCCTGCAGGGTGACGTCCACAGGGGTGCCGAATATGGTGGTGGTGCTGATCAGCGACAGCATTCCGTGCACGCTTTCAAAGCAAAAAGGCATTACCACACCCAGCATTTCTCCGTCGAGGACCAATGGGCTTGCCTCGTTGGGGGTGGGGAATTGCTGCAATTCGGCCAGCAGGGCCATCAGCGCAGGGTCGGCAGTGACTTGTATTTGTTGGCGCAGACGCTCCATTAAATGAGCACGCCACTGGGCCAAGTTGGCAATCCGTGGTGCCAGCCCCTGCGGGTGCAGGCTGAGCCGGAACACGTTGACCGGGGGCGCCAGCAGCTCTGGGCTCACGTGCGAGGCCAGCAGCGCCTGTGCGGCCCGGTTGGTGGCCACCACATTCCAGCACCGGTCCAGCGCAATGGCGGGGCAGGGTTCATGGCCTTTGAGCACCAGTTCCACCGCCTGCCGGGCTGCCGCCAGCGCCGGGTCGTCCAGCGCACGCTCGCGGTACATGGGGGCATAGCCCGCGGCCATCAGCAGCGCGTTGCGCTCGCGCAGCGGGATGGCCAGGCGCTCGCACAGGCGCAGCACCATATCGCGGCTCGGGTTGGTGCGGCCAGTTTCCATGAAGCTCACGTGCCGCGTGGAGATGTCTGCTTCGTCCGCCAACTCCAACTGGCTCAGGTGCCGCTGCTGGCGCCACGTGCGCAGGTGGTCGCCAAACGATGCCGGACCGGCGGGCACGGTGCGGTGGGGCAGCGGATGGCGGGCGGCGCGGTGCGGGGAAGGGTTGGACTGCGAAGAGGTCATGGCCGCCATCCTAGGCGCAAACTGCGCGCAGGCCATTACCTCCCATGTCATCGACGCCATGCGGCAGGGCGGCAACGATGCAGCCTTCTTTCACGTGTTTTCACTTCAAGGAGCTTGCCATGTTGCGCTTTCTGTCATCCCCTTCCGTTCTGCGTGCCGCTGTCTGGTTCGATGCCTCCACTGGCGTGTTGCTGGGCGCGGCGCACCTGCTGCTCACTGTGCAACTGGCCGAATGGTTAGGCCTGCCCTCAAGCCTGTTGGTGGGCACGGGTGTTGCGCTGTTGGGCTACGCGGCGCTGGCCATCCGCATTGCCAGTGCGCGGAGCATGCCGCGGGGTTTGCTGTGGCTGCTGATCGTCGGCAACCTGGCGTGGGCCCTGGCCAGCCTGGTGTTGTTGTTGGGTAGCGCAGTGCAGCCTACCCTGCTGGGCCAGGGCTACCTGTTGGTGCACGTCCTGTCGGTGGCGTTGTTGGCTGAACTGCAGTGGATGGGTGTGCGTCAGCTGCCCCAGCTTGCCGTGGCGTAGCCCGCGCGCCAATGCTGCGCTATTGATAGCTGCCCGCGCGTGCTCAAGCGCTGGCAGCTGCTTTGACTTGAAGGGGGTGGATTGCGCCGCTGGGTGCGGTGGCCTGTGTGTTCCACAAACCCCCACGATTGCGCCGTGCTGCGAGGCTGCCAAAATAGGCTCTGTTGCCTTTTACAGGAGTTCGCCATGGCCGTTTCTCGCACGTTGTCGCCAAAGCCCGCCCGTCACGCATTTGCCAACACCCTCAAGACATTCAGCACTGCGTCTGGCAAAGAGGGGCAGTTCTATTCGCTGCCAGCGCTGGCCAAGCAGTTTCCTGAAATCAAGCGCCTGCCCGTCTCGATTCGCATCGTGCTCGAATCGGTGCTGCGCAACTGCGATGGCCGCAAGGTGACGCCCGAGCACGTGGAGCAACTGGCCCGCTGGGCGCCCAAAGCCGAGCGCAAGGATGAGATTCCGTTTGTAGTCTCGCGCGTGGTGCTGCAAGATTTTACCGGTGTGCCGCTGCTGGCCGACTTGGCCGCCATGCGCAGCGTGGCCGCCAAGCTGGGCAAGAACCCCAAGAAGATCGAGCCCCTCGTGCCCGTGGATCTGGTGGTGGACCACTCGATCATGATCGACCACTACGGCAAGAAGAACTCGCTCGACCTGAACATGAAGCTCGAATTCCAGCGCAACCGCGAGCGCTACGAGTTCATGAAATGGGGCATGCAGGCCTTTGACACCTTTGGCGTGGTGCCGCCTGGCTTCGGCATCGTGCACCAGGTCAACCTTGAATACCTGGCGCGTGGCGTGCACAAGCGCAAGGACAACGTTCACTACCCGGACACCCTGGTGGGCACCGACAGCCACACCACCATGATCAATGGCATCGGCGTGGTGGGTTGGGGGGTGGGCGGCATCGAGGCCGAGGCGGCCATGCTGGGCCAGCCCGTGTACTTTCTCACGCCCGATGTGGTGGGCTTCGAGATGACGGGCCAGTTGCGCGAGGGCGTGACCGCCACCGACCTGGTGCTCACGGTGACCGAGATCCTGCGCCAGCACAAGGTGGTGGGCAAGTTCGTGGAGTTCTTTGGCGAAGGCACCCGCACCCTGGCGCTGCCTGACCGGGCCACCATCGGCAACATGGCGCCTGAGTACGGCGCCACCATGGGTTTCTTCCCTGTCGATGAAAAGACCATCGAGTACTTTCGGGGCACTGGTCGCACCAAGGCAGAGATCGAAGCCTTCGAGGCCTACTTCAAAGCGCAGGGCTTGTTTGGCGTGCCGCTGGCAGGGGAAGTGGACTACTCGCAGGTGGTGACACTTGACCTGGGCAGTGTGACCCCCAGCCTGGCGGGCCCCAAGCGCCCGCAGGACCGCATCGAACTGGGCAAGGTCTGCAGCCAGTTTGCCGAGCTGTTCAGCAAGCCCATCGCGCAGAACGGCTTCAACCGCCCTGCCGAGCTCCTGCACACGCGCCACCATGTGCGCTCGGGCGACGTGGCCCCCGCCGCCGCGCCTGAAGAGAAACCCGCCCCCGCTGGCGGCCCGCGCTTTTTGGTAGAGATGGAGCAGAACAAACCCACGCTCGCCGCCGCGCACGCCGAGGTGACTGCCCAGCAGGCCAGCCGCGCGGGTGACGTGACCGTCGGCAATGGCGATGTGCTGATTGCCGCCATCACCAGCTGCACCAACACCAGCAACCCCAGCGTGCTGCTGGCCGCCGGCTTGCTGGCCAAGAAGGCGGTGGAAGCAGGCCTCAAGGTCAAGCCGCACATCAAGACCTCGCTGGCCCCCGGCTCGCGCATCGTCACCGAATACCTCACCGAAACCGGCCTGCTGCCGTATCTGGAAAAGCTGGGCTTCTCGATTGCGGGCTACGGCTGCACCACCTGCATCGGCAATGCGGGCGACCTGACGCCAGAGCTCAACGACGCCATCACCAGCAACGACCTGGTGTGCGCTGCCGTGCTGTCGGGCAACCGCAATTTCGAAGCCCGCATCCACCCCAACCTGAAGGCCAACTTCCTGGCCAGCCCGCCGCTGGTGGTGGCCTATGCCATCGCCGGCACCGTGCTCAAGGATCTGATGACCGAGCCGGTGGGCAAAGGCAAGGGCGGAAAGGACATCTATCTGGGCGATATCTGGCCCAGCAGCGACGAAGTGCATGCGCTGCTGAAGTTCGCGATGAACGGCAAGGCCTTCCGCGAAAACTATTCCAAGGTGGCCTCCGACCCCGGCAAGCTCTGGGAAAAGATCAAGGGTGTGAGCGGAACCACCTACACCTGGCCTGCCAGCACCTACATTGCCCAGCCTCCGTTCTTTCAGCAATTTGCTCTTGAAAAAGGAGCTGCTAGCGCAGGCACAGCAAGCGCTGGAGGCCAAAATGATGCCAAACTTCCCTCGGTATTGGGCGCCCGGGTCATGGCGCTGTTTGGCGACTCCATCACCACCGACCACATCTCTCCCGCAGGCTCCATCAAGGAAAGCTCGCCGGCAGGCCAGTGGCTGTTGCAGAACGGCGTGATGAAGCAGGACTTCAACAGCTATGGCGCGCGCCGTGGCAACCACGACGTGATGGTGCGGGGCACTTTCGCCAATGTGCGCATCAAGAACCTGATGATTCCGCCTTCAGCCGACGGCTCGCGCGAAGAGGGGGGCGTCACGGTGTTCCAGAACGAGGGCGCGCTGCAGGGCGAGAAGATGTTCATCTTTGATGCCGCCATGCAGTACATGGCCCAAGGCACGCCCACGGTGGTTTTTGCAGGCGAGGAGTACGGCACCGGATCCAGCCGCGACTGGGCGGCCAAGGGCACGCAACTGCTCGGCATCAAAGCCGTGGTGGCGCGCAGCTTTGAGCGCATCCACCGCTCCAACCTGGTGGGCATGGGCGTGCTGCCGCTGCAGTTCAAGGCGGGTGAGTCCTGGGAGACGCTGGGCCTGACGGGCAATGAGGTGATCGACGTGGTGCCCAACCCCGCGCTCACTCCGCAAAGCGATGCCAAGCTGGTGATCCACCGGGCCGATGGCACGAAGCAGGAAGTCACGGTGACGCTGCGCATAGACACCCCCATCGAGGTGGATTACTACCAAGCGGGCGGGATCCTGCCGTTTGTGCTGCGCCAGTTGCTGGAAGGCTAAAGCTTCGCTGTCCGCCACCCGCGCACATCCGCGTGGCTGGCGCAGCGTCAACGGGGCTTCGGCCCCGTTTTGTTTTGGTGCGGGACTGCTTGGGCCGAGGCGGCGTGCAACGGCCGCAGGGGGTTGTGCGCCGATACACTTGTGGCGTTGTGCGCCAAGCACGCTTGCACCGCTCTGTCTCCTCTCTTGCGTATGCAGACCCCGCCCAGCCCCACTACCGATCCTCAGTCGCCCGGCCACGCGCCGGTATTGACGGTGATGGTGATCGTCGCTTTTCTGGCGGTGCTGATGGTGCCCGTGGCTGCTCTGCTGGGCGCAGGGGTCGGCGCGCCGCTCGGGCGTGCGCTGGAGCCTTTTCTGGAGCTGCTGGCCGTCTTGATGGGGCTGCTGGTGGTTTCCGTTTCGCTCAACACGCTGGTTGCGCAAGACAAAGCACGTGCCAACGTGTTGGTGATGGGGTTTGGCGTCGCGGCGGTCTGCAATTTTTTCCATGGGGTGCTGGTGCACGGCACGGGCGCGAACTCTGCGGCGCCGCTGGCCGATGTGTCTATCTGGCTGAGCACCTGGGCCCGGGTGGCCGAAGCCGCCACGCTGGTGGCGACGGCGCTGCAGATGTCCGCGCGTGGTTCGGCGCGTGCCTGGCTGGCGGGGGCGGGCGGTTTGACTCTGCTGATCGTGGCGTCGTGCCTGGGGCCTGCGCCGGGCTGGTTTGCTCAGGCCGTTGGTGCCAGTCTGCGGCAGGCCGTGGCGGTGGGCCTGGCGGGCGTCTTGGGGGCCGCTGTCGTGATGCTGTACCGCAGAGGCAAAAGGAACGCGCTCGTACGTGACCGCATCCTCGCGTGGGCCGCAGCGGCCTTTGTGGGCGGTGAGCTCACGGTCGCGTTCTTGGGCACGGGCGCCCAATCCCCCGTGGGCGGCACGGTGGCCCACCTGCTGCGCGTGCTGGCCTACGCGCTGGTGTACCAGGCGGTGTTCATCGCTGGCATCCGTCAGCCCTTTGCGCGGGTGCAGGAGGCCGAGATGCGCTTGCGCGAAAGCGAAGGGCGTCTGTCGCTCCTGGGGCGCAACCTCCCCTACAGCGTGCTGTTCCAAATGGTGCGAGAGCCCCATGGCCACGTGCACTTCGTGCACATGGGCGATGCGATCGAGCGGCTCAACGGCGTGACGGCCAAGGAAGCCTTAGCCGACCCGCGCGTGCTTTACCGGCAAATTCTGGAGGAAGACATCGACCGCCTGCGCCAGGCAGAGCGCCAGTCTTTTGCCACCATGAGCAGCCTGGAGGCCGTGTTCCGGATCCGGCGCGCAGACGGCGAGATCCGCTGGATGCACCTGAGTTCTTCTCCGCGTCTGCTGGAAGGCGGCCGTGTGCTGTGGGACGGACTGCAGACCGACATCACCGCACACCACCAGGCCGAGGAAGCCATCCACGCGCAGGAGGCGCTGATGGCCAGCATGTTGCGCCAGGTGCCTGGTGGAGTCGCGCGTGTGGGCCGCAACATGCGGGTGATGTACGTCAACGAGCAGCAGGCCCGTTGGCTGCAGCGACCAGAGAGCGAGATCCATGGGCGCCTGGTTGAAGAACTCGTGCCGCCGGAGTTGATGGCCCGCATGCAGCCCCATTTCGACAAGGCCTTTGCGGGTGAGACCACCGTGTTCGAAAGCCGCATCGAATCGCCCGAAGGTGTGCGATATCAGCAGACCACCGTGGCTCCAGAAAGCGTCGGCGAACACGGCGTGCCCGCCGTGGTGCTGTTTGCCTACGACCTCACTGCGCTCAAGCGCGCGGAGGCTGAGTTGGCCGACCAGAAGGCCCATCTGGCCCGCGTGGTGAATGCGATGCCCGACATGGTGTTCCTCAAGGATGCCGAAGGGATTTACCTGTCGGTGAATCCGGTGTTCGAGCGTTTTGCGGGGCGACCCGAGCGCGAGATCGTCGGCCGGGACGACTATGCGCTGACACCGCCCGAGGTGGCGGAGCGGTTTCGCAAGTACGACCAACGTGCCATGCAGGCCTGGCAGCCGCTGGTGTATGAGGAAACGCTCACCTTTGCCGAAGACGGCTATGAGGGGCAGTTCGAAACCATCAAGACCCCCATCCGCGACCTGCATGGCCGCGTCACCGGCGTGTTGGGCGTGTGCCGCGACATCACAGACCGCAAACGCGCAGAACAAGAGATCGAACGCCTGGCCTTCTACGACGCCCTGACCGGCCTGCCCAACCGGCGCCTGCTGCTCGACCGCCTGCAGCGCTCCATCGCCGCCTGCCAGCGCACCCGCCAGCAAGGCGCTCTCCTGTTCATCGACCTTGACAACTTCAAGGACCTGAACGACACCCTGGGCCACGACATGGGCGACCAGCTCCTGTCCCAGGTGGCCGCCCGCCTCGTAGGCAGTGTGCGCGAAGCCGACACCGTCGCCCGCTTTGGTGGCGACGAATTCGTCGTCATGCTCGACAACCTCAGCAACGAACTGCAAGACGCCGCCGCCCAGGCAGAAACCGTCGCAGAAAAACTCCTGGCCAACCTCAACCAGCCCTTCGAGCTGGACGGCGGCCAACACTACAGCACCCCCAGCATCGGCATCACCCTCTTTGGCGACACCCGCCTCACAGTCGACGAACTCCTCAAACGCGCCGACCTGGCCATGTACCAGGCCAAAGCCGCAGGACGCAACACCCAAAGATTCTTCGACCCCGACATGCAAGCGGCCGTCAACGCCCGCTCCAACCTGGAAGCCGACCTGCGCCAAGGCCTTGCCCGCGGCGAACTCCTCGTGCACTACCAACCCGTGGTCGACCACCAAGCCACCCTGCTTGGCGCAGAAGCCCTCGTACGCTGGCGCCACCCCCAGCGCGGCATGGTCAGCCCCGCAGAATTCATCCCTCTGGCAGAACAAACCGGCCTCATCCTCCCCCTGGGCCAATACGTCCTGCAAACCGCCTGCGAACAACTGAACCGCTGGAGCCAGCACAGCGCCACCGCCAACCTGTCCATCTCCGTGAACGTCAGCGCCCGGCAATTTCGGCAACCCGGCTTCGTGGCCGAAGTCCTGCAGACCCTGGCGCAACACAGAGCCGACCCCAGAAACCTCAAACTCGAACTCACAGAAAGCCTGCTGCTGGGAGACATCGAAGACACCATCGC